>AP72_2010_repI_A001DRAFT_1000336_pt1 | contig 10794 bp, 17 predicted proteins | sample AmaPasrepliIA001_FD_9535 | JGI IMG/M metagenome (IMG submission 9535)
ACATTATCAAGTCGCCGGTGATCACCGAGAAGGCCCTCGTGGCCAAGGAAGAAACGCAGGATCGCCGGCAGTTGTTGACGTTCCGCGTTGACCGGCGAGCGACCAAGCCGGAGATCAAGAGCGCGGTCGAAACGATCTTTCAGGTCAAAGTCGATTCGGTGCGGACCGCCCAGTATCTGGGCAAGATGGCGCGTCGCGGACGCTTCGAGGGCCGCAAGCCCTCGTGGAAGAAGGCATTCGTAACGCTGAAGCACGGCGAGAAGCCGGTTGATTACGGCGAGGCTGTTTAAGGATCTCAGATCTCAAATCTGAGATCTGAGATTGGTTGAGTATGGGAATAAAGAAACTAACACCGACATCCCCGGCGCGGCGCTATCAGACTTATCTGACCCGCGACGAGTTGACTGTGGGCGCAATCCCTGAGAAGTCGCTGCTCGAACCTAAGAAGCGGATTTCAGGTCGCAACAATGATGGACGCATCACCGTTCGTCGTCGAGGCGGCGGCCACAAACGGTTTTATCGCATCATCGACTTCAAGCGAGACAAGGATGGCGTGCCCGGCCGGGTGACGCAGATCGAATATGACCCGAATCGATCGTCAAACATTGCCCTGGTTACTTATGTCGATGGCGAAAAGCGTTACATCATCGCGCCGGTAGGATTGGAAGTAGGTAAGACGATTGCCAGTGGCGAAGACGCAGACATTCTGCCGGGCAATACTCTGCCGATTCGGAATATTCCGCTCGGCACGCAGATTCACAATATCGAACTGCGCCCTGGCAAAGGTGGCCAGATGGCGCGGGCGGCGGGCTCGTTCGCGCAGTTGCTGGCCAAAGAAGGCGCCTATGCGCAGTTGCGCATGCCTTCGGGCGAAGTGCGACGGGTTCCGGTTGAATGTCGCGCCACCGTCGGGCAAGTCGGCAACGTTGAACACGAGAATGTTTCGCTGGGCAAAGCGGGTCGCACGCGCTGGCGCGGAATTCGACCGCATGTGCGCGGTGTGGCCATGAACCCGGTAGACCACCCGCACGGTGGTGGTGAAGGTAAGACCTCGGGTGGCCGTAATCCGGTGACGCCATGGGGCCAGCCGACGCGTGGATATAAGACGCGCCACAACAAGCGGACGAAGAAGATGATCGTGAGAGATCGGAGAGTCAAGTGATTGATTCATTGAATCATTGGTTCATTGAATCAATGAAGAAATGAATTAATGGACAAATTCAGCTATGCCACGTTCAGTTAAAAAAGGTCCCTGGGTGGACAAAGGAATTCGCAAGATGGTTGAGCGCGTTCGCGCCGGCGGCCAGCGACCGCAGGTCATTCGCACCTGGTCGCGGCGTTCGACGATCACGCCCGACATGGTTGGATTGACCTTCGGCGTCCACAACGGCAAGCGTCATATTCCGATCTACATCACTGAGAACATGGTCGGACACAAGCTGGGCGAATTTGCGCCGACCCGGACCTTTAAAGGTCACTCGGGAACGAAAGCTGAGAAGGCCGAGAAGACAGCGAAGGTGGCCCCGGCCGGAGGCACGGCGCCCGCGGCAGCACCGGCAGCGTAAGGATATTTATTCATTGACTCATTGAATCGTTGATTGATTAAAAAGCAATGAATCAATGAAGCGATGAAACAATGATTCAATAATCATCATGGAAGCAAGAGCGAGTGCAAAATTTCTCCGCGGGTCGTCGCAAAAGGCGCGGCTGGTGATCGACATGATCCGCGGCAAGAACGTCAATCAGGCGCTGGCGATTCTGCGTTATTCGAATAAGCGAGCGGCGCTGGGAATTGAGAAGTGTGTAAAGTCGGCAATTGCGAATGCCAACGAGGCAGCGGAGAAGGCGAACATCTCCGTCGATCCCGATGATCTTTGGCTGAAGGCGGCGTATGTGGATCAGGGGCCGACCAAGAACCGCCGGCGCATGCGCCCCGCCCCTCAGGGTCGCGCTTATCGCGAGCGCAGACATTTCTGTCACGTGACCGTGTTGGTCTCGAGTGATAAGCAGGAAGCCCAGGTCAAGACTGACGCGAAGGCTGCGGAAACAAAGCCGGGGTCGAGCAAGCGCGCAAAGCGCGGTGGGGCGGCGGCAGCCCCCCGAGTGAAACGGGCGGCGAAGCCGGAGACTGAGGCCGCTGCGGAAGCTTCAGCGCCCGAGAAGAAGCCGCCAAAGAAATCGAGTAAGGCGGCGTCGAAACTCGGGAGTGCGCTGCGAAGAAAGAAGAAGGAAGAATAGCGACCGGTGGGATCTGGTTTGGAATTCAAGATTCAAGATTCAAGATTCCAAATTCCAAATTCCAAATTCCAAATTTTAGATAGCACATTTCGCGTTTGCGATTTCAGATTTCATGTCAGATTTCAGGATTTCAGATTGAGGATTTCAGATTGAGGATTTCAGGTTCAGATTTCAGATTCAGGCTTTCAGCTTGAATTCACAACTTCAGGTTGGAAATTTCAGAATCAAGAACGGAGTAAGGTTTGGGTCAAAAAGTTCATCCATACGGCTTTCGCCTCGGCTACAACAAAGACTGGCATTCGCACTGGTTTGCGAAACGGCAGTTCGGCGATTTTTTGATCGAAGATCTGAAGCTGAAGCGCGATCTGAAACAGCGCTTTGCCGGCGCCGGTGTTTCGCACGTCGATGTTGAGCGCGCCGCGAACCGCCTCAAGATCATTATCTATACCTCGCGTCCGGGAATCATTATCGGCCGCAAGGGCTCTGAGATTGACAAGCTCAAGGGCGACATTTCTTCCCGCACGGGCCGTGAAGTGCTGGTCTCGATTCAGGAGATTCACAAGCCTGAGTTGAACGCCCAATTGCAGGCCGAGAAGATCGCGGCCCAGCTCGAAAAGCGAATTGCTTTTCGGCGCGCCATGCGTAAAGCGGTCGAAGAGTCGCTGCGCTTTGGAGCCCAGGGTATCAAAGTGAAGGTAAGCGGCCGTCTGAATGGCGCCGAGATCGCCCGCAGTGAATGGCACCTGCAGGGGCAGTTGCCTTTGCACACCTTGCGCTCGGACGTCGATTACGGATTTGCCGAAGCCAACACGACTTTTGGGGTGATTGGGGTAAAGGTTTGGATCTATCGCGGTCAGATTCTGGACGCCGACGCGGCGATGGCCCGCGGCACCGGGACCGATCCGATTAACGACACGCGGCCGGGACAACGTGAGGGGCGGCCGCGGCCGGCTCGCGCCCGTCGCGAAAGGCCCGACAGACCAGAACGGCCGGAGAGATAGATTCGAGATCTCTCAGATCTGAGATCTCAAAGTGAGAAAAAGCTATGTTGATGCCGAAAAAAGTTAAGCATCGCAAACAGATGCGCGGCCGGATGAAAGGTGTGGCGAATCGCGGCAGCGCGATCAGTTTTGGCGAATTCGGCTTGAAAACGCTCGAGGCTGCCTGGATTACGGATCGGCAGATCGAGGCAGCGCGTATTGCGATGACGCGTCACATTAAACGTGGCGGCAAGATTTGGATTCGGATGTTTCCCGATAAGCCGGTGACCAAGAAGCCCGCAGAAACGCGTATGGGTAAAGGCAAGGGTGCTCCGGAGTATTGGGTAGCGGTGGTAAAACCGGGACGCATTCTGTATGAGATTGAAGGCGTTGACGAAAAGACTGCGCGTGAAGCGATGACGCTCGCGTCACAGAAGCTCCCCGTAAGGACCAAGTTCGTAACCCGTGCCGAGCAGGAGGGAGGCGCGATCTAAGGTTTTCAGTTTCAAGTTTCGGCACCCGGAACTTGAGAACTGAAATCTGAGCGAAACGAACCGATGAAGAGACGCGAAGAAGTAGATAAATACCGCGACATGGCGGATGAAGATCTGCACACAGAGGCGGATCGTTTGAAAGAGTCGCTGTTTCGCCTGAACTTCAAACTGGCGCTGGGCGAAGTTGATGCGATTAAAAAAATGCGCCAGGAAAAGAAGGCTTTGGCGCGGATTCGCACTGAAGTGCGGCAGCGGGAAATAGCGGCGAGTAAATAGAAGGGTACGCACTCCTCCGGGAGTGCCTCCCTGTAAAGCACGCGAGACGCGTGCGTACCAAAACTGATGTTTAGAAGAAAAAAGAAAGACGAACCGACTGAAGCGCCCGCGGCGCCCGAGCCAACAGAGGTTTGGGAGCCGGCGGCGGAAAACGAACCTGCGGCCGAAGCTGCTGCTGCTCCGGATCCGGCGACAGAAGTCGCGGCCCCGGCTAACAGACCGGATGAGAAACGTGCCTCAACAACGCGCCGCGGCAATCGTGTGCAAAAGGTGGGTACAGTTTCTTCCGACAAGATGCAGAAGACGGTGGTGGTCCGCGTCGACCGGCTGGTGCTGCATCCGAAGTACCGGCGCTATGTGCGGCGAACGTCGAAATTCATGGCGCATGACGATTTGGGGGCCACGGCCGGAGATCGCGTGCGCATTGTGGAAACGCGACCCTTATCGGCGAAGAAACGTTGGCGCGTAGTCGAGATCGTGCAGAAGGCAGCCAAGTAAATTGATCCATTGATTCATTTGATCATTGGTTCATTAGAAATGAGTCAATGAGTCAATGAGTCAATGAGTAAATGAAAAAATTCGGAGTTTAACGTGATTCAAATGCAGACCTCGCTCGAGGTCGCTGACAATTCGGGGGCGCGTCGCGTTGAGATGATTATGGGCATCGGCGGCTCGACGGGCGCCATTGCCAGTCTCGGCGATCGCATCAAGGTGACGGTGAAAGAGGCGGCGCCGGATGGAGCAATCAAGAAGGGTACCGTGCAGGACGCGGTGATCGTGCGCACCCGTAAAGAGGTGCGGCGGCGCGATGGGACCTATATCCGGTTCGATCAAAACGCCGCAGTGCTGATCAAGGAAGACGGCACGCCGATCGGGACGCGCGTATTCGGACCCGTAGCGCGCGAACTGCGCGACAAGAATTACATGAAGATTGTTTCGCTGGCGCCCGAAGTTATCTGATTACGCAGTCCTGAGAAATCAGGATTTGCCGCGGAGTTTAAAAGTGAAGGCAAGGAAAAGAGCAAAGGTCAAGAAGGACGATCAGGTAGTGCTGATTGCCGGCCGCGACAAGGGCAAGCGTGGCCGGGTGCTGGCAGTCGCGCCCGCCCGTGGCAAGATCAAAGTCGAAGGCGCAGGTGTAATCAAGCGGCATCAGAGAGCAGCGGGAAATCGCAGCGGCGGCATCATTGACAAAGAATCGTGGATCGATATTTCGAATGTGCAGATTGTCGATCCGCAGTCAGGCAAGCCTTCGCGCGTCGGTTACAAGTTTGATGGCGACGGCGCCAAGTTCAGAGTGGCGAGCTCCAGTGGTCACTCAATTGAAAAGTGATTGGTTCGTTGACGCATTGATTCATTGAATCAATGAAGCAATGAGTAAAACTGGTTATGGCAAGACTGAAAGAGCGTTATCAAAAGGACGTCGCGCCGGCGATTGCCAAAGAATTCGGGATCAAGAATCCGATGGCCATCCCGCGGCTCGACAAGATTGTGCTCAACATGGGCATGGGCGAAGCCATCGCTAACTCGAAGGTGCTGGATACGGCGGTGGAAGAACTGAAGGCGATTGCCGGGCAGAAGCCGGTGATCACCCGCGCCAAGAAATCGATTGCCAGCTTTAAGCTGCGCGAGGGCGTGCCGATTGGCGTGATGGTCACTCTGCGTGGCGAGCAGATGTACGAGTTTTTTGATCGGCTGGTCTCGATTGCTTTGCCACGCGTCAGAGACTTTCGGGGCGTTTCGCCGAAAGCATTCGATGGCCGGGGCAATTACACGATCGGGATCCGAGAGCAATTGATCTTCCCGGAAATCGATTTCAACAAGGTCGATAAACTGCGGGGAATGAATATTTCGATTGTGACTACCGCGCGCGATGATGAGCAGGCGCGGGCACTTTTGAAAGCGCTCGGGATGCCTTTTCGCACATAGCGGTAGAAGTCAGACGTCGGATGTCAGAGGTCAGGCATCGACGTCACTAGCGATGAAGCTGATATCTGACCTCTGATGTCTGACATCTGAACTGTATGGCAAAAAAATCATTAATCGCGAAAGCCAATCGCAAGCCGAAATTTTCGTCGCGCGCTTATACGCGTTGCCGCCGTTGTGGCCGCCCGCGCGCGTACCTGCGCAAGTTTCACTTGTGCCGTATTTGCTTCCGCGAACTGGCTCTGGCCGGGCAGATACCCGGTGTCGTGAAATCAAGTTGGTGAAAATGGATTGACTCATTGACCCATTGGTTCATTGAATCAATGACGAAAGAATCAATCGATAACGTCGACAGACTTTTTTGGAGTTAAGGAATGACCGATCCTATTGCCGACATGCTGGCGCGAATTCGAAACGCCGTCTCGGCCAAACACTCGCGAGTTGATATCCCGGCTTCAAAGTTGAAGCTGGAGATCGCGCGCATCCTGAAAGAGGAAGGTTACGTCAACAATTTCGTCGTCAAGGGTGAAGGCGCGAAAAAGGTCGTGCGTATCTTTTTGCGTTATGACGCCCGCGGCACCTCTTCGATTACCCATCTGGCGCGCGTGTCGCGTCCCGGGCGGCGGGTCTACGTCGGCTCGCATGAGATTCCGCGTGTGCTCGGCGGCTATGGTGTGAACATCGTTTCGACTTCGCGCGGCTTGATGAGCGGCAAGACGGCGCGTAAAGAGAACGTCGGCGGAGAATTGCTGGCGGAAGTCTATTAACATTGCCGATTTCCAATTGCCGATCGCCGATTGGAAATCTTACCTGGTAACGGATTTTGATGGAACAGATCCAATTGGCAATCGGCAATTGGAAATCGGAAATGAATCATGTCTCGCATTGGTAAGAAACCGATAACCATTCCCAAGGGCGTCACCGTCAATATCAAGGACGGCGAACTGGAAATCAAAGGCGCCAAGGGTCTGCTTAAGACGCCGATTCCTGAAGGCGTTACTTTCAAGATTGAAAACGAGACCCTGGTCGCTGAAAGAGCGGCGGCCGACCAGGCGGCGGTGCATGGATTAGCACGCGCGCTGGCGAACAACGCGATCCAGGGGGTCACCCAGGGCTTCTCGAAGCAAATGGACGTGGTCGGCGTCGGCTATAAAGCAGACGTGCAGGGGCGCAAAATTGTCTTTGCGCTCGGTTATTCGCATCCGATCGAGTTTCCGTTGCCCGAAGGTATCGAAGCGAAAGCCGAACGTCTGACGACTAAAGGAAACATCCAGCAGTATCAGACAACCTTGACTGTTTCCGGCATCGACAAGCAGAAGCTGGGGCAGGTATGCGCTGAGATGCACAAATTGCGCAAACCCGACGCCTACAAGGGTAAAGGCGTCCGGTACGCCGACGTGACCTTGAAATTGAAACCCGGCAAGACGGGCAAATGACATTGCCGATTTTCGATTGCCGATTTCCGACTGGCGTGTTGCGCGGATCAGAATTGGCAATCGGCAATTGGCAATCGGCAATGAAATAACGATGGCTAATCGAAACAGAGCAGAAGTAAGAAACGCAGTGCACCGGCGGATCCGGCATAAGGTGCGCGGAACCGGTGAGCGTCCGCGGCTGGCGGTCTATCGCAGCCTGAATCACATCTATGCCCAGCTGATTGATGATGACAAGGCACAGACCCTGGCGTCGGCATCGACCACCGAGAAATCACTGGCGGTGAAAACCGGCGGCAACATCGAGGCGGCGAAAAAGATCGGCCAAACGATCGCCGAGCGGGCCCTGTCCGCAGGTATCAGCAAAGTGGTCTTCGATCGCGGCGGTTATCTCTATCATGGCCGAGTGAAAGCTCTGACCGACGCCGCGCGCGCAGCCGGGCTGAACCAGGACGAAGCATCCGCGGCCGCAGCTGCGGCTCCGGCCGAACCACCAGCGGAACAGACTGAAGAGAAGCCAAAAAAGCAGAAAACCCGGAGCAAGAAAGAAGCAAGCGGTAAAGAGGAATAATGAGGCAACCGAAACAGAGAATTGCGGCACAGGGACTTGATCTGAAAGATCAGGTCATCTCGATCAATCGTGTCACCAAGGTCGTCAAGGGCGGCAAGAATCTTTCGTTCGCCGCGCTGGTCGTGGTCGGTGACGAAGGTGGTCACGTTGGGTTTGGGACCGGGAAAGCGCGTGAGGTTCCTTTGGCAATTAAGAAGGGCGTGGAAGCCGCCAAGAAGAATCTGATTCGCGTGCCGCTGATTGAGAATACTTTGCCGCACCAGCTGATTGGCCGTTTTGGATCGGGCCGGGTGCTGATGAAACCCGCTTCGCAGGGAACCGGCGTGATTGCCGGCGGCGCTGTGCGGGCGGTGATGCAGGCGGCTGGCGTTCGCGATGTGCGCACCAAGGTGCTGGGTTCGACTAATCCGCACAATGTGGTGCGCGCGACCTTCGATGGGCTGCTGCGAATGAAAGACCCTTTCGAAGTGGCGCGGCTGCGTGGCAAGCAGGTTGAAGAGCTCTAAAGAAGTTTCAAGGTTCAGGTTTCAAGTTTATGCCAGCGAAAAAAGCCGATTCGAAAGCCAAGAGCAAGAAAGCGGGATCCACCGCCAAGATCAAGATTCAGTACTATCGCAGCACGATAGCTTTTCCCTCCCGGCAGAAAGAGATCGTGCGCAGCCTGGGATTGCGGAAGCTGAATCAAATCGTCGAGCGGCCGGACAATGCGTCGATGCGCGGCGCGGTGGCCAAGGTTCCGCATCTATTGCGTATTGTCGAGTAAGAGAGAAAGACTATTTGATATTTGACATTTGAGATTTGTCATTTGATTGATGGCGCCGGGAAGTGGTTTAGAAATGACAAATGATAAATCTCAAATGACAAATGGGAAATGATTTGAGATGACACTTAGCTTAAACAATCTCCATCCCGCCAAGGGTTCGACTCATAAGAAGAAGCGCGTGGGTCGCGGACCAGGCAGCGGTCTGGGCAAAACTTCCGGCCGCGGCGAGAAGGGTCAGAAATCGCGCTCGGGTTATTCCTCAAAGACCGGGTTTGAGGGCGGCCAAATGCCTCTGCATCGACGTCTGCCCAAACGCGGCTTTACTAACATTTTTAAGAAGCAGTGGATCGAGGTTAGTCTGGAAGCGCTCGAGCGAAACTTTGCCGCCAACGACGAAGTCACGCCGGACGTGCTGCATCATCGCGGCATTATTAAGAAAGCGAAACACGATATCGTGGTTTTGGGCAACGGCGAAGTTTCTAAGGCGCTGAAAGTTTCAGCGCATCGTTTTACCAGGAGCGCCAAAGAGAAGATCGAGAAGGCCGGTGGCACGGTGACGCTCGTGGGACAACCAAACTAGTTCTCTAAGCTGTGCTTTGTGCTTTGCACTTCGTACTTTGATGTTTAGCGCATCCTGCTCATAATATTCAAAGGACCAACAACAAAGCTCAAAGCACGTTTTTCTTATGGAAAAATTTCTCGCCGCAGTTCGCAACATGTTCCAGGTGCCGGATCTTCGCCGGCGCATTCTTTTTACTCTGGGCATGCTGGCCATTTATCGTCTGGGCGCGCATGTCTCAGCTCCGGGCATTAACAAGGCGCGGCTGGATCAGGTTTGGCACGACGTGAGTGGCACCTTGCTGGGCGTCCTTGATTTGTTCTCGGGCGGCAACTTTCGTCTGATTTCGGTCTTTGCGCTCGGGGTCACGCCTTACATTACTTCATCAATTATCCTGCAACTGATGACGGTCGTTTCGCCGCAACTGAAAAAGTTGCAGGAAGAAGGCGAGATGGGCCGCCAGAAGATCAATCAGTGGACGCGTTATCTGACGGTCGGGCTCGCCGGACTCCAGACGACCTTTGTCGCGCACTGGCTGCAAATAAACGGCGTCGGCGCGCCCACTTGGGGTTTTCTGTTCACGACGATCCTGACGTTAACGACGGGAACAATTTTCGTGATGTGGCTCGGCGAGCAGATCACCGAGCGCGGTGTCGGCAACGGCATCTCGCTGCTGATTTTTGCGGGCATTGTTATCGGTCTGCCGCGCGGCGTACAGCAGGTGATGCAGCGCGTCAGCGGCGGCGACACGATGGAGATCCTGGGTGTGGTCGGTCTGGTCGTGGCCTTGATCGCAATCATAGCGTTCATCGTGTTTGTCGAAGCGGCGCGGCGCAAGATTCCGGTGAGCTACGCAAAGCGGCACGTGGGCCGACAGTTGGTGGGCGGACAACAGACAACGATGCCTTTGAAGCTGAACATGGGCGGCGTAATTCCGGTTATCTTCGCCTCCTCGGTGCTGTCGATGCCACAGAGTCTCTTCTCAGCCGTGCCACCGAAGAACCCCGCGAACTGGTACGGCAAGATATTCAGCTTTTTCCAGATCTTCCATGCCGGCGATCCTTATTACGAGTTGATCTTTCTGTCACTGATTGTCTTCTTCACCTTCTTCTATGTGTCGATCGTGTTCAACGTCGAAGAAGTTGCCGACAACCTGCGAAAGCACGGCGGTTTCATGCCCGGAATTCGTCCTGGTCGCGCGACGGCGGAATACCTGAATACGATTCTCACGCGGTTGACGACCGTGGGCGCCATCTATCTGGCGCTGGTGGCATTCTTTCCGCAGTTCATGTTGAGCGGATTCAAAGTGGGACGTTTGCCGCTTATCGGTACCTGGCTCGAATCGTTCGTCAGCACCACGCCGGGATTGGGTTGGATTCCCACCGGGATGGGATATCAATTCTATTTCGGCGGCACGTCATTGCTGATTCTGGTGGGCGTGGCGATGGATACCGTGGCACAAATTGAAGCGCAGTTGGTGATGCGTAACTACGAGGGTTTCCTCGGGAGTGGCGGCCGCCTGCGCGGGCGGCGAGCCTGAAAACATTGATTCGT
>AP72_2010_repI_A001DRAFT_1000338_pt1 | contig 10748 bp, 10 predicted proteins | sample AmaPasrepliIA001_FD_9535 | JGI IMG/M metagenome (IMG submission 9535)
ACACGATCCCGCTGAGTGAAGCAGCGAAGAACGAGCCGAAAATCAAGGTCAAGTCAATCGCTGGCCTGCTGGCGCGAGCGATTGAAAGCATTCACGAGGAGACGTCGGTAAGCAGTCTCTTCAGTTAGGTTAGCTGCTAAGCGTCTGAGCTTCTAAGCTGCTCAGCTTGAGCTTAGAGGCTAAGAAGCTTGGTAGCTTAGGAGCTTATGCATTTATGGCAACTCAAGAACTAGTAGAAGCACAACCGCGTCCCACGGACGAGGCTCGCACGAAGAACGCTGCGCGCCGCGTGCGTCGTGGCGGAAATATTCCGGCCGTTGTTTACGGCGCAAAAAAGGATTCCCTCGCCGTGACAGTGAATCCCAAGCAGATCGGCCGCATTCTCAACTCCGAGAGCGGTCACAACACGGTGTTCGATTTGAAGGTCGGCAATGAGCAGACCAAAGCGATGATCGTGGACTGGCAGTACGAGCCCATTAAGGGAACGCTGCTGCACATCGATCTTAAGCGCATCGCGATGGACAAGGCGCTGCGCGTCAGCGTGCCCGTCGAGTTGACGGGTGTGCCTGAAGGCGTGAAAACGCAGGGCGGAATTCTCGAGCAGATCGTTCGTGAAGTTGAAATCGAATGTCTGCCGTCGGATATTCCCGATCACATCGATCTGGATGTGACCCCTCTCGTATTCGGTCAGGTTTTGCGCGTTTCCGATCTGCCGCACAGCGACAAGATCAAGTTCATCACCGATGAGACGCAGCCTGTGGCGCATATCACGTCGGTGAAGGAAGTTGTCGAGGCGGCACCTGCTGAGGCTGGCGTCGAAGGTGTGGCTGCTGCTCCGGCTGAGCCTGAGGTCATCAAGAAAGGCAAGCAGGAGACAGAGGAAGGTGCTGCCCCTGAGGCCGCAGCAAAGCCTGAGGGCGGTAAGAAAGGCGAGGGCAAGAAGTAAGGGTGAAGCTGGTCGTCGGTCTGGGCAATCCCGGCATCGAGTACCAGTTCACGCCCCACAATCTTGGCTTTCTGACCATCGACCGCATCGCTGAGCGCTGCAAAGTCGATGTCGCAAGCCGCAGATGTCAGGCGGCTACGGCGAAGGTCAGGTTGGCAGGACACGAGGTCCTGCTGGCCAAGCCAGAAACCTACATGAACCTCAGTGGGCTTTCCGTGCGAAAGCTGGTTGAGGATCTTGAGGTGAATCCGGCGAGCGACTTGATCGTTGTCTACGACGAGCTGGATTTGCCGTTTGGCGCGACTCGCATCCGACAGCGCGGTGGAACGGCGGGTCACAACGGACTTGAGTCGATAGTCGGCTCGCTGGGCACCGATGAGTTCATCCGGGTGAGACTGGGAATTCAACCCGATCATCCGGTACGCGACGGCGCGAAGTTCGTTTTGGGACAGTTCAAGAAGTCGCAGCTCGAAGCTGTCGATGACTTGGTCGAGCGTGCCGCCGATGCAGTAGAAGCGATTTTGAAGGACGGCGTGGGAGCGGCAATGAACCGCTTCAACCAGCGCCCGAAAAACACAGCCGAGGGTGGCTGTGCCACATGAGTTGAGAAGGGAACAGAATGCAACAACGTACTTACGAAGTGATGTTCATTATTCGGCCTGACTTGCAGGAAGAAGAGATCGACAAGCTGCTCTCGAACCTTGAGTCACAGGCCGCAAGTGCAGGTGCGACGGTGAAGAACGTCGAGCGGATGGGCAAGCGCCGTTTGGCATACCTTGTCCGCAAGTTCATTGATGGCTTCTACGTGCTGTTGACCGTCGAGGCCGACGGCAAGGCGATTCACGAAATTGAACGTCGTCTACGCGTGTCGGAACCTGTGATCAAGTTCATCAGCGTCCGCATCGACGAAGAGCAGAAGCGCCTGGAGAAGATCAAACAGATTCGCGCGACACGCGTGAAGCGTTCCACGGCTGAGCCTGCGGTGACGCCGGAAGGCGCGCCTGCCCCAGCAGCAACGGCCTAAACGAAATCAAGCTGCTTAGCAGCGAGAGTGATTGAAGGAGAAACATGTCAGATACACCTACACCAACTTCCTCGGCCGGCGGACAAGATCGGCAGGACCGGCAGGATCGCGGACCCCGTCGTGACGGTCGCGGAGGCCCTGGAGGCCCGGGCGGCGCGCGCGAAGGCGGACGAAAATTCTTCCGCCGCAAGAAGGTCTGCAAGTTCTGCGTGGAGAAAATCGACTCGATCAACTACAAGGACGTGCGCCTGCTCTCCGGCTTTGTCGCCGAACGCGGCAAGATCGTTCCGCGCCGGTTGACCGGAGTCTGCACCCCGCACCAGCGTCGGCTGAGCGCCGCCATCAAGCAGGCGCGCAATATCGCGTTGTTGCCATTTGCGGCGCGGGCGTAAATCGAGCGTCGTAGCACCTGCTGAGCGGTTAGAGATGGCCGTCCGCGGCGGACTGCGTCTCTGCGCAGCCGGACACATCAAAAATTTCTGGTTGGAGAAACCATGGAAGTCATTCTGAAAGAAGACGTAGAAAAGCTTGGCCATCGCGGCGACATCGTGAAGGTCGCCGAAGGTTTTGGCCGCAATTTCCTGCTGCCGCGCAAGCTCGCGATTGAAGCCAGCAGGGCAAACAAGGCGGTCATCGAACAGATGAAGGCCGCGGCGGTCCGCAAATCGGCCAAGGAAAAGACTGGCGCTGAAGCGCTTGCTCAACAGCTCAACGACGTGCAGCTCACCTTTGAGCGCAAGACCGGTGAGAAAGACCATCTGTTTGGTTCAGTCACGTCGTCAGATATCGCGACCGCTCTGGAAGCAAAAGGATTCAAGATCGATCGCCGCAAGGTGCATCTGGACGATCCGCTCAAGAGCCTGGGCGAGTTCCACGTCCCGGTGAAGTTGCATCGCGAAGTGACCGCCCACGTGAAGGTCACAGTAAATCGCGAAGGCGGCGAAGCGGGAGCCTAGAAAAACGGCCGTCCCACAAAGGGACGGCCAGGGTTATTCGTCGCTCGAAACTCTACTGCTGATTCACCTGCAACAGCATCTGTGTGCCGCTATCAAGCTTTACGTCTTTGCCAGCGGAAGTAATCACCGATCCCTGCGTCGCGTTTGACGCGGCGCTGCTGAGTTGAAGACCATTCAGACCGATTACTCCCTGACTGCTCGAAGTGAGCTGTCCCGAGGCGCCGCGGGTCGCCCCATTCACTGCGCCACCAGCATTGGCTCCTACTCCGGCGGCGGTGTTTCCAACGCCGCTCGTCACTCCACCTGCGGTGTTGCCGACTGCACTGGTCGCGCCGCCAACGCTATGTCCTGCGCCACCAAGCAGGCCGCCGCCTCCGCCTTCGGCGGGAGAGACGCTTCCCGCAGCCTGGCCGCCCATCGATGAGCCGCCTGCCAGTGTGTCATCGCCGGTTGCAGCGGATGTAGAGTTAGCACCTGCGGCAATTGCCTTGATGCTCGCGTTCAACGGGACTTGCTGACCATTTTTCAGAACGGCATGGTCAAACGCGATTCCAAGAGCAGATTCCGAATCGCCCTTAGCCTTGGCTTTCGCGTCGGTCACGTGGCCTACGAGGCGCGATCCGCGCGGGATCACAACGCCTGAGGCTGAACGTACTTCCTGGGTTGTCTTCGCGCTGATCTCGTCGCCGGCCTTCGCTTTGCGGGCATCAACTGGCTTGCTCAGCGTTGCCGGAATTGTTGTTCCAGCTGCTAGAGCACCGGCGCCGTTTGCGCCGGTGCTTACCGAATTCCCATTTACGGAAGCCGCGTTGTCATTGCTCGCGCTTCCGCTGGCGTCCGCGTTGACCTTGCGATGTTTGTGGCTGGCTTGCGCGTTCGCATCTGTCGACGTACTCGAATTTACGTTCGCGCTGTTTTGCCCAGCCTGGACGCTGGTGCTGGTGTTTGCAGAACCGCTGGCCTGGGCGTCTGTTTGAGCGGACGCTGCGAAGCTCACGAGGCCCGCTGCCGCAAATGCAATCAAGAGTCGCTTCATAGTTTTGTCTTCTCCTTCAATTGACTCGGAAATACTTTGATTTCGGGGCCGCAACTACTTGGCTGCCCGCTCGCTCACATTGCGCGCTGAGTCCGAATTAATCATCTGCATGGAGGTGACGGAGTATTCGCGTTCTTTGCCATCGAGTTCAGGAATGGCCAGTAACAGCTTGTCCTTCTTGATGCGGAATTGGGCACGCTCACCTACCGGCAAGAGCACGGGATGCTTCTCTTCACGAGGACGAATCCGGTACATCACGCGATCTGTCTTGAGCACATATTCCTGGCACAGCATTTCGCGCTGTTTCTTATGCGCTCCATCCGTGCCCAGGATCTCTCCGGCAAAACTCTTGCCGCTGTTTTCGTCAATTCCGCAGGGCACTGCGTCCATGTTGGAGATGGTTCCGGTTTGGTGGAAGATTGGCTCGTCTTTCGCAAACGCGAGCGAGCTAAGCATTAAAAAACAAATTGCAATCGTTGACTTCATGGCGCCTCCTGGCGATGGAAGCGTGCAATGCAGATCGCATGCCATATCCAGAGTAGATGCTAGATTGTGAGTACACGGTTGTTTTTCAGGTACTTAGGTCCAGTAACGCGAAATTGGACAATGTCCTTTGGTAACCGGGAAATTTTTCTTGCGCCAGAAGGAAATGCGAGCGTTCGGCATTGCACAAAAAAGGTTGCCTCAGGACACAGAGGACAGCGAACCGACTAAGCAAGCTGCGAAGGGGCGATTATCTTCCTGAGCGGCATGACATCGTGTGATCGAACTTTTAGAATCAGGTGTAAGCCACTTTCACGAGGAACTTAGTTTGTCACAGACCGAAATTCTTGAGACTCCCTCCAAGGAAACAGCAGAGCAGGTAAAGCCGGTTCGACGCGCCATTCTTAGCGTGACCGACAAGACTGGAATCGCAGAGTTCGCGCGTCAGCTGGAGAAGCTCGGCGTTGAACTGGTTTCGACCGGAGGCACTGCCAAACTGCTGCGGGAAGCTGGCATTCGGGTGAAGGATATCTCTGAACTCACCGGTTTCCCCGAGATGCTTGATGGCCGCGTAAAGACCCTTCATCCCAAAGTGCATGGTGGAATTCTGCATGTCCGAGAGAACTCTGCCCACCGCGATGCGGTCAAAGATCACGATATTCCGGCCATCGACATGGTGGTTGTGAATCTGTATGCGTTCGAGAAAACTGCGGCGCGTCCGGACGTCAGTTTCGAAGAGCTGATAGAAAACATCGATATTGGCGGACCCTCGATGCTGCGCTCGGCAGCAAAGAATTTTCAGGACGTTGCCGTCGTAACCTCGCCCTCAGATTATCCAAGCATCGCAGAGGAGCTTCGCGAAACCGGTGGCGTGTCCCTGGCTACAAAGTGGGAGTTAGCGAAAAAAGCATTTGCCACAACCGCAGCCTACGACGGTGCGATTGCCTCTGCGCTCCAAACCATTCCCGCACCCGGCCAGCGTCCCTCAGGCGATGCTCAGTTTCCGCAAAGCCTACGCCTGGCATTCTCGAAGCTGAAGGACCTGCGTTACGGCGAGAATCCACACCAGAGGGCCTCGGTTTATTCCGACGGCTCCAATCGTGGGATCGCGAATGCACGACAACTTCAGGGCAAAGAGCTCTCGTACAACAATCTTGTCGATCTCGATGCCGCATGGGAGCTCTGTCGCGAGTTTGACGAGCCGATGTGCGCGATTATTAAGCATACGAATCCATGTGGGGCGGCCACTGGTTCCACCATTGTTACCGCATACAAACGAGCGCTGGAAGCCGATCCTGTATCAGCTTTCGGCGGAGTAATCGGCATCAACCGAGAGATCGATGAGGCCGCCGCGGAGGAGATTGCAAAGCTGTTCGTGGAAGCGATCGCCGCCCCGAGCTACACGCCCGGCGCGCTGGCGCGATTTGCCGCGAAGAAGAACCTGCGCTTGCTCGAAGTCACTGCCGACCAGCCCAAAACGGTACTCAAACAAGTTTCCGGCGGCATGTTGCTCCAGGATGCGGATGTCCATTCGCTCTCACTATCCGACTTGAGAGTTGTTAGCAAGCGACAGCCCACGCAGGAGGAAACAGCAGCTCTGCTCTTTGCCTGGAAGGTCTGCAAGCACGTGAAATCCAACGCCATCGTTTATGCCAATAACGGACAGGTTGTGGGTGTAGGCGCGGGCCAGATGAGCCGCGTTGATTCCTGCAAAATCGGCGCGGCCAAGGCGGTATTGCCTCTCAAGGATACAGTCGCCGCATCCGATGCTTTCTTCCCCTTCCCTGATGGTGTTGAAGAGATCGCCAGAGCCGGCGCGACCGCGGTAATCCAACCTGGCGGATCGGTTCGTGACAATGAAGTGGTAGAAGCCGCCGACCGGCTGGGACTAGCGATGGTGTTCACCGGGGTCCGTCACTTCCGTCACTAATAACAGAGTTCAAGCGTCTAACTAAGGGGTACAATTTAGGCTGGCGACGATCATCCGCATTTGACCGGGCTTCGCCGGGCGACTGGTCGTGCATCGAATTTTAGTGCTGATGCGAAGCTGCCGCCTGCGCATCCAATAACTTGGGAGTAAAGCTGTCGGTCAACCGAACTCATGATAAGTCCTAGTCTTCGCCTGTCGTCTTTCATCTTTTTATGCTCGTTGATCGGCTTCGGCCAAACCCCCGCCGCTCAAACTCCTGGGAATGCTACCCCGGCTGCTCCTGCTGCCCAAAGTCCAGATAAAGCTCCTGACAATCAGAACCAGGCTCCGGATACTACTGCTCCGCCTGCGAAAGGCAAATCGGCTGCGGCTGCAACAGCGACAAAGCAGGGTACGGACAGCACTCCTCCAGAACAGCGTGATCGTGCCCAAGCCTACTATCACTACTCGCTGGCCCACATGTACGAGGAGATGGTTTCGGTTTACGGCCATTCGGAGTATGCAAGCAAGGCGGTTGAAGAATACAAGCTCGCTTTGCAAAACGATCCCGGTTCTGAGCAGCTGAATGCCGGTTTAGCTGAGCTCTATTTCAAGACAGGACGTATCCGTGACGCGGTCACCGAGTCGCAGGAGATCGTAAAGCGCGATCCCAACAACCTCGACGCTCGCAAGCTGCTCGGCAGAATCTATCTCCGCTCGATCGGAGATATGCAGACTGGAGTCCAGTCGTCTGAGGTATTGAAGCTCGCAATCGAGCAATTCAGCGAGATCGTAAAGCTCGAGCCCGACAAGATCGACGATCACCTCCTGCTCGGCCGTCTCTACATCCTCGACAAGGATTACCTGAAAGCCGAAAACGAATTCAAAGCCGCCCGAAGGATTCAGCCGGATTCAGAAGAGGCAGTGGTGAATCTCGCTTATCTCTACAACGAAGAGGGCGACAACAAGAAAGCAGTAGACGTGCTGCAGTCAATGCCCGACTCGCAGCGCACCGGCAAAGTGTATGCGGTTCTTGGCTATACGTTCGAGCAGCAGAAGGATTACAGGAAAGCGATCGACGCCTATAAAAGCGCGATCGAACAGGACAAAGACAATCTCGACGCGCAGCGGGGTCTAGCCAATAGCCTGTTGGGCGATAACCAGATCGAAGCGGCGCTCGCGCAATACAGACAGGTCGCCGAGGCCGATCCTCAGGATGCGCAGGCTTACATCCGCATGCAGGAGATCTATCGCCGTCAGGGAAAGTACACCGAGGCGATGGCGACTCTGAAGAAAGCAGAAGCCCTGGTACAGGATTCAGTCGAGATCCCATACAACGAGGCACTGCTCAACGAAGCTCAAGGGAAGTTTGACGAAGCAATCCAGATTCTGTCGACTCTTGTCGACAAGAACCCGAAGCCGATCGCTACGATGACGAGCAGCGAACGGAACAACCGTTCCGTGTTCCTCGAGCGGTTGGGCACGATCTATCGCGAAAGCGGCCGGAACCAACAGGCCATCGAGACATTCCGTCGCATGATTGAGCTCGGAGACGAGAGTGCCGAGCGTGGCTATAGCCAGGTAATTGACACTCACCGCGAAGACAAGCAGTGGAACATGGCGACGCAGACGGCACGAGACGCTGTGAAGGCGCTGCCTAAAGACCGAGCCATGCGGCTGGTTCTCGCTGGTCAACTGGCGGACAATGGTAAAGCCGACGAAGGTATCGCGATGGCTAAGTCGGAGCTTAAGAATAGCTCTGAGGATCGCGACGTCTATCTGGCACTCTCACAGATTTATGCCCGCTTGCGCCGCTGGTCTGATGCAGACGAGGCATTGAACAAAGCCGACGCTCTGTCCACGAAGCCAGAAGACAAGCAGTACGACTACTTCCTGCGTGGCTCCTACTATGAACGGCAAAAGAAGTACGAGCCTGCTGAGGAGATGTTCCGAAAGGTCCTCGTCACCGATCCGCACAACGCGATGGCTCTGAACTATCTCGGATACATGCTCGCAGATCGCGGAGTCCGGCTGGAGGAAGCGCTCAGCCTGATCAAGAAAGCCGTACAGGAAGATCCCCAGAATGGCGCATATCTTGATTCGCTCGGTTGGGCTTATTACAAGATCGGGAATTATGAACTGGCAGAAGAGAACCTACGGCGAGCGATGGATCACATCAGCAAAGATCCGACCGTCCACGATCACATGGGCGAGGTGTATTCCAAGACGGGACGCCTAAAGCTGGCGGTCGCACAATGGGAGCGCGCCCTTGAAGAATGGAATCGTTCTCTGCCCGCCGACGTCGAGAGCAACGATGTGGCGCGCGTGCAGAAGCAGCTCGAAAGCACCAAGGTGAGACTGGCGAAGCAAGAGGGGACGAAAGACTAGCCATCAGCATTCAACCGTCAAACTCTCGAGCCCGGTCCAAAGCCGGGCTCTTCGATTTTTAGATCCGAATCACGCCGTGGGCTGACTGAATGCTGAGTGCCGACTTCTGAGTGCTAGTCTGTTGCTATGTACGCCCCTTACGCGCTGCACCCGGAGGAATCGCGTGGACGCCGTCATCCAGAGCCTCCGCATCCGTACCGATCGGATTTTCAGCGCGATCGCGACCGCGTCGTCCACTCTCGTGCTTTTCGACGGCTGGAGAATAAGACGCAGGTGTTCACCTATCGGGGCTCCGACCATTTTCGCAACAGACTCACACACACGATTGAAGTCGCGCAGATCGCGCGTACCACCGCCTGGGCGTTGCGTTTAAATTCTGATCTTGCCGAAACTCTCGCACTCGTTCATGACATCGGGCACCCTCCGTTTGGGCACGCCGGGGAGCAGGCGCTCGATCGTGAAATGCGGGTTTTCGGCGATATCTTCGATCACAACCTGCACGCCTTACGCATCGTGGAACATTTCGAAATGCGTTATCCCGAGTTCCGTGGGTTAAATCTAACGTTCGAGGTTCGCGAGGGCATCATCAAGCACTCGCGTGACTGGAGTGCGAACGAGTTCCCAGAGCTTGCCGAGTATCTGCTGGATCAGCGTCCTCCGCTGGAGGCGCAACTCATCGATCTTGCCGATGAGATCGCGTACAACGTCGCCGATTTGGACGATGGTGTCGAATCGGGAATTCTCACTATTGAGACAATTCGTGAACATTTGCCATCATTCGAGCGGGTCTGGGCTGAAGTCGACCAGCGGTATCCCGACGCTCTCCCAAAGCTGAAACTAAGTGAGTGCCTAAGAAGGATTCTGGACCGCATGGTGAGTGATCTTATTCACGCCAGCGGACATCGTATACGCGCAGCGCGAATCTCTCGATCCAGCGAGGTTCGGGCATACCCTCAACGGCTGCTCGGCTTCAGTCCGCAGGTCGACGCTGAGAGGAGGGAAACGAAGGCATTCCTGCACGGATATCTTTACGACAGCCCAGTATTAAGCTCCGACCGGGCGCGACTCGAAGATTTAATTTCGCAACTATTCCAATTTTGGCTGACACATCCGGAGGAACTTCCTCAGAGCTACCAGGAGCAACTGACGGGTGAGAAGCCGGAGCGTATAGTCTGCGACTACATCGCCGGGATGACGGATAACTTCATTCTTCGAGAGTACGAGCGGGTGCGTGGTGAAAGCAGCACTCTTGCCGGATGAATGCTTTCTTCTGCAAACGCACGACCAGTACACAGAAAAAAGAAAAGCGGCCAGAGATGGCCGCCTTTCTAACACTCAAGCGCAGACTAGCGGGGATTGGTGGATGCATCTCCACGCTTCTTCGCGTCGTCCGAGTTCTGGTTTTGCTGGTTGTTGTTTGCATTGTTGCTGTTCGGATTGTTCTGATTGCTGGCCGGATTAGCGCCTAGATTGTTTGAGCTCGAGCTGTTCGAAGCGCTTCCTTTGCCACTGACCGTGATGCGGTCTCTCACGCGCCGATTTCCAGCGAACGAGCTGGCGATTCGCTGTGCAGTCTGCTTTTCTTTCCCGGTCTGGACAGATCCGCTCAGCTCAATCGTGCTGTCGGTGACGTTCACGTTGAGATTATCGTTGCGCAGAGTTGGTTCATTCTGCAATGCGTTCTGAATTTGGTTTTGTAAGGTTGCTGTATCGTTGATCCCAATTCCAGCTGACGCAGTACCGGGAGCTCCTGAAGTGCCACCGGCATTTGCGCTCACACCAGCATTGGAGCCGATTGCGCTGGTGCTAGCGCCACTCTGAGAGGTGCTCGGAGACGTTGCAGTTGCAGCGCCAGTAATACCACCACTCGTGCTCGGCGTGCTTGTGGTTGATGCCGACGACGTCGAAGTCTGACCAGCCATGTTGCCCTGATTGGCAGCATTGGTTTGTGGAGCGCTCGAGGGATTCTCACCCGCCGCAGGATTCGTGGAAGCCGCTGTCCCGGC
>AP72_2010_repI_A001DRAFT_1000339_pt1 | contig 10734 bp, 10 predicted proteins | sample AmaPasrepliIA001_FD_9535 | JGI IMG/M metagenome (IMG submission 9535)
GTTCCTCTCCCGAAGCATTTGTATGAACGCTATCGTTCCATCCATTTCCGCTTACGGGAACGATGCCTACCGCCGCGGCCGATTCCACTCCGGGCAGAGAGTGCATGCGATCGGCTAGTTGCTGCTTAAAGCTATTTCTCGCTTCAACCGGAATATTGAGCTGCGTGAAATCAAGATCGGCTACCAGGATCCCCGTCTGCCGAAAACCGGCATCAACCATGATGAGCCTCTGAAAGCTGCGCACAAACAAAAAAGCTCCGACAAGTAAGACCATCGATAGCGCCACCTGCGCCACCACCAGCACTCGCCGCATTCCAAGGCGCTCGCGGCCGCCGATCGCTCCACGTGTGCCGGCTTTCATTGCCACAATGGGCGGCGTTGCCGTAGCCCGAATCGCCGGTGCCAGCCCGAACAACAGACAGGTGATTACCGCAACCAATCCGCTGAAGCCGAGCACTCGCCAATCCATGGCCAGATCCAACGAAACTTGGCCGCCACTGGTTGTGAGGAAAGAAATTAAGACTCGCGTCAGAACTTGCGCTATCAACACTCCCGCCAACGCGCCAACTGCTGCTATCACTAGGCTCTCCATCATTAACTGCTGCAGCAAGCGTCTGCGCGAAGCGCCGAGGGCGAGCCTAACTGCGATCTCCCGCTCGCGCGCATTGGCTCTGGCAAGCATCAGGTTCGCCAGGTTGGCGCATGCGATCAGCAGGACAGTTCCAGCGATGGCCAGCAGCATCCACAATGGCTGCTCGTATTCCTCGCGCAAGTTGGAAAGGCCTGCGCTCGCGGGATAGGCCGCCAGCTTCCACGCGAGAAATTCCTTCGCCTCCTTCTCCTTGTAGCGCTCCGGAACCGTAGCCTGGAAGATTCCCGGCGATATCGACTCGAGTTGCGCAGTAGCTTTCTCCGGGGTCCAGCCTGGTTTCAGCCGTCCGATGACCGCGAGCCACCAACCATCCCGGCGATCAAGCACTTTGTACTCGCCATCGATCAGTGCTTCACTACAAATAGGCACTGCAATGTCAAATGACCTTCCGACCTCCATGCCATAAAAACCGGCAGGAGTTATACCGATAATCTCTGCCGGGTGGCCATCAAGGGTCAGCTTGCTCCCCACCGCCGAGGGATTTCCACCGTATTCCCGTTGCCAAAACGGGAAGCTGATCACTGCTCCTTGCAAGCCACAGCCTTTTGTGTCGTCCGCCGATGAGATCAGCCTCCCGGCCACTGGCAGCACGCCGACCGTACTAAAAAAATCGCCACTTACATAAATCCCTTTGGCTATCCGCGACCTTCCGCCAGTCGCCAGGTTAAAACTGCTCGAGTTCCACGCGGCGATTCCAGAAAATGCCTGCTGATGATCGCGGATCTGTTCCCAAATAGGATTCGAGAAAGTGGGAAAACTGCCGCGAAAGTTCCCGGACCGTCCATGGCTATTAGACGGCTTTAAATAAACCAGTTCTTCCGGATTTCGCACTGGCAGGCTCCGCAGCCGTACCGCGTTAAGCAACTGAAAGATCGCCGTATTCGCTCCAATGCCAAGCGCGAGTGACGAAATCGCCACCACCGCGAATCCCGGACTGAGTCGCAAGCTCCGCAAGGCATACCGCAAATCCTGACCAAAATGGGCAGCCAAGCCACCGTACCATGGTCCGCCCGCAGGAACCGGTTCAAAGCGCGGCTGACGCGCGACTCGCCGCAGCCCTTCTGCGAGGATGTTTCGTTCATCAAGTTCTGTCAAAAGGACCGCGTACACCTCTTGCTCGGGCGTTCCTCGTGCTTTCAACTCCGCATAGCGATCCTCGAGGTGCTGGCCCATCTCTTCCACAATCGCTGCTTCACGCGTAGCTTCAAGTTTCAACGGTGCCAGGCGATGACGTACTTCTTCTCTGAAGTCAGGCATTTTCCAATCCTGTAATACTGCTCATCGCTGCAACAAACGCTTGCCACGTGTTGCGCTGCGCTCGGAGTACTTTGCGTCCGGTCGGAGTCAACTTGTAATAACGCCGACGGCGTTGGCCGGCTTTTTCCGTCCACCGTCCCTGAATCCATCCCCGGTCCTCGAGACGGTAGAGAAGCGGATAGAGAGAGGCCACATTGAAACGCAGCGTTCCGCCGGAACGAGTCTCGATGAGCTTGCTGATCTCATATCCATGCCGCGCTCGATCTTCGACGAGCGAAAGGATCATCAGCTCTGCACTGCCCTTCTTCAGTTCACGGTCCAGCATTGATGCTGCCATATATGTCTGTGCAATATATTGCTGAGGCACTGACGTGTCAATCGGCTTAGACTCGGCTGGAGATCGAAGGTTAGGTCGATTCTTGATTGGCGCTTGCAGGTAGGTGCGAGATCGGCCCACGGTTGTGACCATGGGCCGTTCTTTGCTTTATTGGTAGGGAGCGCCGTTACCGGTAATGGATTACGTCGCTCTATTATTCGTCCTTTTTGAAGAAGAAATAATCCGCGGAATACGGCACGAGTGCTTGCTTTCCGACGTCATTGGCCGTAGAACAACCGTCAGCAGGAGCAAGTCCGCCTTTCGTATTTAAGCGCTGAATGAAAGTAGTCTTGCTCAGAAACTGGCCGCCGGTCGGCCCTTCTTGCGACCCGATCGACTGCAACAACAAGCAGGCAATCGCTCCGCCATTGGGGCAACTCGCCGGGTCAGTGCCGCCTGCGATCGCACCTACCTTCTGAGCCCACACTTTGCTGCTGTCGAAGGAACTCTGCCAGGTCGCATTGCCGAAGGGCAGTGGATTCGGAGCGTTCTCATTGGGGTGCGTATCAGGGCTGAGGAAATGAGTGATGATCTGCACGTCTTGTCCGAAGACCTTGGTGAAGAGCGTTGCCTCAGGTCGAGCGTTGTTGGAGTTCCAAGCTGCGGTAGAAGCACCGGGAGCTGTGGGCAGGCAAATATAACCTTGAGTGCCAAAGGCATGGCCTACCAGGAATGCAGAGTTTCCGGCCTCCGGAGTGATGCCAATGGGAGTAGGCGGCGGCGTAACCCTCTGCGCGACAGCCTGGTTGACAGTGCCCAGCGCAGATCCGAGTACGAGGGCGGCTGTGAACAGTCTTCGTCCTCGCGTAGTCTTCTTGATCGATTGACTAAAGTTGTAGCTCATTTGTTTTTTTTTGTTCTCCTTGTTGTGTCCATGTTTGGAAGTTAACGTTCTGAGGCACAATCAGGACCAAGGCCCGCAGTATCGACCGCATCGCCTCGCCTTATCTGCTCTGCTAATTGGGGTTGGGCCGACCTGCTGTGATCCTTTACACGAAAATCCTGCAGGCTTGCATGGGTTAAAGTTCCCATAACGGGACGACACAACGCTTCAGAACTAAGACGCTTTTGAGAGTCTCAACCGGAAGAGTTCCCCATTGCGCTGCATTGGATGCAGCTAAGAACTCTCGGAAAGTAAAAAATCAGTCATCGTTTCGTCAGCAACACATCTTGTTGGGATGTGTGGAGCACTTTGAGTTGGAGAAGAAACAGATCGTCCCAGGGCAGACGAAACACATCAATTCACACTTGGCTTGGCTGCGAAAAGTGAACGGGATGAGTTCCGCTTTGTTACCGCAGATAAGCGATCCGATCACCGGAGTGGCTCGCGCATTCGACCTCTCCGGAGGATCGGACGTTCTCGAGGCTAGGAAAGGCCTCGAAACTTTCAGCCCATATGTTTCAGAAGTATTCCCTGGCAGCCAGGATGGGTCACAACGCTTAAGTTGCTCGTGCTTGATGAAAAGGCCTATGAGGGCGATGAAAGATTACTTTCGATTGCATCCTTCACGACGGTAATGAGACGGTTGATTTTCTCGGGACCATAAGGACTTGGATCAATCGGTTCGCCGATCGTGACGGTCGCCTTGTGCTGCGCCGATCCGTCGGCTTTCCCACTGGCCGATATTGCCTGTGTTCCCTCGATTGTGACCGGCAAAATCTGCCTTCCGCTTTCAACTGCGCGAAGCGGAAGCTGGGCGATCTCCTTTGACTCCACCATCTGCATCGTTATTCCGAGAGCCTGGTAGAGCACAGGAATGTCATAGCGAGACTGACGCTTGCTCATGACGATGTAGTCTTCGTGGGGAGCGATGTTTTCGCGTCCGCTGACCTCGACGCGTATACCGGCTTCCTTCAGCATTCGTTGCGACCAGGTTCCCAGATGTTTTTCACAAATTGCAGAGGCCAACTCCGCGATCGTGGAAAAGAAAACGCGTGAGGTCTCGGCTGCCTCCAAGGCAATGATGTCTAATGTGTCAATCACTTAAAATCTCCTGCAAGTTTTAAAGGGCTGCACAACCTTGTCGAAATTTCGGACGTTGCCGCCCAGCGGCCCTTTCACACCTGTCTTGCAAAGGCTCTACTCAACCTGGGATCAAAAGGGCTCTAGTTTTGATATCGCAAACAGAGAAGCAAAGACGACAGCATTTCAGTAAATGGACCTAGATATTCTTGTTCCATGCCTGTTTGGAGAAAAGCGCAGCCTGCCTCTTCGGTCCGAGTGACTATCAAAGCGACGACTCGGCACGCAGGCTGCGCCGAAGATAAATGCGAGCCTTGTCCCACTTTCTCTGGACGGTACGCTCCGAGAGTTTGTGGAGAGCTGCGATTTCCGCGAACGACATGCCGCAAAAGAATTTCAGATCGACGATCTCTGCGAGCTCCGGCTCAATCTTTGCCAGTTGATCGAGCGACTCGCTGATCGATTCGAGCTCGCTCGCGTTTACGGAATCTTCCGCCACGTCCACTTCAAGCGAAGTGATTTCGAATTCGCCTCCCCGCTTGAGAGCGGAGCGGCTGCGTGCATGATCTATGATGAGTCCGCGCATGACGCGTGAGGCATATCCCATGAAGTGTGCCTGATCGGGAAAAGACGTGCCATTGCGTCCGGAAATGTCCAGGTAGGCTTCATGTAGGAGTGTTGTCACACTCAGGCTTCCGCGGCCACCTTGTCGTGCTAGTTCCCGTCTCGCAAGCCTGTGAAGTTCAGAGTACAAACTGCTGAATAACGCATCCGCCACACAATAGCTGTGGCCGGAAGCGCCCATAACGGCAGAAATTGGTGAGCCCACTCGCAATCCTCCTAAAGTCTTCAGTCTTCAGTTTTCAATGCCTCGAAGCGTAGCCCATGTGCTCTGGGTGGAATGTCATGAAAATGTAACGAGCGTAAATCCGTACCAGAGAGTTTTGTTCCATTCCTGAACTTCTTTGTTTTTCTTTGTTCATGCTCAGGTTTTCAACAAAGCAGGCCAGCGCGCCAGCCATGCAAGATGTTGGCAGCTTCCAATCGGTTCCATAAATGTCGGAGGATTGCGAAAACGGCGGGACGAGCGGGAGAAGCGCCTGAAAATGGTCGGGATTGTCTTGCGTTCGGCGGCACCAAAATCAGCCGCGCAAGAATGCAGGGCGCAGATGATTTGCTCTAGTACAGATCGGGCATGCGACTCACGCTACGTTAGCTGACGCGGTGCCGATCGCGAACAGTTGGATGTCAAGGTCAATGCCGCAAAACACGCATTCAGCCTGCTTGGGGGTCGCATCTCCCTCGCAGGGCTCGATGGGGAAAGAACGTAGGCAGCTTGTGCACGTGAGCATCACTTCAGCATCGCCGGTCGGAGCCCACAACGAACTCACCTTAGATCTCTCGCGCGCAACTGGATTACTCAAGAGCTCTGAGGTCTTGCCCAGCAAGTCTTGAACCGAGTAACTTCCCTTCTGAAAAAATGCATCTGCCAACAAATTGTTGTTTCCGTTCCGAGTGAGGAATTCACCACTGATCGCAATGGTTGGAAGCTCCGGAAACCTGGTCCGCAGCACGGAGAGCAACTCAAAACCGTTCATGTTCGGCATTCGGAGATCCGAGATCACGAGATCCGGCATGTGATGTTGGAGCTTTCGCATTGCGGCAAACCCATCTTCCGCTTCGTCAACCTGGTAACCCGCCTGCTCATAAATCGCCTTTAGCAGAAAGCGAATGCTCGGCTCGTCATCGACAATCAGAATTCTTGCACTCATCGTTTGGCCCACACCACACACGATCTAAGGATTTACTTACTTATAAGCTAAGCTGCGGCACGCGACAAGAATCACAGGACAGAATTTCACCTTAATCCTGCGAATGCACCCGGACTCTCGCTGGTGAGCGCTTCGCTCACAACGAGACTAATCGTGTCAATGTGCGCTTCCCTTCGGTGCAAGAACATCTTGTTCCACCACGCGCTAATCCCAATTCACTCCTGTTTGTCCCAAAATGACACTTCCTCCCAGCAATTCAGCCCGGACTAGCCAGATGAATCGGTTTCTCAGAATCTTTGAGGCTGCTGCAGCGTCGATATGCTGTGCGCCGATTCTTAAAAGAGCGCGCTCAAGGAGAGAGTTGTAATGAAAAAGATGTTTGCACTGCTGTTCTTTGCGGGAGTTGCGCTTTGCATGACCTCGACGGCCAACGCTCAGTCGCTGAGGGTCAACGTCCCGTTTGATTTTGTCGTGAGTGGCCACACATTGCCAGCCGCAACCTACACCATTCGCGAATCGCTCCCGAACGACAATTCAGGCCTCGCCTTTATCGGCGACCACAACGGAATCCTGACGAGGGCAACCGAGGTTGATGGTTATGCAACGGGAGCCAAATTAGTGTTCGTCAAAGTGGACGGTCAATATTTGTTGCGTGACGTAGTGACACTGCGCGGCACACTACGCTTCAAGACCTCCGGCAAAGGCTCGCAACGAGCTCAGGCAACCGGTGAGCAGATTGTTACGGTCGCGGCTGTTTATTAATCTGCACAAACTGTTTTGATGCATGCGCCCCAGTGCTCTGGGGCGCTCTGCATTTACGACAGCCGGCACATGGAGAGGAAACAGTGAATTTACGTGCTCAGTACGTCTTGACGTATCGGGGAGTCGTTTACCCATGGCATTGTGACCATATCGGCCACATGAATGTGATGTGGTATGCCGGAAAATTCGACGAGGCAACATGGAATCTCCTGGCTTTGTGCGGCATCACGGCGAAGTATCTGAACCATGTACGACGTGGAATGGCGGCCGTGCAACAAAACACGACATACAAAAAGGAACTCTTCCCGGGAGATGTCGTGAGCATCCGCACTACAGTGCTCGAGGTTAGGGCGCGAGTGATCCGCTTCCGGCACGAGATCATCCACGATGAATCGAACGGGATCGCAGCCACTACGGAGTTAACCGGGGTGCACATCGACCAGATCACTCGGAAGGCCTGCGCTTTCCCTGAGGAAATCATCGAGCGATTACGCGGTTTTCTCGACACTGATCGAACTATCGAGTCCAGTGCTCAACAACCACCGGAGAAGAACCCCGCGCGCGTTGTTGAGGAGGATGATTATTCTTACTCAGCTACGTAGCTGACCTCGAGCTTGCGAACCAGCTTGCAAGCGAGCAGCAGAACGAGCGCCGCAAGAACGATCGGACCCAACACGGCGGCAACGGTACCCACCGGTTGGCTCACAACCGTGAAGAGAGCCAAGATGCCTTCGCCTGGAATGGACACCGGACATAGCTGCTTCAGGTAGTAGGTAATGCTGAACCGCTGCACAATGGACGGCAATACTGGGGTAAGCGTCTCCCATCCCAGCACTAGAATGGCGGGGATGATAGGGTTCTTGAATAACAAACTGAGCGCGAGAAATATCGCTCCGTATCCGATACACGCCAGCAGCGTGACGCCAAGATATGCGAGAAGTTGTCCCAGTCCGGGACCATTGAAGACGTAGTACTGCCCAGCCTCTCCGAAGCGCAAATACATCATCGCAAACGAGGCGAACACTCCGAGACCAAACAGTGTCACCGAGGTCACAAGTCCACCCACAAACTTGCCGAGCAGCAATACTTCGCGTTTCACGGGAGCGAGGAAATAGTAGTGCAAACTTTTCTCGATGATCTCTCCGCGAAACAGCCAGGTGAAAATTCCCAGGCAGCCAAAGAAAATTCCCAACCGCAGATAGAAGAACTGAAAGATGCCGGCTAGGATCTCTGTATCACCACGCATCAAGTTCCCTGATCCGCGATACATCGCCTCGGAATGTCCGAACGTGAAAATCACGTGCAATGTGATGATTGCGACCGGAGCAAATGCCAGCAGATAAATCCAGATTCCACGACGCGACAAGAAGTTCTTGCGCAGATCCATTCGGAGAACGGCAGCAATCTGCCGTGTCCACAATTCCCAAGGCTGTTCGGCAAGCGTCGTGCGCAATTCGGCTAAGCGTGTCATATCGTTTTGTTCTCAGAGCCAATCAAGTATTGATAGACCGAATTCACATCGTCATCGGCAGGCGCGACCGTTTCGAGAGAGATTTTGTCCTTCACCACCAGTTGGTTAAGCAGCAGATAGAACGCATCTGCATCGCGCGTTCGGACAAGCACTCCTCTGCCATCTTCATTGAGCTTGGCCTCAACCACATGATCCTGCGCGAAGACTCGTGATGCGAGCAGATTCGGATCGGAGCACCGAATCAGTATCTGCATCGGATGCTCTTTTACCTCCGTGCGCACAGCATGAATCTGTCCTTCGGCTACCACGTAGCCACTGCTCATCAGGATTACCTGGTCCGACATCTTGTCGAGTTCGTGGAGGATGTGGCTGGAGATGATTACGTGTAGCCCTTCCCTGCCTAATGCCTGAAAGAGTTCCAATGACTCGGCGCGGGCCATGGGATCAAGACCATTCAACGGCTCATCCAGAATGAGAACCGAGGGATGGTGGCAAATCGCCTGTGCCAGACGAATTCGTTGCCGCATGCCTTTGCTGTATCCCGCTACTTTTCGTAGCGCAGGCTCAGTCATGCCCACACGTTGGAGAGCCTCATGCGCCAGTCGGACTGACTCGCGATCGTCAAGCCCATGTAGTCGCAGAGTGTTATAGACAAATGAAAAGCCGGTGACCCCTTTCGGGAATGAATCGAACTGCGTGCAATATCCCACTCGACGAAACAGCTCTTCCGGCTGTGTAGGAGAAATCCCGAGCACGCTGACGCGACCCTCAGTCGGATGAATCAGCCCGGTGATCAAGTTCATCAGTGTGGTCTTGCCCGAACCATTCGGACCGACAAGTCCAGTCACGCCTGGGGGAATCGAAAGATTTACGCGATTGACGCCAAGAACTTCGCCATAAAACTTGGAGACGTTCTCGAGAATGATTCGATCTTGTCCAGAACCCTGAGCACGCGTAGCCGCAGAAGCAGAAGCGATCTTGGGAACCGTGCCTTCCCTGCCCCCGGTCGCCTGTACCCTGTCCCTTAAAGTAGCGCTCATCCTCGTACCACCTCTCGAGCCTTCAGGCGGCGATTCAGCAGGAAGAGTGATATCCCACAAGCTCCGAATACGGAACACCACGCGGCCCAGGATGGGATTCCAAGCATATTGAGAGCCTGTGCGCTTTCGACCGGCACCCGGAATAGTCCGACCCAGATCAGCTTGACGGCGTAGAGAACGTCAAGCACATGCCCCCAGTTGGTTCCCAAAGTGAAATTGATCGCTGCTCCGAAACCGGGGCCCACGAAGAAGAACGCCAGCATCAATGCGCTGGCCGCGATTCTCCACTTGAGCCATGCAGATGCTGCCAGCGCGACCAACCCTACGATTGCAATCCACATCCATGAAGCAAGCAGGATCGAGCCCAACATCCAGAAATGTGACCAGATCCAACCATTCCCTTCCATTCCCGCATTAAGAAAGAAAAGGATGATGGTAGGAATCCAGGTAATGACAGACACGAGGCTTGCGATGACAAGAAATTTTCCGACCACGTATTCAGTACGCGAGATCGGCCGGCCGAGGATCAGCGGAAGCGCGTTGTTGGCCAAATCCACCGCGACAAGCTGAGGGCCTTGCCATGTAATCAATAGAAACGAAATCCATGACTGTATGCCCAGAAATGTAAGAAAGAAGTAGTTGTTGATTTGCGCAGTGTTCGGCCCCGGACCGCGAACCTCCAGGATCGCGCGAAGGGTCGCGCTGTGCGCAAAGTAGATCGTCGCAAACGCGATCAAAAAGGGCACGAAGCTCAGCACGAAGGCACCCGTAAACGGACGCGAATCAAATAGTCCAGAAAACCCGTAACGCGTCAGCACTAGAAAGCGGGATCGATCTGACGTGATGCTCCCCTCATAGGGCTTGTAGCTACGCTTATAGACTGCCATTGCGCGCCCCCACTTCCTGCATCGCTTTCAGGAAGATATCTTCGAGCGAATCGCGACGATAGTTCATGCGGCGAATCTGCACGTCGCGTTCCGCTGCTACCTGGTAGAGTTCTCGAATTTCAATTGACTCAGGTAACACAACCTTCATTCTTCCCTTCCCAAAAAGGGCACACTCACAACCGAGCTGCTGGACTGCATCAGCGAAGGACTTCTCTTCACCGTGGGTTTCCAGCTCGAGGAATTTGCGATTTAACCGCCGTTCCTCTTCAAGATTGCAGATTCCGGCGATGTTTCCGTCGCGGAGAATGATGACCTCATCACAGCATTCGTCAATATCGCGCAGAAGATGGGAAGAAATTACGACGTGCATGTCGCCGGCGTCGCGAATCTCACGGATGAGCTGAATCATCCGATTCCGTGCCGGCGGATCGAGGCCATTCGTGGGTTCGTCGAGAAACACCAATCGTGGACCATGCGCGATCGCCTGCGCCAGCTTCGCAAGCTGTTTCATGCCGAGCGAATACGTGCCCACTTTGCGATAGCGCACTTCGCCG
>AP72_2010_repI_A001DRAFT_1000340_pt1 | contig 10731 bp, 5 predicted proteins | sample AmaPasrepliIA001_FD_9535 | JGI IMG/M metagenome (IMG submission 9535)
GTGGTCGCCGGAGATGAAATCATTGAAAGAAAGGAGAACGAAAATGAAAAGAACAAACTCAAATTCAGAACGAAGATCACTTCTTAATGTCATCACAGCCGCGGTCACCTGCATCGTCCTGCTTATGCTGGTATCAGCCGCGAGTGCGCAGACAAAAGCAGCGCCCTTCGCTAAGGGCAAAGCATTCGCGACTCCCAAGGCGGCTGCCGACGCATTAATTGCAGCGACGGAAAACTACGACGCGACTCAGTTACTCGCGGTTCTCGGCCCTGACGGTTCAGACATCGTACAAACCGGCGAACCGGCGCGCGANAAGGAGCTGGCCAACGCCTTTGCCGCGCAAGCACGCACCAAAATGCGTATTGACGAAAACAAAACCAAGACTCAGGCCAAGCTGATCGTTGGCGAAGAGGATTGGCCATTTCCGGTGCCCATCGTAAAGGTGGGAACCAATTGGTTCTTCGACACGAAAGCCGGCAAGCGGGAACTTCTGTTTCGCCGCGTAGGCCGCAATGAACTCGATGCGATCGAAGTCTGCCGTGGCTATGTCGAAGCCCAGAACGAGTATGCGGTGACCAAGAAGGTCAACGGTGTAAATCAATACGCGCAGCGAATCATCAGCACCGAAGGCCAGCAGGACGGGCTTGCCTGGAAGAATCCGGACGGCACCTGGGATGGACCAATCGGCGAGAAAGTCGCCGCGGCCATTGCGCGCGGTTACACGAATCGCAACGAGCCTTATCACGGCTACTTCTTCAAAGTGCTCAAAGGCCAGGGACCCGCAGCGCCGCTGGGACAACTGGATTACGTCATCAAGGGGGCGATGATTGGTGGATTTGCTTTGCTCGCGTCCCCGGCACAGTACCGAAACACGGGCGTCAAATCGTTCATGGTGAGTCAGGACGGCGTGGTCTGGGAAAAAGATCTCGGACCGAAAACTCTCGAGCTGTTTCAGACTATCGATCGCTTTAATCCGGACAAAAGCTGGACGGCGGTCAAGGAGTGATGACCGCCGTGCCTCGCATGAATTTGCAGATGCGATGAGAGACGGAAGTGACGCACGCAACTAAGCGTTGCCGTGAATGCGCTTGCCGTCCCTCATCGCCATTTCGGTTTGAAATTTGCGCCGGAATAGGGCACGTCTCTTGACGGATTCACCCGTTAAGCCTGTTATTTTTGACAGTATTTCCGTCAATCTCACCCTCCTAAAATCTGTACTCGTAAACTCGCGGATCGGTTTACCAGACTATTTTATTCAGGCCTCTGAAAAAGGGAGATTCAATCATGTCCAGGATTTACCAAATTACTAAATCGAGTGACGAGCCAAAGGCCGCCAACAACGGTGACCCTGTGCCGGCCACGGAAGCAGTCACAGAGGATCAAATGCCTCCCGGAGTTGACCGGCGCAAATTCCTGATGCGCAGTGCCGTCATTGGCGCGGCAGCGGTGATGACCGGGCGCCACGTCTCGGCCCAGGAAAGAATGGTCAAAGCTGTCAGCGAGTCGTTGCCGCCGCAGGGGCCTGCGGCGCCGCCGCTGGACAAGAACCTCAACGTCGTGAAGAAGGGCGAAGGCCCGGTGATGACCACGATCGATGAATTTTACAAAGTCGGCCCCGGCCCATCGAGTTCGCACACGATCGGCCCGATGCGCATCACTTATGATTTCTATCAACGCGCAGCCAAGCTGCCGGAAGACAAACTCGCGAAAGCGACCAAGCTTCAGGTCAACCTCTTTGGCAGCTTAAGCGCCACCGGCAAGGGACACGGCACGGAGCGCGCAGCGCTCGCAGGCCTGATCGGCAAAGAGCCGGCAACCGTTGATCCGTTGTTTCTTGACAGTTTGCGCGACCAACCAGATCAAGTCTTCCCAGTAAAACTGGGTAGCTCTACGATCAACGTCAGTCTGAAGGACGTCATTTACGATGCAACCAAAGGCAACTTTCATCACCCAAATACCATGACCGTCAAGCTGCTCGCCGGAAACGACGTGTTGCTCGAGCAGGAGTATTACTCGGTCGGGGGCGGCTTTATCGAGTGGAAGGGATACACACCGCCCAAGAAAAATGCGCCGAAGTACCCGTTCCGGCTGATGAAGGAACTCCGGGCCCACGCTGACAATAACAAGATGACTATCGCGCAGGTGATGCTGGCCAACGAGATGTCCATCGCCGGCAGAAGCCAGGAAGAAGTCTATGCTTTCGTTGACAAGATCATTAACGCGATGACGGCGACCGTGAAATCCGGACTGGCCATGCCTGAAGATAACGTGCTGCCTGGTCCAATCAAACTGCACAGCAAAGCAGCCACCGTTTATAAGCGGGCCATGGATGACGCGAATGTGGCGGACCGCGGCGTGGGAGTACTGTCGGCATGCGCAATGGCTGCGTCAGAAGAGAACGCGCGAGGACACCTGGTCATCACGGCGCCGACGGGTGGATCCGCGGGAGTCATGCCATCCCTCGTATATGCTTTGATTGAAGCCCGCAAAGTGCCGCTACAAAAGGTCCGCGACGGCATGCTCGCGGCTGCTTCTGTTGGTTACCTGTGCAAGCATCACGCGACGTTGGCGGCGGCCGAAGGCGGCTGTCAGGCAGAGATCGGCGTGGCCTCAGCGATGGCCGCGGCGCTGGTGGCTACCGCGTTCGATGAAGAATCGCGCGTGGTCGAGAACGCCGCCGAGTCGGCTCTCGAACATCACCTGGGCATGACCTGCGATCCGGTAGCTGGTTACGTGCAGGTACCCTGTGTCGAGCGATGTGCCTTTGGCGCGGTCAAGGCGTGGACTGCGTATGCGATCGCCAGCAACGAGATTGCTTCGCGGCATCGTGTCGACCTGGACGCGACCATTCAGGCGCTGGCCGAGACGGCCAGGGACATGAACAGCAAGTATAAGGAGACAAGCGAAGCGGGTCTTGCGCAATCTGTGGTCCTCTGCTGATCGACCAGTGCTCCGATGGATTATTGCGTGCCATCGGTGTTGTGAATATCGGCTCACCAAGTCAGATGTTCTTCCTGACTTGGTGAGTCTTTTCATAAGGACGGAGGTGGTAATGTTTGGACACTCTGTGTACGTGAAGCTTTATGCCGCCGTGGCGCTAACCTCAGGGACGCTGTTCGTGGGCTCTGCTTGCGGTCAATCTCCGGAACCCCGGATGGATCGCCAGCAGAAACAGGAGGCTTCCACACTGGGGTCGCAATCACGGAAGTCCGACGCCGCAATTGACGAAAACTCACCTAACAAACCTGAGAGCAAAGCCGCTGCCGACGAGTCGAAACACACTGACCTGCAAAGTGAAGTCGAGAATCTGAAGGCTGAGAACGCCGCGGTTCGAGATTTACTGCAAAAGATGGCCGAGCAGCAGAAGGCTTTGCTCGAGCAAGTCGATCGTTTGCAGCGACGACTTGACGGCCCGAATGCGCAACCGGGTGGGCCAGCGGGAGCGTCGGCGCAGTTAGCGGACGCTGCTGTCCCGGTGACGAACCCGGCCAGTGCTCCGGCGCAACCGGTGAATGCCGAAAAGACGTCCGCGCAGATAAAACCGGAGAAAGAGGATCGTTACGAGGATGGGATCATCATTTACCGGAACTCCGACGACGCTAAGGTGCCTTTTCTGCTGAAGTTCAATAACAACACGCAGATTAGATATCTCAATACGCTTAACAGCAACGACACTTTCACCGACCATCTGGGGAATGTCCGCGAGGTCCATCGACGCAATGACATTACCGTGAATCGTTCGATGTTCATCTTTGCCGGTTACATGTTCTCGCCAAAGCTGCAATATAGCCTCACGGTGTGGACCTCAGCTGGCGCCGCCTCGATCGTTGTAGCCGGAAACATCGGGTGGCGATTCAGCAAGAAGCTGACTCTGACCGGAGGTTACACGGGCGTTCCCGGCAGTAGATCGCTGGTTAGCACGTTCCCGTTTTTTCAACCGACCGACAGGAGTATGGCGGACAACTTCTTCCGCCCGGGCTTCACCCAGGGCGTGTGGGCCAACGGAGAATTAGTAAAGGGCTTGAATTATCTCGTGTTCGTCGGCAATGGCCTCAATACGCTGAATATCAGCGCCAACAAGATCGATACGAATCTGTTGACGGCCGGCAGCGTGTGGTGGGAACCACTGGGACCCTACGGAGAGCCCGGGAAATCGTGGCAGATGTATGACGATTATTCCGCCCGCAAAAACGTCCGGATTCGGATTGGGACCAGCTTTACCAGATCACGAGAAGACAGGTTTTCAGAGATCGATCAATCTAGTCCCGACAACACTTCAATCTACAATTCCGACGGCGTGCTGGCCTTCTCGACCGGGGCGTTTGCTCCCGGTGTGACGGTGCAGAAAGCCAGCTACAAGATGTGGGCCATCGACGGCGGCGTCAAGAAAAGCGGTTTTTCGGTTAACGGGCAGTACTATTTTCGCTGGCTGAATCATTTCGAAGCCGACGGGCCACTTCCGCTCAAGTCCACCTTCGACCACGGCTTTGAGTTGTCGATGGGCAAATTCATCGTTCCCAAAAAGCTCGTGCTGTATGCCCGCGGTTCAAAGGTATTCGGGCAATTTGCTAACCCTTATGAGTACGGCGGTGGCTTCAAGTGGTACTTCCTTCCCACCGAGCGCTTATGGATGACCGGCGAGATCATGCGGGTTGAAAGATCTCCCTACAGCGGAGCCTTTACACCATACACCGCAGGCATGGCCGGGTGGGTGCCGATGGTCCAGACGGTGCTCGCTTTTTGAGCTGCGGAGCCGCGGTCAGAGCTAAGCCCAAGGCGAGTCTGCGAGTCTTGGGTAACGACGGAAATTTGTTTCGAGCCGCGGAGCGGCGATTGGGTAGTGCTCAGTTAGCGTATTGCCGCCTACCAATCGAGCGGAGTACTACCTGCGATTGAGTCTTATTTGCAGCCAACGAATTTTTCGGGGGGACGAAGCTTCAGTCGCTGCTCCGCAGCTCCGATCAATTATGTGTGACTACCCAGGACTCGCAAAGCCTCGCCTTGGGCTTAGCGCTATCCGCTGCTCCGCAACCCATTGGGGGCCAGGTCGGCTGCACAGAACAAAAACAGATTTTAGTTAACTACGCTCTTGCCAGGTCTCACCCCAAAGCGCGCCAAGAAGGCCCGAAATCGCCATCTCCGCTGGTAATTTTGACAGTTTTAATCATCTAAGTGCCATTAAATAATCGAGACCGTAAGAGTACCGCCGCCGAGCTTCAAATCGGCGCCATCTTGCAGCGGAACTCCTAAAAATCCAGCCCTTAGTGAGTCGCCAACCAGGGCTTTTACTTCCTGCGGTTTGGGAAAGTTGGGGAAGGTTGTGTGGCTCAAGCTGTAGCAGCTCAGGTCCAGGTACACCAATCACATCGCGTCAGAATGGCGGCCGTCGTTTGGATCCTGACGTCGATCTTCTATTTCTACCAATACGCGATGCGATCCGCGCCGGCGGTGATGATACCGCAGCTTTCGGCGGCTTTTGGTCTTAGCGCGCTCGGCGTGGCCTCAATCGTCGGTCTCTTCTACTACGGATATTCACCGTTCAGTCTGGTTGCGGGCGCCGCAATGGATCGACTTGGACCGCGCAAGCTGGTCCCCTTTGCCGCCCTCGTAGTCGGACTCGGTGCGCTACTGTTTTCCACCGGCAATGTAAGCGTGGCGAGCGTCGGGCGCTTTATGCAGGGCGCGGGTGGAGTGTTTGCGCTCATAGGCGCAATTTACATTGCCAGCAAAAATTTCCCGGCATCACAAGCGGCGACCTTGATCGGCGCCACGCAGATGTTCGGCATGGCCGGAGGGGCAGCCGGCCAGTTCGTAGTTGGCCCAATGATCGGGGCCGGACTTTCATGGACCGCCTTCTGGATCGGCATGGGGGTCGCAGGCCTGTTGATTGGCATCATCCTCTTTTTTCTGATCCCGTCAGAAAAAACGTCCCAGGATCGCGGCGGCGGAATTAAGGTGATTGCCAAAGGGTTCGGCGTCGTTTTCGGCAATCCTCAGTCCATTCTTTGCGGGTTGATCGCCGGATTGCTGTTCATCCCCACGACCATTTTCGACATGATTTGGGGCGTGCGCTATTTGCAGGAAGCGCATGGTCTTGATTATGGAGACGCAGTAATGCGTTCCGCTACAGTGCCGCTTGGCTGGATTATCGGCTGCCCTTTGCTCGGCTTTATCTCGGATCGAATCGGCCGCCGCAAGCCGGTGATTATCGGCGCGGCAATGGTGCTGATGTTGTGCCTGCTCCTGATTCTTTACGCGCCTGTTGACAGATTTCCTCCATATATTCTGGGACTGATCGCGGGTCTCGCATCGGGCGCGGCAATGATCCCCTACACAGTTATCAAAGAAGCTAACCCCGCGGAGTACGGCGGCACTGCCACCGGTGTCGTGAACTTTTTGAATTTTACCTTCAGCGCGCTGCTCGGCCCGGTCTTCGGCTGGTTGCTGGTCCATGTTTCCGGCGGCGGTCAGCAGATCGCGAGGTCCGATTATCAAGCAACCTTCACGCCGCTTCTGTTGGGCGTCGCGATCGCGATCTTGCTCACGATAATCTTGAAAGAGACTGGACCGGCAGTACGGAAGCAGTTTGGAGTACCGCCTTCAGGCGGAAATTCGAGGGCAGTGAGAGATTCCGCCTGAAGGCGGCTCTCCGAACCAGGAGAATTCAATGAGTCAAGCTTTAGGAACGGGAAAGTACGAACGATTGTTGGACAGATGCAAGGCGCTGGCCGCCATACCGACAGCCGTGGCTCATCCGTGTGAGAAGAGCGCACTCGAAGGCGCGGTGAATGCGGCGCAAGCAGGACTGATTACGCCACTTCTCGTTGGGCCGGAAAAAGAGATCGTAGCGACCGCGAGATCGGGCGGAATCGATTTGGGCCAGCTTGAAATCGTCGACGCGCCGAACAGTGTGGATGCGGCAAAGCAGGCCGTCGCACTCGTGCGCGAAGGCCGGGCGGAAGTATTGATGAAGGGCAGCCTGCACACGGACGAATTGATGTCAGCGGTTGTCTCTCGTGACGGTGGCCTGCGCACCGGCAGGCGCATCAGTCATGTCTTTATTATGGATGTGCCGACATATCACAAGGTCCTAATCGTCACCGACGCCGCCATCAACATCGCGCCGACTTTGGAAGACAAGGTCGATATAGTGCAGAACGCGATCGATCTCGCGATTTCACTGGGCCTGGAGAAACCGAAAGTTGCGATTCTGTGCGCAGTTGAAACCGTTAATTCAAAGATGCAGGCGACGCTCGATGCCGCGGCGCTTTGCAAGATGGCCGAACGCGGACAAATCAAGCATGGGATTCTCGATGGCCCACTGGCATTTGATAACGCGATTAGCAAAGAGGCGGCGCAAACGAAAGGAATCAAGTCGGCCGTGGCCGGCGACCCGGACATTCTGCTGGCGCCGGATCTCGAAGCCGGAAACATTCTCGCGAAGCAATTGAGCTTCCTGGCCAACGCCGACAGTGCCGGCATGGTGCTCGGCGCGCGCGTGCCCGTGATTCTGACCAGCCGGGCCGATAGTGTGCGCTCAAGAATTGCGAGTTGCGGAGTAGCGAAGCTGGTCGCGCATGCGCGCCGCGCGAAACTACATTTATGAAGCCATAGAGACCGGAGAGCGAGCAAAGGAGAATGCGAGCCAAATGATCGAACCTCCGGTTCGTTTTTTCCTGGACGCGCTCTCCGGTCTCTCTGGCTCCATGACAATGGAACGATATGGCCGAAAACAGACACATCACGGTTGACGGCAATGAAGCGGCGGCATCGGTTGCTTTCCGTTTGAGCGAAGCCATTGCCATCTTTCCGATCACTCCCAGCTCGCCCATGGCCGAATTGTGCGATGACTGGGCGAGTAAAAAGAAGACCAATCTTTGGGGTGTTATTCCTGAGATCGCCGAAATGCAATCGGAAGGCGGTGCGGCCGGCGCGGTTCACGGCGCATTGCAAGCCGGCGCCTTGTCAACCACGTTTACCGCATCGCAGGGCCTGCTGCTGATGATCCCGAACATGTACAAGATTGCCGGCGAGCTCTCGCCGTTCGTGATGCATGTTACGGCCCGCACACTCGCGACGCATGCCTTATCAATCTTTGGGGATCATTCTGATGTGATGGCCTGCCGGCAGACCGGCTTTGCGCTGCTCTGCGCGAACTCAGTGCAGGAAGCGCATGACTTCGCAGCGATTGCCCACGCGGCCACCCTGGAATCGCGTATTCCCTTCCTCCATTTCTTTGATGGGTTCCGCACCTCGCATGAAGTTTCGAAAATTCTGGAGCTGAGCGACGACGATTTGCGCAGTTTGATTTCCGAGCCCGCGATCGAAGCGCACCGCCAACGCGCCCTCACTCCCGATAAGCCTGTGATTCGCGGCACCGCGCAGAACCCGGACGTCTTTTTCCAGGCGCGCGAGGCAGCGAATCCTTTCTATGATGTCTGTGCTGAGATTGTCGAAAGCAAGATGAAGGCCTTCGCCGAACGCACTGGACGTCGGTACGGTTTGTTTGAGTATGCAGGAGACCCGGCCGCCGAGCGTGTGATTGTGATCATGGGATCGGGCGCTGAGACGGTCCACGAAACAGTCGACGAACTGGTAAGCCAGAACGAAAAGGTGGGCGTCCTCAAGGTCCGTTTGTACCGGCCGTTTTCACAGACTGCGTTTCTCGAAGCGATGCCGAAGAGCGTGCGCTCGATAGCTGTGCTGGATCGGACGAAAGAACCAGGCGCTCCGGGTGATCCGCTCTATCTGGATGTAGTGACGGCATTGGCGGAAGCGCGCGCGCGGTCAAACTCTCCCAGCGCGGTCGGGCCGCGCGTGATTGCCGGCCGCTATGGGCTGTCGTCGAAAGAGTTTACGCCGGCGATGGTCAAGAGCGTGTTCGACGAACTGACGAAAGAGAAGCCGCTCGGTCACTTCACCGTAGGGATTACCGATGATGTAACCCACCTGTCACTGCCCTGGGACTCATCGTTTCGGACAAAATCCGACGATGTGTCGACCTCGCTGTTTTATGGATTGGGAGCTGATGGTACGGTCGGCGCAAACAAGAACTCTATCAAGATCATTGGACAGGAGACGCGACATTTCGTCCAGGGTTATTTTGTTTACGACTCGAAAAAATCGGGCGCGATCACGGTCTCTCACCTGCGCTCCAGTCCTCGGCCAATTCGCTCTGCCTACCTCATCGATCAAGCCGGTTTCGTCGCCTGCCATCAATTTGAATTCATCGACAAGATCGACGTGCTTGAACAGGCGGCGAACGGCGCGGTCTTTCTGCTGAATGCACCTGGAGAAGCGGCCGAAGTTTGGGATCGCCTGCCACGCGAGATGCAGCAGCAGATGATCGACAAACAGATCCGTTTGTACGCCATCGATGCTTACGCGCTCGCGAAGCAGGTCGGCATGGGTGGACGCATCAACACGATTATGCAGACGTGTTTCTTCGGCATCTCGGGCATCTTGCCGCGTGATGAAGCGATCGCGCATATCAAAAAGTCGATCGAGAAGACTTACGGCAAACGCGGACCGGAAGTCGTGCGCCGAAACTGCGAAGTAGTCGATCTGGCGCTAGCACAACTGCACGAGATCACCGTTCCGCGGGTGGTAACCGCAAGGCGAACACGGCCGCCAATTGTCTCTGAACGCGCGCCTGACTTCGTGCAGAAGGTGACGGCGGTGATGCTGGCCGGCAAAGGCGATTTGCTGCCGGTTAGCGCCTTTACTGTCGACGGCACCTGGCCGGTGGGCACCGCCAAGTGGGAGAAACGGAATATTGCGCTCGAGATCCCGGTTTGGGATCCGAAGATCTGCATTCAATGCAATCAATGCGCACTGGTTTGCCCGCACGCCGCGATTCGCGCCAAGGTCTACGATGAATCGTCGCTGGCCGCAGCACCCGTGACATTCAAGTCCATTGCCTACAAGGCGCCGGAATACAAAAGCAAAATGTTCACGATTCAGGTAGCGCCGGAAGACTGCACCGGCTGCAACCTCTGTGTCAGCGTCTGCCCCGCGAAAGACCGCACGAACCCCAAACACAAGGCAATCGATATGGAACCGCAGGCGCCGCTCCGCGATAACGAGCGGATTAATTACGAGTTCTTCCTCGAACTGCCGGAACTCGACCGCGGCAGCGTCGTGCGACTGGACCACAAGGGATCGCAATTTCTCGAACCGCTGTTTGAATATTCGGGTGCGTGTGCCGGTTGCGGCGAAACACCGTACTTGAAGATGCTGACGCAACTGTTCGGCGACCGGTTAATGATTGCGAATGCGACCGGTTGTTCTTCGATTTACGGGGGCAATCTGCCAACCACGCCATACACAACCAACCGCGAAGGCCGTGGACCGGCGTGGTCCAACTCGCTGTTTGAAGACAACGCCGAGTTTGGCTTCGGTTTTCGCCTCGCGCTTGATGCTCACATCAACGCCGCGCGCGCTCTCGTTGAACGGCTGGCGCTCGACATTGGCGACGTACTGACAAACGAGTTGCTCAATGCCGATCAGAGCAATGAAGCCGGAATTATCGCCCAACGCGAGCGTGTCCAGGCCCTGCGCGACAAGCTGGGCTCGCTCGATTCGGCGGAAGCCCGGCGGCTCAGCCAACTCGCGGATTACCTGGTGAAAAAGAGCGTCTGGCTCGTGGGCGGTGACGGCTGGGCTTACGACATCGGTTATGGCGGGCTCGATCATGTGCTGGCCAGCCGCCGCAACATCAACATTCTCGTC
>AP72_2010_repI_A001DRAFT_1000341_pt1 | contig 10723 bp, 24 predicted proteins | sample AmaPasrepliIA001_FD_9535 | JGI IMG/M metagenome (IMG submission 9535)
GCCGCCGTTAAACAAGCTAAACATTTTACGCATTTTGCAAGCCCTCGCTTAGAAGTAGAAACGGGCGGGCCCCGAAGAGCCCGCCCAAACGATAGCGCCCCGCCCGGGTCGCTACTTCGTTGTCTTGGAAGCCCCGCGCCCTCGGTCGTGCACGGCGTCGGGAATCATACGGCGACCGACGAGGCGTACGGTCGTGGTATGCGGTGCCGTGGGCCCTTGCACCGTGAGTTTAAGGGTAATCGGCGCGAGTAGTGCGTCGATCATGCGCGAATACATCTTTTCGCGGATAATCGAGACGGGCACGTAAATGCCCGTCAAGGTTTGGCCCGTTTGCAAGAGCTCTTGCGTCCAATCCTGTTGCACTAAGTCGGCGTTGTTATCGCCGCTCGCCAACCAAACGCGTCCGCCGCCCTCAATATCGAAGTTCGACACGAGGCGTTGGGTAGTTGCCGTTACGTCGAAATTGGCGAGGGCGTTGTCTTGCTCCGTCAAAAACAACATATCGGTATAAATGTACCCGCTCGGCAACGTGTCGATAGGGAAGTCGGTTTGCGTCGCGGTAATCGGGTACGTTGTCTCGAAAAGCTCGTGCGCGTGGATGCTGATTTTGTTGGGGTCAAGCGCGAAATTGCTGTCGGCGTAAATCTCGACTTGCACGCCCGACATATCCCACGTATTGACGCCGCCCGAAAACAGTTGCCCGCGACCGCCAAGCACCATCGTTAACAACGCGCTCGTGTATTTCTCGATAGCGAAGTCGAACTCGATACCCTTGCGGCTTCGCTTGCGGTTGAAATTGATAATGTAATGGTAGTCGATATTGTAGGTACCCGCCGCGTCGGTAATGCCCGTGGCTTTGAGTAGGTACCCGCGCTCGATCATGTTTTCGTACAGCAACCCGCGACCGCTAAGGCGGTTAACCGGAGTAATGCCAGTGACTTGGGGCGTGGTCTGTAGGGTCATTTGCGTTAGCAAGCCCTCGGGGTTGTCGAAGCCCGTAGCGGTACCGGGGCCCGCGCCCGCGACGACCACGGGGCCGAAAACGTGGATAACGATACGGTTAAACACGTCCTCTTGGGCGTACTTGGTGAGCTCAACGGGTACGCCGATGGGGGATGGGTTAGATTGTGCGCCCACGATGGGCCAACCAAAGGAATAAAGCTTTTTGTAGCGCCACAAGTTACGCGTTACCGCTGCCATTGTTTTTTCTCCGTGAGTATTGGGGGTTTAACAACGTGTTAAGAGCTCGCGTTTTTGGGCGCTAGCCTTTAGGGATACTGGCACGCTCGCCGACGACCGACAAAAGCATAGCCGCGATAATGAGCGAAACGAAGATAAAGCCCGCCGTTACCGCGACGTTGCCAGCGTACGAAGCTTGGGCGCTTTGTAGCTGCGAAAACTTGGGGGCTACATACTGTTGCCCCGCGAGCAACCCCATAGCGACCAAAACGGACAAAACGAGTAACATAAACCACGCCATGTTATAGCCCTCCGGGGCTCATGTTTTACTAGGGGGTCGGCGCGGTAAGTGCTTGCCGAGCGCCGACTTAGACGCCCGTATCATAGCGCAAGGGGGCGGGGAGTCAAGGGGCTAGCACGGGGCATAAGGGGCCCCTTCCCCTCCCCCTCCCCCTCTTACCCCCGTTGGGAAAATTGCCCCCACCGACTAAGTGCTGCCTTATCAATAGGTGGTACAAGCTCTATAACGCAAAGTGGGTAAATCCCCAATAAACATGCGGGTACGCGGGGTAGGGTCGCGGTATACATAGTATTTTCTCCACTTACAATAACGAGTAGATATACTATGTATACCGAGCACCTAGCCTGTCTGCCCCACGGAACACGGGGACTTTTGGCGCTTTATAACGCAAAGTACAACCCCATCGACGCCAAACGCATTTTTTTTTGACGGGGTTTTCCACAGGTTTTTCAAACCCCTACCCGACTAAGGGCTTGACTTTCGACGACTTACCCCCTAGTATGATCCGTCGCCCGGGTTGCTCCCATCGGTACCAGCTAACCGACTTACCCCCGCGACCCTACTAAAATATGACCCCGCTCATGGCCCATTTAGACCGCCAATTGGTAGGCGTAGACCGCCTACAAGCCATAATCGAAACCACGTTCTATACGGCTTGCCTCAAAAACACGGTACCTATCAGCATAATAATGGTAGGGCCCCCGGGCTCGGGTAAGAGCAAGCTAATACTACAATTCACGGGCCCAAGCATACATCGCACAAACGATATAACTAGCCAAGGGCTCGCCGAGCTCATAGAGGACGACAAAGCGGGGCACATACGGCACGTCGTAATACCCGACTTTAATATCGTTGTGAGTCACAAGGCGAGCACGACTAACCTAACGGTAGCGTCGCTCTTAACCCTTATGTCAGAGGGCGTCTTACGTATCGACGACGGGCGGCGAAAAAAAGAGCTCATACACGCGCCGCTAGGCATTATTACCGCTATGACGCGTGAGATATACGAAGAGCACGCGGGGCGCTTTCGTAAGCTCGGTATCGGGCGGCGTTTTATTCCCGTATTTTTCGGCTACGGGCCCAAAACCCGCGAGCAAGTACAAGACAGCATACGCGACGGGGCTACAACCCTATGCCAGTTAGAGCCCCACGACATAGCCCTCCCCCCGCTTACTAAGTGGCCCTTAGAGGTAGGCGTCGAAAACGGGCAAGCCGAGCGCATACGCAACCTAAGCCGAGATATGGCCGACGCGCTCGCCTTTCACCCCCAATGGGTACAAGACAAAAATGAAAAAACCCGGGCTATGTCTTGGCAGATACAACCCTTTCGCGGGGCCCCGCCTATCGAGTTTACGCCGCATATGGTATTACGTGCAATGGCTCAAGCTCACGCGCTACGCGAGGGGCGCGACGTGGTACAGCACGACGACGTAGAATTTTGTATGGATTTTGTACAATTTATGAACTACGGTTTACCCGTCTTACTATGAAGAAAAAACCCCAAGTCGGCAACCCTTTCGCCTTGCGTATCTACCGCTCGCATAGTTTTTGGCTAAAGCTAGGGCCTAAAATCGGCGGTACGCTAATTAAGTTACACGCGTGGATGGCCCTATATAAGATATTTTCAAACGGCGGCGTCGAAGCCCTTGCATACGTCGCCTATATGCATATGTTACGCGAGGGCGAGCAAGAGAATAAACGTTTAAAGGGAGGTAAGAAAAGTGGCCCACAAAGCCGAGTGCCCGCGAAGTAAAGACCCTAACGCAACGTGTAATTGCGGCGGAAAAGACGACCCGCCCGCGACGCGCTTTTGTAACGACTGCGATACGGAGATAGGCGCGACCGAAAAAACCTGCCCCAAGTGCAAAGCCGACTTGGCGCTCGCCGACGAAGAGGACGGCGTAGTTAGCCGCTCGCTAAAGCGTATGGCTAACCGCAAAAAGCGCGAGAAAAAACTCGACGACCCGCCGAAGACCGACGACCCGCCCAAGAAAAAACATGTGTTTTCGTCGCTCGCTAAGATGGTTAACAAGGGAGGTAAATAACCCGTGTCGTCCTCCCCTATCGCAAAAGAGATTAAACAGGTTTCGGGGTTTGATAGTATGGCCGACGTTAAAGCGGCTATGCCCGATAACCCCGACGCCACGGGCGCGGGTACGCCCGCGCCAACGCGCCGCACGCGCAAGCCCCGGGCAACGCCCTCCCCAAAAAGCCCGGGGCCCGTGGCCGACCCTTTTCTAACCGACAAGCGGTACCAAGAGGCTTGCGGTCGCATGGCGGCTTTTGGGGGGCAGGGTATGATCGAGCGCGGCTTCGACGCGGGGGCGGCGGTACTCGACGACCCCAAGTTTAAGCTTAACGACAAAGAGCGGCTTACGTGGGAGGACTTCTTTTACGTGCTGTCAAAAAAGCCGCTTTTCGACGTGGGCAACCCTATCTACTTAGCCCTCTTTTTTCTTGTCACCTTATGCGCGCAATTAGGTTGGCGCATAGTCGAGCGTACCGAAAGCGATTTTATTAAGTCGCTTTTCACCCCTAAACCAAAAGACGAAGCCCCGCCCGAGGGCGTCGAGGAAAGCGAGGAAAATACCCTTGGTTGATCCGCTAAAAACCGTGTTAGAGCTCGCCTTTAAAGCGGGCTACGACGCACGCGACACTAACCTACTAACCTACGAGTCGGCCTTAGCCGAGTATCGCACGCAAGTAATTAACAAGCTACCTAGCTTACCGCGCTTTCCTATGCGGTCGGTTAGCGCCGTACCGAAAAAGAGCGCCAAGCGGGCATGATCGAATTAACCGAGTCTAGCAACGTGTTTTTATGTGGCCCCGTACGTAGCGGGAAAACCTTTCAACTAGAACAATGGTTAAAGGGGCTTAATCGCTACGTACGTTTTGACTATACAGGCGAAACCCGCAAATTACGCGACCAATCTATCGAGCACGTACATACCCCCCGCGAGCTCGCCGACCGCCTAGAAAAAAATAGCTATTATTTCCGTATCGCCTACCATCCGGGTAAAAACGTAATGGAGCACTACCGATGGTGCCAACGCGCCATATGGATGCTAGACACGCCGCGTTGGATAGTCGTAGACGAATTTCACCGCGTATGCCCGCAACGCACGGTTATAGACGAGGACGTAGAAGCCGCTTTGCGGTTAGCCCGTCATAACCTGCTAGGGATTATGGGCGCGAGCCAACGCCCGCAAGACGTAGCCAAGCTATTTATTGACGCGTGCTTAATGTGCGTTATTTTCAAGTCGCAAGAGGAAAATTATTTAAACGCCTGTCGGGGCCATTGGGGCGACGACGTGGGCGAAGCCGTGGAAAATTTGCGCCCGCTCGTGTACCGCGATACGACGGGGCGCGTCGAGCAATTGCAACAATGCGTAATTGTGACCCGCGACGGGCAAGAGCCCCGCGTATACGATTACGCGACCGAAACCAGCATTACAGTTAGCCAATTTTTAGAGGGCGTACAGCACCCCGCAAAACCAACGGAGATACCAGACGACTATGCCGACGAACCCGAGTCACTTTGTACAGATATGGACGAAAAAGGGCCACGCGACGGAGGTATACCGCATGACGCGGGAATACCAGACGAATGAAAACACGCCGTTTCGGTGCTCGCAATTTGCACCCTACGACGGTAAATTTATGCTCGACGACGTGGTAGTTACGCCGCGTCAAACGCAGCTATTTTTTACCGAGGACTTGGGCACCGTGATAACGGCGGGGCCCGCCCGGGCGTAGACTTTAGTAACCTAGCGGGGCGGCGTGCGGTCGCCCTATAATAACAATGGCCCCGGGGAGGGGGCGCAAATGATACAGCTAATCGAAACCGTAGACCGCGTTTTAAACTTGCGGCGCTTGTGCGACGTGCTTAACGATACCGTTTCGCAACGTTTTCGCCTTGTGCCGTTTCCTATGCCCGCCGAGTATCAGCACGAGGGCCCCGCTATTGGCGTCGAGCACCGTAACACCGATGGCTCGTACACGTTGCACGATGCTTTCCAGTGTACCGAGTTTCGTACCCTGTATTACATCGGGCGGCAAACGCTACGCGGGCGCGAGCACCAAGCCCACGCCGAATTTATGGCGCAACTTGCCAGCGACGACCACGCCCAACGCCGCGCCGAAAGCGGGTACGCCCAATGAAAAACGTGTACTACGATGTATGCATACGCTTGCTACGTTGCGTACGAGCACCCCGGGGCCAAGCCGAATTGGCCGTTACCAGTATGCGACGCTACGACGACAAGGCCGACGCCATGCGGGCTTATGATCTACTCACACATACGCCCTTGGAGTCGAGCGACGGCGACTTTAGGTATTGGCTCGTCGAGCGTATCGCATGGCTAAAACAAAAGCTTGCCGCGCAACGCGAGGTAGGCGGGCCCGAGTACGACAGCAACCCGCTTTTAATCGGGCGCACGCAAGGCAATATCGGGGCGCTAGAGGACGCGCTACGCCAATTCGACGCCCGGGGTCGGGGGCGTGGGTAGAGATACAGATTTCGACTACGGGCACGCCGCCCGGGCGCTCGGCTTCGATAGCGAGCGCCCCCACTTTTGCGGCGGTAACGTCAAGTGTAGTAAGTGCGGCAAGCCCTACGGGGTTTGCTGTGAAGTAGAAAATCAACTAATGCAAGGGGGTAATTACATGCTACCAAAACCCGGGGCCCAAAATAACGGGCAGGGGCAACAAGGCGGCGGCGGCGGGCGGCAACGCTCGGGGCTACCGTACGTAAACGAGTCTAACCTTTCGCTCGATAAGAAACGTTGCCGCGTGCTCGCGGTAAAACTTAACGACGCGCCCGTACGCGAGGGCCAACGCCGCTTTAGCGACGTTATCGTTAAATTTGCGATGGGCGGCGATATGTACTTGCTCGGGCTCAAAACCGACAACCCTAACTACGAGATACTTTGCAAAGCTTTCGGCGAGGACGATAACCGATGGCTAGAGCGCGAGTTTTTTATGTATCTCGAAGAGGACGACTTCGACAAGCGCCGTTGGGTGCGCGTCGAGCCCATTACGGGCGACGAGGGCGAAGAGGACAAACCCGAGCCCCCGGTAGTCGCCGCTCGCAAGCGAGGGCAGGGGCGCGGCTAAATGGCATGGTCGGATAGAACGAGCAAGCCGTTACCGCCCGGGGTTTTTGACTTGGCGCAAACGCAATTAAAAGCGCGGGGCAAGTTAACCGACCCGTGCGCGTATTGTGGATGCGAGCGGCAAGCCCATCTACCCGACCCGTATTTCTCTTACAGCAAAACGGGGTCGAGCTCGGGGAAAACGATTAGTGTACCCGTGCTCGCCCCTACGTGCTGCGATAAGTGCCCGACGTGCTTAGACGACTGTACGGCGTTTGTAGAGCCCAATGGTAAAAACCCGAAAATGCGTTGCGCCCACGTTGCGGCGCAAAAGACCAATAGAGCAAAGCGGCGACGGCGAGTGCTTTAATTGCGGTCGCCAGTATCCCGCTTGTCTATGCGGTTATTTAGTCGAGTTATCCTGCTCGCGTCATGGCGAGCAATTGCAGGTTATAGCTATACCCGTTTATCACGATTTAGGCGACGGCGTGCGGGCTATCGTCGGATGGGTAAACGCGGCGGAGTGCCCCATATGGGGTTGCGATACCCTACGAGCCATTAAAGACGGCCAAGGGGTTGCTCGAAACCAAAACACTAAGGGAGGGCGTTAAGCATGGCAGTACCAAAGGAAATACAACACAATTTCGTATTTGCTTTCGATCTAACCGCGCAAGCCGTTAACGAGGGGCGTTGCTATCGGTGCTCGTATTGCTCGTCGTGGACGCAGCACCCCACGAGCGACGAGGCTACCGAGCAAATATGTCCGCAACGCGACCGCCGCCACGGCGAGCGACGCACAAGAGGGCGGCGAGCCAATGATTAAAATGCAGCTTTGCGTACGTTGCGAGCGGGCCCTACGTGACTTGCCCGACCAATTGTTAGTAGTACGGGCGCTCGCTGAGCTCGGGCACTATCGGTGCCCGTTTGACAAGTGGCAATGCGGCAAGTTTTTCGACGCGTCGGGCAAGGTACTTGCCGTAACCGAATTGGCGATAGATACTATATGGCTAAACCGACAGTAAGACACTATAAAGACAAGCGTACGGGGCGGTACGTAACTAAGCGGCGTTGGCAAAACGCCAAAAAGCGCGGCGACGTTAATATCGTACGCGTACAAGAGCGGTATACGAAGCCTAAGCGCGGTATTAAGTTGCCGCCGCCCACGCCGCCTATACCGCCCGCCCCGGGGCCCCTCGCTATCGAGCGGCTACGGTATCAAAGCGCCACTAAAAATCGTCATTACGACGTGGAAATTATCAGCAAAAACGGCGCGGTACAGTCGGTAAGAGTCGGTCGCCGAGTCTACACGCAACGCGCCGATTTTCACGTATTGCGCCACTTAGTAGACGCCGCTCGTACTGAGGGCGAAGAGCTCACGCCGAAAGCGGGAGCGGGGCAGATAGTGAGCACCTTACAAGATGCCGAAAAAGACGCTATCGCGCAAGCCGTCGAGCGCGTTAAAAAGTCGCTTAGCTGATTTAGAGCGCGTGGCGATAGAGATATTAAAGGGCAAGACGCATAAGGGCACCGTGCAAGAGTACGACCGCCCGAATAGGATACTTTTAGACTATGACACTAACCTTAGAAAGTACGCGGATATATGCGCGGATTTACGTCGTTTGGGGTTGGAACCTAGGGCCACATATTATGCACCGAGTAGTACCCGGGGCCATTGGCATGTGGTTATTGTTACGCGTCGCCCTATGGCGCTTGCATGGCGGCTTTTCGTGCAAGCTTACTTGGGGTCGGATCATAAACGCGAGGGCTATAACTTCGTAAGGGCGTACCATTATGGACGCCGCGACCGCTACGTACAGGTACTTTTCGGGGAGAAAATACCATGATAAAAAACGCCGAAATTTCGCCCGATAGATTGTTTCGGTACAACCTAACGCGCATATGGCACGACAATTGGGAACCCGTTAAGCTATTGCACGTCGTTATGCTTAACCCGAGTACCGCCGACGCCGAGCAAGACGACCCCACCATTAAGCGACTTATGCACCGTGCTAAAGCCGAGGGCTTTAACGGTATCGTAGTTAATAACCTGTACGCTTTTCGCTCGACGTACCCCTCGTTTCTACTTAATAGGTGGTCGCGGGGCTACGACGTTATCGGGCCCGAGAATAACGACCGCATTTTCGCCGCGACAGTGCAAAGCGGCGCTACGCTCGTAGCGTGGGGGTGCCACGTCCTCGCCTGTAAGCGCGACCAAAAAGTTATGGAAATGCTATACGTAGCGTCGGCGGGTCGCTCCGTGTATTGCGTGGGGCTCACTAGCGACGGGTACCCTAAGCACCCCTTGCACGTTGCGTATGCCCAAACGATGTTTAAATACACGGGGAGGTTTTCACGATGATAATTTACGCTAAAGACGGCCACGGCGAAGAGGTATTACTAGGCGACTATCGGTTAGTCGTCGGCGACGTGGATTTTATGGAAGCTTGGCGCAACCTATACACGCCCGAAGAGCGCGAGTTAATTGCCACGGCGGGCGAGATACAGAATTGGCAGCTAGGCGAGGGGCCCTTACCGCAAGGTATGGACGCCGAGCAAGCCGCCGTATTTATGTCGGCGGTCGTTTTCCGCGAGCTCGCGGCGCGGGCTAACAAGCTTTTCGTAGCAAACGGCGGCGAGGGGCTAGCGTTAATAGGGTCGCTCGGCGTCGATTCGTCGTACAAGGGGTAGCTTATGCAAATACCAAGCGCGGGCTTCGTCGAGGTAGGCTTCGACGCGTTGCGAAAAAAAGACGCGACAATACTAGCCGACGAAACCCGCGAATTAAAACAAGCCCTTGGCGCTAACGTTAGCGCCGAGTTTACTAACGGGTACTTGCTCGGGCTCGAAGTCGCCCGGGCTATCCTCGCCACGCAACCGTTATTGCCACTAAAGGGGGTAGACGCCGATAGCCTATTATGAGTACGGAATTCCACAGGGGCGACGTGCGTATTACGCGCTATAGCGACGGGCACCAATACCGTTACCAGTTGCATAACGACGTGTATACGCTCGACGAGCTTAAACAATTACGCTCATTGTTACGAGCGGTAATTCGTAACAACGGGGCAACCAACCCGAAACGGAGGAAAAAACGTGTCGAGTCTTGATATTGTAGCCCGGGTATTGCTCTTAGGTTTTGGGGGCGTCGTGGGCTATATAGTCGCTTGGTTGGCGTTGGGCACGATGGCCCGCCGCTCGCCAACGTTTCGCGCTTTCCTGTGGGGCATGATAGAGCGGCACGGTAGCCCTATCGAAATTGCCGAGTACGCTAAAAGCCCCATTAACCAACCATTTTGTGCGGCTTGCGGCAAGGCCGCGTGGCAGCACGCTAGCACGGGGTTTAAGGGCATACCCGCTATATCGGGGCATGACTTTATAGACCCGACCGAGCCGAAATGAGCACCAAAAAACCTAGCCGCCCCGCCGAAGTCGATACAGTCGAAAGCGTACGCCAAGGGCTAATAGATTTACGCGGCACGTCGTTTAAACATTGGCCCGACGCGATAAACGCGACCGTCTTGTTATCGCACGCTATAGCCTTGCTCGGGTACCTTGCCGAGCTCGAAAAATTTGTAGACAACCCCGAGCCCCCGGGCGTATAGTGTAGGGGCATAGGGCAATTAGCCCACTTGGAGAAAATACAATGGCAGACCCGAAGAAACCCGCCGCACAAGCCGCGCCCGCCGTGGGCACGTCAACCAAAACCGACGCCGAAAAAGCCGCCGACGCCAAGAAAAAGGCCGAAGAGCGAGCGGCGAAGCTTAAAGAGCTCGCCCCCGCCCGCGTGCAACGCGCCATTACCGCCCTCTACGCCGTTGGCAAGCTTGGTAGCTACAAGCCCGCGCCCAACCAAGCCGACGCCCTCGTAGCCGCCGTTAAGGGCGCGTACGACGCGTGCGTCGCGTCGCTGAAATCGGGCAAGGCTACCCCCGCATTTACCCTGCCCGAAGTCGCCGCCGACGAAAAAGCGAAGTAAAAGCGAATGGCGCAAATTGGCGCTAGTCGATCTACCCGGGGGCCCGTTAAAATGGGCCCCTTATGTCTGTAACCGACGAGCAAGCCCGCAAGCTAAACGACTTGCTAGAGCGCGTAGAGGCCGAGGGCGACCGCGAAAAAGTACAGGAAATAATCGCGGCGCTGATAGCCTACC
>AP72_2010_repI_A001DRAFT_1000343_pt1 | contig 10701 bp, 25 predicted proteins | sample AmaPasrepliIA001_FD_9535 | JGI IMG/M metagenome (IMG submission 9535)
CTTGCTGCTGCTGTGGAAGCCAAGAGGGCCAGCCATTATGACCTGAAACAATTACTGAAAAAGAGCCTGAGCCATGAAGATAAAGCTAGAGAAGGTCCGGGTAGAGTTAGAGGTAGGAAAAGGTAAGCCAACGTTCTACATCAACGGATACCCTACCGAAGTGTCGAAGGAGGTAGCCTATTCTCTCCTCTTTGGGGAAGACGAGGCACCTCCTTCACCTACATCTACCACTCGATACCACAAGAAGGGTCGAGGACCACAATCTGCTAAGAGCAAGAGAAAGCTCTCAGCTTCTCTCAAGAAGTATTGGAAGGAGAGGAAAGCTAGGGAGGCTCAGGCGATGCAGGGACGAGGTAGGGGCAAGAAGCATCTCAACGGCTCTGCCCTCCACAACTAACCCACATAGGACACCATGAGCAACGTCGCCCTGACACTGGATGACATTCCCCACGCCATACGACACAAGCTCCTCGGCACCCTCAACAAGAGAGATCGTAAGGTCATCTATGGAATGATGGCCATCAAGGAGCTGGTGCAAGAATCATACCAGAAGCAGGCTCGCATCATTCAGGCCACCATCCGCAAGAAGCGAGATGAAGGATACTGTGGGGGATTTGTCTACTGCCTGGAGTATACGGGCAAAGACTACATGTGTGCCAAGTGTAAGAAACAGAAGGCCAACCCTTCCTACTCCCGCAAGATGTCGGAGTATGGCAGGATTCGTAAGGCAGAGAAGGAGGCCGCCCGACAAGCTAGGGCTTCGGGGGCTTGAAGGAGCGTGGTGTCACCCGACGTGGGTAACGAACCTCCTCATCCGGTTTGACGGATATCTTGGGAGGTGCTGTCATCTTTCGTGGGGGAACGTAGGTAACTAGGGTGTGGCGTACGGAGAGATCCTCCCTACGCCGCATCGGTCCTTGGGAAACGGCAAAGTTCTCTACAATGTGTTCCTTGACCGCCTGATAGAACTCACTGTAGGTCTCTGTGGTCAGACTGAAGCTTTGTAGGACAAAGTACACCAAGGTATCCAGATCGATGGTCTCCTGGTCAAACCTGTGGAATACCTCTACAGTGGCGGCCTGTATCAGAGTTTCTATGGTCTGTCGGAGAGTTACCTTCTTGGTACGAGTCCTGCTTTCACGGCGCTTCATCACCTCGGAAGTATAGTCTAGGGACTCATCTTACGACAGCTCATGCTGTAAAGTTTTTCCCTACACCAGAGCTTGGTGTGGGGATTTTTTGTGCCCGGTTTTCCTCCGGCATAGCCCTTGCAGTGTTGCAAGCTAGGGACCGTCCTCTGGCATAGCCATTGCGAGCTAGCAAGTCCCTGGCCGTGCTGACCGCCCATGCATTGGCATGGTTTGTGACGGCATGACTCGTGCTACGCGCGTGCGCGCTACGTGCACATAAGGAGGGGCGGCTCCATGACGCATGGCCGATTGCGCCATGGCAAAAGTTAGCCAGCTCCGCAAAACCCTGCGAAGTGCCCTAAGTGTTTGATCACACTTCCGTTGCACGTTTGTAGCAGATTGCCACACTGCAAACAGTTCAATGTAACCAAACGTCGCACATTGGAATATAGAACGGCGCAATTCAATTCGCACCCGGCAATTCCCATTGCGTTTAGCGCTTTTAGCGGTGGAATTGAGAAAGCGCCGTTCCCGGTGCAACAAGCGGCAACCTTGGCACGAGTTGAGCAATGAGAGGGATTGAAGCGACGCAACGATGCCGGAAGGCAAGGCGTCTCTCCTGCTCATTGACAACTGAATCCTGACCATTGGATAGGGTGACCTATTCGAGTAGGGCCTCTGTAGGTGAGAGAAAAGAAACCTACAGGGAAGTGGAGCCAAAGTAACCCGCTGAACGAAACCTAGTAGGAGGGCGAACAAGGGGAAAAGGAGAATCAGCCTTCGGGCCTCTACCTTTCCCGGTCCACGGAATCCGAAAGAGAAAGGTAATCATTGAAAGTGAGTCAGGGGAAACCGAGATCAAAAAACGTTAGCGCTACCTGAGATTACCTATCAAGGGTAGCGCCCCAAGAGAAACGAAACAGTCAAGAGGAAAGGGAGATAGACATGACGCAATTCGGCATCGCTACAGCGAAACAGGCAGTGGTCGCGCAACCGGAGGGGGATCGATTCAAGGCGCCTCGCCCGGTGTTCCAAGCTCCCAAGAACGTTCATTCCCTGGAGGCCATTGCGCCCAAGGTGAAAGAGAATGCGCCGGCTCCTTCTCTCAAGGTTCAAGCCGAAACGACCGGAAGTGATGTAGTCAAGCGGGCACTGTTGGCGGCAAGTGAAGCAGCCAAAACGGAAGTTCCCGACGAGACTTCCAAAACTCCCCGAGCCAAAAAGGCGAAGGTGGAAAAGGTGGAAACACCGAAGGTGAATGCGGCTCCAGAGTTTGGACCGGAGGATGTGTGTGATGATGCAACCTTCATCAAAAAGACGAGGGACGGGAATTATCACACACCGGAGATGAAACGGATCTTCTGGGCCAACGGTGGGGAGCGCCATATGGTGGCCGGTCTCACCTACGCTCAAGCGATGTCCAATCTCCGCACGGAAAAGATGAGGAACCTGCGGAAGTAGAGCAAACACTTACAGGTGAGATTACCTATCAATCCTGTAGGACCAAGTAACTCGGTAGACGACACACGCATCAACATACACGGGAGAGGTGTATCCAATGAACGACAGCAAAAAGACTCCGCGACCCATGACGGTCAAGCGTTTCATCTCGGCCAAGCTCAGTGGCAAAACGACCGCTGAAGGTTTCCTAGCTGCACACATGGGGTTTCTCAGGAATCACACTTTCCTGGCTCCAGTCCTGGACGCATACGAGAGCAAGGAATTGCTTCCTACTCCTACCCTCCAGGCATGTCAGCAAGCTCTGTTCACTCACATGATCGAGAGTGATGCTGCAAAGGCGAAAGCAGCAACGGAGAAAAAGAAGCAAGAGTCTTCCGCTCCGAAAGTGATCAAGCGTGGGGAAAAGCAGGTCAAGTCCACCATCCCCGAAGGTGAGTACACCATCACACTCATGTGCAAGGTGTACGATCGAAACGGACAGAACCTCAAGATCGAGGTGGGAACCGTCGAGAAAAAGAAGTTCAAGGAAGTCGAGAAGAATGGGGCCAAGGTGCTGGAGCCCTACACGGAGATTGTTCCGGCAGTGTGGGCGGCCGATACTTTCCACGCGGCCACTCGACTTGCAGATAGGCGCCTGAATGATCGTGGTGATTCGGTCTACGCCATTGTGGTCAACACTCAGGGCAAGCCGATCGAAACGATCATTCAAAGGGATGATGCAATCGCACGTGTGATGAAACAGCCGAAAGGTCCAGCTTCACGTACGCGCGGCACTTCCACCAAGACTCTGGGATTCGGTGTGAAAGCTCACAACGATCGGTCCACTGGTCCCTGGAATTTCCACAAGTAACTTCCGTCTCCCCTTTCCTCCAAGGGCGAAACTAGCGGGTGATTCTCCCCTCTCACCTGTCTAGTCCCGAGTGTGGTGCACTCGGCTGAATGAGCCCAAAGGTGAAACATGTAACCGCTTAGATCAAAAAGAAAGCAAGAAGAGCAAACCTGTTCGCGCCTCGTACAGACAAGTAAAAAACAAAACACAAACAGGACTTGGGCATGTCCAAAAACTGACCCGAGCATGGCACAAGGTAGCTACGGCTAAAAGTGCAGACGCTTACCAAGTAAGCAAGTGGAGTATCGATTCTCCATCATGCCCCACCCTCAAGTATGAGGGGGCTTACTCCTAGAGTAAGGAACGATATGAACTAATGATCCATACACTTACGTATGGACAGGATAGTGAGTATCGATCATCGTTCACAAAACACAACGGAGACTGACAATGCAGATCACTCTTTCGACGTATGCCGCTCGCAACGCGGATGGTTCCATCGACATCAAGGGCACGCTCGCCAAGTTCCAGGGAGACCTGGAGTCGTTCGCCACGGTTCAGGCGGCCGATCAGGAGCGCGTGGCCGATGCGGTTCACTCGGTGTTCGACAGCCACAAGGGCACCCGCATCAACATGCCCTACCTCGTGGGCCAGGCGCTTCCGCTCCTCGGTGTCACGAGCACCACGCACAAGTCGCTCACGGAGCGGGTCCTCTCGTACGTTCGCGACAACGCGGATGGCAAGGGCGCGGACCTCTTCTCGATCGAGAAGGGCAAGAACGGTGGGTGCGCTCGCAAGGCGGACCTTCCCGCTTCGGCCGAGTGATGAAAAGGACCAAAGGGGATAGGTCGCCGGACCTATCCCTAGTCCTTCCAACATCACGGCGATAGCTACAGGTGCGATTACCAAAAGAGCGCTAAAGCCAATTCGGTATGGCGACTCCATCAATCCTGTAGCCCTAATCTTTTGACTAGAGCACCGCTTTCTTCCCTGAATATGACAGAGGGTAGTTACGCCAATGGTCACGGCAATGTAACTACGGGAGCACTTTGCTGCGTCTGACCAACGTGCAATAGCGGCAGGTTCGAGCCCTGTCCTGGGCCAGCGGTCCAGGTGCTATGAGAAGCGAGCGGTGCTCTAGTTAGAAGTCAGCAATGAGATACCTTTTCTCACTAATCTTGTTCGGGTGTGTTCATACGAACGCCCCGCCACCAGAGAACTACCTCATCACTGAGACATACCGCATATGTGATGAGACGCATCATTGTCATGTGGTAAGCAGGAATGTTCCATGAGAGCAATGTTGTTGGTCTTTATGGTGGGATGTTCTACACGTGCACTTCCACCCTCAAACGTCACCGTGGTGAGAACTAACCTCAACATTCCACGAGTGAAGGGTCAAGTGGTCGAGGAAGAGAGCGACAATCCTTACACCGATGAGGATGTGGTCTATCTCGATAGGCCAAGAAGCACCTGGATCACTGGTGAGGAATTGGAAAGGCTCAAGCACTTTCGTGAGACCGGATGTTTGATGGGTGACCCTATCTGTGCGGATGGGAAGCTCATGACGGACACTCCACCATGATCAAGTGGCTACTCGCTCAGGCATGGGAGAAGATCAATCTTGCCCATGCCTATCGGGAGCTGAAGGAGTTAGGTCGAAAGCACGGGCGCAGGTTCTTTTGGGCCGCCCTGATATGGGAAGGGATAGAGGATATTGTATTCCCCTATCTTTCCTGGAAGATGGGTGTACCTGGACTCATACCTGTCTTCCTAGTTCTACACTTCGAGCCCATTGTCTACCCCGCATTCTTTTGGGGGTTCAGGATGTGGGATCGTTCTCAAGGTAAGGAACCTTGGGACCCGAATCGTCCAGCTCATTCCGCCTACTGGAGATCAATCCTCAAAGGAATGGTTTTCAATCTGACGGCACTCGGTTGGCTGTCTCATATTGTGCCTTGGAAGGCGCTACTTCCATACGCAATACTTACAGCCGCATTCGGATTCGTACATGAGCGTATCTGGCATGATACCAACTACGGTATCCTGGCAACTGATTCAGTTCAGTACAGGCGTCCATTCGCTAAGACTGGCACCTATCTGCTCATGTCTGCCTTCATTCTGTATCCGGTTCTGAGAGCAACGCTCACCACTTCCATACTCAAGCCGTTCATTCTGGCCCAAGTAATCAATGGTGTGCTGTTCCTCATATTGGAAACGGTGTGGGCCAAGTCAATGTGGGGGATTACTCATACGGAGGAACATCAATGAATACAGCAGACTGCGGCAAATGTCTTTCCAATCCCATCATCGGGCCACATTGGCGAACGAGATTGGAGGATATCCTCCGGTTCTTACAACTCAATCCTAATGCTACTTCCAAAGAGGTAGCGTTGGCAGTGGGGTTACGTAGTGCAACCACATACCTCAACGTATTGAAGCGGCTGGGATACGTCAAAAATCACTACGAGAAAAACGCCAAAAACGGCGGACCTCTCGCACGTTGGAGTAAAGCGTAGCCTCCAATCAACACGCTAGTTTTGCCTGTATAGGGCCAGCTTCAAGCTAGGTGTGATTCGCGTGCCAAAGTGTGAATATCAGGGTTCCAGAGGCGGATTGGCCTGATAGGGTTCCGGGTAGATAAGTAAACAAGCTGTTACTTATCGATACCTCCACTCAAAAGCAAACCCGGACTAACTCTCAACCCGAGCTTTAGGTGTGCCCTCAACAAGCATTACCACCAGACTTCCAACCTCTGGGTGCTCAATCATTCATGCTCACATGTGTGAGCCTAACGAAACAAGGAAACGGTCATGTCCAAAAGGAATCATTCTCCCAACTTCAAGGCGTGCATGTGCTCCGTGTGTGGAGCGGAAGCGGTTTCGAGTCCTGGCAAGCGTCATCGCAGGTGCACGGGCCAGAAGCCCTCGGGTGAGACGGAAGGCCCTGTTGCCATTCGTCCCAAGCACCAGGCCATTCCCTCGGCAAACAAGGGTGTCTGGCAATGAACCCCAACACCGTCAACTTCTACATCCTGGGTACCAGCCTGGGTTACGCAATCGACGGTACGGAAGGTGGTGCCATTGGACTGGCGATTGCCAGTGGCATCATGTTCGTTCTCTCTTGGTTCTTCTGACCATGAGCACTCCCACCCAACTTGGGGGCGTCATTGGCTTGGGCCTAATGGCTGCTCTCTGTCTTTTGATCGCTACGGTGTGCGCATTCGCGTGCCTGTTCGTTCATGGGTACTTCTGGATGGTACCTGTCTTCTTCGTCTGCCTTGCTCTTTGGTGCATCTATCGAGCGAGCCGATGAAGACCAATCTCTTTCTGGCAGTTCCGCATGAAACAACCTTGGGCGAATACCGCAAGGGAGAGCTTCTTGCCACTGCCGACTTGGAAGTGGTTCCGGGTGGGACGTACGTAATCAGTGGTGTCAGATACACCTTGGTTGGTCGTCCCACCTTTCACATCAACAAACGCGCCTACCTGTATCAAGGCGCCACTACTCACGAGCTGAAGGAAGTGGACCTTTTGGTCCTCAAGGGTTGAACGATGGCCGCTACGCCGTACATCAAACTGGACCAGGACTTTCCTGGCATCGTCTCTCTGTTCATGTACGACCGTGAGGTTGCCTCCAGGCTGACGGCTATGGGGCAGACCATCATGCGTCGGGCTCGTTCTCTCAGTGTGGGGGAACGCGAGCTGATTGCTGCATTCGTTTCCAAGTTGAACGAATGTGAGTTTTGCTACCAGTCGCACAAGGCATGTGCAGAAGGATTCCTCAATCCGAATCTCGTAGATGAGGTTTTGGGTGAGGAGTACGTGGACAATCTGTCCATGAAGATGCGCGCCTTGCTGGTGGTCGCCTCGCACGTGCAAGCGCTGGATCGTGCCTGGCTTCCCCGAGCCGTTGCGGAAGCGAAGTTCTACGGGGCAACCGACCAAGAGATTCACGACACTGTTTTGGTCGCGGCCTTTTTCTCCATGTGCAATCGCTACGTGGATGGTCTCGGCACCACTTTCAAACCGGGTGAACCGGAAGAGGGTGGAGCGGGTCTGGTCAAGTACGGATACACCATGGGCATTCGACGCTTCTTTCGGGAAGTTCTGCCCAAGATGTGGTCCAAGTTTTGGGGGTGAACCGTGTGGGTTCACTTCATTCACATTGCCAATGTGATCTATCTGCTTTCATACGCAGTCAAGAACATGTTGGCGCTCAGGATACTAACTATCCTGGGACTTCTCTCGCTCTTTCCATACTTCCTGGCGTTGCATCTGTACGCGCCCGTAATGTGGAACGTAGTGTTCCTAACCATCAACCTTGTTCGTCTTTGGCAACTTCGTCATGAAGATAAAGCTCGCATTCAAAACCCCTGATGTGACCGATGCAGTTGAAACGTTCATCGTCAAACACTGCTCGAATCATGATGAATATGCCATGGCATGCGATGACTGCCGTGAGCGTAAACAGGAAGCCAAATACGAAGTTCGAGAGCTGAAGGATCAACTCTCCAAGTTCATCGAGTATGACGAATACGTCTACATCGAGTTCGATACAGATGCGGGTACGGCTACGGTTTTACCGCTCCGCAAATAAACATAAAACCAAAAGGGACAAAAGGAAACATCATGTGTGGATCAGCAAGCAAGACACTTCCGGCCCCTCCTCCCGTTCAGGAGGTTCCCAATCGGCACCGCATCCGCAATGCCATTCGCAAGGTGGCGCGGACCATGAAGTCCAATCGCACCACGGATTCCTGGACCCTGGTGGACAGGGTGATGGAGGCGGGCGGGTGGCAGACCTACACGGATACGACCGTGTGGAGCAAGACCTTCAACGCCGTGGAAAAGGCGGTCAAGAACAGCACCTTCTTCTCCAAGGAAGAGGGGATCTGCGGAAGCGTCAAGCTGACTCTTCGCAAGAGCGCGCAGCTCTGATCAGGTGATGTCGTGAAACCGATTGATCTTGATCAGCAGTCTCCGATCAAGATCGATCGGTGGATCGATATTGGTTCGGAAGAATGGAAAGAGCTGGATGATAATCCAGCCTTCACCAAGAAGGTTCTGCGATTCGGTTTGGAAGACGGATGGCTCTTCACTGATTCGCTCGGGCGTGTGTGGGGCAAACCGCAGGAACCAAACAAGCCTCATTTCCCTTTCCACTTCAACGTCGGGAAAAAGCTCTACGGGTATCGGCTCCCGCAAAAAGCCGCCAACTGAAAAGGAGATGTGTCGTGGCTGACAAGTTTCGCAAGTTCAAGCTCAATGGTTCCAACGTGGAGAACCGCAACCGTCGCTCCAATGTGGCGCGGGGGATGATCGAAGCTGGAACGGGCAAGGGCGGTCCCATGAGGGATCGCCGAGATCGGCGTGCCAATGAGCGTGAACGCGAATGGCAACGCGATTGGGAGGATTCATGAACAACAGGGACATTCAGAAAGCGGTGTATGCCGTTTTCGCTCAACACGGAAAAGACCTCAGTATCCCAATGGGGGCGGTGGCTGCACTGGCTTGTCAGAACCTTCGTCTCTCTAATGAGAAGGAGTTCTTGGCTGTAGCCAAAGAGATCAAGGAGTACATCCGCCGTTCTGCAAAGAGAGGTGGAAGGTACGAAATCCGCAAAGGCTTCAATGGTGGAGTCAGTCTCAAGAAGAGGCCAAATGAACTTCTTCCATGATGCTTCCTGGGTGTTCAAGTCGTTTGGATTCCTGCCGGGGATTCAATTCGTCCTGAACGGGGCATGGGTCAATCTCAAACGTCTGTTCGTCAAAGAGACTGAGCAGAAGTTCGAGGATCTGACTGACGAAGAGGCACAAGCCTGTGCGTGGGCTTTTGGGATCTTCAAGTGGGAAGATCGAGAGGATCTCAATCGCCAATGGAAACTCTTCGAGGAGTCTCTGGCAAAGCGATACTAATTCGGAGGTGCGCGGTTCTATGGGTGACCGTCGAAAAGGAAGGTCGTAAAGTAGAAGAGCTACGCCTCTATTCCAATCCCACCATTGGGGAGATTAGAAGTCTCCGCAATAAGGGAGCCATCATTCTCTTCCAGATAATGGAGAGATTCGGCAATCAAGTTGATCGCACCTGGATAACAGGTTCAGGTGTTCCTGTCTGTGTTCACACAACCTATCTACAAGAGGAGTTATGATTTACGCCCTCGTTCCGTTTCTCTGTCTCTGCATGATTGGGGCAATGGTTCGTATCGTTCTCATTGCCAAGGACCGTCAGTGCACGCCTCCAGGTCAACTGGTTGGCATCGCTGCCAAGGTGGTCATGTTCGTGTGGGCACTTGCCCTGCTGATCACCGCTCTGCGCCACGGGTGATAATCCCCTATCTCTAATAGGGAGAATGAATCATGTATCAGGTAATTCTAAACGGCAAAGTCATAGAACGGTGTGAGCTGTTTACGGATGCCTGGTTGTTCGTGGTTCTAACTCTTGTCTGTTTCGCACGGATCAATGGTCCAGACGGAAACTGGACTATCAACCCTCTCAGTGCGGAGATCAACTAAATGATGGGATTCCCTTTCGGTTGGACCGGAACCAAAGCAGAAAGCTGCTGCCCTAATTGTGGGGCCAAAGGTTGGGACGACCAACTGAAACGCAAACAACCGGAGTGTGAAAGCTGCGGTTACAAAAAGGTCGAGACCAAACAAGGAACTGAAATGACCTTGGTGTTCTGCCAGGGTTGTGGATGCCACTACACCAACGGATGCAGCTTGCATCCCCTATCTCAACAAAAGAAAGTCTGAAAGAAAATGCGTCTCCAATTGGATTGGTCGGAGTTGACAGAAGTGCTCCGCGTGCATACGGATGCAGTGGAGGGGCGGGCTCGGGCGGAAGGTGCGCTCTACAAGGAGCAGGCCCGAACCGAACAGCTCGAAAAGGAGATTCGTGGTCTCAATGCCCGAATCGACAATGTGTCCAGGGAAATGGGGCGACTGGCTACCGTTCCCGGCACTTCAGAAGGAATGTCTCAGGCCCGAGTCAACGAGATGTTGATCAAGGTCTGTGGAGCCATGGCCAACAAGGAAAAGATCATGGCTATCAAACTGGTGCGTGAATACACGCAGTGCGGTTTGAAGGAAGCCAAAGACATCGTGGAAGGCACCACTGCGCGGGTTTCTGGCTGGTAACCCGCACTTACCCATAAGTGAGATTACTTATCAATCTTATGGGTCTGGGGCGATAGGGACTAGGCACTCAGTCCTGACGGCATAGCTCACTCCCTAAAGCCCCAAGCATTCTCTCCCAAACCAACAACTCTCAACTCAAAGGC
>AP72_2010_repI_A001DRAFT_1000345_pt1 | contig 10664 bp, 5 predicted proteins | sample AmaPasrepliIA001_FD_9535 | JGI IMG/M metagenome (IMG submission 9535)
CGCAGCCGCCACTATAGTTCGGGGCCGCACACACCTCCCACTGCTCGCCCGGTCCAATTCGCAAACTCCTGATCCTGTTGTCCAGGCCAAAAGAGCGAAGGTTCGGAACGTCGTCGTGGAAAGTTCGCGCCGTGCCGCGGAAGTTTCGATCGGCAAAGACCGTTATTCCCACACCTCCCATTTGCCTGGTCTGGGCCGAACACAATCCAGCTGTGACGAGTAAAACGCTGGCTGCGAGCAAAAATACGAACTCAATTCGAGTCTTCATTTTTCCCTCCTAAACAACTCGTTTCAAATCACCGGTTGCACCGGGAGGGGGATGTATGCAGGTTGGCGACGACCTGAAATCTGGGGGCAGGGGACCATTACTGCGTTTTGTCTCATAGCTTTAGACTCATTTTGAGCCTATGAAACAGGTCCTGCTGATCTTTTACTTTATTAGAAGTTTACGCCTTCCGTGAGAGTTGCTCAACCTCTTGATAACTGTTGAAAAGATGGCTGTGGCTTAGCCCTCCAGAGGTTTACTTCCAAAGGATGCGTTTTGAAATGCGAGTCATTGACCGGAGCCTAACCGGTGAAATCCTCTCCGACTAACTGTGGTGGCCAGATAGAGGATTAAGCCGATTATCACTGCTATGAAAACATCGCGCACTTCGCTCAAGCCACTGTTCGCCAATAGCCAAACACAAATAACGACGGACCCGATTGAGATTAACATTCCCGCCGGCGCTTCAAATGTACCCTGTTTTTGCTGCCTGCGTTTCGAGTTGGCCAGCCTGTCACGACGTCGCAGAACTGGTAAAGCCAGACATGTGCCGGCATAGACGATCACTCTGGTGATCACCGTAACTTTCACTGCGTAAATGAACGTGCCGGTCAGCGCCAGGAGCAGCGCCGCCGCAGCCGAAACCAGGATCGAGATGTGCGGAGTCTGAAATCTCTCGTGCACCTGGGCGAGTACGCCCGGAAGTTCGCCGTGAACTGCCATGGCAAATGGTAGCCGCGTCAGAGCCAGCATCACCGCATTGAGAGTTCCGATTATTGCCACCATCGCTCCCGCCGAAATGATCGACGGGCCTAAGGCGCCGAGAAAATTCTGACTGGCGTCGGCTAAGGGCCGTCCCGACCGGGCGAGTTCCGGCAAGGTGCCGATACATACCACCTGGATTAGCACAAACAGGATGATCACAGCACTCAGCGCCAAAAAGAGAGAAGCCGGTATGACTCGCTGAGGTTGGCGAATCTCTCCTGAATTCACCAGCACGGCCTCGAACCCAGAGAAAGCAAAGACCAGGATGAAGACAGCGCTCGAGAGTGTGCTCACGCCCGGCTTTGGTCCGAGCGTGAAACGCGAGTGGTCGCTAAAGAACAACCCGACAGCGATGAACAACAACAGTGGAATCAGCTTGCTGACTGTGAAGATGTTGCCGGCGTGGGTTGATGCTCGAACACCTAATAAATTGATGACTGTGAGAAGGACGACTAACGCCGTGATGATTGCAGCTCTGGTCCGGGCGGATTCGGCTGCGGGCCAAAAGTAGCCAAGGTATGCCACAAACACCTGTATGAGTGTCGCGAATCCGGCGATCCTGGTCAGCCACATCAACCAACCGATTGTGAATCCAGCGGCTGGCCCGAACGTCTCTCTGGCATAAAGATAGGGTCCACCGGTTCCGCTAAAGCGGCTACCAACCTCGGCAAAGCACAGCGCGATTAGGCCGATGACCAGCGCACACAAAATGAAGACCACCAGACTGTAGTTTCCGACAAGTCTCTGTACGTCCGAGGGGAGGCGAAAAATGCCGGCGCCGACGGTAGCGTTAACCAGCAGAGCGATCAGATCCCACTTCCGGATTTCTCGGCTTAGGCCTTCACCCGTTTCGGTCATTGCCATCTGCCTCAGCCTCAAACGGTATTATTGGGCTTGATCCTCTTACTGAGATCCCACCACGGTCTCCGGGAGTGACTGAGCCGAACCGCTCGGCAAAAACTGGAGGGAGAGGGCGCGCGTTCCGGGGCGCCAACCATAAACGCAGTAGGTGACGCTTGCGCTCGGGCTCTGGGAAGTCTTCGAACGCGGTTCGATCATGCAGGATGGTGTGATTATGCACGAATTGGATATCGCCTGGTTGGAGTTCCATCATCAAGTTCAACGCCGGATCGTTCGCGAGTTCGTCGAAGAGATCCAATGCCTGGAGTTGCAGCGGACTGAGGGGCGCGACATCAGGGAACCGGCGCGCGGACTCGATGTATTGTCTCTGGTAGATCGTCGACACGAACGAGTCATGGCAGTTGAAGACCGGAATCGAGAAATAAGGTTTGCCGCCTTCGGGAACTTCACCGCGACGGTCAGTCTCAATTGGTTCCAGCAAAACTCTCAAAAGGTCAGGCCGGCGGCGGCGCATTTCATTAAAGATCGTGGTAGAGGAGACCAGGCTCGATAAGCCGCCGGATCTGGCCGGCTGCAAACACAACAAGCCCACCACATCGCATGAATCGGTGTGAAAAGTTTGGCGTTCGTTGGTTTGATAGATTCGCGCATTCGGGTCACTGCTGGAGCGACCGAGATCCATCACATGCCCGAGCAAATGCCCGGCCGCGTTTTGCATTCGCAGGTTGCCGAAGTGAACCCCGATTCCGAGAAATGCGATTGAGGCTTCGCGGTTCGACCAATGCCCCAGGGGCAAACCGCGAATTAACGTAAAGCCGCGCCCATCGAGCACTTCGTCCGCAAGAGTCCGCAACCGCGGGCTGAGGGTCGGAAGCAGAAAGTCATCCGGGGCCGTCGTCGTCAGGTCAAACGATGAGTCCGGCAATGCTGCCAAACTCCTCATCGCGCTCTCCACCTCGGCAATTTCGTACTGGGAAAGTCGCTCGATCCAATCGGTGCGCCCGGCGAGGTCGCGGCCATACCACGCAGAGCGATCGTGAATTTCAGGTGGCAAAGTGTTGGTCGGCAATATCATTTACACAAGCACGTTGCGAAGGTTCTGAGAACCGGCGCGACCGGCAATTATGAATAAAAACAATCGGCATTCTAACTTTTTCGGTCGCGAGAGTCTGATCTTTTATCGAAAAGATAAAGAAGTATTAATTTATCAACGTCTAATGGGATAAGCTCGCTAACACTGCATCAACTGGAGGACTCCATGAAACTACAGAGAATCATGATTGCACTCATACTAATCAACCTGGCTGTGTTGGTGTTCCTGCTGGCGGAGCATCGCCGCACCTCGGCGAACGAAGTTGCGCCGGTCGTCAGAGCACCAACACTGCAAATCGAGGATGCACAAGGACGAGTACGGGCGGAAATTCTGGTGCATGGCGCAGAAACAGTCCAGGGAAAGACTTATCCTGAAGCGGTCCTCTTTCGTATGTCTGATCCGAAGAGTGGTCCGGTGGTGAAGATGACCGCGACCGAGGACGGTGCGGCTCTGGGTTTAAGCGACGGGTCAACAGTTGGTACGGTCCAACTCTATTCGCGACAGGACAAAGGCAACTATGTGCGGGTGGTTAACCGAAACGGAACCGAACAATCGCTAAAGCCTTAGGTCAATCGAAGCTGGCCGGTCCGTCCGGCCGGTGTGCGCCTGTGTATGATGGCTTGGACTTCGGCGCAAGCCCTCACCTAGCCCCCCAAAGCGAGAGTAACTATATAGTTGACTCACCAGCGTAAGCTGGATCCGATTAGTACCCCGAGCGCCAGCGAGGGGATCACAGCTCATTTTGACCAGAGAATGTCCCAGGCCTAAGTTGAGTGTTCGATCCCCTCGCTAGCGCTCGGGGTACTTATTACGGTGAGTCAACTATATAGGTGCCAAAGCGAGAGGGCGAAAAAATGTTTGGCCGCTCTGGGTGAGCCACCCATGTTATCGCCGATTAAGGAATTCAGTCAGGCCCGCTTGGTGTTAGTTTCGCCGGCCGCCCATGAATCTCAGGAGAAAGAAGAACAAATTGATGAAGTCGAGATAGAGTGACAACGCGCCGACGACTGCATAAGCGCCGGTCTGTCCATCCGGCAAGGCAACCGCCATCTGTTTTAATCGCTGCGCATCCCAGGCCGTTAGTCCGGTAAAAACAATCACTCCTACAATCGAAATCACAAAATGCAGCGCGTCGTTATGCCAGAAGATACCGACAATGGACGCGAGCACCAGACCGATCAACCCCATGAACATGAACTGGCCCATGCCTGCCAGGTTCCGCTTGGTAACAGTGCCGAAGATCGCCATGGCGCCAAACATTCCGGCAGTAATGATGAACGTCTGCACGATAGACGCGCCGGTGAAGACGAGCAGAATGAGGGATGTAGTCACCCCGACCAACGCAGAGTATAAGATAAAGAGAGCTGCGGCAGTCGTCGGCTGCATGCTATTAACTCGAGCTGAGAGATAGAAGACCAGTCCCAGTTGAGCGATGACGATTACCCAGAATACCATTCGATCAGCGAACACAAACTCAACCAGCCTCGGGGACGAAGCCACAGCAAACGCAGTTATGGCCGTCACCAGCAGTCCGGTGAACATCCAGCCATAGACTTTGGCCAGAAATGCTCCGACACGTTCGTCGCTGATCGCCGCGGGAACATATGAAGCGTCGCGCGGTTGTTGCCAATTGGGTTGCCGGTTCCAACTCATAGTAGTCCTCCTTCGCGTGCGGTGCTGCGCAGTTCGCTAAGCTCCGCGGATCCATTTAGAAGTCAGGAACTGGATTATACCGCTGAACCCGTAATTTGACTGCTCGTCGTGGCGACCCTGCAGCCGCGCAATTTGAATTTTCTTTTGCGGCCCGTCTAGCGGGACCAAGCGGCGAAATGCAGGCGATTTTATCTTGTTGACCGCAGCTCGCTTACGGGCTTAATCTAATCATCCTACCGGTTAGCCGGTTCCTCTCTTGTTTTAGAATGACAATCAAATCCCCCAACCTCGCGCGCAGAGTCTTTCTGTCTATTTCGATCTGTTTTTTCGCCATCCTGGCGTTGATCGCAGGCGGTGTCTCGGCTTCAAAGAAACCTGCAAAAGAGAATCCTAAAGCCGCGCGCACGACGGCTGCAGTTAAATCCGCGCGGCTTGAAAGTGCCGCTTTGCCGCCGCCAGCTCCCACGCCCAACAGTCAATTTATCTTCATCACTACAGGGAACGGCCGTGACGAAGCGATCAAGTACGTCAATTCGAGTGATACCACCGCTTCGAATTTTGCGACTGGTGGTCCAACCGGGACGAATACAGGACTGACGGCGCCGATAACAGTCCAGGTTGATACGGCTGCGGGAATCTATTTCATCATCGATCCGGAGTTTACCAACGGGACCATTGATGGCCGGGTCCGCGAAGGACATCTCGCCACTCCGACTGCCACGCCGACCACGGTTTATTCCGTTCCCGATCCCGCTCCGCCGAACGCCTTCGGTGAAGCGCACGCGATTGCAATCGACGACATCAACCACGTTGTTTATCTCGGGCAGACCGTTTACAATAGCTCATTAAGCGGTCTAGATGGTAAGACAGGAATAGTCGCCCTTTCCTATGACCCGACCAACGGCAACGTTACGGGTCCTTCATTCATTCTCACTCGCACGGCGCAGTCCGGCGGCCTCGGCACCGACGGCAGCCTCGCCGAGATTCGCGGGCTCGCGCTGGATTCTACCAATCACGTTCTCTATTTCACCGATGACACCTTCGGAAAGGGAAGTGCCGTCGGAATAACGCCCACGAATGTGGTCAAGTCGTTTAATCTGATTACGCACGTCGAGACCACCCTCACGAGTGCGGCGCAGTTCCCGTCCGGGTCGGATAACAACGTCGAATACCCTACGCCCTATACGAATGGGACGCTGTTCGCTGTTGCGCCCGATCCAACTGACAATCTCGTCTTCTTCACGACGGCAGATGGATTCCCACCTCCACCGAGCGGCAACGGCAACTCGGTTCATAGCAAAATCTACATCGCGAATCCGGACGGCAGCGGGCAACGGATTCTGACGGAAGCCGCGGCATTCGACGCCCTTCCGGCATTCAATCTGACTTACGACGACGCCTATCATCAACTCTTCGTCTCTTACGAGAGTCCGGGGCAAACCAGCCCAGTTAATAATCTGGGACACGTCGTTCGCTACGACGTCACTGACGGAGCAGGCCACACGACTGGTATTACCGCAGCGAATCTTACTCTCACCAACGCGACTGACTTCGGTCTGAACTTGTCTGGCGATGGCGGCAGCCCGCTAACCACGGCAACTTATCCGTTGGGAGGTTTCGTCGACGACCTCCCCTTGCTCACGACCAGCGGCACGAGCACGCACGCCGTCGAGCAAAGCACCAACGTCACACTTCTGACGGCCTCTCCGACAATCACCGATACCGACGGCGATCACCTTGCCAGCGCCACGGTGCAGATCACCGGCGGCACATTCTCGTCGAACGAGAACAGCACCGCCGACGATCATCTCACTATAATTTCGGCCAATAGAACCGGCAGCGACACGAGTGGCACGATTAACTCTACGAGCATCAGCTACAGTTACGACAGTGCCACCGAAAAGCTAACGCTGAGTGGCTACGACACGCTCGCGAACTATCAGACGGCGCTTTCATACGTGCAGTACTTCGCGACCGGCAAAAACCCGACTAATTACGACAGCAACACGACGCGCACGATTACGTGGCAAGTGAATGACGGCGCGGTTGGAAATCCGGGCGGCGTGAATCAAACCACGACCACGCTGAGCATCGACGCCGTCGACGACGCGCCGGTAAATAACCTGCCGGCGTCGCCGTCAATTAACGAAGACACGCTGACCACGATTACCGGCTTGACGATTACTGATGTTGACGCCGATCCCGTGACCCACAACATTCAGGTGGCGTTCTCGGTTTCGCACGGCACGTTGACGCTGAACACGAGTGTGGCGGGCGGTATTGTTGCCGGCGACATCACCGGCGGCGCGAGCGGCACAAATACGATCACAGTCACAGCGACTCAGAATAAGATCAATACCACGCTCGGCAACGCTACCGGACTGCGATATCAGGGCAACACGAACTTCAATACCGGCTTCGGCGCAGAAAACCTGCACATCGTTACCAGCGACCTGGGCCATACAGGCAGCGGTGGACCACTCGGGGATTCAGACGACCTCAGTATTACCGTTAATGCCGTAAACGATCCCCCGAACTTGCAGCCGCACACAACCAGCGCCGTTTCTTATACCGAGAACGCCGTGCCGACTTCATTGTTTGCCGGCGAGGCGATTGATTCGCCGCTTGCGGATGTGGATCAATCAGCCAACTACACGGGCGGTAGCGTTACGCTTTCGATTTCTGGCTCAGTTACCGGCGACCAGCTCTCGCTGATTACCGGGGCGTTTCATCTCGCCGGCACGAACGTACTGAATGCTGGCAATACGACTATCGGCACGATCTCAGGAAATCAGACCGTCACGGTTTCGGTGTTGCTGAACAGTGCGGCCACGCCGTCCACCGTTGATGCGTTGCTCGCCTCATTTGGCTTCGACAGTACTTCAGACAATCCGACCAATGCCGACCGCACCGTCACCCTGACATTTAACGACGGCGGCAATACCGGCTCGGGCGGGGCGAAAACCGATGCGATTACGCAGATTGTGCATGTGACGCCGGTAAACGATCCGCCGGTGGCGGGTGGCGCCGGCAATACCGTGACCTACACCGAGAACGCGTCACCAGTTAACATAGCGCCCGTTTTCACGGTTACTGATCCGGACAACCTCAACCTTGCCGGCGCCACCGTACAGGTGACGAGCGGCGGTTTTGCGGGTGACGGCGATCGGCTTGCCGTAAACGGCGTGAGCAACGGCACGATCTCGATAAGTCCCGGCAACACTGTCACTATTTCCTACGATCCGACGACCGAGACGATCACCCTCAGCGGGAGCGACACGCTGGCGCACTACCAGACTCTACTCGAGCTGACGAGTTTCCGATCAACAAGTGACAATCCGGATAATTTCGGGGCAAACCCGACCCGTACCGTTACCTGGATCCTGAATGACGGCAGCGCCAGCAATAATCTCAGCACGCCGGTCACGAGCACCATCAATATCGTTGCGGTCAATGATGCGCCGGTTTTCAGCGGCAGCGCCGGCGCCGGCTTTACGGAAGGCGGTTCCGCGGCCCAGGTGGCCACCGGCGTCGCGGCGAGTGATGTTGACAGCAACAATTACAGTAACGGCTCACTCAGCGTGGCCATCACCGCAGGTTCGCAGACGGGCGACAGTCTGGCGATCGCAAACACGGGCGGTATCTCTGTCAGTGGCGCCAATGTCACCTTTAATCCGGGCAGTGGCGCCCTGCTCATCGGCACGATTGCAGTAAGCAACCCTACTTCGATCACCGTCTCGCTCAACAGCAACGCCGACGACGCCGCGGTCGTGGCGCTGGCGCAAGCCTTCACCTTCTCAAACAACACGCAGGATCCGACGAACACTGCGCGCACCGCCACCTTCGTGCTGATTGACGGTGGTGGCACCGCGAATTTTGGACATGACACCACGAGTTTCGCGGTGAGTGTCGCGGTCACCGGCGTTAACAATGCGCCAACCGTGAGTGCCCCAGCCTCTTACACCGGACCTCCGAGTACGCCAATTGCTATCAACAGCATAACGGTTGGCGATGTCGACGCTGAAGGCAGCACTGAACTGATGACCTTCACGGTCCCGAGCGGCGCCTTTACCGCCAGCTCTTCAGGTGGAGTGACAATTACAGGGAGTGGAACGGGAACACTGACCGCCACCGGCACGATCACAAACCTCAACAGCTTTACCAGTGCCAATAAGATTACCTTCACCGGCACACAGAGCACGACGCTAAACGTTACTATCGACGATCAGGGCCACACTCCGGCGCCATCGATGTCTGCTAACACCAGCGCGCCAATCAATGTCTGTGTGGCGAGTGTGGCGGTTACAAACACGCAAGACAGCGGCGCCGGCAGTTTGCGTCAGGCGCTGCTGGACGTTTGCGATGGCGGCACGATCAGCTTCGACACCGCAGCCGGGCAGGCATTCGATCCGGCCACGGCGCCGCACACAATCACGCTCACCTCAGGCCAGTTGGCAATCACCAAGAGCGTGACGATTATCGGCCCTGGGGCGAGGCAGTTGACGATCAGCGGCAACAACGCGAATCGCGTCCTCGGTATCGGCTCAGGAGTGACCGCTTCGATCTCGAGTCTCACCATGACCGCAGGCAACGACGCCGGCGGCGGCATCGTCAACAACGACGGCAACTTGACGCTCTCAAGTTGCGCGGTGACTGCGGGCAACTCATCAGCGAGCGGCGGCGGCGTCGTTAACACCAACAGCCTGACCATCGCCGACTCCGCGATCACCAATAACACGGCTGCGTCTGACGGCGGCGGTGTCTGGAACCAGGGTGCCCTGACAATTCGGAACTCAACCATCAGTAACAACACGACGACCACCGGGGATGGCGGTGGCGTCTGGTCGAACAGTACCCACGCAACGTTAACTTCACCAACGTCACAGTCAGCGCCAATACGGCCGCCGGCAAAGGTGGCGGCCTCGTCACGCGGACTGATCTCTTCAACATCGTAAACACAATCGTGGCCGGCAATAGTGATAACGGTTCGGGCCCGGACGCTTTTGCTGACACGCCGGTCAATCCGTCAGCAACTTTCACTTCGCTGGGCCATAACCTGGTGGGCAAGAGTGACGGTTCAGTTGGCTTCAACGGCCCAGGCGATCAGACCGGCACGATCGCTACGCCGCTCGACCCGCATCTTGGCCCACTGGCCGACAATGGCGGCTTCACGCAAACACATAAGTTGCTCCCGGGAAGTACGGCCATCGACGCGGGCGACAACGCCGCGGCGGGCGCCGCGGGGTTGGTCGCCGATCAGCGCGGCGCGGCCTTCCCGCGTATTGCCGACTCAGCCGATGCGGACGCGATCGCGACGGTCGATATCGGCGCGTACGAGGCGCATCCAACAATTGAGGACATCACCGACAAGACGACGGCGGAAGACACGCCGTTCAATTTCAACTTCAACATTGGCGACAGCACAGGCGCGCTGATCAACTCAGTTACGGCCACCTCGGACAACCAGGCGTTGATACCCGACGGCAATTTATCGGTGACCGGCTCAGGACCGGCGCGTAACCTGGCCATCATGCCGGCACCCAATGCGAACACGCCGGCAAATGGCACCGCTACGATCACGGTTACCGTTACCGCCACCAACGGCCAGGTCGCGACGGACACGTTTGTTGTCAACGTGACCGACGTCAACGATCCGCCCAACGTCAACGGCGAAACGATCGGGAATATCGCCGAAGACTGCGCTGCGGGCTGCGCGGCGGGTAAGTATGTGATTCCGTTCTCTACACTTCTCGCCAACGACAACGCCGGTCCGGCGGATGAAAGTGGTCAGTTGATAACTATTACGAACGTTGGCAGCGCGGTGGGCGGAAGTGTGGTCATCAACGGCACGAACGTCGAATTCACGCCGACAGCTGATTTCAACGGCGCGGCCAGTTTCCAGTACACCGTGACTGACAACGGCACCAGTAGCGGCTCGCCCGATCCGAAGAGCGCAGCCGGCACAGCCAGCTTCACGATTACCGAGGTCAACGATCCGCCGGTGGCCACCGACGATTCGTTTGCAGG
>AP72_2010_repI_A001DRAFT_1000346_pt1 | contig 10660 bp, 13 predicted proteins | sample AmaPasrepliIA001_FD_9535 | JGI IMG/M metagenome (IMG submission 9535)
CGGCCTCGGCCCAAGTCAAAGGATAGCCCTCGCGCGCCAGCTTGATTGCTGGCGCCATCACCTGCTTCAGAGTGAGCTTGCCGTACTTGCGCTCGGCGTAGACCATCCCAGCCACCGACCCCGGTACACCGATAGCCTTGAACCCGATTTCACTCGCGCCCGGAATGACGTTTCCCTGCGCATCCAGGTACATGTTGCGCGTGGCTGCCGCGGGGGCCTTTTCGCGATAATCCAGAAAGTGTGTCCCTTCGTCGGCCATGCGGATGAGCATGAACCCTCCGCCGCCGATATTTCCTGCCGGGGGATGCACAACGGCAAGCGCGAAGCCGGTGGCGACAGCCGCATCAACGGCGTTTCCACCCTGCCGCATGATCTCTACGCCTGCCTGGGAGGCCAGCACATGAACGCTGACCACCATCGCGTGCTCGCTACGCACCGGGTTGGTTGAGGCAAGGGCAAGTGACGGCAACAGAACGAACACTGCCATCCACTGCCGAGTCAAGGACCTATGGGGATATCTCATTCGAGACGGAAAATTCCACATTTTGAGAAGACTCTTGAGGCTAGCCGAGCCGAGCGCAGAGAGTCAAATGGGAACGACAGTTCTGGTAGTCTTGCCCAAACGGGAGTAACTCGATGGACATTCACGGCGTGGCCCCATTGCTGCAAGTCTTCGACATGCCCACCTCATTACGCTTCTACCGCGATGTTTTGGGCTTTGCGGTGTGGGGTTCCTCCGAGCCTGGGGATAACTGCAACTGGTGTGGGCTCAGGCTGTTCGGGGCGGAGCTAATGCTGAATACTGCCTATGAAGCTGAGCATCGTCCGGCAGCGCCCGATCCGGGCCGGATCGCGGCTCATGAGGATACGTGCCTATACTTTGGCTGCGAAGACCTCGATGCGGCGCACCGGCATCTGCGTGCGAATGGGATTGACGCACCGCCGCCGAAAATTGCGCCGTATGGCATGAAGCAGCTGTGGTTTAAGGATCCCGACGGATACGGCCTCTGCTTTCAATGGCCGACGACCAAAGAAGGACAGGAACGCTGGGCCAAAGGTTACGGGCTGGAATCCAAGAGTTCGGCCTAGATGTCACCCACAAGGATATCCCTCCACGCGCTGGTGAAAACGCGCGCGTTCGGGATGACGCCGCAGAGCGCTGGTTCATTTCAACTGTCCGCTATAGTTCGCAACGAACAATGAAAAAAGCGCGGTGTTAGGCATGCTTCTGCCGCCGGTCGAGCAAGCGGATCAAACGGATTTTCACCTCTGGCCACTCGGACGCAACGATGGAATAGCGTACCGAGTCGCGGGGAATGAAGTCTGCTGCCATCCGGTGTGCTCGAAGAGTTCCCTCGCACTTGCCGCCAATCCCGCTCCAGAGCCGCCCGCGACCGCTGATTGCGGGCATCCGTGTGAAAACACACGCGAAGGACTTGCCACACCTCGAAAGCGTGGCGCAACATCAGCAGCTTGGCTTCGGTGTTCGCGCCCGTCCGAATCGCGGAACTTGCCAGCCAGGTATAGCCGATTTCGCAGGCATCGGGAACTTCGCGTCCGCGGGATGGGTGATTCGCCGGCCACGCCCAATACTCAAGATTCCAAAAACGTGACGATCCGATGGACCAGCCCATCCTTGCCCGAACAATCGCGAACGGGACCGCGGTGCCAGCTCTTCCAGGAGAGTGTCGTCTCGATGTAGAGCTCCGCTTCAGTCTTTCCGCGAGGCACTGGACTCCAGCGGCAAAGATCACCGTCGGCCGTGGACGCCGCTGCCAGTCCATCGGCATGGCGGAGTTCGAGCGGTTCCAGACGAATGTACTGCCCTTGAAGTACAGGTGTTTCCGAAATCATGCTCTATGGTAGCCCGCTAGAAGTGATCAGTGGTCAGTGGCGAGTGACTAGTAAAACCCAACCCGCCTTTGCTACCCACGGGCCACTAGCCACTGACCACCCGCATTACACGTTCTGCTTGATCACTGTGACCTTGCTGTAAGCCACTCGAAATCCGAGCCGCTCGGCGTTGCGTTGAGAAGTCGTGCCGCCTTGGGTGACTACCACTGCATATTCACATCCTGCGTGCTGCGCCGCCTGCATTCGCGCTCGCAATAGCGCAGTTTGCAAGCCACGTCCGCGATATTCGGCAAGAGTGCCCGCTCCGCCGAGAGCAAACACCTTGTGCTCCGAAACCACGAGTCCAGTTCCGCAGGCTACCGGCTTGCTGTCGACCGTCGCCAAAAACGCCAACGCATTGTCTATTTGGTACAGAGGAGCGATCAGTCCGCGAAAGCCTTCGGGTGCTCCTTCGGGAAAGAAAGCGGTTTCGACAATCTTTCCCGTGATCTCCGCCTCTTCCGGATGCGAGCGGCGAATGTCGCAACCGTTCGGGGGCGGGGGATATTCTTCCCCGGGCTCTAGTTTGCGATACAAAACATTATTCAGTTCCGCGATCGCGTATCTACGCTCTTTGAACATCTCGAACACTTCCGGCCTGTGGAGTGGAGTCAAATCTACTTGTGAGGGGGCCTTCCGTTCGCAATAGAAGTTTTCGATCCGGTCCACATCTTCCTTGGTGAGAGGGCGGGCGAATCCTGCTCCTGTTACCCTGCCGATCGGCGAACCCAATCCGGCGAAGGTCATGTGTCCGCCGCAAATTTCTTCTTCAGCCGCCCCTATTTCCGGCCGTGTGTTCCTAAAAATCCTCGCGTACATCACCTGTGGTATTTCCTCGCACGATTCGAAACGGCGCGCGAGCGCGTTATCGACGAATTGCATTTGAAAAGTCCTTTCTTTTCGTTGGAAGACACAAAAGGAACGAGTCCGGGCACACAAGGTCCTGTGCCTAGCTCAGAAATGCAATGTGACGAATTAAAGGACGGCAGTCATAGGCAGGTGCACAGAGTATCGCGAGAAAGCCAGCTTTTCAAGACGAGTAATTTGTGACAGGATTCATCTCGTTGCCGGAAGCAGGATGCCGGAAGCCGGCTCTTAGACTTGCTGTCGCGCTTCTCCCAGAGATACCGTCACTTCCATCTTTTTCTTTCCGCGATAGATCGTGACCTTTACGGTATCACCGGCCCGATGGTTGTCCATCATCTGGGTCAGATCCTGCTGGTCCTCGACCTTCTGGTCGTCAATCGCCACAATGAGGTCGCCACCCAGCATGATCGGAATGTTTCCCAGATAGGCGCGTTCGGTTCCGGCGCGTATGCCTGCCTGATCCGCCGAACCGCCGGGGACGATTCCGATGATCAGCAGTCCATAGTCGACCGGAAGCCCGATCTGATCCGCCAGCTCCGCGTTGATCGGGATGGTCCGTACTCCAAGCGCCGGACGGCGAACGCGCCCCAATGTCATCAGGTCATTCAAAACAGCCTTGGCAGTATTGATGGGAATGGCAAAGCCGATTCCCGCACTCTGGTTCGCGTTCGACAAAATCATCGTGTTGATTCCGATGACCTCGCCGTGCCAGTTCATGAGGGGACCGCCCGAGTTTCCTGGATTGATCGCCGCGTCGGTCTGAATCGCTTCATCGATAGTTGACCCATTCGGCTCACGCACAGGCCGAATCGAGCTCACGATTCCGCGCGTCATTGTTCCGGACAATCCGAACGGGTTGCCGATGGCGTACACCTTCTGCCCGACCTGCAAATTCCGAGAATCACCCATTATCGCGGGAACCAGTTCGGGTGCCTTGATCTGGATCACGGCCAGATCATGCGATGGATCGGTACCGACCACTGTCGCCTTATACTTCTTGCGATTGTGCATCGTGACTTCAACCTGCCGTGCGTCGGCGATCACGTGGTAGTTAGTCAAGATGTGGCCTTCCTTGTCGATCACGAAGCCCGAGCCCTGCCCTTCTTGCGGCACAAGTCCGTAGAAGAAGTCGAAAGTCATGGCGCGCGAAGTGATATTCACTACTGACGGGATGTTCCTCTTGTAAACAGAAATGTTGTTCTGTTCTTCGCCATCGAGAGGCTCATTCGGCGCAGCTTCGGTGATCTCCACCCGGTCGGGATGAGAGAACCAGTCGGGAGAGTGCGGTTCCCCGGCGGAATGCGAACGCCAGGTGGTGAAGTAGAAGAAAGCTCCCGCGATGGCTACCGCCAGGATCAAAGGCCGTGCAAGTTTCATAACCTGACTACCCCAATGCCCGGCGGCACAAATGCACCGCCGGAGATCTTGACCAACATAAATACGTAATCGCGGACCAGAAAGGTCCCTCGATAATTCTAATCAATGCAGCACGATCCGGCACCTGACCGGGTGCATGCGATCGCCGAAGGCTGAATCGCAGGCGTCACAAACCTTATCTAGTGTGCTAGTTGTGCAGGTTCTCCCAGACTTTCCGCACTTGCCCGCGAGTTGTTTCCAACGAGTGGGAATTATCAATCACGTAGTCCGCGACTTTGATCTTTTCTTCGTCCGGCAATTGCGCGGCCATCCGGCGTGCAACCTCTTTTCGCGCGGACTCCAAGTCGGCCTTCTGACGGGCCGCAAAACGTTCTGCGCGTTGCTCCATGGTGCAGGTCACCACGACAATTCGATCAAAGCGCTTGGCAGCCCCAGCCTCGATGAGCAGTGCGGCTTCGACCATCGCCACACCGTCGGGATACTGCAAGCCGATCCCGTGCATCCACTCTTCCTGAGTGCGAATCACGGCAGGATGAACGATACGGTTCAACTCCGCTACTCGCGATCCTGAGGCGCTGCCACTCGAGGCGTCTCCGCCAAACGCTAGTTCGGCGAGTTTAGACCGGTTGACCGTCCCGTCCGCGTTGAGGATATCCCGCCCGAAGTGCCGCACAACTTCTTCATAGACGGGCTCGCCGGGCTCCATTAAAGAATGAGAGATGCGGTCGGCCTGCACCAGATGCGCTCCGAGCGCGACAAACATCTCGCCGACGACAGATTTTCCGGCGGCGATCCCTCCCGTCAGGCCGACTTTCAGCATGGTGATTGTTGAATGGTAATTGTTGGATGTCGATTGTTGAGTGAAACGCAACATCACGCGCGTTTTCATTCAACATTGAATAATCAACATTCAACAATGTCCTTGGTCAGACTTTCGCGAACTCTCTGGTTCCCCGGCGCATCTTCGCCGCCTTCACGGTGTTGAACATCAACATGGCGATCGTCAACGGGCCTACTCCTCCCGGCACCGGAGTTAACGCACCCGCGATTTCCACGACCTCCGGATGTACATCTCCGATCAGTATCGAGCCCTTCTTCCGGAAGGCCTCTTCGCGCTTCGCATTTCCGGCAAAGAATCGCTGAAACTCCGCCGGATCCGTCACGGTGTTCATGCCCACATCGACCACCGTAGCGCCCGGCTTCACGTAATCGCGGGTGACCATCCCGGCGCGCCCGATCGCCGCAACCAGAATGTCCGCTCGGCGGCATACGCCCGGCAAATCGTGGGTTTTGGAATGGCAGATGGTCACGGTCGCATTCGCGTTAGTCAGCAACATCGCGGCAGGTTTACCCACGATATCGCTTCGGCCCACCACGACGGCCTCACGCCCCGCTACGGGGATGTTGCTGCGTCTCAGAATCTCCATTACCCCACCCGGCGTGCAGGGGACCAGCCCCGGACGTTGCGTCGATAAGAACCCGACGTTCATCGGATGGAATCCATCCACATCCTTAGCCGGATCGACTGCGAGCAGCACTTTCTTCGAGTCCACTTGGGAAGGCAGCGGAAGCTGCACAAGAACCGCGTCGATTTCGTGACGACGGTTCAACTCTTCAACCAGCTCCAAGAGCTCTTCCGTGGTGGAGGATTCCGGCGGCGTCAGCTTCTCGCTGTAAACGCCCACCTCTTCGCATGCCTTCACTTTGCCGCGGACGTATATCTCCGACGCCGGATTGTGCCCGGCCAACACGACAGCCAATCCGGGGCGCAGACCGGCCGCCGCCATTTCCTTCACCTCGGCAGCAACCTCGGTGCGAATCTCTTGGGCGATCCTGGTTCCGTCAAGAATTAGAGCAGACATGGGTTCGGCTTCCGGCCGCCGGCTTCCGCCTTTCGCTTTTCGGCTTTCGGCCTCTTTGAATCTTACACTGACCGATGCAGATGAAATGTCCATCCTGCCACGAAAGCAAATAGCAATTGCAGATTGCCGATTTTCGATTGAAAGCGCTGAGTACCGAGAATTGATTTTTATTCGGCAATCGGCAATCAACAATCGGCAATCTCCCGTGATTCCCATCCCCGGCTCTTGTGCGCGCCGTCACAGCCTGTTCTCTTCCCTGTCGTACAATGCACAGTCATGCTTCCTAAAGATCTGCTGGAAGACCTGGTTTGCCCGGCCTGCATCAAGCCGCTGGAATACCGTCAAAATCCGGAGAGTCTCAAGTGCGCCACTTGCCACCGAGTCTACCCGGTCCGCGACGGCTTCCCCGTGATGCTGCTGGATGAGGCAACGGTAGAACCTTAGGCGGGGCCGGAAGATCCCAGCTCAGTCACTGGACTCCGCCAGCTTCCAGGAAAGGCAGGTCCACCAGTGTCTACGCAATTCTTTCGCTGCACCGAGTGTCAAAAAAAAGTCCCCCACTCATCAGAAACTGTTCGATACGCTCTACGACTTCTTCCGCACCTTACCGGAAGCGTGCCCATCCTGCGGCAGCCGCCGCGATCTTCACGTCACTCTCGATTTTCAACTAGGCGCGGGCGATACCGACTACAGAGTCGTCTCAGCTTTTTTGCCCGACAATCTGGAATCCTGGCTCGGTGAAGGCGAGGAAGAAGTCACGTTTTATCCCTTTCTGGTCGTTCTTGAATCCAGCGAAGGTAGTACAGTTCTGCTGGATGCCCCTCTGGCACGTCACCCGAAAGGAAGCACGATACGGCCAGCACGCTGTCTGCATGGAAAGAGGCCAGTTCGACAGCCTGATGGAGCAGGCCGAGATCAAGGCGTTGGAACCGGTGTAATAGGGTTCTTCCGGCCACGCCCGGGAGCGCCCAATTTCCACCACCCCACCTGACCGCCAGCGGCCATCCCGAAACGACACATTGTGTCACTTCTGTAATTACTTGTGAGTACGAAGGGCACCAGTCAGGCCTCATGTCGCCTCCAGACTTCCCCGCAACTTCCGATAGCTACATGGGTTAAAGGAACTAGAAGGCTTTTGGGTGCGTACCCATAAGTACCTGGAAAGTACGGCATCCCAATTGCATGCAACTATCACAGATGCCGATGAGTCTAATCAGGCAAAGGTCGAAGTCGGAGGTGATGACGGCCATGAAATACGAAATGATGGTGGGTAACGATAAAGACAGGTTCACGATGACGGAGCTGGCTGCGCTCCGGAACGACTTGCTCCAGGGTGGTATGGTCGATTCCTACGAGGCCGCCGAACTCCTACGAGTGTTCCTGATGGGCCGTGGATATGGGGTTTCTCCATCAGCCGCCCTTGACGCAGCCGGACGAGTGGAAATGGCCGGTTGCGCTATCCCGGTTCTCCAGCATGAACTGGAGAGCCTGGCTATGGTGATGTAAGGGGAAAGTTTCAAGGTTTCAAAGTTTCAGGGATTTTAAACACGAAGCTTTGGAACTAGATTCTGAATTGATGTGCTAGATCGCGCATTGGCTGAGCAGTAAGACGCGGTGATGACTAGACATTCTGGTTTGCCGATCCCATCGGGACCGACCACCAGTTTCATAGAGGAAAGCCGGGTCAACCAGCCCGGCTTTTCTGTTTCCTGGCTGACTATCCGACGACGCACTATCTCTTTGTCATTCCGAGCAAGGTCGGGGGATCCCGGATTCTTGTCAATGAGCGAGGGAGCGCAAGGCCCTCAAGAAGTGCACAATGCGGCCATGTTCTGCTCTTTCATTTCGATGGCCTTCTGTCGCACATCTTCCGGAAGTCGGATGGCTTTACGGATCCTGGCGTCGATATGAACGCCCACAACCACTGTTGTCGCGGCAACCTCTCCGCTGGCATCATGCACCATCTTGTGCAGCATATGGATGGACTTGTCCTTGACTTCCAGAAGCGCCGATTGGATCGTAACCGCGTCGCCTGAATGCAGTTCCCGCTTATATTGGATGTGCTGTTCGACGGCGGCCATTCCAGTTACGTCTTCTGCGAACCGAGACCGATGCAGACCTAGCATGCCCAGTAGTTGCCAACAGGCTTCGTCGAACTTGCCCGCATACCACATGACATTCATGTGCCCCATATGATCGCAGTGCCACGGATATACGATTCCCCGGTACGTCGTTTTCCATTCAGACATGATGCTCCTCCGTCATGACTTTGCTCTTAACGGCCAACGCAAGCAGCCTGCTTTGTTTCGTCCCATGCCCCAAAGTTAACAACCGCGGAACGGAAAGTAACGAAATAACCCCAAAGAAAAAAACAAGAAGAAACTCCATCACTCAGGTTGTTTCTCCGATGTTGCGCACAACACTAAACAGCGCTAGGGCGTGAACTTGTAACCGATCCCATGCACAGTTCGAAAGTGGACCGGACTTCCAAAATCCGGCTCAAGCTTCTGCCGCAAACGCAGAATGTGATTGTCGACTGTCCTGGTGGATGGATAGTTGTTATAGCCCCAAACTTGGTTCAGGAGATCGTCGCGTGAAAGCACTCGATTTGGGTTTGCGGCGAAAAATCTCAGCACTTTGAACTCCATGGCGGTCAGCGGCACAAGATGTTTGGATCGGCGAACTTCCATGGAATCCAGATCGACAGTCACCTCGCCGAATCGCACAACGTTCGCCTTACTGCAACGACTCGAGGCTGACGTATCGAGTCTCTTAATGAGTTCCTTCCACGTAAGCGACAGGACGAAAGGCCGATCGGTGTCGGTTCTCGGGCCGGCAAGGGGTCTTTCCCGCTCGGAAAACCGAAAGGGTACAAGCACCACATGGAAGTTGTCCAACTCCAGTTCGTTGATCCACGCACGGTGGGCGACATCATCGGCAACCGGTCTTATCGCCTCGAATGGCATAGTCGTCATATGCTCGTGAATCGAGCGTTCATACCCTGCTTCTGATAATGCGGACAACGTAATCGACACTAGCTCCTCCCTATTTGCCTGATATCCACAACGCTCTGAGAAATTCTTTTCTTCCCTGACGATGTCTCTGGTGACAATGTCATGCGTATCAGACGCACAAGACAAATAGTCGGTCCTTTTCCATTGATCATCTCTGCGTGAACGAGACCTTTCCAGTTAAGTCGCTGATTTCTTTGGCGGTTCACATCCGGGATTTCCTCCGATTAAGGGGAAAAAGTGGTAGACTCGCGAGGCCATGGGGCCCACCCGGCACACATCCATACGATTCGGGGTATATGAAGTCGATCTGGATGAGGGAGAGGTCCGCAAGTCGGGCGTCAGAATCAAGGTGCAGCAGCAACCTCTGAAGGTTCTGCAAGTGTTACTCGAGCATCCCGGAGAGCTAGTCACCAGAGATCAGTTGCACACCCGAATCTGGCCGGGTACCGGCTACGGGGATTTCGACCAGGCGGTCAATGTCGCGGTGGCCAAGCTTCGTACTGCATTAGGAGACTCGGCGGAAAATCCCAGATTCATTGAAACCGTTCCGCGCAGGGGCTATCGCTTCATCGCCCCAGTTCAGCCAGATGCAGTTACACCAGAACCGCGGTCGGTTGCACAGCTGACGCGAAAGGGTGAGGGGGAGTCTAACGCAGTCTTGCAAGCTCCAGAACGTCCCCCCGCAAAGTTTCGCATTCGACACGCGATTGCACTCGGGCTAATCGTCATGGCAATTGCCGCGGCTTACCTTTTTTGGCCTCGTCAGCCTGCTTATACGTTCCGTCGAATTTCATACGGTAAGGGCGCAATTCGGTCCGCACGCTTTGGTCCTGACGGTCACAGCATCATTTATGGGGCCGCCTGGAACGGCAACCCCGTGGAACTGTTCTGGTCGCAGGGCGAAAGCCCTCAGGGACGCCAATACTCTGTTCCCGACGCTGACATCCTGGCGGTTTCGCTTCAAGGCGAGTTGGCAATTCTGATGAACCGCCGCGCCGGCATTGGCTGGATCAGTCGCGGAACGTTGGCCACTATACCGGTAACGGGCGGAGCGCCGCGCGAAATTCTAGAGAACGTGCAAGATGCGGATTGGGACCAAGAAGGGAAGAACTTAGCTGTCGTGCATTGGGTAGGAAAACGTTGCAACCTGGAATTTCCAATCGGCTCCTCTGTATACGCGGTTACAGGGGGACACTGGCTCAGCGACATCCGGATTTCTCCGCGCGGGCAGTTAGCGTTTCTCGAGCACCCGCTGGACGGAGACGATGCAGGTTTTGTAGAAATCATCGACGCGAACCGACAGAGAAGAATTATCAGCCGTTTGTGGCTCAGCGTTCGCGGTCTCTCCTGGGATCCTTCCGGAGACTCCTTATGGTTCTCTGCAAGTGAAGCACAGGGCGAACGTGGGCGCCCGCGAGCCATCTATCGATTGACCCTTGCCGGAAATCTGCAGCGCGTCCTGAGTGAATCCAGCGAACTGACCCTTCATGATGTGTCGCGGGATCGAGCCCTACTGTTAAGCCGCGATGTAGAACGATATGAGATTCTTGCTAACGCTTCCGGAGTGGATCGGGATCTTTCCTGGCTCGACTTTTCGCGGGCGGATGATCTGTCTTCCGACGGTGGAAGCATATTGCTGACAGTGGA
>AP72_2010_repI_A001DRAFT_1000347_pt1 | contig 10646 bp, 14 predicted proteins | sample AmaPasrepliIA001_FD_9535 | JGI IMG/M metagenome (IMG submission 9535)
CATGGAGAGTTGGCTTACACACGCAGCATGAAGGCACAGAAAGCATGAGCTCTGGTGAGCCGGGCGCCCCGCAAGCCCACAGGGGGATGGTAGTCTCTCACAGGGGCGGCCTCGTTGCTCGGTTTGAAGAAGGCGAGCAGTTCGGCGTTAATTTTGTCCTTCACAGTCGACACTATCCCGTGCGGTGCTCCTGGAATGACCTTCAAAGTTGCTCCTTTGACCAGCTTGGATGACAAAAGAGCGGAGTCTTTGATCGGCACAATCTGATCGTCGTCGCCGTGGAGAATGGGCGTCTGCACATCGAACTTTTTTGACGAAGGGTAATATTTTCTTTGCGGAACACCTGAGGATGCGCCAGTCTTGCCGGGCTCTACTTTTCAGTTATCAAATCAGATGACGTGCTTGAGCCCCGTTGATCACGGCATCGGGGATCAGCCGTTGATCGAGAGTGGCCAATTGGCCTTTATGGGCGCGAGCAAGCGCGAGCAGGTAGCTGTCCGTGACTTGGGCGGAGTCCAAAAGACGAGCTGGGTCTACATGCTCTCGGTCGAGCAAAGACAGATCGTCGGGCCAGAAGGCGTGACCGGGCAGCTCCCGGAATGACGCCAACAGAGGGGCAACTGCAGCGGGAGAACCTGGCGAGTTTGGGTACCGGGGATGACCAACAATCCGCAATACGCCGTTTTCTGTAAGGGGACAGGTGGCCCAGGCCTTCTGGCCGGCGGATCGAAACCAGGCGTGGGCTCGGTCGTGCTGAACGTGCGCGGGATCGATCAGCGCAATGAGAACGTTAATATCAAGCAGAAACCTGGTCACGGCAGTTCCTCACGCAGTTGATGGACTAATTCGGACGTCACTCGTGCTGCCCCTTTACGCACTTTGAGGAGCGGCACGCCGTTTCGAGTCTTGATCTTGGATTCTCCGGGAGAGAGCGCCTGTCGGGCCAGGGAGGAAATTACTTCGCCCACCGTTTTCTTCTTGATCGCAGCCATCTCCTTGGCTGCGCTCAACACATCATCGTCAATTACAAGAGTTGTCCGCATGGTAGTTACTCCGGTTTGTCATTTGCGCATCATACATCAGATGCATAACATCATACATCAGATGAAAACCCGAGAGCAACATCTGCCGGACTGCATTCGTGCCCATGCGTAAGGATCGATCAAAATCGGGGCACTGCGACAGTTTCTGAGACTCACAAAACAGCCGTGGTAGTTCAGCGTCCATACCGGTACAGTCCCGCCAGCATCGCGAGAGCCTAGTAGGCAAGGGTCTGGTTCACGAGGGTTCTTGCCGCGCCAGTGCCTCGAGAGCACTGCACGACGGGAGAGTGTCCTTGCGATCTAGTTTTCGGATCGACCAGCTCGGGAAATAATTCTGCAGCTGTCGGCAAGCGCAACGCCAGCGACTCGTTTCTTGCATTCTCTAGCTGGCCCAGAACGAACTGGCCGGAATCGCAGGATGTTCCTCGCCTGCAGCCGAGCACTGCGAACGCTGGTGATTGCTCCTTCAGCAGCCATGATGCCCTTAAAGAGCTGCCGGCGATTGATACTGATTCTCATGCTCAATTCTGATCATCATCGGTTCGATGCCAGGTGGAATCGGGATTGAACCTTGTCATGGAACTGGCGATAGTTTCGGTGTTTGCGCCCAGATCTTTTTCGAACACAACTCCGTCAATGCTTACCAGAAAAGTCTTGACGCCAGATGAGCGGTATTCAGCGGGATAGGCGACGAAAGCAAAACCGCCATTCATCCTGTTGCCGGCCAAGTAGCTCCTCGCACCTCCCGGGGCATTCTTCCCCTGAGCTCTAAGAATGTGGAAGAAGTAACCGCGATACGGGGTGGGCGCGCTTCGCGGGTTTCTGACATATCCCTCTGTTACTGCCTTGGCCACGAGTGGTCCGATCGGACTCTCCGGCTGGCCGTCGGCTACTTCCCAGTAAAGGCCGTTTTTCTGCCCTTCATCGCTGAAAAGTTTTTGAGCGTATTCGTGACGTTCTTCCGCGAATTCCTTTTCTGCGGCTGCCAATGCCCGGCAAACGTAAATCGCCGACATTTCATTCCGCCCAATCCGACGAAACAAGATTTCCTGCAATCCCGCTTCAGTATCGAAATGCCAAAGATCGCCTTTGCTGACGAGTGGTATGGGGACAGGCCAATTCTTGGCCCCTATATAGAGGAGTACGGAACCGTCTGGCTCTTGAACGAGACGATGCATCTCTTCGTATTGTTTGAGGAATGTGGCGCGACCGTTGGCATCTTCGGCGTCGTCCCCGGAGTAGAGGATCTGCTTGCCCCCAGTCCCGAAAATTTCTAAAAGCATTTTTTCATCGTGGCTCGTCGCCGCCGAGTACAGCGCCTCGCTGGCTTCGTCTGGCGTGGCAAAACTTTTCTCGCCCTTTCCTTGTTGCGCCACTCCCAGATTTGCGAAAATCGCCGTCGCGAGAAGGAGCTCAACTGTCATTAACATTCCGCATCGGATCAAACGCTTCTGAAAATTAGATTCTTCTCGCTTCATTCTTCCCGTTCCTTTCAGGTCGTCCCCACAAAATGCAATCATATGTTGGTTCAGTCACCTAACGATGTGGACCGCCGCCGTGGAAACCACCGCCACCACCGTGGAAACCGCCTCCGCCACCGTGAAAGCCTCCACCACCGTGAAAGCCTCCACCACCGACGCTGGACATTCCTCTTGCCGAGTAACTCCGCTCCTGCCCGCCATGGTCGTAATGACTGAAAGCCCCGGTGTGAGTATTACTTTCTCCTCTCGCACCGCCGTAACCTCGGTCTGCTCGTGTCTCTCCTCCGTACCGGTTGGCAGATGCCCCGGACCGGTTGAATGCGTTCCCATGTTCCTCGTTATTTCGAGTCGCTTCCCGATTTCCATCCCGGCTGAAGGAGTGCCAGTCGCCATCACGGCCGCTGCGATGGTCACGGGCGCTGTGGTAGTAACGGTCCCGGTTGTAAAACGTTCTGCTGCGAGAGTAGTAGCGGTAATGGTCGTGCTCTACCCAGTGGTGGTGCCAATCGCATCCCCAGTGGTGCCAGCCCCATCCATAACCCCAGAAGAAACCGACTTCGAAGCCACCTCCGTAGTAAACGTACGTCCCCGAATACCAGATCCCCGGATAGGCATACCATCCTGGCCACGCCACAATCACCCCATCCCCGTACACGACCCACGGATCGTAAGCTGGCACATAGACCACCTCCGGCTGGGCAGGTTCGACGATGATCGTTTCGCCCTCGGTCTTCACGACCTGGTGCTCTGTGGTCTTGAGATTGCCCGCCTGCTTAGCCCTTTCCCGCATCACCTGCACCGCGCCCATCACATCCTCTTGCTGGTTGTAGTACGCGTCTCCCAGACTTGACGTCCAGGACAGATTCTTGTCCATGTTGCCCAGCACGGAAGGAAAGGCAGTGAGCGCTTTGACGCTGGGATCCCAAGGTTGATCGTCCGCGGCCTTCGCAAGGGCATCACCCTTGAGATCTGGACGTGCCTGAATCCAGCGATCGGCTTCCACGACCTGTTCGGGAAATGTCGAAGCGGTCAGGATCTGAGCTACGAGCGAATCTGGATAGAGAGCGATGGGCGCGACCAACTGCTGTAACTGTTCGGGAGTTTTGGTGGCATGCTCAGGTTCGCGAGAACTGGTGGCCGGGGCCGATTCACTTTGCATGGCCGACAAGAATTCCGGCGAAGCTGCAATGAACAACGAAAGTGCAAGTAGAAAGTTGAGGCCTGATCGCACCCCGAAAATTCCCGCCCCGTTTGACGAACGATTCACAAGCGGTCCTCCTGAATGACTGCGCTTCTTACGACTGCTTCCCTGAGTCCACGGCATGCCCGGAGCCTTGCGCTCCCTTGGAAGTGCCGCCGGGCACACTGTCGTCCTCGGGCTTGTCCGAGAACTTGCGGGAGGCGACCCAGCCTGCCCCAATGAGCTGCGGTCGTCACACGCGACAGAGCCCATTTCGTTTAATTTGGAAAACTTGTTTGCTACGCACGAGATGGCATCGGCAGTTCCCGCCAGGCTAGCCCCGGGATAACGACATAAAGGACTAGTGCAATCGAGAAAATGAACATCAGGAGCCTTATTGTCTTCATTCACACCGCCCGCCCCTATCTAGCTAACGATCCAGACTTCTATCTTTTTCCCAGTCACAACGCTTGCCGGCTAGCTCAGTCCTCCGATTCAGGAAGATGTCAATACAGCTAGGCATTGCAAATCGAGTTCCACAAAGGTGCGCGCCAATTGCTTACCGACGCTTGTCGGGGACTCATGTTCCACACTCGTTGGTGTGCGATTCGAGTTTCGGCAAAAGGCACTCTGTCCCTCGGCTGTTAACAAGTTGTTGCAATATCACTTACAGGTTAGCTGACCGTGATCCAGGCGGAAGCAGTACGTGATGCACTGGGTGGTTTGCCAACTGTGACAGGGTCTTCGTGACACGGTGCCCAAATGTGGGCACCCGGGAATTGTCGGCTACCAAGGAAGGAAGTCACGAAGGGCAGTGTTGAGCGCTTATCCTGATGAATCAGTGGCGACGATCAGTTCACCGTAATAAACTGGATGGTGGAAAAACTTCTAAGCAGTGCACTTTGCCTTCTTCTGCTGTTCTTATCATCGCCCCACCCGTTGAATGCCTCTGAACCTGTGCCGGAGTATCGCTTGCGCCTGTATCACACGCATACTGGCAGGCGACTCGACATCGTGTATCGCCGGGGGGATTCATACTCGGCGCAAGCTTTGGCCACGCTGGATAATTTTCTTCGGGATCACCGCACCGGTGATGTCCATCACTTTGACGCCCGACTGTTCGATCTGCTCCACGATTTAACCGCCTCCGTTCAGGACGCAAATGGAGAGATCGACATCATCTGTGGATATCGCACACCATGGAGCAACGAGTATCTTCGGCATCGTAGCGCACACACGGGCGTCGCTGAGCACAGCCTGCACATGCGGGCCGAGGCAATCGACATCCGTTTACCGGGAGTTCCAACGGCGGTGGTGAGGGACGCCGCGCTTAAACTGCATCGCGGCGGAGTGGGCTATTATCGGGCTTCCGACTTCGTGCACGTAGATGTTGGCCGCGTGCGACGCTGGTGACTCCCATTCACCATGGGTAGGGATATCCCTTGGCCAGGGCTTTCTCCAGCGCAGCGTCGTGCCCGTAGATGTCATCGTAAAAGTGAACAAGCCCATCTTCCAGCACGATGACCGTGCCATAGGCAATCAAAACCGGAATAGGATGTGCGAGCCTTACCTGCTGCGTCGTGCTGCCGTTCATCGCTGCCCGAATTCGGTCAGGATTCCAACCGGGATTGTCGCGCAACACCCAAGCGGCTAGTTCAGCCGGATTTTCCAGCCGGACGCAGCCATGACTGAAATCCCGTCGCGACCGCGCGAAAAATTCCGTCGCTGGCGTATCGTGCATGTAAACGTTATAGCTGTTGGGGAAGACGAATTTCGCTAACCCAAGAGAGTTCTTGGGACCGGGTCTCTGCCGAATCGACAGCGATCCCGCTCGCAGTCCATCGATTACTTCGCTTGAAGCCCTCCCCGCACTAACTACATTCTCGTGGTGGTCCACGACTTCGAAATCCTTTTGCGCGAGGTAATCTGGATCACGAACGATGTGGGGGATCAGCTCGGCCCGGGTGATGGATGGTGGCACTTCCCAGTAAGGACGAAACACGACGTACTGCATAGTGTCGGTGAAAACTGGCGTATCGTGTCCGAGAGCCTTGCCCACGACCACCTTCATGGTCACCCCGACGTTGAACGTTTTGTCATAACCGCGGAGGCGGAACTCAGGGATATTCACCACAATCGGAGCTTCCTGATACGAACTCGGCAGCCAACGCAATCGTTCGAGCATGAGTTGCATCTGCCGCACGCGCCGGCTCAGTGGAACGTTTAGATCCGCAACGGTTTGAGCGTCGATCAGTCCGCTCGGCTCACGGCCGAACCGGTGTTGGAAATTCCTAACGGCGCCAACGAGAGCGCCATCGTAAATCGCGGAGTCGGGCGAAACCTTCGCTTCCGCTGGTAAGTCGCCGAGCAGTCGGAGCAATCGTGCAAGTCGCGGGATCCCTGAATAAGACTGACCGGGCGCGATCGCTTTCTTCACGGGCGGAAGCTGCTCGCCGTCATCTTGTTTTGCGAATTCGATGTAGTTTTGCAGCGCTTGAATAGTGCGGTGGTAAACGGGGTAAGGAGGCTCTACCTGCGCCAGAGCTGCGGCTGGATCGGGCGCGTTGACGACGTGCTCGTTCAGGAATTCGGCCAAGTCCAACTTCTTCGGCTCATCATCAATGAAGAATGCAACACGCTTCGGGTTCACTCTACCGATGTGAAGGTCCGAGATGTACCGCATGGCGCATACGGTAAGCGCCAGGTCAAACTGTGCGGCATCTAGTTCTGTGGGTTGTTGCGTCAGCGGTTTCAGCTTTGAAAGGCGGTCGCGCCATCGAGGGCCGTCGTAGTCCTCGGAGGAAAGACCCTTCTGCTCGGCGTGCTCCAGGAGCGTTATGAACTGTTGCGCCTGCGGAGTCGCTTCCTGCGCTCTGGTCCACCACAACCCGTAGCCGTTGAATTCGTAAAATTTATTGACGTGCTTGCTGTAGTCGCTGAAATCCGGCCAACGAAGCTCGGGAAATTCGCCTTCGTTTATTGTTGCGTGCAACCAGGCTTGCGTGTCGGGCTTGAGGGTTACTGGTTTACCCGCGGGAGCCCTGGCCGGCGATCGGGAGTCGCCAGGGGACGCCAGTTTCAACCCCAAGAAGAGCAGGAGAGTTATCGACAAAAAGAGCAGCCGAGCTCTCCATTTTGCTGTTCCAGAGAAATGCACGAATCGTCTCATGCTCTATGATCCACAGCACACCAGGTTCCAATCCGGATATTTTTGGGGACTGCAATTAAGAAACTTACAATCGCGAATTCCAACAATTGCCACGACCCCCGCTCGTTGTCGACGAAGTCGATCCTCAGATTCTGAAAACGCTGAACCTCGCAGACCGAATCGCGGACATCCAGAAAACATCAACGCCGAAGCCGGACAATGAATCAACGAACGATTAGGCAAACCGTGGCTCACTGAGACCGTAACTGCTAGACGCAACACCTTCAGTCTGTCTGCCCCTTGGTCCGGCTCAAATCGAGAGATGCTACATCCCAGCGCAAGCAGTCTTTGAATCTGTCTCCGGGGTGTCTCACCGTGGATCACGTTCCCGGAGAGCGATGCATCGTCGCAAAAAGAGTTCCCACCCGACGATCCGTCAGGTCCGGAGCGTGTGAGTCGATATACGATCGGATCTGCACTCTGGCCCAATGTATTGCCCCCGTAAGCTGCGGGCAATAAAATCCTCCGCCGCCTGCATCATCTGCTTCCACATCTCGTAGGCCCGTCCCTGTTCATTCAGAAATTCCAGCGCTTGTTCACGGCTTACTGGGCAGCCTTGTTCAAAGGCCAGCCGCATCAGATAAGAAAGCGTAATTTCGGCCGAAACCCTCTCTCTATTTCTTTTCCGCATGGATTCATGCCTCCTCAGATTCTTGCAGCCCTCGCCAACTTGATTGCCAAAGGGCTGAGGCTAGCGCCGTTGAGTGCTGCTTTGGGACTGCTCTAGCTCGATAATCCTCTGCTGTTGCTGCATGACAAACACGTGAGTCAGTTGATCAGTTCTGATATTGAGCTTTGTCGATCCCAAGGCGGCGAATTTTGTTCTGCAGTGTCGTGCGCTTCAATCCGAGTCGCTCGGCCGCTCCCCCCTTGCCTGCGATACGTCCCGAAGCGGCTCTCAAGGCGTCGACGATCACGCTGCACTCCGCCCGTCGAAAGGTGGAGGCTGGCACCGCGGCGAAAACAACTTCGGAAGGACTACAAAGCTCCGCTATCGGTACTTCCAGCTCTTCACCTCGGGAAAGGATGACCGCCCTTTCGATGAAGTTTGCCAACTCCCTGACATTGCCGCTCCACGGACAGTTCGTCAGACACTCCATTGCCAGCCTTGGGATCGCCGTAATCTGCTTCCGCATGCGCCGGCACACTTTTGAAACAAAATAGTTCACCAGCAGGGGAATGTCTTCGCGCCGTTCCCGCAGAGGGGGGATCTCAATTGGGAAGACGTTGAAGCGATAGAAAAGATCCTGCCGGAATTTCTCTTCCTTGATCATGGCTTCAAGGTCACGATGCGTGGCAGCAATCAGCCGCACGTTGACTTGGATCGTCCTGGAGCTTCCCAGGCGCTCGAATTCCTGTTCCTGTACAGCTCGCAACAGTTTCGGCTGCAATTCCAGGCTGATATCGCCGATTTCGTCCAAAAATAGCGAGCCGCCGTCGGCCAGTTCGAAGCGGCCCTTCCGTTGGATGAGAGCTCCGGTGAAGGCTCCCTTTTCGTGCCCGAACAGCTCACTTTCCAACAGGCCCGACGGAATGGCAGCGCAGTTCATGCGCACGTAGGCACGATCACGGCGGGAGCTTAGGTTGTGAATGGCTCGGGCGATCAACTCCTTCCCGGTTCCAGTCTCCCCGTGCAGCAGAACGGTGGAATCGGTGGGCGCAACGATGGCGACTTGTTCCAGCACTTTCCGCAAAGCTGCACTTTTTCCGACGATGCCTTCGAAGCAGTTGTCGGAGCTGATTTCTGATTCGAAGTAGAATTGATCGGCTTCGCGTCCAATCACGCTGGGAAAACTCACTCCGGCAAAACCGACAGGGTTTGCGAAAGCAGCGGTCGCGCCCATAATCCCTCCCATTTATTCTGACGAAGCCAATGTTTAACTCAGATCCGTCTTCACCGACAACCCCACATCAGGTCAAAAAATCCTCTCTCTAGAAGGTCTGAAAATGCTCGAAAGGGGCAACGCATACCGCCCCAAAAGGGAGCTTTTCACTAAGATTTTGGGGTAGGCGGATCGATTCGTTTCCATCCGTAAATGCGGCGGTCCACAGACCAGAAGCCCGGTCCCAGCAACGCCAGAGCCGCTGCGATCGTTGCGATGAAGATATAGGTCGAAAGAGTCCCGCGGTGCCACAGGATTTGGCAAATTTCAAGGACAGCAACGAGCGTTCCAGCCACCGGTGTCCATAAACCAGCGAGCAGCAACACAGCGAGTCCTATCGCGAGAATGCATAATGCGGCTAGATAGAACGAAGGGCCGCCGTCGAGCTTCGCAACGGCGCGCCCAATCAAGGCAATTCCAACTACAAGGCGGAGAAGCAAAAGGCCGACGCCGGGCCACCCCCGGGCGAACATGGAGAATAGGCGTCTCAAGACGATCCTGTCCAAGTGTAGGCAACTTGGAACCCGGTCGAAACCCCAACACGGGTTGGGTGTTCTACTCTTTTGGGTATTTTGCGGAATTATGTGACTGCATGGCGCCTACATCTCGATAAGGCCGCGCTTGATGCCAATCGTGGCCGCCTGGGTGCGGTCACGGGCACCTAGCTTCGATAAGATGTTCTTAACGCGCCACTTAACCGTATCCTCGCCGATGGACAATTGGTCGGCGATCTCTTTGTTTGCATTGCCGGCCGCAATCAACCTCAACACACTGAGCTCCGCAGGTGTCAAGGCATCGTCCGTCGAGTGCTCGGCGATTTCGAAGGAGACCTCTGGCGAGAGCTTCTTCTTTCCAGCGTAGACCGCACGTATGGTGTCCACCAGTTCTTCGTGGAGCGTGTTCTTCAGAAGATAAGCCTGAGCTCCACCCTTCACTGCGCGCAGGATCCGCACATCGCCACCGTAGGTAGTCAGCACGATGATTTTAGCGCCAGGGAATTCGCCACGAATCGCGCTCAGCGCATCCGCGCCGCACATTTCCGGCATCTGCAAATCCATCAGCGTAATGTCGGGCCGATGCGCGCGAAACTGCTGGACCGCCTCGCGGCCATTGGAAGCTTCAGCGACCAACGTCATATCCGGCTGCGTGGCGATCATGGCCGCAATCCCGCGCCGAACCACAGGATGATCATCGACCGCCAAAATCCGGATTGGGACTGGCTCCGAACTCACGACTGGACCTTCTCTTTCACATCAGGGTCTTTCTGGGACGGCTTCCGAAACCACCAGAAGCGGCGAGCAGACGTAGTGTACGCCCGAGATGCCGGAATGGTTAGCTCAATCTCGGTGCCCGAGTCGACTTCGCTCCAGATCGCCAACTCCCCGCCTGCCAGCTCGGCGCGTTCTCTCATGCCGTGCAAACCAAAGTGCCCCTTGTGCCCGCCGCCGCTGAGAACTGCGCGATTGCGGTTGACCGGCAACTCTTGGCATCCGACTCGTCCCCACCCCCGTGAGTTCAAGGACAGGCTTGCGTCAGGGCACGAAAAATATACAGGGAATAGACGGCCATAATCGTTGCCCAAGAGCAATCTCACGCGAATCGCTGGACTCGAGGAGATTCTTGCGGCGAAAAAGTCCGGGAGGATCTTTATCCATCGACTCAACATCTTTCGAGAATCCGAATTGGGGCAGGCTCCCGGATTTGGACTGGCTCCGAACTCACGACTCGACCCTCTCTTTCACATCGGGGTCTTTCTGGGACGGCTTCCGAAACCACCAGAAGCGGCGAGCAGACGTAGTGTACGCCCGAGATGCCGGAATGGTTAGCTCAATCTCGGTGCCCGAGTCGACT
>AP72_2010_repI_A001DRAFT_1000348_pt1 | contig 10642 bp, 16 predicted proteins | sample AmaPasrepliIA001_FD_9535 | JGI IMG/M metagenome (IMG submission 9535)
TCTTGTTGTCAGCGAATGGCTTGGTTGCGCCAAATGCCTTGACAGAGAGACGAGAAGCCGGGACGCCATGAGCGACTAGATACTTACGGACTGATTCAGCACGACGCTCTGAAAGCTTCCGGTTGTATTCTGGCTTACCTTCTGAAGAAGCATGACCAATAATCAAAGCTGAGTACTTGGTATGGTCATTAAGAGCCTTGACAACTCCCTCTAGCACCTTGTTGGCGGCAGGGGTAAGAGCTGCGGAGTCATGTGCGAATTGGACCTTCGCAGTGATTTCGAACTTCTCCGGGGCAACCACTACTGGAGGTGGAAGAGGCTTTGGCTCTTCAACTACAGGAGGAGGTGGCGGAGGTGGAGCAGGAGGTGGTGGGGGAGGCGGAGCTGCCTTTTGAGGAGCAGCAGGACGCTTCACACCAGAACCAAATTCAAAGGACAAACCAACAATACCAAGACGGGCATCGCGCTTGTCGATATGAATTTGACTAGTAGTCGGAATAATATCCTCGTACTTGAAGAATGGGCCTACCCAGAAAGAACGGGATTGATTGACCGGAAACTCGACACCAACACCGACATCACCGGCTGGACGAACTAAGTCACCTGTCTTAAGTACTAGACCATCAAGACCAAACCAAGGAGAGGCGGCAGTTAGCCAATTCTTTCCTGAGTTATCAAGTGGGCGTCTTACAAGGCCCGCCACACCAGCTTGATAGGCTGTACCAGTGTCAATGTTGTTGATCGTGCTTGGAGCACCAACAACACTGATTGTTGGACCAATGGCCAACCATGGAGTCAGATTGACTAGTAGAGTAGCTCCACCTTCACCACCAGCATCAAAGCGGTGGGCTTGGGGAGACGTTAGCGGAACAGCCGCCGCACCTTCTAGCTTGAGACTGACTTTGCCAGTTTCATCGGCTAGAGCGAGGCTTGGAAGCATGAGAGCTAACGTAGCTGCTACTACACTAGCAGTTACCTTTGAGAGTTTATTCATGTGTAATATTCCTCGAATGTTCAAAAATGAATCGTCCGATCGTAATCGGATGCGCGCAATGTAATCACAAAGCAATGGGAGTCAAGCGGGGGCAATCTAAAAAATTACTCGTCCCAGATATCGCACAAATAATCAATTAGCTCATCGCTTGAAATAAGTGAAGTAAATGCCTTAACGTACTTCTTCTTATAGTATTCGCTATCTATTACAGGCTGACAATCAAACTTATCAATCAGTTTAAGCTGAAGCTTGCGACTGTATTGACCAGCGCATTTCCTAGAACAAAAAGGTCCGGCCTTATTCTTTCTAGCCTTATCCCTTACCAATCTTGGACTGCGTTCAAATTCCTTTTTGCACCAAGCGCAATTGAATTTGACTGGTTTAACTCTACGGGTATCGTTGGAAGAGTGCTCTTCTCGCGGAACGATACGTAGGTTGTCTAAGTTATTGTTATCAATATTAGAATCCCAATGGTCTACGGTTTCCGTATTTGGATCAAGCCTACGCCCCAATTGTAGCTCTAAAAGCCACTTAGGATAGGAAATAGTTCTGGAGTCCCCATTATCGTCTATGACAATAACGTGCTGCCTATTATCTTTCCTTTTATAGGGACCGTAAACTTTGAAATCGTCACCATAAGCCATATCTATATGGCTTAGTAGTACCAACTACGTGGAATCTCTTGGGGCTTTGGTGGTTTTGGATAGGTTGGAGAACGCTCTAAAACCTTGATCTGGTAGGACTCTGGAATGGTATTCCAGAAAGCCAATTCCTTTTCATTAAGCTTGCGATCCTGACGGAATCCAGGAGGAGTGGCATAAGGCCATGTTTCTTCGTATTCACGAACCACCTTGTTTCCGTTCTCATCCAGAACGATTTTACCTTCAGTATCGTACTTGTAGATGGGACGGTAGTTGTGATAGCGGAAGACAGGACCGTTGGAATAGTAGGTGCGATAGTTCCATTCAACCATCCATTCCTTGCGGTAACCACCACGCTTTTCGTTTTTGTCAGCAGGAATGAACCAGTAAAGCTTTTTACCTACCATTCCCACAATTCGACCACTCAGCCAGTTAGCAATCTGGCGGGTATCGAAATAAACAGTCTTGGGATGCTTGCGACTAATGTAGGTCTTGGCTCGGAGGATACCCTCTTCGTCAACATAGAAATCGTTCTTGTAGTAAGAGGTGGTCTGATCTTCGGGACCGTAGTAGTAACGGCGGAAACGAAGGTCAGGAGTTTCCTCTACTGCCCGTAGGAGGTGGTCATAAGTAATGTGACGACCAGCAGTGGTACGAGTATCGAACTTCTGGAAGACTTCGGAACGAACTTCATCCCAGGGACGACCTACTTGGGCATGTAGCCAGCGGTACATAGGGCCGAGTTTATCATTGAACTCTTTCCACACATGTTGCTTAGGCTCCACGCTGATTTCTTCAGTGGCATCCAAGTCCTTCATCACGTCAGCCATAAAGGCGCGTTCGTTGGCTCTTTCAGTACGATGGGAATAACGACGTTCCCATTTGTTGCGTCCCACTCGGCCGCCTTCAATGACGGTGCGGGACAATCTTTTTCTAGACATGTTCATTCTCCCTATTGGAAGACTAATATGGTGTGAAGCCTGTTTAACAGTTTATCACGGTTGGTGTTTGTGAAATCAAACAGATGTTTATTATATGTGAAAGATGGTTTTTTATCTTTTTGACCATCCAGGATTCTGTTTTCGGGGTCGATGTCCAAGAGAGTAATCTCGGTATCGCCCCCATCTTTTTGGGTGACAGAATACAAAAATCTTCCTTCAAACAACCACACGGTTTCATATTCTATGCGGTAGGGATAGTCCCAATGTTGAAAGAAGAGACGGTAATGTTGCCAGTCAGCAGCACATGAGAAATTGTACTTTGGAGACCCGGTTGGGTTCTTCCAGTCCAGTAAATCAATTTGAGATTTACAGATTGGACATCTCAAAGAGTTGAGAATCTGTTTGGCAATTGGGTCCATTTGTTTACAAATATAACAAATGGAATGCAACAATCTCAGCTAACTCAGCGTGAGAACGCCCTTTATATTCCACACCAATCCATCTAGCCAGTCTGACTAGATTCTCTGGTTTGGCCCTCAAAAGGGTTTTCCGACGAATCATTGACAACTTAATAATCCTTAGCAGATGTGCAAGGTTTGAAGTGCCACTGCAAGCCAAATGGTGGCTCCCAGGACTACAACCGCTACACAAACTGCCGATACGATTAAGAACTTTTTCACTTCTGGGTGCGGGAATGGGAGTCGAACCCATTATCACTAGCATATGAAACTAGTATGATAATCCGTTTCACTCTCTCGCAATGGTAGCAGATAGCGGGAGTTGAACCCGATGTCTCCAGGGTATGAACCTGGCGTGGAACCGTTTCACCCATCTGCATAAATGTATCAACGAAACCGACTAACAAGAGCCCCTAACGGGCATTCCCCCATATTGTGGGAGAAAGTGGAATTGAACCAATGTAATGCTAATCACATTTGATACTGGTTCCGGGTCAAGGATTCGAACCTTGATAAGCAGCTTCAGAAACTGCCGTCCTGCCGTTAGACGAACCCGGAATAGGCTGATTCCCCGGAAGGGAATCTTTCCTCCTGTTGCACTTACGCTTTAGGCTGGCACAGCAAGTCTGGCTCACGGCTCAGGATTCGAACCTGTATAACTGGGGTCAAAGGCCAGGATCCTACCATTAGACGATCCGTGAATAGGTATGTTTATTTCTTAGTATTGATAGATTCTATTGCTTTGAATATCTCGTTATCTACTTCCGCCTGCATCTCAGCCCTTGCTTTTTGGACTGCCCTATCTATAACGTTGAATCGGCGTCTTTTGACATCGGTAATTCTTATAGTTGGGTTGGCCGCAATTTCGAAGGTGGGCATCATCACTCGGCCACCAAACACTCGGTTCTGGTGACTTTCTTTAGTGGTGATGTTTCCTTCATCATCCACGATAATGGTATCGTGAACGAGAGAAGTAGGCTCCTTATCGTAGATTGGGAGAGCGCCTTGTGGTAGTGGGTCTACTACCAAAGCTCTACGAGCAATTCCCTGATAGTCTAGGGAACGTCGAATTGGCTGCACCATCGAGGCGGCCAATCTCTTTTTGAAGGAAAGGGTTAGGTTATCGAACCTCCCAATGTTTCCCTCATCATCTACAACGATAACAGAATGTTCCATACAGGAACATATATCATTTTATGTCGAGTTCTAACCTTATATATTGGAGTGGATGCAAGGGCCGATAAACATAACTAAGCTCAATGATCTCATCTTTGAGAGTTATGTTGGTATAACCCATCCTCTTCCAAGGGTTGACATACCGCTGAATTTCACCCTCATCATTGATCGTTATTACAGGTGACTTCATAATCAACTATGTCTTTGTAATCATCCTCATTCATCCAGATCCTAGTAATCCGAAGTGGAACATTCATCAATGAATTGTACAATGAATTAAACTGACTCCAGTTTAACCCTGACCACAATGGACGATTTTGAATTACGCCTTCATCATCAATCTGAATAGGATAATGCATTTGGTGTCTCGCCAAGGAATTTCACCTTGTTCTCTGTCTATGCCAGACTTTGTTTCAGCGCCGCAGTAAGACAGCCAGCAGAGATTATATCGAAGTTGCGAGACATAAAGAGATTTGTTTTCGGAGCTATAATACCGAAATGCTGAGAGTGTTCACCATGTCAGACATGGATGCTCGGCAAATCTCTGGTGGACACAGAGGGGATTCGAACCCCTAAAAACTTGATTGCAAGTCAAGTCGCAATACCCAATTGCATCTGGCCCATTATGGTGGAGCTTGTGGGGTTCGAACCCACGACCTCAACACTGCCAGCGTTGCGCTCTCCCAACTGAGCTAAAGCCCCATAACCAGACAGTTTACGAATATCTAAGTCATGTCTAGGACTTAGGAACCAACAAGATTTGTCAGTTCAAGTTTTTCCTCAATCTAAGTAACTAATATGCTGTCGGGTAGTTACTACGTGAGGTATGGTGGACCGTGAGAGAATCGAACTCTCAATTCCTGCGTGCAAAGCAGAGGTTATCCCATTTAACTAACAGCCCATTCACCTGTCAATATAACTACTTATTGCCAGGTGTCAACCCTAAAAATTGTTTTTATTTAGCCGAGGAACTTAGAAAAAAGACCCTTGACGAAACCAAAAACAACTGAGAGCTTGTCCATTGCAAATGGAATAAACATGCAAAGGACCATGGCAAAAGTTAGAAAAGATAGCATCATATTCTCCATGTGGAAGTAAACTTACCACTTACACTATAATGCTACATTATTCAGAGGAATCGTCCAACCTCTTGGTGAGGTCTTGGTCGGACAAGATAACTTTCTCCTCTACCTGGACGCAAACTCCAAAAACAGCATCCTCTGCTACCCAACCATTGACATGACCATGGTTGTTGGAAATCTGGTAACGACCTTTGCTTTCGTCAATAGCTGACAGTAAATGCAGATAGTAATTACCTTTTACCTTAGCGTAGACAGCATCGCCTACCCTCAGCGCTTTGACATCCACCTTCTTGACTCGGACTTGATCGCCTGAGTTAATCTTAGGCGTCATGGAATTACCATGCGGCTTCCAGGTAACTTCACCCTTGTCGAGCAGAGTCTCTAGCACGAAGTTTCTTCTTGCCATTTTCTTTCTCTAAACATATGGGGCAAAGGTCTTCGGTACGAGTGTAATCCGTCGAACCCCAACCACCACTAGTGACTGTTCCCCACCCTTTAGGCAGGGCCTCATAGTCATGTTTGGCCAGTGTTATTTCAGTGCACTCACAACGATCACATTTGACCTTGAATGTCTTTACTTCAGTTCTCATGGTGTCATTCCACAGTGACCATTGCCACCATCATCCAAGACAAAGTTTTGTTGAATCATATAGTTACGGGTACCAATGACCATGTTGGCAATAGAATGATTGTCCGTAGGATACGGCAAACCGAAGGTCCAAGCACACTTGTCAGCGTTCTCATAACCATACTCATCTTGCCAACCAACATTGGTGCTGGGGTCGGGATCAGTAGCGCTCTCCACTAGTTCATGGAGAATAGCTGTGGCCATACTGTCAACACTCCAATCTTCATTGGGAGAGACGGCAATGCCAGCGTCGTTATACTCGTCCTTGAGATTGCACCACTCACAGGCGCCAGTATCACCCACGAAACCAATTCTGAAGTTGCTGTTCAAGATAGTAGCATTGGTATGCCAGGCACAGTAATCAGAACAGAAGCCCGCCCAAATCCCGCCCTCATGAACATCCGCGCTAGTTAGCACGAAGTAGATGCCATCGGGGTCAGGAGGTAGCTGTCCGCTACCAACAGTCTCACCTACGATGGTATTGATGTCATCATCGGTTAGTGTGGTGCCATGTGTATAAGAGACATAGACACTCTCGATAAAGTTGACTCGATTGGTCACGAAGCCTCTGGGTTGCGGAGGAGGGCCAGCCTCTACCACATCAGCAACACCTGCATCTGTAATGCCGGCTTCTACACCACTATCATGTGCTCCAGCATCCAAGGCTGGATGATGTTTGCCGAGTTGAACTTTCCTAGTAGGAGCCCAATAAGGCGAACCGGCTTCGGCAATCATCTTAGTAGGTGACTGATAGTAAGCGGTATTGATTTGCCACCAAGCAGTGGAGCTGATATGAGCAATCATATCTTCAAGATATGGAGCTACTTTGGTATCAGTCCAATGTCCGTACCAGATAAAGTAGACATTGATAGGAGCCGTCATGACTGGCCCACCGTAGTAATTGATGGGAGCCAGTGCAGGCTGGCCGAGGTCAAAAGACCCCGATTCTATACCAGCATCGAGAATGGTTGGTGGTTTGGCTGCTTCTGGTTGGGGTTCAGATATTACATCAGATAATCCATCTGAGCCTGAATCCACCGGGACGGCTGTATCATCGCCCCCGCAGCCAACAAGGTAGAGAACTAACCCTGCAATCACCAATAACTTTCTCATGGTAAACGCCTCCTGGCGTTGGTAGGTCGCCTGGGACTCGAACCCAGACTGAGGAGATTAAAAGTCTCCTGTGCTAACCATTGACACTAACGACCCATTCTTTTCACCAGTTCCCTTATTATATCAAAGAGAACTGCTGTTTCTTCTAAATGATGATCACGAAGCTTTCTCCACTCGGCAGCCCAACCAGCACTGTTATTGGTCTGCCAGGTTGGCTCTTCATAGCCGTGGATTGGCATCCACTTCTTCGGGTTGTCCACCCCTTCTTTGAGGAGCTTATCAACTCGTTCTTCAATAGAAAGTTTCTTCATCTTACCAGAAGGCTTTGTTTCTTACTTTGGTGAGAATGGCTTGAACCTTTTTCTCATCCATTAATATATCAGCCAATTCTGCTGCATCTACGCGATTACCGGCAAAGGGAATCTCTAGCATATTGAGAATGTTTTCGACTCGTTCTCTTTCACGCTTTTCAGCATCCACTTGTGCTTGCCACTCTTTTAGAACGCGAGCGTTGCGCTCTTCCTGTTCTTTTTGTTCTTCGGGAGTAAGTGGTGTGTAACTACGACGATTTCTCGGAGCTGGCTTCATATTATCTCAATTTATTAGCATCTGCCTGAATTGCTTTTTCAACCTCGGGCGTGCAAGGAACCCAGGAGACCGAACGATCATACAGGACAAAGCACAGATTAGTGCGTTGATCTTTACCATATGACATATATTGCGCATGTTCTGATGGAGTATTACAAGCCACCAACAATAGCAACAAACTGCTACTCAGCTTGAGCAAACGCATGACGAATCTTTCCGCTTGGACTTACGAAGACATAACCTCGTAAGCTGTCACCATCATCTACGGCAACATTAGAGAATATCACTTCAAATAGATCCCTCTTGGTATCTATTCCCATGAAGTGGAGTTGCCAATGTTCTGGCTTGTGGGCCTCAGTCTTGAGGAACTCCGCCATTCCTTCATTGTCCTCTAACATCTTTCCATAATCTTCAAATGGAGCAATGTTGACGAAATCTAAGACTACTTCATCAGCGTGTTCCTGAACCCAAGTAGAAAGGGTGGTAGTCATCTCTTCGAGAGAGACTCCTAGTTTTTCTTTCAACTTGGCGGAAATTTGCTCTACAGCATCTTTCTCTTCATCTAAATCAGAGAAGTCTAAATCTTTGAATGAGTCGGACATGATCGGCACCTTTGCTAAGATAGTCACGAAACAGCGGATGGTCAAGCCCCCACGCCCAATAAACTGGCCCTTTGTTTTTGGCAATAACCTAAAGTCTCTTTGAGAGATTCTTCGCTTGGATCAGCATTGATTACTTGAATTCCTAAATTGCGAAGCATATTGCCAACGCCATCATCTACTGCATGCGCTTGGCTTTCATTCTGATATCGCCCCTCTTGAGCATAGGGGCGAATACGATTCAACATCACATGAATGTGTTGATGACCATCATCCACTACCTGTTGGTAGAATGCCTTAGCTTCTCCCAAGACTCCATCAGCTAGCGTCTTACTGCAATAGATAGAGGCATAGTAAGCGGTCATGTAAACTGGAGCGTCGGTCACGATGTAGTCTACTTTTCCGAACAGCATGCTCTCATGTCGCACCTGTTTGCCTAAGAAATAGATTTCATCATAGGCTCCGAAAGCTCGACCTTCCCAGGCCCAATCTTTGACGTATTCACGAACCAATTCAACATTCTTTCCAGCCACCTTCAATAAGTAATAAAGATAAGCGGCTGAGGTAGATTTACCGGCACCAGGGCCGCCATACACATTGATAATGGTTGTCTTAGTGGTCATTGAATCCTCGACAAAATAGAATCAGGGGATTGAGTTCCTGATTTGAAATCTGAAATAGTTTGGTAAATGTTGGACAAGCTCAGAGCTTTAGCTCTGGCCATTCCTTTATGGGGAACATTCGGACCCCTCATCATCAACCATACGCGCGCTGAATCAGGACCATATCCATGGTCCTTGAAGTTCTGATTGCGCCCATGATCACACGTTACAATGAAGTTGCTATTAGGGTACAAAGCAACCAACAATCCAATAAACATATCAGCTTCTCGGAAGGCTTTCATGTATTCTGGATAGTTATTGGCGTGACCCCATTCGTCAGTATCCCCTAAAGAGACCCACAAGAAATCAGGATTACCAGCGGTAAGAAAACCTAATACTTGATGCTCTGTTTCAGAGTCAAGACGAGTAACGGTGTCATTGTAAACGCCGGAAGGTAAAGTCTTATGAATCTCTGACCAAGAGCTGAACACTGCTGTCTTCGGATAGAAGGACAGAATGCTGCGGTCTATCTTAGGGTTGCAATCATTGGTCTGGCAATCCTTGGAAGGATGTCCTCGGGTAATTTCTAGATAGCCCGGCAATGAGATATGATTGGGACCGCTGGCCACTATAGGAGTAAGATTTCCTACGGCGATACCTTGATCGACGAAATCGTTGTACAGGTTGGGGAATTGTTGACGTGCGTTATCAGCGTAAACATCCTGATACCTAGTCCCGTCAATGGTGACAAGAATGGTCTTCGGAGCTGGCTGGAGCATCAACAGTACCAACATAATCCAACTGAACATTGTAATCTCGAATCTGGTAGGGCCACAGGGAGTCGAACCCTGACGGACTGATTAAGAGTCAGCTATGCTAGCCATTAACATCATAGCCCCATTATATTGAGTGGTAGGTCCACAGGGAATCGAACCCTAATCGACCGGGTAAGAGCCGGTTGCTTTACCATTAAGCTATGGACCCATAGGGAGGCGGACTAGTTTTAGGGCCAGCCCTAACTTCGGGAACCCTCTGATCAGTTTTCCCTATCAAGGCAGCCTATTATCAGTTCAGCCACCTTACTCCTAGTTATGTCACTTTATTAGTTCTTTGTTGAAGGTACTCATTGGAAATAACCACTGCTTGCTAAAAGTACAAGCTTCATGATCCTTCATATTGTGTAAGAAGCCCGCAACAGGCTCTTCTCGACCTAAGTTGATCTTATAGATCATATACTTAGCAAAGGCTGGGATGGTCCATCCCATCAAGTAAAAGTCCGGGGAAGTCCCGGTTACAAGAATAATAGGGACATGATCTTGGTCCCTCTTCATGATCATCAGACCGTCTTCCATATCGAAGACATAGCGAACGTTGGCCTGGCCAACATCGGGATAGTCATGGAACTCATTGGGTTGGGTTACTCGGGCAGTTCCGCCACCAAATCTTCTGACAGCAAACTCGGCTTGCTTGGAAGTAATTGTTCTCAATAAGCTTTTGCCTTCTCCGCCATCAAATGAATTATCGTTCAACCCTCGGGCTTTCGAATCATTCTCTTGTTTATTGCCAAGAAGAATTGATTCTTCTTTCTCTTCTGGTGATATTGTTACTTTGATCCAATCTTCTTTCGTATTGAGCTTTAGGCCCGTTACGTTTAGTCTTTTCATCCATTCTCTATTCATTTCGACTCCTCAGTGGAATACCCACAATTTTGGATTTAGAATTTTGCGGATGTCTTCATAGACTAGATCAATACAATCTCTACAATAGTAGGAAGTATTTCTCCCTGCTGCACTGCTCATTGTAATGGCAGCACAGGTAGT
>AP72_2010_repI_A001DRAFT_1000349_pt1 | contig 10642 bp, 7 predicted proteins | sample AmaPasrepliIA001_FD_9535 | JGI IMG/M metagenome (IMG submission 9535)
GGCAGAAATGACTGGCGGCATCAGCTTGACGGCTGATGCCGCTAAGCCGCACCGGCAAATGAGCGAGGTAGGCTGCTAATCTCTCTTAACCACGCAGCGCACGGTGTCGCGCGCAATCAGCAATTCTTCGTCTGTAGGAATCAGGTAAACCGCGAGCCGGGATGTGTCCTTGCTTATTAATCCTTCGCGGCCGCCCGCGTGGTTTTGATTTGTCTCTTCATCAAGCTCAATACCGATCCACTGCAGGCCGTTACAAATGCGCGCCCGCACCTCCGGTGAGTTTTCGCCGATGCCGCCCGTGAAGACAATGGCGTCTGCGCCGTTCATGGCTGCGAGATAGGCACCGATGTATTTCCGCACCCGGTAACAGAAGATTTCGATGGCTAGCTTCGCGCGCCGATCGTTCTGCTCGTGCGCTTCAGCCAGCAGCTCGCGCATATCGCTGGTCAAACCTGATATGCCCAGCACGCCCGATTGCTTATTCATCAACGTTTCAATCTCGCGCGGTGATAACCCTTCTTTCATACCAATAAACTCCACAATCGCTGGATCGAGGTCCCCTGAGCGCGTCCCCATCACCAATCCTTCCAGTGGAGTTAGACCCATCGAAGTGTCGATTGAATTACCGCCCTTAATCGCGCTAGCTGAACACCCGTTACCTAAATGCAGAGTAATTATGTTAGTCGCCTCACGCGTCATTCGCCGAAGAGTCCGGTAGCGATAGGCGACATAGCGATGCGAGATGCCGTGAAAACCATAACGCCGTAGTCGATAGCGCCGGTAGAACTGATACGGCAGGGCGTAGAGGAATGCATGATCCGGCAACGTCTGGTGAAATGCGGTATCGAAAACGGCAACCTGAGGCAGACCATCGCCGAATACCCGGCGCGTCGCGGCAATGCCCTTCAGGTTTGACGGGTTGTGAAGCGGCGCGAGCTCGATGCAATCCTCGACGGCTCGCACCACCTCCGCCGTTATCAAAACCGATTCCTTGAAGCGCTCACCACCATGAACGACGCGATGACCGACGGCCTGGATGTCGGCGATGCTGCTGATCCCGTCGATCGCCGCTTCCGATGCAGCCCAGCGAGTAATGAAGTCGACTGCGGCGTTTATGTCTCGCAGGGAAGCAGTCGTTCGTTGTGTCTCACGACCTTCGACCTGCAGACACACGATCGCCTCTCCGCCAATTCGCTCGATTGTTCCTTTCGCTAAACGCCGGTCCGCGTTTTGCTCGATGAGATCGAGGTCGGTCGCAATCAATTGAAACTTGACGCTTGAACTGCCGCAGTTAAGAACCAGAACATTCATTGCGTTTCTCCAGCTACGATTCTCCGCCGGTGCTCGCCAGAGCTTCGTGGACAATCTCCTGAGCCTCGCTCACGATCTGCTGCAAATGATCCTCATCGCGAAAGCTCTCTGCGTAGATCTTGTAGATGTTTTCAGTGCCTGAGGGCCGGGCAGCGAACCAGCCACTCTCGGCCACAACCTTCAGACCACCTATTGATGCTCCGTTACCCGGCGCGTTAGTCAGCCGGGCTGTGATTGGATCGCCGGCGAGAGTTGATGCCTGTACAGCTTCGGGAGCAAGTGCGCCCAATTTAGCTCGCTGCTCCCGCGAGGCAGGCTGGTCAATCCGCGTGTAATAAGGCCGGCCAAACTCATTCTCCAAGTCTGAAAAATGTTCACTCGGATCTTTGCCGGTGCCGGCGGTTATCTCCGCGGCCAGCAGATCCATAATCAAACCATCTTTGTCGGTCGTCCAGACCGTGCCGTCGCGGCGAAGGAAACTCGCGCCGGCGCTCTCTTCACCACCGAAGCAAACCGACCCGTCGATGAGACCAGGCACGAACCACTTGAAACCTACCGGCACCTCCCAAAGCCTGCGGCCGAGCTTGTTTACCACCCGATCGATCATTTGACTGCTGACGAGTGTTTTGCCGATCGCCGCGTGCGTGGGCCACTCGGACCGCCGTGTGAGCAGATAACCTATGGCGACGGAGAGATAGTGATTTGGATTCATCAATCCTGAAGCGGTAACAATCCCGTGCCGATCCGCATCCGCATCGTTGGCGAAAGCAACACGATATTGACCCTTCAAGTTCACCAAACTCGCCATGGCGTAGGAGCTTGACGGATCCATACGGATCTTCCCATCGTGATCGACCGTCATAAACGCAAACGTCGGATCGATAACAGGATTGACGTTCACAATATTCAGTTTGTAGGCGGAGTTAATCGGTTCCCAGTAAGGGAGTGCGGCGCCCCCAAGTGGATCGACGGCGAGACTCAGGCCCGCGCTCCGGATAGCTTCCATGTCAACGATGCTACTCAGATCATTAACGTACGGCTGAATAAAATCTTCCTCGTGGGTAGTGCGTGTTTTGAGGGCCCGCTCAATTGGCACGCGTCTTACCGTCACGTTTCCCGCCTTCAATAGGTCGTTTGCTCGATTCTCGATCCAGCGCGTCGTGTCTGTGCCGGCTGGTCCACCATGTGGTGGGTTGTATTTGAAACCGCCATCCTCGGGCGGATTGTGTGACGGCGTCACAACGATACCATCGGCCAAATTCGTTTTGCGGTCGCGGTTGTAAACCAGGATCGCCCGCGAAATCACCGGCGTTGGTGTTACGCCGTTGTTTTGTTGAATGATCGTCTCAACTCCATTGGCCGCCAACACCTCAAGCGCGGTAATTTGTGCGGGCCCGGAAAGCGCGTGCGTGTCCTTGCCGAGATACAGCGGTCCGGTCGTGCCTTGCATTCGACGGTAGTCGCAGATGGCCTGCGTGATGGCAAGAATATGAGACTCGTTGAATGAGGCCCGCAGTGATGAGCCCCGGTGACCGCTGGTACCGAAGTGAACCAACTGGTTTAGATCTTCTATATCCGGGCTCGTGTCATAGTAAGCGTGTTCAAGCTGGGCCAGATCCACCAGTAGTTCTGGTGGGGCAGGTTTGCCGGCCAATGGGGAAAGGTTCTGCATAATTGTTCTGTCACTCTCTCAGCCATTCCGGCTGACTGATGAAACGCGCCGCGGCGAGGCCGAAGGCGATCGAACCCAGCAGGAATCCAACTAACACTGCTGCTGAAATGCCTTTCAGTGTTTCGCCTCGATCGAAATAGATTAGTGTTTCGACCGCGGAGAGACCTGGCACCATCATGACGACCGGCGGCACCGTCAGTGCTACCCGAGCTTCCTTAATCCATCGGCCCGCGATAGATGCGCACAGTCCCACAGCCAACGCACCTAAGAACGTCGCTAATGGCAACGGCAGGCCACCGTCATATAACAACAGATGGATTCCATTACCAATGAGGGCAATCACGCCGACATACACGACGTTGCGCCAGGTACCGTTATAGAGCATCGCGAGTCCGCAACCACCGCAGAAACTGGCAGCCGCCTGCAAGACAATTAAGAGTGGCTTCGGAGACGTGTGTGGGGGCGATTCGATGGAAGAACCGACGACGGCGATCACAACCGAAAGGCCTACCGTGGCCGTCAGCACGAACATCATCGCGTGGGCGAGTCGCGACAAGGCAGCAGCCGTCTCGTGTTGTAATTGATCAAGCAGCGCGGTCACCAGAGGAAAGCCTGGAATGAGGAACAACACCGATGACACGAGGCCCACACTGCTGTGCCCGACGCCGAGACCGGCGCGGTGTGCCGTTCCCGCCGTCACACAATAAAGAGCCGACGCGACCATCGCGCAAAGCGCCGTGACCGCGTACTGGTTCAAGCGCCGGCGAATTAGAAACGATCTCAGTCCCTGACCCACACTACCGCCGATCAAGCATGCTAGTACGTCAACCCACAACGCGCCGTTAAGAATCGCAAACGCACCACATGCCACGCCGACAGCGGCCGCTGTCTGAAAAATCGAATAGCGTGCGGCCGTGTTTTCGATTGCGTCGAGTCGGGCCGCGAACTCACGAGCCGTCATTTGGCACGGCATGCGGCAAGCAAGCGATTCGAGCGCACCCATCCGCTCAGTGTCCACACGCGGCACCTCCACGTCGCGCACCTGAGTGGAGATCTCACCGTTACGGCGGCCGCTGGCGATGAGATTACTTGCAACCAGCTGCACCGAGAGCGATTCGAAGCCAAGGCCACGGGCGAGTACTTGCATTGACCGACGCACGCGGAATGCTGTCTCGCCGGCTCGCAACATCAAGCCACCAAAACGCAGCAACTCTTCCAGGCGTCGGCTGGTGACTGTTGCAGTTGCACTGGTTTGCTCTGCCGGTTGAAGCGATGTCATGGATGCAACCATTCTCCCGCTCCCTCGCCCTGTCAGAGTGCCAACGCCAGCTCTGATCGCGCGTTCATGTACAAGCCAGCCGTTCGCTGGAACGCCGCTGTGCCGGCAAACCGGGCGCGGTCGCCGAGTTGCCTTTCGATTCTTAATAGCTGATTAAACTTTGCCACTCGCTCGCTGCGGCAGCCGGAACCGGTCTTGATTTGTCCAGCGCCTACCGCCACAGCCAGGTCTGCAATGGTTGTGTCCTCTGTCTCGCCTGAGCGATGAGAGATGAAACACTTGTAGTCATTCTCTTTCGCCAATTTGATGGTGTCCAAAGTCTCCGTCAGCGTTCCGATCTGATTGAGCTTGATCAGAATCGCGTTGGCGATACCTTGACGGATGCCGCGCTCTAAAATGGTTGGGTTGGTACAGAAGAGATCGTCGCCGACGAGTTCTATTCTCGATCCGAGCTCATTGGTAAGTAACTTCCAGCCTTCCCAATCGTTTTCGGACATACCATCTTCCAAAGAGACGATCGGATATCGCCGGCACCAGGAGGTCCAAAGTTCGACCATTTCCTCAGATGTCTTTTTTCCGCCATCAGATTTGAAAAATACATAGCTGCCGTCCTGCCACATTTCGCTGGCCGCCGGATCNAGACAAAGTGAAATGTCGTCGCCGGGACGATAACCAGCATTGACGATTGCTTCGAGAATGACTTCTATGGCTTCTTCGTTCGATTTGAGGTTTGGCGCAAACCCGCCTTCGTCACCAACCCCCGTGTTGTAGCCCTTCTTACGCAACACGCCGTGAAGAGAATGGAATGTCTCGACCCCCATCCGAATCGATTCAGCGAATGAGCGCGCATTGTGCGGTGCAATCATGAATTCCTGAAAATCTACGGTGTTGTCGGCATGACGCCCGCCGTTGATTACATTCATGCATGGGACAGGAAGCAGGGTTGCGTTGCTGCCTCCAAGATAACTGTACAAGGGCAGACGAAAACTGTTGGCGGCCGCGCGCGCTACAGCCAACGACACCGCAAGAATCGCATTCGCACCCAAATTCGATTTGTTGGGAGTGCCATCCAGTTCAAGCATCCGCTCGTCAATACCGCGTTGTTCAGTCACCACCGTGCCCGCGATGGCTGGGCCAATCTTATCGTTGATGTTCGCGACTGCACGTAAGACGCCCTTCCCACCATACCGACTTCGGTCGCCGTCTCTTAGCTCTATGGCCTCTTTCTCTCCGGTTGAAGCTCCTGAAGGCACCAGCGCAGAAGCCGACGTGCCATCTTCGAGAACGACGCTAGCCTCCACCGTTGGGTTGCCGCGCGAATCCAAAACTTCCGCCGCACTGATTCTGCTAATTCGCATGTTTGTCTCCCATCGCTGCTCCAACGTTCTTCTCTTTCAAGCAAGCCACTCCCGGTAATTCTTTGCCCTCGAGAAATTCCAGCGACGCACCGCCGCCCGTTGAAATGTGCGAGATTCGTTTCGCCACCCCTGCTCGCTCCACCGCCGACGCGGAATCGCCACCTCCGACAATGGTAGTCGCGTCAGTTAGTTCTGCCAGCACGTTGGCCATGGCAAATGTGCCGGTGGCAAAAGGTGCCATTTCGAACACACCCATAGGACCATTCCAAACCACCGTTCGGGCGTTGACCAGATAGCGAAAGAAAACGTTAACCGTCTCCGGCCCGACATCCATGATGCGCCAACCAGCGGGAACATCATTCACATTTACGGTGCGTGTCTGGGCTTGCGCGTCAAAGCGATCCGCGACCACAACATCGACCGGCAGGATCAGCTTCTGTCTGGCATCGTGTAATAAGCTCTGTGCGATCTCGAGTTTGTCGTTTTCCACGAGTGATTCACCAACGGCTTTTCCGTCTGCCTTGAGGAAGGTATTCGCCATCCCGCCGCCGATGAGCAGCCAATCAACTTTCGCCAGTAAGTTGCGAATCACCTCGATCTTGTCCGAAACTTTCGCGCCACCGAGCAAGGCAACGAATGGCCGCGAGGGAGAACTGAGGGCCTGGCCCAGAAACGTGAGTTCCTTCTCCATCAAAAATCCAGCAGCTGAGGGAAGGTACGAGGTGATACCGGCTGTGGAGGCGTGCGCGCGATGAGCGGAACCGAACGCGTCGTTAACATAAACGTCCGCGATCGACGCGAGACATTGTGCGAACCTTCCATCGTTCGCCTCTTCTTCCGGATGAAACCGAAGATTTTCGAGCAGCAGAACCTCGCCACGCGGTACGCTCGCAGCGATTCGCTTAGTCTCTGATCCAATGCAGTCGGGAGCCATCTCCACCCGGCATCCCAGTAATTGCGCCAGTCGTTCAGCCACCGGCTTGAGACTGTACTTTCCGTCGGGCTTCCCTTTCGGGCGGCCGAGATGTGAACAAACAATCGGTGTCCCGTTGTGTGCGAGCACGTATTGAATGGTCGGCAAAGCGGCAATGATACGAGTGTCGTCACTGACTGCGCCATTCTCCAATGGCACATTCAAATCCGCGCGGATTAGAACGCGTTTGCCGTCAATGTCGAGATCGGCGATCGTCCTTTTGTTCATGCTGCCTTCTCCATCGGGAAATCTTCCGTCGCTTTGCCAGCCTGTCTCTTCGCCATATACGCAACGAGATCCGCCACGCGCACCGAGTAGCCCCATTCGTTGTCGTACCAGGCGATCACTTTCGCCATATTGCCGCCGATAACCAGCGTATCCATCGCGCTGAAGGTGGAAGAGTGCGCGTCCCCCCGCAAATCGCTGGAAACCAAAGGCTCTTCGCTATAAGCCAGGATTCCTTTCATCTTGCCTTCCGCGTAACTTTTCATTGCCGCGTTGATCTCTGCGACAGTCGTGTCTTTTGACAGCAGCGCCGTGAAGTCAATCACTGAAACTGTGGGCGTCGGCACACGGAAAGCCATGCCGCTGAACTTTCCTTTCAATTGCGGAATGACGAGACCGACGGCTTTCGCGGCGCCGGTTTCCGACGGCACGATATTCATCGCCGCCGCGCGCGCATCGCGCGGGTCTTCCGTCTCAAGGTCCAGAAGCCGCTGCGAATTTGTATAAGAATGGACGGTAGTGAGAATGCCTTTTTCGATTCCGAACTGGTCAAAGAGGACTTTAGCAACCGGCGCCAGACCGTTCGTCGTGCATGACGCGTTCGACACTATGTGATGACGCGCCGGGTCGTACATCTCTTCGTTAACGCCGAGCACAATAGTCAGATCCTCATCCTTCGCGGGCGCGGTAATAATCACCTTCTTTGCGCCGGCATCGAGGTGGAGCTGGGCCTTGTCTCGTTTGCGGAAGAACCCCGTTGATTCAATGACGATGTCGACACCCAGTTTCGCCCACGGTAGAAGTGCCGGGTCGCGCTCCGCCAGTACCTTCACCTCTTTACCATCTGCTACGAACCCGTCTTCGCGAGCAACCACGTCGCCCTTGAAGCGACCGTACGTCGAGTCGTACTTCAATAAATGGGCCATGATGTTGATGCGGCCAATATCATTCACCGCCACCACTTCAATATCGTTGTCATAGCGCTCACGAATCGCGCGATAAACCTGACGCCCGATACGCCCAAAACCATTAATGCCAATTCGAATAGCCATCACTTACTCCTTTTTAAGATCGTCTTGACTGCCGGTAACGCCGAATTAGATTGTTGGTAGAACTGTCATGACTGAGAGCGGGTTCTGTCGTGCTCTCGAGTTCCGGGACGATGCGTTGCGCCAGCACCTTCCCCAGCTCCACGCCCCACTGATCGAATGAATCGAGATTCCAGATGACGCCTTGCGTAAAAACATAATGCTCATAAAGTGCGACCAGCTTCCCCAAAGTCGCGGGTGTCAGCCGTTCGGCGAGCAGCATGTTCGACGGCCGGTTGCCTTCGAACACGCGGTGCGGCAGGAGCCATTCCGGCGTGCCCTCGGCGGCCACTTCTTGCGCTGACTTACCGAAGGCCAATGCCTCAGCCTGCGCGAACACATTCGCGAGCAGGATGTCGTGGTGTGAGCCAACTTCATTCAGCGAGTTGGTGAAGGCGATGAAGTCGCAGGGGATTAGCCTCGTACCCTGATGTATTAACTGATAGAACGAGTGCTGCCCGTTCGTTCCTGGTTCTCCCCAAAAGATCGGACTGGTCTGGTAATCCACCGCGGTGCTTGCCAGCGTCACGTGCTTACCGTTGCTTTCCATCGTCAGTTGTTGCAGGTACGCGGGAAAGCGCTTGAGATATTGTTCGTATGGCAACACCGCGATCGTCTCAGCGCCGGCGAAGTTGATGTACCAGATGCTGAGCAATGCCATTAACACCGGCAGATTCTTCTCGAACGGCGCGGTGCGAAAGTGCTCGTCCATCTCGTGAAAACCGCCGAGCATGGCGCGGAAGTTTCCCGCTCCGATCGCGATCATGGTCGAAAGCCCAATCGCAGATTCCATCGAGTAACGGCCGCCCACCCAATCCCAGAACCCGAACATGTTTGCTAAATCGATGCCGAATTCGACAACTCTATTCGCGTTGGTAGATACCGCCACGAAATGGCGTCCCACCGCTGTTGCGTCTCCCAGGCCATTCACTAGCCATTCACGAGCTGAGTTCGCATTCGTCATCGTTTCGAGCGTAGTGAACGTCTTCGATGAAACGATGAAGAGTGTTTCGGCTGGATCGAGATCACGTACTGCTTCCACCAGGTCGGTACTGTCGACATTGGAAACGAACTTGAAATTAATCGATGGGGTGGCGTAGTGCTTCAGCGCCTCGTACGCCATGACCGGGCCTAGGTCTGAGCCGCCGATGCCTATATTAATGACGTTGCGAATACGTTTCCCCGTGTGTCCTTGCCACGCTCCGTTGCGCACGCGGTCTGCAAAATCGGCCATTCTGTCCAGCACAGCATGAACGTCGGAAACGACGTTAGTGCCGTCAATTACAATTTTTTCCGATTGTGGCGTGCGCAACGCAACGTGCAACACTGCACGGCCTTCGGTGACATTAATCTTGTCGCCCCGAAACATGGCTTCGATACGTGAGGCCAGGCCACACTCTGTCGCCAGCTGGCAAAGGAGCCGAATCGTTTCATCGTTTATTCGGTTCTTCGAATAGTCGAGGAACAATCCGGCGCCTTCGACGGTCAGGCGCTCGCCTCGTTTGGGGTCGTCCGCGAACAGCGTGCGCAGGTGAACGTTCCCAATCGCGGCATAATGAGTTGCCAGCGCCTTCCAGCTTTGTCGATTCGTCAGCTCTGACTGAACAGCCGTCTTCATATCGTGCTCCTGATTAGAACGGCCAACGCCAGGCACTGATGTCATCGCGGTCGATGCCAATCTCGTGCGCATAACGGCGACAAGCGAGCTGCTCATTCCTGAATTTCTCTTTCGCATGGCCGCCAACGGCTTTCAATCTAGGCACCCGGTCAATTACATCGATTGCCAGTGTGAAGCGATCAACTTCGTTATTGATCGCCAGTTCCATCGGCGTGTTGATGTTGCCGCGCTCCTTGTAACCCCGCACGTGCAGGTTGCGGTGATTGGTGCGCGGATAAGCGAGCCGGTGGATCAACCAGGGATAACCATGGAAGTTGAAGACGATTGGTTTGTCGGTGGTAAACAATCCATCAAAGTCCCGATCGCTCAAGCCGTGCGGATGCTCGCGGTCCGACTGCAGCTTGAAAAGGTCAACCACATTGACGAACCGGATCTTCAAATCCGGGAATTCATTTCGGAGGAGCGCCGTGGCCGCGAGTGCTTCCTGGGTCGCGATATCGCCCGCGCAAGCCATTACCACATCAGGTTCTTGTCCCTGATCGTTGCTGGCCCAACCCCAAATACTTACGCCTCTCGTGCAGTGCGTGATCGCCTCGTCCATCGTCAGGTACTGAAGGTGCGGCTGCTTATCGCTGACGATCACATTGATGTAGTTCTCGCTACGCAGACAATGGTCGGCCACAGACAACAAGCAGTTCGCATCAGGTGGCAGATAGATGCGCGTTACTTCCGCGCGTTTGTTCACGACCACATCCAGGAAGCCCGGATCCTGATGCGTGAAACCATTGTGATCCTGCCGCCAGACAGTCGAAGTTATCAGCAGGTTGAGCGAGGCTATTTCCTCGCGCCATGAAAACTGATTGCAGATCGACAACCACTTCGCGTGTTGATTGAACATCGAGTCGATCACGTGCGCGAATGCTTCGTAGGTGGAAAGAAAGCCGTGCCTTCCAGTAAGCAAATAACCTTCGAGCATGCCTTCCATCGTATGCTCGCTCAGCATTTCGATAACGCGGCCGTCGCTCGCGAGCTCACCGCCATCCTGGTCCTCGGGAAAGGACTCTTCAATCCAGAACTTCTTGCTCGCTTCATAGATCGGATCGAGCCGGTTCGACGTG
>AP72_2010_repI_A001DRAFT_1000350_pt1 | contig 10637 bp, 8 predicted proteins | sample AmaPasrepliIA001_FD_9535 | JGI IMG/M metagenome (IMG submission 9535)
GTAATAGCGCTCGAGATAGTCGCCGCGAAATTGATCGATGACAATCACGACGATGAGTTTAGGCCGATTCTGATAGGCGGAGCCGAAAGCGGATGTCAGCAGAGTAAGGATTGTTAGGAGCCGGACCAGGAGTCTCATTGCGAGCGAATTGTAAATGAAAAATGTGAAAAACCGACCCGGGTGAACACGAAGATCACGAAGGAGAAGAAAAGGTCACGAAGCGAACTCCGTGACCTTGGACTTTTTCCTTTGCGCCCTTCGTGTTCGCCTCTCCGGTTAATCAAACTTGATACATTAGTTCTCTTATGCTCGATCTCAATTACGTGCGGGAGCACCTGCCCGAAGTGGAGGAAAAGCTGCGCCAACGTGGCATGAATCCTGAGGAGTTGCTGGGCGGATTTCGCGATCTTGATACTCGCCGTCGACAGGCCATTACAACTTACGAAAACCTGAAGGCAGAGCGAAACAAGAAGTCCGAAGAGGTTGGACGCAGAAAGCGCGCGGGTGAAGATGTTACGGCGCTGATGGAAGAGACGAAAACGCTGCGCGAGGAAGGTGAGCGGCTGGAGAAAGTTGCAGCGCAATTGGAAGAAGAGTTGCGCAACGCGATGTCGCAGATTCCAAATCTCCCGCACGCCAGCGTTCCGGTTGGACGCAGTGAGCACGATAACGTTGAAGTACGGCGTTGGGGCAATCCGCCAACCTTCGGCTTTCAGCCTAAACCACATTGGGAATTGGGCGAGCAGCTTGGCATTCTTGATCTGGAGCGCGCCACCAAGCTCTCTGGCGCGCGGTTTGCCGTGTATTGGGATCTGGGAGCGAAGCTGGAGCGAGCTCTCGCGAACTTCATGCTCGACCTGCACACCGGCCAGCATGGCTACACGGAAGTGCTGCCTCCTTACGCCGTGAATTCTGCGTCCATGTATGGAACCGGCCAGTTGCCGAAATTTGCCGGCGACCTGTTCAAGCTCCAGGAACATGATCTATGGCTGATTCCGACGGCTGAAGTCCCGCTTACGAATCTTTATCGCGACGAGACGCTGGAAGAAGGCCAGCTTCCCATTTCGGTAACCGGTTATACTCCCTGCTTTCGCAGCGAAGCCGGATCTTATGGCAAAGATGTGCGCGGCATCATCCGCCAGCATCAGTTCCAAAAAGTTGAATTAGTAAAGTTTTCCCACCCAGATCGGTCATACCACGATCACGAGAAGCTGACGCGCGATGCTGAAGTCGTGCTGCAGCGTCTCGGACTCCATTACCGCGTGGTAACACTTTGCACTGCAGATATGGGATTCGGCTCTGCGAAAACTTACGATGTTGAAGTATGGCTGCCTGGGCAGAACTTGTTTCGCGAAATCTCTTCTTGTTCGAACTATGAAGCCTTTCAGGCACGACGCGCCAATATTCGTTTTCGTCCTGCAGGAAAGAAGAAGAGCGAATTTGTGCACACGATCAACGGCAGCGGATTAGCTGTCGGGCGTACATGGCTGGCAATCCTGGAAAACTATCAGCAAGACGATGGGAGTGTCCTCATTCCAGAGGCTCTGCGGCCCTACATGGGTGTAGACAAAATCGCACTGCGGAAAAAGTGAAGGCGGCTAACCCAGCTTTTACTGATTCACTGAACGCCCAAGCACAGCCGCTTTTTGCGCGCGCTGCTTGATGAGCGCCGCCAGCTTGTCTGGAAGAGTTATCAAATCCGCGCCCTTAATGAAGAGAGCATCCGCTCCGGATGGCTTCCACTCGGCGGGAGAGATCGGGTGCGCAGTAAGGATCGCGATTGCCGGTCTGGGCTGAAGTTTTCGCGCTGCACGAATTACGTCGAATCCGGCAGTCGGCGTCTCCATCCTCATATCCGTGAGGACGACATCAAATGCTTCTTCTGCAAGCCGCAGGACAGCTTCCTTCCCGGAGGTCAGCGTCTGAACCTCAAATGACGCTAGTTCCATAACGGTCTTAAGCAATCCGAGAATGGAAGGCTCATCATCGACTACGAGAAGACGAAACATCAGTGTATAAGCAAGCTCCCGTTCTTTGATCCAGTTTCCTCGGCATAACTCGCGCGTCCCGAAATGGCATCGGCGGTCGCTTCTTTCAGGGCGACATTGATGCGTTCCACGGCTTCGTTGGCAAGTTGAGAAGCGTCTTTGTCGCCGGATTTTTGCACCGCGAGGCAAAGCGGAAAAACGGCGTTCCGAACATGATGATTGAGTTCCGAAACGATGGCGGCTCGCGACATGGCGCTGGCAAAATGGACTTCCTCCTGCCGAAGCTGAATTGCGAGGCAGACGATCATGGTGGCAAGAGCTGCGACCAGGTCGCCCAGGAGAATATGAGTAATCAGCTCACGGTCATGGGGAACGATCGCCCAATGGATCCCGCCAATGGCTGCGCCAACCAATATGCCGCAACAAATTGACACGAGTACTTTGCCGCCGTTTTTGTAACGCTTCACTATCCCTTCTGCTTTCCCGGCCAGAGAAATACGCAGAATGTATGTTTTTTTGAGAGCGCTGACGAAGCGACCGAGCCCGCAAGGCAGCTCGCGGGGGCGAGGACTAAGAGTGTCAGTTTAGCACGCGAAATTGAGCAAATTCGCCGCAAAATCCAGAGTAGGAGGCAAAAAAATAGGGTCTGCCGCGAATGCAAATTTAAGCATCTAAGCAGCTCTCAATTCGCGCCGGATTGCACCTTCAGCACTTCGGCCACTACACTAGACACAAGTTGAGGGAGCTCTCCTGAATCTCGGTCAGACCATCAAGAGCTACATTCTCTGGACGCATCCACGCGGTGGATTGCATTACGACGTGATGGTCACAATCATTCTCGCCTTCATCTTCCTTACTCCCCGCGGCATCTTTAAGGACAGCCCGAATTATCTGCGTCTGCATCCCAACGAAGTCGTCGTGCGCTCCGATGGAGCGGGTGCATTTGTTTACGAAATGAGCGCCTCAGGCGTAGCCAGCGATTCTGATACTCAGCAGGCGCTCAAGAAAGCGCTGGATCAAATCGCAGGTGACGTCGAGATCACTCGTTACGAGCCGCTGCGCGACAATTCCGGGAAGATCAATGGGTATCGCGTTTGGGCCCATCGTCCATAGCTTCGAGTCAAATTCTGAACACATGGGTTATTACCTGATGAGGAAAGTCATGCTCATCGAGCGTTATCAAACTAGAAATGCTGTCGAGCGTAGACGTCCGGCGCGGGCAGCGATTGTTAGTGTTGTTATTCTCGCGCTCGCGATGATGAGCGTGATCTCCGTTTGCGGGCAGACTAAGGACACCGCTGCAGCAAAGACAAAGTCAAGTTCCCCTCTCGAGAGCGTGCTCACGCAAATGGATTCAGCTTCTGCGCAATTCCGCAATGCAGAAGCGGACTTCGTGTGGGATCAATACCAGAAAGTCGTGAATGAGACTGATACTCAAAAGGGAAAGGTCTATTACCGGCGCACTGGGAAGGGGGAGACTCAGATGTCGGCAAACATTCAGTCGCCAGATGAAAAATTTCTGGTCTTCGCCGATGGCAAGGTTCGTCTTTATCAACCGAAGATCCAGCAAGTGAACGAATACGACGCGGGCAAAAATCGCGATCAGTTTCAGAGCTTCCTCGTCCTCGGCTTTGGCGGCCGCGGTCACGATTTGCCAAAGCAGTTTGACGTTAACTTCGGCGGATTTGAGGCCATCAATGGCGTTAAGACCGCGAAGCTGGAGCTCGTACCAAAGGCCCCAAACGTAAAGACTATGTTCAACCAGATCGTGATCTGGGTGGATCCGGGACGCGGCATCTCCTTGAAACAGCAGTTCTTCGAACCTTCAGGTGATTACCGAATCGCCAACTACAGCAACATCAAGCTGAATACCAAAGTTCCCGACGATGTTTTTAAGTTGCACACTTCAGGGAGCGTTAAGACGGTAAAAGGAAAATAGGCGTTACCGAACAGTTACTTCACAAAAAGCCTCTTTCATCTGAGTAGATGGCCACCTATACTGGGCAACAGATGATGAAGTTTCTGACTCCTATCACTCTCATCATTCATTCCCCAAAAGAGGTTCAAGAGCTTTGGCCAGACTATTTACCCTCCCTGTAGTCCCCGACCCGAAGCGGCGTCGCACTCCGCGCATTAGCGACAAGCGCTATATCGAGGGCCAAAAACTGCTGGTCGAAGCCATGAAGTACCTCGTGCAAACCGATCCTGAATCAAACCGGGATGCGATTGGTCTCCTTTCCGAGCATTTCCGCACACAGTTCCGCATGTCGGACCGGCCGGTCGCGGAGTAAATCTTTCTAATCTGAGGATTTAAGTGGCTGTAGTGTTCCTTGCCAACCCGGCCGACGCAAGCATTAGCAGAGCCGGAAAGCATTCCAGCGTGTAGCGCGGTTCCGGGTTGGGTAGAGTCGCCAGCAGAGCTGAACGACACAGAATGAAGAGCCACAACATCGCCGTACCCGGCATTTGGCGGCGCAATGACACGAATGCCGCCACTACATAAAAGAGGTTGAGCAACGCCAGCCCAAGCGACGCAGCGGATTCCTCCGGAACATTCTCCCAATTCCACCAATCAAGCTGCAGATCAAGCATTTCGGTACGCGGACGCAGCCACATATCCGCCAATCTCGCCAATGGCAGAAACACGTAATAACGCACAGGATGCGCACGAATGCGCTCATCTGCAAGCTGTGCAAATCCCCGATCCATTGCGGGACTTAGGATCAATGACTCGTTATATTGCGCAAATAACTGCTCAGTACGCTGTCTTTGCGCCTCATTATCGTAGGCCCGAGTGGAAATATTGCTGATCTCGACAGCCTCCCCGGGACCTTCCGCCGACACGTTCCAGTACACATTCATCACGGAAATGAAGTCGACGATCCACGTTTTCGTCCACCGATTGAAGCCTTTAGGCACATATTCGCCCGGCATCTGCGCATAGAATGGCGCCAATAGCTGGACTTGGTGAAATGTGCGCCAATTACGCAGCGTCCAAGGCGCTAATGGAAGCAGAGAAACGACTCCAAGGAGCACGCCAACCCACACAAATTCCGTTTCGCGCCGGCTAATTACGAGCCAAAGCAGATACAACCCGATGGAGGCAAGCAAGATCCCGCCGTCCGGACGCAAATAAATGCTCAGCGCAATTCCCAATCCGGAAAGCATCCAGTCGGCGATTGCGAACGAATGCGCCACATCCCAAGTTGGCGCAGCGAGCATTTTTTGCACACCGCGTAAGGCAAAAAATAGCGCAAATGCGGCTCCGAAGATCGCCAAAGTCTCCGGCAACGGCGTTGCAGTGTAATTTGCGGTGAAAGGGCACAGCATCGCCAGCGCAAAAGCGATCTTTCCAGCACTCTCAGACCGCAATCTGCGCGCCCCAGCAGCGATTAAAAAGCACGTTATAAGGTCGATTCCGACCTGCAAGCGCACCACTGCGCGGTAGTGTTCGACGCCGACTAAACGAAAAATCGCAGCCAAGAACGCCGGATATCCCGGCATTCTGATGTCTACCGGCACCACTTGGCCGCTGTCGGTGACGCCATAAATACCGTGCAGAAGCCAGTTCTTAGCCAAATCGCCGTACACCAGCGAGTCGCCTTCGAACAGAAAATGCCAGTGCAGGAAGTATCCGCGCAGCGCTAAACCGAGCAGGGTAAGCGTCAAAAAGTAAAGTTTGTTGCGGGAAAACAAGCTGCTAAGCTCCTAAATCGCTAAGCTGCTAAGCTTTAAGGCAACGAAATTGACATCTTCCAGGCACCCTTTTGTCTCTTGAACAACGCTCAGAAGCCCGGAAGTTCAGCAGATTAGCAGCTAATTCCGCATGCCAAAGCCGGTTTTTTACGATCCACAACTCAAGCGATGGCGCAATTTGCGCCTGCTTTTGCACGTTTCCGGCATCGTTATAACGCTTGTGGTCGCCGTTTTCATGTATACGGCGCTGCGTCACGAGGACTTACCGCAGACGATTTTGCCCGAAACCAAGCGCACATATAAGCCGATTCGCGACACAAAAAAGCGCGCCGGCGCCGCTCGTGGGTCGCACCGGAAGACCAAAAAGCCGCCCTCTCAAGTCCCATTAAACGAAGATGAAGGCTTACGCGCAGCGTTTTACGTCACATGGGACAAAGGAAGCTACTCATCACTGAAGGAATATCTGCGCCAAATTGACCTTTTATATCCCGAATGGCTACACGTTTTGACGCCTGACGGATGCATTCAAGGCTCTGACGCGCTCACCAATCAGATGTTCGACGTCGTTCGCGGCACCTCAATTCACCAGGTTGACGACCAAGTAATGCCGCTGATTCGCCAGGAAAAGGCCGACATTGAGGTCTTTCCGCTCGTCAATAACTTCGATCCCGCTTCGGGAAAGTGGCTTCAGAACGTCGGAGATTTCTTCGACAACGCCGATGGACGCACAAATTTTCGCCATCAACTCCTCACCTTTTTAGCCTCCGACGCCAAGTTTAAGGGCGTATCCGTCGACTTTGAGGACTTTCCGCGCACAGCTCAGCCGGGCTTCAACACGTTAATCGGAGAGATGGCTGCCGACCTACACTCCCGCGGACTGAAGATGTACATCAATGTCCCGGCCGATGACGACGACTTCAACTACAAGTATCTCGCGGACAACTCCGACGGCCTGATCCTCATGAACTACGACGAGCATCAGGCGGAGAGCAAAGCCGGACCAGTCGCGAGTCACAGTTTCTTTGTGGGAAACATTCAGAAGGCGCTCAAAGTCATTCCCAAAGATAAACTCATCGTCGGCATCGGCAGTTATGGATACGAGTGGGGCAACAAACCGATCGAGTGTCCGGAAGGAAATTTTGCCCCTGTCTGCAACCTCTCGGTGCAGGACGCCTGGATTCGTTCAGCGGAATCTGAGGCGCCGATTGAACTCGATTCCGAATCGTTGAATCCGCATTTCGCATACGACGAGGACGACGGCACAACGCATCAGATCTGGTTGCTCGACGCCGTCACTGCACTCAATCAAATGCGCGCTGCCCGCGATCTGGGCATCCGGACGTTCGCGCTCTGGCGGCTGGGTTCAGAAGACCGTTCCCTTTGGGAAATCTGGGACAAGCCTCGCATATCCGATCCCGTAACGAAACTCGCCGAAGTTCCGCCCGGACCGGACGTCTCCATCGAAGGCCGTGGAGAGATCTTGCGCATCGTGCGGCGCCCGTCGCCGGGTAAGCGCGCAGTAACCCTCGATCCCGATACGGCACTCGTCAACTCCGAGCATTTCACCAAGCTGCCGAATCCGTATGAGCTCGAAGCCTACGGATATAAAGAGAAGAAGATCGCGATCACCTTCGACGATGGTCCCGATCCTGCCTACACGCCGCAGATCCTCGACATACTGAAGCGCAAGAACGCGCCGGCAACCTTCTTCCTGATCGGCATTCCCTCCGAGAGCGATCCCGGATTGGTCAAGCGCATCTACGACGAAGGCCATGAGATCGGCAATCACACGCTCACGCATCCGAATATCGAAGAGATTTCGAGGTGGCGATTTGAAAAAGAGATTAACGTCACCGAGCGCCTCTTCGGCGCCAAGCTTGGCGTGAAGCCCATCTTCTTCCGGCCTCCGTATTCCATCGACCAGGAGCCCGATACCGCCGACGAGGTGAAACCGCTCGAGCTCACGCAAGACATGGACTACATCACCATCGGCGACAAGATCGATCCCAATGATTGGTCCATGACTCCGCGTTACAGTGCCGCAGAGATCGCGGAGAATGTGTTCAAGGATCTGAACAAAGGCAACATCATCCTGCTGCACGACGGCGGCGGAGACCGTACGCAGACAGTCAAAGCCTTGCCGATGATCATCGACGGCATCCGAGCGCGCGGCTACGAGATCGTTCCCGTTTCGACACTGATCGATCAGACGCGAGCCCAAGTGATGCCGGCGCTCTCAACGCCGCACGAAGTATGGGAAGCCCGCGTCGATAACCTGGCGTTTTGGATGTTCAGTATTATCCTGAATGGCGTCCAGGTGATCTTCTTTTTAGGTGACGTCCTGATGACCGGACGCCTCCTTATTATTGGAGCGCTCGCCACGATCGACCGCATCCGTGGGTCGTCATCGCAAAACCTCGATCCCGCGTTCAGGCCGGCGGTCGCAGTGCTCATTCCCGCTTATAACGAAGAGAAGGTGATCGAACGCACGATCCGCTCCGTGCTGGCCTCGAGCTACGGCAATCTGCGTGTCATCGTGATCGACGATGGCTCAACAGATCGAACGCTCGAGATCGCGACCAGCAAATTCCAGAATGAAATCCGGTCCGGCAGAGTTTTAGTCCTGGCCAAGCCCAACTCCGGAAAAGCCGAAGCCCTGAACTACGGCCTCGAGCATGTGACCGAAGACTTCTATATCGGCATCGACGCCGACACAGTCATCGCCCGCGAAGCCATCGCCCGGCTGATCCCGCACTTCGCCGACAGACGCATCGGCGCCGTAGCCGGCAATGCCAAAGTGGGAAATCGCGTGAACATCTGGACGCGCTGGCAGGCCCTCGAATACATCACCAGCCAGAACTTCGAACGCCGGGCGTTAGATCTGCTGGGAGCAGTAACCGTCGTCCCGGGAGCGCTCGGCGCATGGCGCACCGACATTGTGAAAAAAGCCGGCGGCTACCACGCCATCACCGTAGCCGAAGACGCCGACCTCACGATGAACATCCTCCGCAGCGGCTACCGCGTAATCTACGAAGACCGCGCGCTAGCCTACACCGAAGCCCCAGTAAGCGCCCGCGGTCTGATGCGCCAACGCTTCCGCTGGTCTTTCGGAATTCTGCAAGCAGTCTGGAAACATCGCGGAGCCCTGCTCCGCCAAGGCGCGCTGGGCTGGTTCGCACTTCCAAACATCGTCATCTTCCAGATCATGCTGCCGCTGGTCTCTCCGCTGATCGACGTAATGTTCGTAGTGAGCGCGATCTGGTACCTGATAGACCGGCACTTCCATCCCTACGCCGCGAATCCTGCGACCTTCCAAAAGCTCGTGATTTATTTCGTGAGCTTCCTGATTATCGATTTTCTCGCGTCATCGTTAGCGTTCGCGCTGGAACGCCGCGATCCGCGACAACATGAAGATTATTGGCTGCTGGCCGATATCTGGATTCAGCGCTTCACGTACCGCCAGGTATTTTCGGTAGTGCTGTTCAAGACGATCAAGCGCGCGATCGATGGACGCGCGTTCTCGTGGGACAAGTTGGAGAGAACGGCGGCGTTGTCTCATGGCGGAGATTGAACGAGGCAGTGCGACCCCAACAACTGTCATCCTGAGGCCCTCTGTTGGCCGAAGGATCTCCCGCGATGCACCGAACTCTAACGCCCTACCCCGGCTTTTTGGCCAGGAACCTGGCTTTTGACTTGTATCTGACGCGTAACCAAAACTAAAACCACTGGCCAAAAGGCCCGGACAGTGTATTGGAGGCGTAACCAATTCCGGGAGATCCTTCGGCCAACAGAGGGCCCCAGGATGACAGTCTTAAATGATCTTCCTCGCAATTTAGAGTGGTGTCTCCAGACTTCCTAAAACCTACTTGTTAGCTGCCTTACTCATACCAAATTGAAACTATCCACAAGCAAAATTCTCTCTTGCAAAAAATCCTATCTCATGTCATCTTGAATCATCTTCTACGAAAGGACGCCCGAATTGGCAGATTTCACAATCAAAACGCTAAGCGGGCAACCGTTACCAAAAGTTTGGCACGGTTGCATTAGGGCGTCGCTCCGGTCGCACTAAGCCGACTTCTCGGCGCTCTTCCACAAAACAAATACACCGCTGGGTGGCGTAAGCCGCGGTTTCATCGACTGTTAATCGACACGCCGCTGCTGCTCATTCCCCCGGCACTGGCTCATTCGGTCAGTGGTGATAGGCCACGGATACTTCTATCGGGAGAGCAGCCTTCGGGCTGTGAGGTTCGAATCCTCATGGGGCGCGAGCCCTGGCCGTGACCGCTTGTTCCCTGAACGGAAGAGCCATTATGGGAACGTAATTTGAACAGGAAGATTTTAATTTCAGGCCGGTGGTGAAAACTGCGGTTACTTCACCTCAATGAGGGGGTGATTGCGGGTTCGAATCCCGCCACGGGTTGGCGCCCTGTGTAGCTCAATGGCAGAGCACCTGTGTTCCGTTGTCATGAGTTCCCCGGCCTGAGAATTTATGCGAAGTCAAACTTGATCGCAACAATGCAGTAAAGTTTCGCCGGTGGTGATAGATCGCGGTTCCTTCGGGACCGTGTGGCTGAAAAGTCCGCGGCGGCAGCAATGCGGGTGCCGCATCGCCCATTCCCCGGCGAATGATGAAAGGAGGCCCACAATGGCACGACTGAACGTACTGAACCTTAGCTTTGGAACTCGCACACACGAGGGCGCGCCGGCACGACACATTTCTAGCGAACTGCAGCTGCGGCGCTCGGTGCTGGCTTGCCTGCTTTGGGAGAGCCAGTTCTACGAAGACGGAGTCGAGATCGCCGGACGCGTCGCTGAGCTCGTGCCGAAGGTTGCGGCTGAGAAGGTCGCAGCGCTGGCCAGAGAGGCGCGCGAGCAGATGAAGCTGCGTCATGTGCCGTTGCTGCTCGTCCGCGAGATGGCGCGACACAAGACGCATCGCGCTCTGGTCTCGGA
>AP72_2010_repI_A001DRAFT_1000351_pt1 | contig 10628 bp, 7 predicted proteins | sample AmaPasrepliIA001_FD_9535 | JGI IMG/M metagenome (IMG submission 9535)
CTGCTCAAGGGCCGGATGATTACCGCCCAGGATCGCGCTGACACGCTTCCAGTCGCCGTGATCACAGAGGAATTAGCGCGTGAAGCGTTTGGAAGCGACGATCCAATCGGGAAGCGTTTGCGCCGTGGACGTCAGCAAGACACGAATTATCCCTGGCTGGTTGTAGTTGGAGTTGTAAGAGATGCAAAGGAAGACCGACTGAATTTCCGTATTGCACGGCCGGTTCTCTATATCCCTTATGTTCAACGAACCAATCCACCGCCGAGCGTTTCGCTGGGTTTGGTTGTGCGTGCGATGGGAGATCCGGTTGCGACTGGGAACGCGGTACGCGCGTCAATTCGCGAAATCAATCCGTTCCAACCCGTGCTCGATATCAGCAGTATGGACGCAATGCTGAGTTCCGTCCTCTCCTCCGATCACTTTAGCGCGCGCGTGATGGCAATTCTGGCTGCAGTTGGCCTCTTCTTGGCGGCGATTGGCCTCTACAGCGTCATCGCCTACTCAGTACGACAGCGCACCGGAGAGATCGGTTTGCGCATGGCGCTCGGTGCGCAGCCTCGTAGCGTGATTGCACTGATCGCGCGTGAAGGCGGCGCTTTAGTCGGGCTCGGGTTTGCGCTGTCCCTGCCGGTGATGTTCGTTGTGGCAAGGCTGCTTTCGGGCGTGCTGTTTTCGGTGAGTGCTACCGATCCTGCGATTCTGGCCGGAATCGTTGTATCGCTAATTACCATCGCCCTGACCGCATGTTTTGTGCCGACAATGCGTGCGATCAGGCTCGATCCATTGAGAGCTTTGCGATGTGAGTAGCGACTCTAAGAATTCCTAGCCCCCAAAGATATGAACTCTTGAACAGATACGCGCAGTCATTAACCCCGATCGCGCGCATTGATTAGTTCCCGAAGTACCTCACGAGTGCCTGCGTAAGCCCCTCCATCGTGTACTCGTCAGCTTCCAGATCCACTCTCAATCCATATTCGCGCAAGGTGTGCGATGTCACGGGCCCAATTGACGCGAATTTCACGTGCGCAAGCTTCGCGGGAATGTCGGTGCCAAGGATAACGGTTAGGAAGTTCTGGACTGTGGAGGAACTTGTAAATGTAATCGCGTCCGGGAGAGGCCGTTCGGCGAATACGCTCTCCATGCGAGGCTTTGCGTCGTCGGGAATAACGGTCTGATAGGCCTCTACAACATCCACGCGGGCCCCGGCCGCGCGCAGTTCATCGGGAATAACGTCTCGCGCGATCTTCGCTCTCACTAACAGAACTTTCTCGCCCTTCACTAGTTTTCGTAAGGAACGAACTACTTCTTCGGCCACATAGTGTTGCGGCAAAATGTCTACAACTAATCCATGGTCCTGTATACGTTCTTCAGTAGCCGGGCCAATGGCTGCAATCTTCAAATGTTGAAGCGAATCCACGTTGAGACCAAGAGGTTCAAGTCGGGAAAAAAGCGCTTCCACTCCGTTGACGCTTGTCAGAATGAGCCAGTCATACTGAAGGATATCCTTCAGTGCAGTATCGAGTGAGTCGTAAGAATCCGGTTCGCGAATCTCGATGACGGGCGCCTCAATCACGTCTGCGCCGAATTGTTTCAGCAGGGAAGTGAGCCCATCCGCCTGCCTGTGAGCGCGAGTGACGACGATGCGTTTGCCCGCGAGCGGCCCAGCAGTCACCAACTCTGCGACCCGGTGGGCCTGCGGATCGATAGCTTTCTTTTTTGGCATTGCCATACGAAGATGCAGGATACTACGGTTGCTGCGGTACGCTAGTTTCTTTACCGTAAACTGCTTGAAGGATTTTAGCCGCGCCTTTTGACAGTAGGGTCCTCCCAACTTCTTCGCCTAGCTTCTCCGGATCAGATCCCTCACCGGTTTCCCGAATGATGGACCTGCCATCAGGAGCCGCGACGACGGCTCGCAATAGAAAGCCTCGGGGACTCAACTCAGCGTAGGCTCCGATGGGAACCTGACACCCTCCACCTAATTCATTCAATGTCGCCCGTTCGCAGGCGACTGCTGCGCGAGTACTTGGATGGTCAAGAAATCTCACGGCCTCGATGGTCACAGCGTCGTCCGCGCGTGTCTCAATTGCAAGTGCGCCCTGGCCTGCAGCGGGACACATCTCTGTCGGATCGAAATAATGTCGCGCCGCATCGTTCAATCCCAATCTGGTCACCCCTGCTGCTGCGAGGATAATTGCATCAAACTCGCCATCTCTAAGCTTGCGTAGACGAGTATCCACGTTGCCGCGCAACGAAATAATCTCGAGATCAGAACGAAGTGAATGCAGCTGAGCCTGTCGACGCAGGCTGCTTGTACCAACTCGCGCATTCTTTGGCAGCTCGGAAATGTGTGAGTAGCGGGTCGAGAGAAACGCATCCCGGGCATCTTCCCGTTCAGGAATTGCTGCCAGTGCAAACTCGGCTGAAAGCTCCGTCGGAAGATCTTTCAGGCTGTGCACTGCGAGATCCACTCGATTGTCCAGCAAAGCCTCTTCGATCTCTTTGGTAAACATCCCCTTCGTGCCGACCTTAGCCAGCGCTACATCCGTGATTTTGTCCCCAGTAGTCTTAATGATCTCAATGGATGTAGTGTGCCCACGAACCTGCAACAAACTGGAGATGTGATTCGCTTGCCAGAGGGCCAGTTGAGAACCGCGCGATCCAATACGAAGGTGAGCCATCAGCGGCGAGAACCTGGCTTCGGTTCTGCGATTTCGGCCTCAGATCGCGTCGAAACAGAGTCTTCAGGGTTGTTTTCAGCCGTGGCGACGGCATTTTGTTTCAAGACCTCTGATGCCCCATTTCGCCGGTCCGCATCACTTTCGATTCCGAACAGTGCGCGCAGGAGTTCGGCTGTCGAGGCAAGCTGGTCTGATCCGCTGAAGCTCTTGAGTGTCGAAATAGGAACGTGGAGAATTTTGTTCACAATGCTCCGCGTGAGATTCTCGAGGGCACTCTCCTGTTCGGGTGAAAGTCTGCCAAGCCGTCCGCGTACTCGGTCAACCTCCGATTGTCGAATGTTTTCGAGCCTTTCCTGCAGCGCGACGATTGTGGGTACAGCATCCAGCCTTTGCAGGCGTCGCTTGAAGCGCACCACTTCTTCTTCGATCAACTTTTCTGCCCGTTCGGCTTCGCGGCCACGGTTACTCACGTTCGCTTCGACTACTTGTTGAAGGTCGTCAATGTCATAAACAAAGATTCCTTCAACCTGGCTCATCTGCGTATCCACGTCGCGCGGCACAGCAATGTCGATGAAAAACATTGGGCGGTTCTTGCGGCGATGCATGAACATTTCGCCGTGCTCGCGCCGAAAGATAGCGTGAGGAGCGCCTGTGGAAGTGATCACGATGTCGGCCTGGTCAGCTGTCCGGTAGAGCTGATCAAAATGGATTGCGCTGCCGCCGATTCTCTGCGCGATCTTCAATGCGCTTTCATGCGTACGATTGGAAACCAGAATTGTGCCGGCCCCGTGAGAACGTAGGTGCCGAGCGGCTAGCTCGCTCATCTTTCCGGCGCCGACCAGGTAAACGCTTCTGCCATGCAGGCTGCCAAAAATTTTCTTTGCCAACTCCACGGCAACTGATGCAACGGAAACGACCGAGCTTCCAATGGCAGTTTCCGTGCGCACTCGCTTTGCTACGGCGAAGGCTCGACTCAGGAGGGCGTCGAGGTTCGCTTGAACTGACCCAACCGCTTTGCCAATTGCATACGATTGCTTAACCTGCCCTAGAATCTGTGGCTCTCCAACAACCATGGAGTCCAGGCTGGCGGCTACGCGAAAGACATGACGGACAACATCATCACCGTGATGCTCATAGAGATGTTCGCGTAATTGAGATACGTCGGTTAGCAGGTAATCTCGAATGAAAGCAGATAGATCGGCGGGACTATCGGAGACAACTGCGAACTCAACTCGGTTACAGGTGGAGAACACAACGCATTCGGCTACGCCAGGATGTTCCAGCAGTTTCCGTGTGGCCTCCTCGAGTCGCCACTCGGGAATCGCGAGGCGTTCACGCACTTCGACCGGCGCGGTTTTGTGATTCACACCGATAAGTTGAAGGTTCATGGCGATACGAACCTGTGGACTCCGCTGAAGTAGTTTGCTGCCCAAACGCTGAGCGCCGCCGCGAAGGCAAACGCCGACAACAAAGCTGCACGCCGTCCGCGCCACCCGGAATTCCATCTTGTATAGAGCATCAACGTATACACGCCCCACATCAGCAAGCTCAGAATGACTTTCGGATCCTGAAAATAAACGGGTCCATACTGCATCTGCGCGATCACGGAACCTGCGATCAGGCCGATGGTCATAAAGGGAAACCCGATCAGCAGAAGTCGATAACCGATGTTGTCGATCGTCTCGAGGGCAGGAAGCTTTCCTCCGATTCCGTTCAGATCCTTACGTTTAAGACTTCGTTCGTGCAGCAAGTACAGCACGCTCGCTATGAAGCTGAAGAATAGAGCCGAGTATCCGACCAGGATCAGAATGATGTGGGTATAAATCCATCCGCTGCGCAACTCTGGTGAAATGAATTGCGGCGCACCCTGAGCTAATGCTGCTGAGAGAGAGAGTAGAAACGCGATTGGGAGAACGATAATACCCGGCGACGTCGTGCGATAGATGTAGTAAACGCCGATGAACAGCAGCATCATCAGGAAAGCAAGCATCGATTCCGATTGATGCAGCGGACTTCCTGCCATACCACCTGAGACGAANGCTTCTACGAGAGCCACGCCGTGCAGCGTCACCGCAACTCCAGCGATCGGGAGTGTTGCGCGAGACAGGATTTCGCGTCGCCGCAACAAAGCCACCAGCGCGTAGAGCATGCTGAGGCCGTACAAACCCACCGCGATACGTAACCAGAAGAGAGACATGGAACTATAAGATTTCGCCTACGTGGAACTGACGTTCCTCGTTGCCGATCATGTAATTGCGGAATTTACGGTGAACAATACCACACATTATACGCAGCACAGGCAGCGCTCCTGGCCCTTAACCTAGCGCGATCACCTGATGATCGTGGCATTCAGGTCGGTAGTCTTCGATCAGCCGATCGATCAGTTCAACTCCAAATTTCGCCAGGAAGTAGATTCCAGCTATGCGTCTCTCTTGAAGCTCCTTTTCGGGAAACAACAACGAGCTGAGCATGCGGGCGTGACGGCCCAGGACCTGTTCGCGGTGAAGGTAGGCACGTGCGGCTCGCGACTCCAGGCGTTGCAGTTGATGGCGCATCTTGCGTGCAGCAACCTCGCCTGCAGCTTCCACGGAGGGATCGAGTCTATGAAGCGTGTGGAGCAGAGGACGGAGCAAGCGCTCGAGCTGCTCCCGGCTGCGATCAAAGTCATCTTTCATGTCAGCAGGAATAGTCCTCTTCGCCAGGACGGAGATGAATTCTTCTCTTGGCTGCAGCAAATCGCGGAGTCTAAGACCATATTTGCGCATCCAGCTCGCAAGGCGCGCTTCAATCAGCGATGTTGAGAACCGAGGCCAGACTGGCGTCGTCTTGCCCAGCAGACGCTCGTATACAACTTGAGACTGGGCGAAATACGCGATCTCAGCCGGACCAGCGATGTAAGTGGCAGTAGGAAGCAGATAATCCTGCAGAACTGAGCGGAGCAAGACATTCGCTGTGAAAAGCTCAGGACTAGAGTCAATCTCTGGCTGTAGTTCCGTTTCAGTCCACTGTCTGCCATTGGCACTGAAGGCGCCGTTCTTGCGATGGAGAGGCAGGCGTCTTCCATCTTTGAGAAAGAACAGCAGAGTTGATGATTGCGTAACTTTGACCTGTGCGTGATATCCAGCTGCCTCCAGATCCTTTGATCGGGCGAGGAGCGAACGTGTCAGTTCCTGGGAGTGCTGGGCGGCGGAACGAAGAATTGGAGCTCCGATCCGATGCAGTTCCTTATCTGACGGTTCCAGAACGATCAAGCCATGCCGGGAGAATACTCTTACCATCAACTCGGCAAATGAAGTTGAAAAAGTCTTTCCTGGTCGATAACTCGACCTCACAAGGTCGGTAGCTTCAGATTCCCCAATCAGGTCCTGCAATTGATCGCTAAGACCGCCGATGTCGTTGCCGAGCGATATAGCTCCGACAGGACAGCCAGTACAGCCTTCCGACGATGTCTCCAACCTTCGCAGCTCGCCCTGGCTATCTGGAATAAATGCGTGATTCACTTCAGCAAGGTCGTGGTCTTCCGAGGCCAGCCAAAAGACGGGAACTGCCTCAACTCCTCTGGCCTGGAGCTCGCGCGCCAGGCGAATGATAGTGATGGCCTTGTACAAGGTGTAGGCAGGCCCGAGGAAGAGGCCTACCTGCTGGCCGCTGACGACGGCACAAGCCCCATCACGCAGTTTCTCGATATTTGCCAAGGCCTCGGGAGTAGCATTCCAACTGCGATTCTGTCTCCGCAACACTTCGGCGACAGCCTTTCGGCGCTCGATCGGGATGTTTATACCGCGAGCATGATTGGCCAATTCATCGAGAGAAAGGGTGGAACTGGGATAAAAGGGGCGAGTTTGTGGACTACGTTGCAGAAAATCCAGAAAGAGCCGCGAAGTACCCGGCACATCGCGAAAGGGAAGACATTCCTGGTCCAAGCGGGCCTCTTCTCGGAAATAGACGGACAGGTTGATACTACAGTGAAGGTTGGATTTCACTGGACTACCGAAGGATGCAGAAAGTCCTGCTATCCAGCAGCCATCGCCGGCTCTGTGGCATGCTGCTGAATGTCATGCCAAGCAGCGCGAATGTGCTCTTCCTCCGTGTAAGTCTGGCCAATGCACATGCGAATTGCGAATCGTCCATTCAGCTTGGTGTGCGACAAAAAGAGCTTCCCCGAAGCGTTCAGCTTGGCCATCAGCGCCTCACTCGCTGAGTCAGGACCTTTTAGGCGGAAGCAGACGAGGTTCAAAGAAACCGGAGCCACGATCTCAAAGCGGGAATCCGCTCGCAGCCAGTCAACGAACTTGTTCGTGAGTTCAATGTGATGCCGAACCATTGCGCGCAGACCTTCAACCCCATAAGAGCGGATCACCAGCCACAATTTGAGAGCGCGAAATCTTCTCCCAAGGGGAATATGCCAGTCCCGGAAATCCACGACGCCACCCGCGGCTGAGGCGGCGTTCTTCAAGTATTCAGGAGTAATCGCCAGCGTTTCCGTCAATTCCTTTCTGTCCCGGACATAGAAGCAGGTGCAGTCGAAGTTGGTGAACATCCATTTGTGGCAATCGAAACAGTAGCTGTCCGCCAATTCCAGCCCCTTATGGATTGATCGCTGCTCTGGGCAGAGACCTGCAGTTCCCGCCATCGCGGCATCCACATGCAACCATATGTTGTGTTCGCGACAGACCGCGCCTATCTCTGGCACTGGGTCGATCGACATGGTTGAAGTTGTGCCCACCGTAGCTCCTACGAAGCAGGGAACTCTTCCAGCAGCTTTATCCTCTTGAATCGCTCGCGCCAGCGCCACAGGCTTCATCCGGAACTGGTCATCAACCTCGATGACGCGCAGATTCTTGCGCCCAATCCCCGCAACTTTAATAGCTTTTTCCATCGAGGAATGAGCCTGCGCCGAAGTATAGGCAGTGAGGCGCTGGTCGCAACCATCCTCGTTCGATCCAAAGTGCGTTGCTCGCTCGCGCCCGGCGAGCACCGCACAAAGGTTGGCGCTTGATGCCGAATCCTGGATTACGCCGCCACCAGCGCTGGTCGATAAAAAATGCCGAGGCAGATCGAGCATCTCAACCAGCCAGTCGAGCATGCGCATTTCGAGCTCAGTACACGCTGGACTCGTCAGCCAAAGCATTCCCTGAACGCCGATTGCAGACGAAAGCAGGTCCCCGACCACTGAAGGAGGAGAGCTATTGCCGGGAAAGTAGGCGTAGAAGTTCGGGGACTGCCAATGCGTTATACCCGGCAAAATCGTGGTATCGAGATCTTTCAGGATTGTTGCTAACGGCTCAGGATCTGAGGGGGGCTCGCTAGGGAGCAATTTGAAAATATCTCCGGGTTTAACTTGCGATAGTACTGGAAGGTTCGGCGCCCGCTCCAGGTACTTGGCAATCCAGTCAAGCGCAATACAGCCGTTGCGAAGAAGCTCCTCCGCAGCACGATGAGATTTGTTGTTGCGATTTCCCATTGATCCCAAATCTAGAAGCGCACTTCGAAATCTGGTCCCTGATGCACGTGAATGCTGTCAATGAAACGCACTTTTCCGGTGCTGCGCGTCATCACTAGCGACTGCGTGCGGATGCCGTCCCCGAAGAAGCGAACGCCCCTGAGCAGGGATCCATCGGTCACTCCGCTTGCGGCAAAAACTATGTTTTCACCCGGTGCCAGGTCTTTCGCCAGATACACCTTCTTCGGGTCCTTGATGCCCATCTTTCTTACACGCTCTTCCAGCTCCGGCCTATCCACTACTAGCCGAGCAAAGATCTCGCCGTTCAGGCAGCGCATTGCAGCTGCCGTTATTACGCCCTCTGGCGCTCCGCCGATTCCCATGACCGCGTGAACACCAGTTCCCATGACGGCGGCCGCGATTCCCGCTGAAAGATCGCCATCGCCAATCAGTTTTATTCGTGCTCCTGTAGCGCGAATCTCAGCAATCAGTTTTTCGTGCCTGGGACGATCAAGCACGATGATCACAAGGTCCTTTACCGCCCGATCCAAGCTCTTTGCGATCATCTTGAGGTTGTACTTCACTGGAGCGTCGAGATCGATTCCGTCCTTGCATGGCGGTCCAACGACTAACTTTTCCATGTAGCAATCGGGCGCGTGCAGCAGTCCGCCGCGTTCGGAAGCTGCGAGAACCGTAATTGCGTTGGGCGCTCCCGTCGCGCACAAATTCGTGCCTTCGAGAGGATCGACAGCGATATCTACTTCCGGAAATGCCGCGCTCTCTGGATGCTTTGCTCCCACCTTCTCGCCGATGTACAGCATAGGGGCCTGGTCCCGTTCACCCTCCCCGATTACAATCGTTCCGCGCATTGGCACGGAATCCATGGCGCGCCGCATCGCCTCAGTCGCCACTTGGTCCGACTTTGGACGATCACCCATCCCCATCGTCTTAGCCGACTCGATCGCCGCCTCTTCGACAATTCGCGTGAATTCCAGCGCAAGTTCAAACTCCATCTGCTGGCTGAGGCCGTTCGGGGACGGGATGGTTTCAAGTTGGGTCTTTGGCATGGACAGCCCTCCGAGACAAACACAATGCTGGTACTTCAGGAAGCTGCAGGCGGGGTACCCTGCGGACGAAACTGGCGATTATAACCTCGGACTTACTTGGTCACGGTCTTAGCGGCCGACATATTGTCGAAACGATCCCACACGCGCACAACGACGACATGCTCTCCCGGACTGACTACTTGCCCCGACTCTTCGCTGCCGCCATCGCGCGTCCGCGAGCGCTTGGCGGATTTTTTGCCGTTCTCTCCCGCAGCCTGAAACTCTGCGTTCGGCAGTGCCGCTGAAAAGTCATATTCCTCGGTCGGAGAGTCGGAGAGCTTTCCGACAGGTTCCACGTAATGCCAGTCGCTAGCGTCAATCGAGTATTCGGCACGCTTGATCGGCGAAAAACTGTCGGCAGCGCGAAAGCTGATATGCATCACGTTCGCCTCTACCCTGGCCTGCAGAGATTGAACCGTCGGAGGCGTGCTGTCGACCTCGAACCGCGGGCTGATCTTCTCGTCTGTAAGCGCTTCGTCGGGTGAATGTGATGGAGCGTCCGATGCAACGATGCGCACTTCATATCCACCATCGGGCAAGAGGCTCGAGTCCCACGAGTAGTACTTGTCGGTGATGTTGTCCCTTAGCAGCTTCCAGTCTTTCTCGTTATCCCCACGGTAGTAGATCGAATAGATCAGCTCGTCTTCGTTGTCGTCGTGGGCGCCCCAACGGACAGCGATGTAGTCACGATCTTTGACCGCAGAGGGAGGAGCATCAAATCTCACCGGAGTCGCTGCAGGAGTATTGCCCAGCGGAATGTTCACGCTTTCGCTAGTTGGCTTTTGTGCCGGCATGGAAGTGATCCGCGCGCCGACTTGGACGTTAATGTCCTCAATGACAGGGGCAATGTTTTTCGGCAAGTAATTGATCGCTACGCTTTCAATCTGCGTATTGGGATTTCCCGAATGCAGTGCCACCTTCCACTGGACGAAACGGGCGGGCGGAATCGAAAGCCGCCCGGCGGTCTTCAGATCGATCTTGGTCCAGGGACTCCAGTTACGATCTGGATTATCCACATTCCCACTTCGGGCAAAGAAGTCGAATTCCCCCGATCCGCGGACCTGCGGCCGGCCCCACTGAGAGAAGCTCTTTGCATCGAAAACATCGCTCTCATACATGCCGGCCTGATCGTGTCCCGGGCCAAGGACAAACAGTTTTCCAAGATTCGCCGTCACCGCATATACCGCGCCGTTGCTGGCCCGCGCCATCGACGTAATCTGGTTCGCGCTCAGCTTCACCAGATCGCGATAAATCTCGGTTCGGGAATTCGGAGCAACGGAATAAATGTGACCGCGATTGCCAGTACCGGCCAGCAGTTGTCCATCGGGGCCGAAGGTGAGCGCGTACACCAAGTCGTCTCTGGAACTCCAAATGCGGCTTGGCGAGCCGTCAGTCGAG
>AP72_2010_repI_A001DRAFT_1000353_pt1 | contig 10610 bp, 5 predicted proteins | sample AmaPasrepliIA001_FD_9535 | JGI IMG/M metagenome (IMG submission 9535)
CCTTATGTACAAAGACCTGTATAAGCAGCTGGAATCGATCATCGAGAATTGCGAACAAGTGGGATCGCTCGTGGAACGGATCTCAATTAAGAATGTGTAGGCGAGAGATGCGCAGTAATATACTTGACGAATTCCCCGACTGCGCTTTTTGAACGCCGAAGGCGTTAGCAAATGCATCGCCCTGGGAAAACAATCGTATAGAAGCGGAGTGAACTCTGAAGGAGTTCGCGAATTCACCGGCCGTCGAAAAACTTACATCGGCAACTCTTTCAGAGTTGCAAAGCAGTGGGCCTCGATCCCCAGGGTAGCGCGCTGACGCGCACCACCCTGGGCTGAAATTAGTAACGCCTTCGGCGTTTATTTCGAGTACTGAAACCGAATGTGGAGTACCGAGACGGCCAAGGTCTCATTTTTTCAACCACAGCTCGACCCGCCGGTTCTTCTCTTTGCCTTCTTCGGTCGAACTCGAGGCCAGCGGAATCAATGAGCCAAATCCGGTGACCACCGCCGGCTCGATTCCGCGACGCTTGAATTGTTCCGCGACCAATTGCGCCCGCTCCTTGGATATTTCCAGGTCGTTTCCTAGTCCGTCGTCGGCAAATCCGAAAAGCAGAATGTTTTGTCCGCTGAACTTAAGATCGGCGACGAAACTAACCACCCGATCGAGATCCAACCGTGCTTTATTATCCAGGTCTTTCCCGCCACGCCGGAATCGAAAATCAAGCGAAACACGTTCAGCTCCATCCGTCAGCCGCTTGTATTCTAGAGGTGCGTTCGCAGCTACCGCTGTACTTTCAGACTTGACCGTCTGAGCTACGAAGCCATTTTCGCCGACGATCTGCTGGCCGGCGTTTGAAAGCGCGAAATCCAGGAATTTACTTAGCCACACATTGGCCGAATGCGCAGGAGTGTACAGATAGAGACGCCGGGAAAGTATGTAGTCCTCGGTGCTCACGGTCAGAGTGTTGGGCAGCAGCGGCGGAGCGTTTCCTTCGGCAATGGCAATTGCCTTGGCGTCGCGGATATATGGGAGACCGATAAAGCCTATGCCATTCGGATCGCCGGCCACGGCGTCAGACAACGCCACACTATCTTCGAAGCGCATCGCATTTGAAATCAGGCTCCTCTTGTCCAGGACCAGCGTTTTAAAGGAATCGAACGTGCCCGATTTGTCATCTCGCGCGTACACTTTGATCGGAGCGGGGGCGCCCTGCACCTGATTCCACTCGGTTACCTCGCCCGAAAAGATTTTGGCAACCTGTTCCCTGGTGAGGGCGTCGATCGAGTTGGCGCGATTCACAATTACCGCGATCCCGTCAAGGCCGAGAATATGCTCACTGGACGGTGACGTCATGTCCCCCAGCGTCGCCAGTTTTTGAATTTCCAACGGTTCGATCTTTCGTGAGGACAAGCCCACGTCAGCCGCTTTACCAATCAGGTCGACAAACGCCGTCGCAGATCCATGTGAGCTGATCTCAATCATCGTCGGTGCGGAATTACCCGGTAGCAATCCTGACACTGTGGCTTCATCCGGGTTCGCTCCATTTACAGTGCGAACATTCGTCGCGCCTTCCTTGCGCAAAAACGCCTCTGCCAGCGCCGGCGCCAGCTTTGCGCCAATAGTATTGGATCCGTGCAATCGCAAGGCGACGCCTTCGCCAGTCGCTGTGCCAGGAATTGCCTTATACCTTGCGGCGACGAGAATTAGCACTGGAATAATCATGAGTGCCGCCAGAGTCAGGCTGGCAAAGGTGAGGGCTTTTCGGCTCACTCCCGTACGCGCAGCCACCGAGTCGATTGAACGGGTAAGCTTTCCCTGCCGCGCCAGATGCCGCGGCGCCGAGGGCAGCACCTCTTCTTCAAAAGCCGGATCGTCCTCAAATTCAAGTTGGCGCAGAACCTTGCGGAGCTCGTCGCGCATCTCCGAAATTTTTTGATAGCGCTCGTCCGGAGCCTTGGCCATGGCGCGATCGAGAATCTCCTGCAATTGCGGGGGAACTGGGTTGGGTCGCGCTTCGGCCAGGCGTCGCGGCGTCTGGTTCAGTACCGCATAGCGCACATCGATCGCAGTCTTTCCGTCAAAGGGCCAGCGCCCAACCAGCATCTCGTAAAGCAAAACGCCAGTCGAAAACACATCGGCGCGCGCGTCGGCGGGCAAACCCTGTGCTTGCTCTGGCGCGGCGTAGGTCGCGGTCCCGTAAGGCGTTCCAATTTCAGTGAGATGTTTCGCTTCATCGCTTGACGGGTTCGTCGGATGCTGGTCCAGCAGCTTGGCCAATCCAAAGTCGAGTATCTTGACCTTGCCGTCTTTGGTGACCATGACGTTGTTGGCCTTGATGTCGCGGTGAATGATCCCACGTTCGTGAGCAGCGGCCAGTGCGTCACAGACCTGAATCGCAATCGAAAGCGCGCTCTTCAACGCGAGCGGACGGCCATTCACTAACTCACGCACATTACTCCCGGCCACGTGTTGCATGATGATGAAGTGCACGTCACCATCAAGCGCCAGGTCATGAATCGCACAGATGTTCGGATGGTCCAAGGCCGAGGCCAGCCGGGCTTCGCGCTCGAAACGTTCCAGGTTGACTTCATTGGCTGTCAGTTCCGGCGGCAGGACTTTGAGGACGACCGTACGTCCCAGTGTCGTGTTGACCGCCTCGTAGACCGTTCCCTGACCGCCGGCGCCGATCTTAGACACGATCCGATAGTGGAGAAGGCTCTTCCCAATCATCAGAAGAACTTTTTCGCCAGAAGGTTAAAAGAAGGACCATAGATTAACGCGCTGCTGTTAAATGTTTGTTAACTGAAGACGATGTAGAGTCCGCCACATCGTGCTTCACTCACATAGCAACCGAACTTCACATGAAACTCTCACTTTTCCAGTCACTTTCCCCCCTCGGCAAGTTCGAATTCATGATATCCAAAAGAAGATTTTTCCGATGTTGTCGATTTCCGATCATTTCAATCGTCGTACGGTTGAGTGATTTTGAGGATGACTCAGAAAAAGCGGGAGATGAGACAATGTCAAATTTAAAAGGAAAGATAGCTGTAGTGTTTGGCGCCGGAGGCTCGGTGGGTTCTGGCGTGGCGAAAGAACTGGCGGCGCAAGGCGCGGAAGTGTTCCTGGCTGGCCATCACAGATCAAATGTTGAAGCAGTGGCGAAGGAGATCATTGATGCAGGCGGACGAGCACACTTCGAGGGCATCAATGCTCTCGATGACGCCAGTGTGAACGAATACACGGATCGCATTGTGAAACAGGCTGGCAAGATCGATATCGAATTTAATGCGATGGGGCCGCCGGCGAAGGAATATGCCAATGGTAAGAGTGCCGTCGACCTGACGATTGACCAATTCATACTACCAGTGAACAGCGTGCTGAAATCGCAGTTCATCACCGCGCGGGCGGCTGCGCGTCACATGTTGCTGCAACGATCAGGGATCATCATTTTCCTGACCGGAAGTCCAGCGCGTCCACACATTCCCGGTGCATCAGCAATCGGCGCGGCCTTTGGAGCCGTGGAAAATCTCACGCGGCACCTGGCTTTAGAACTGAGCCCCTCTGGAGTGCGCGTTGTCTGTCTCCGTTCATCCGCAATGCCGGAGACGCGAGTGATTCAGCAAACGATGAACGCCGTGGCGAGCGTGGCCGGCATTACCAAAGAGCAGGCAATCGCGACCCTGGCAAACAGCACGATGCTGAAGGTCTCACCCAGCGTGTCAGACACAGCACGCGTAGCAGCATTTCTGGCATCAGATGATGCGCGAATGATGACTGGCACCGTGTTGAATTCGTCGGCAGGAGCGGTGTGGGATTAAGCTCCCTTTTTCTCGGACCAACTTATAAAGGTGAGTTTGAGATTCCGCATGATCTTCGACTCTGAATGAGATGTTTGTCGCCGTCCGCGTGAACCTTGGTCAACTCTCTGTCCGAAATTCTGCGCGTTCGGATAGATAGGGTCGCACCTAAACCTCGTTTCATCACTCGCTCGTTTTTCGTCTGCCCAGCCGTCGATAACCTGGGTGCGTTTCATCTGGTTGGTCATTGCCGGATTTATGTTGCCGAAGGGAGCTACGCAGAAAGCGTCGCTTCCCAGGCAGCACGGATTTCTCGAGAAGGCAGCGTGAGCATTATTCGATCCAAGCTGATGCCGTTCTTAGCGCTCGGTTGCGTATCGCATTTCAGCACCCGCGACCGGGTGATTAACCAGCTATTAACTTTCCTGAAACCAGTGGTAGCATGTGCCGCAGATAGCCACGGGTACTTCGGGATAAACCCGCCCGACCTGAACTTCCGCGCAAGGATTCCCGTTTCTGGATTTAGCCATGTCGGACACGGAAGATCGCACGCAAGCTGAAGAGGAGTTTCGCAAGCTGCGCGAAGTCCTTCCGCAGTACATGTGTGTTTACACGGCGGACGTGAAACCTTTATATGCGAGTGATGAGTTGCTCGATTATTTTGGCTTCACCCAGGAGGATTTCCGCGCTGACGACTTTCAAGCGAGAGCCTTCCATCCTGAAGATTTAGAGAGAATAAAGCCTTTGCGCGAAGCGGCCATGGCCCGAGGCGAGGGATGGGTAGTCGAAGCGAGGATCAAGCGAAAGGACGGTCAGTATCGCTGGTTCTTAATTAGGGGAAAGCCGCTGCGCAATGACGCGGGAGAAATAGTCCGCTGGTTTTCTTCCGGTACCGACATCGAGGATCGCAAGGAGGCGGAAGAGGAACTTCAACGCAAGACTGAAGTTCAAGCAGTTTACAAACAGCTTATCGACAGCAGCATGGACGGGATCCTGGCCTTTGACCGTGAAGGCCGTTACACCGTTTGGAATCCAGGATTAGAACGGATTTTCGGCATTAAAGAAGCAGACAGGTTAGGCAGAGCCGCGACCGACATCTGTCCCTTCTTCCGGCTCTCCGGTGGTCAGAACTGTTATGCCGAAACGCTCTCTGGCAAAGGAATGGTGGCGACCGATATTCCTTACACCTTCGCCGACACCGGCAAGCAGATTTTTCTCGACGGTCATTTTTCGCCGCTCCTCAACACCGGCGGCGAGACTATCGGTGGCGTCGCGATAATTCGCGATGTAACCGAACGCAAACAAGCACAACGCGAGCTGCAGCAGATCGTCGATGCGGTGCCACAGATAATTTTTGTGCTGGGGCCCGACGGCAAGCGTCTCTACTATAACAAGGTGGTGCAGGATTATTCCGGATGGACGCTTGAGGATCTTCTGGATGAAGAAAAAGCCAAACAAACCTTCCACCCCGATGATTTGGCCCACATCCTGGAGAGTAGGCGACGCGGAATCGAGCGCGGCCTGCCCTTCAGAACGGAATCGCGAATCAGAAGAAAAGACGGTCAGTATCGCTGGTTTTTGGCCCTCTACAATCCGTTCAAAGATGAGCAGGGCAACATCATCCGCTGGTATTGCACGGGCACTGACATCGAAGATCGGAAACAGGCAGAGGAAGCACTTCGTCGCAGCGAAGCTTACCTGGCCGAAGCGCAGCGACTCAGTCACTCCGGCAGTTTTGCGCACGACCCGGTTCATGGAGAAATCACTTATTGGTCCGCAGAAACGTATCGGACCTTTGGCTTTGATCCGGCGAACGGCCTGATCTCGTTCCAGGAAGCTCGCAGCCGCGTTCACCCTGAGGATCTGCGGAGGTTTGATGAAGCCAGGGAGAGGGGCATCCGCGAAAAGACCGGCACCGAGATTGATTTCCGCATCGTTCTTCCGGATCAATCCATCAAACACATTCATTGTGTTAGTCGACCTCTCCTAAATCCCGCCGGCGAAGTTATCGAAATGGTGGGGACGAACATCGACGTCACCGAGCAATACCACGCCAGAGCCGCCTTAGAGAAAGCTTTCGAGGAGATTAAGGAACTAAAGGATGAGTTATATCGCGAGAACCTGGCACTGAGAGAAGAAATTGACCACGCCTCGATGTTTGAAGAGATCGTGGGAACGTCGGAGGCGCTGCGCCACGTGCTGGTCCAATTGGCAAAGGTCGCACCGACGGATTCCACCGTTCTCATTTCCGGCGAAACGGGTACCGGTAAAGAATTGGTTTCGCGCGCCATTCACAAGCGTTCGCCAAGACGAGAACGCCCTTTTGTCAGCGTGAACTGTGCGGCGATACCCTCCGGTCTCATCGGCTCGGAATTGTTCGGTCATGAGAAGGGTGCGTTCACTGGTGCGACGCAGAGGCGGCTGGGCCGTTTTGAGCTGGCTAATGGGGGCACTCTCTTTCTCGATGAAGTTGGGGATCTGCCCGCCGAAACTCAGATCGCCCTCTTACGGGTGTTGCAGGAGCGGCAATTCGAACGGGTCGGCGGAACTCACCCTATCGCCGTTGACGTGCGAATCATTACGGCCACGAATCGCGACCTGAAGACAGCCGTCGCTGCCGGTACTTTCAGGGAAGACCTGTATTACCGGCTGAACGTATTCCCGATCGCCGTTCCTCCGCTAAGAGATCGGAAAGATGACATTCCGTTACTCGTCGAATATTTCACCGAGCGATATGCGAGCAAGGCCGGTAAGAAGATCAGGAATATCGATAAGCGGACGCTGGAGTTGTTGACTGCTTATCATTGGCCGGGAAACATCCGCGAACTGCAGAACGTGATCGAGAGAGGGGTAATCCTTTGTGACGGAAATAGCTTCTCAGTCGACGAATCATGGCTGCAATTAGAACCGCAGGAACCACTGCAAAGAACCGGCAACGGCTTGGCTCGTCCAGGAGCTGACGAAGAGAGAAAACTAATCGAATCTGCTCTCGCGGCAAGCAATGGCCGCATTTCAGGCCCGACTGGCGCGGCCGCCAAGCTGGGCATACCTCGTTCTACGCTCGAGACGAAAATCAAGAAACTCGGTATCGCTAAGTACAAGTTCAAATCAGCATAACCGCGCTCAGAGGTCAGTCGCGCCTCTTTATCGCCTCCCGAAAACAAACAACTTCGCTTTGACGGAATCCGTCAATTGTCGGAACTCGCCACCAACTCTTGAAAACAACACTCGGCAATCCATCGTTTGTACACGGCATATTCATTGCTGTCTGAGCCCGAAGACTAACTCTCATTAGGAATGAGATCTCTGGTGGATTATGAGGGCATTCCCGAAGCGATGGCTGCGACTTGTGGCGACCGGAGCCTTCTTCGCATTGATGTTCGGATACGCCGGCGCCAGCATTACGCTCAATCTTACGCGTGGGAAACTCACAATTCCGCTGGTACGTGGATGGCTCGTTACACCGAGAGAAGACCGTCTGATTGTTAGCTATGTCTCGGCCGACAGCCCTGTCTCTCAACTTCAGGTTGGAGACGAGATCCTCGCCCTTGACGGGCAGTCGCTATTAAGCCTTGGTCAAATGTACAACTCACTGAAAGACGTGAAAGGGGGTAGTTCCTGCGTCCTCACCGTTATGCGCGGCGGGCATGAATTATCGATCACAATTCGATCTCTGCCAGCTTCGCCCGTGGTGGTGGCTCAATTTCTGATTTCAGTTTTCACCACGGCGATGTTCCTGTTTTCAGGATTCGCTCTATTTCTGCTCAAGCCTTGTGATCGCACGGCTCTATCTTTGGCTCTGTTCTTCGGCACGATCGTTATTGCCCCTTTACCATTTTTCAATCCCGCGACGTGGTTGCTCACTTTGATGGTGGCCGGCTCAATCGTCTCTGCTTTTTCTGCTCCGCTCTTTCTCCGGTTTACCTTGAACTTTCCCCGGCGTTCGCAACTGCTGCGCAGGTTTCCACGGTTAGAATGGTACAGCCTTTTGCCGGCCTTGCTGGTTAACGCGCCACTTTCGGGTGTAGTTGTTTTTAACGCTCTCAGAGCACCCGGGCGTTTAGCCGTTGCACCTTTTCCCCTCCTGAACAGGATTTCGACGATCATCTTTTTGCTGTACCTGATGGGCGGGTTGCTGTCCTTCGCCGGCGGATACCGAAGCCTCAGTTCAAAAGATAAGCGCAGCGTACGCGTCATTCTGGTGGCGACACTCGTTGCCGCGGCGCCGTTAATTGGGATTCAGGCGCTAACGCTGGTGCTGAATGGCCCGCCAAATCCCATCGCGAGTGGACCGATGAATCGACTGGGCGCCAGCTTGACGCAGTTGGGCTGGTTGTCAGTGGTCAGGTTAGCGACTGCCTGGATTCTGCCGCCGGCCTGGGCTTACGCCATCCTGCGGCATCAGGTGATTCCAATCAGACTGATGATTCGGCGCAGCGTGCAATACCTCCTGGCGAAGAGTGCCTTGCGCATCCTCATCGCGTTACCACTCATTGGGCTCATCTTCGAAATTATCTCGCATCGCAACCGCACGCTTACGGAACTACTCTTTCGGAATTCGATCTACTTTTATCTGCTCTTGATAATTGCGGTGGTTGTCATTCTCGTTTTCCACGGACGATTGAGGGTTTGGATTGATCGGAAATTTTTCCGTGAAGCCTACAATCAGGAGCGAATCCTCTTGCAGCTGATTGAGAAGGTAAAAAGGTGCGACTCGATCGGCGAGATGTCGAAATGCGTTGCCGAACAGATCGATCAGGCATTTCACCCCGAATGCGTCTGCCTTTTTTATCGCGAAGACCACACCCGCGACCTGTCGTTGAGTCACACCTCCAGTGAACTGAGAGAAGGACTGAGAATTCCTGAGGAGTTCGAACTGTTGCGGTTCATGGAGCGCACCGATCGGGCGCAGGATTTTTATTTGATTAAAGAGACTGCTTTGCCGCCGAAGGAAATAGATTGGCTCAGGCAGTTAGGCACACAGCTAATCGTGCCCATAACCGGAACCGGCAAACGGCTTGATGGATTGATGCTGCTTGGCGGGAAGAAATCTGAAGTGCCTTATACCAAAGGAGATCGTGAACTCCTGCAGTCGCTCGCGAATCAAATTGCCATTGTTTACGAGAATGTCAGATTAAAGGAGCGCGTCGACCGCGAACGCCGACTGAGAAACGAAGTCCTGGCCCGAATCGAAGATCGCGAGATCAATCTGCTTAAAGAGTGTCCACGCTGCGCCACATGTTATGACAGCTCGGCTCAGTTGTGTTCGCTCGATCAAAGCGAACTTACTCTGTCTTTGCCCGTCGAACGCACCATTGAGAATCGTTATCGACTTGAACGAGTTATTGGCAAAGGCGGAATGGGCGCGGTCTATCAGGCTGAAGATCGACGGTTGAATCGCAAGGTCGCAGTCAAGATCCTGATTGGCAAATTGTTCGGTGACAATGATGCCCTGCGACGTTTCGAGCGGGAAGCACAGATGCTCGCCAGGTTGAATCATCCCCACATCATTACCACCTTTGATTACGGCGTGCTGGAGACTGAGGGTGCTTACCTGGTGATGGAGTTGCTTGAAGGAGAGACCTTAGGGCAGTTAATCAGAAGGGAGACCATCCTGGCTCCAGCTGTGGCAGCGGAATTATTCGACCAGTTGCTGGACGCTCTGGAAGCGGCTCACGCTGCTCGAATCATCCATCGCGATCTGAAACCCGAAAATATCTTCCTCAGCTACAACAACTTCGGTCAGCGCCAGATCAAGATTCTGGATTTTGGATTAGCGAAACTGATGCACGTGCAGGTTGAATCAAATCCTGACTGGGGCTTCTCGATGACGACGCCTGGAATGATTCTCGGCACGTTAGGCTACATGTCACCTGAGCAACTAACCGGCGCGGCGATGGATGAACGCAGCGATCTTTTTTCCGTCGGCGTAATTGCCGTCGAAGTTTTGACCGGCCACCGACCATTCAGCGGTAGAACCACTCACGAACTGCTAACGGCAATGCTCAGCCAGTCATCGTCTCTGATAGAAAACTTGACGAAGGACTCTGCACTTGACCGAGTCCTGCGCCAATGTCTGACAAAGGATCCGGCTGCGCGCTTCTCATCTGCATCCGAGATGCGCCATGAATTGATTCCGGCAATTAAACGATACTCAGCGATTGATTACGCCCGGCCCGTCCAGCTGGAAGCCAGGACTATGCTCGTAAGAATTCCGAGAACGCTATCTGATAGCGGCAATCAGTTGACCACGACACTCGCAAGATAAGCCAGGCGCGAAGCTGATTCTTATTGTTGGAATCCGCCATTTGTCGGAACTCGTCAACTCTCGATGGCTTGAAATCCCGAACTTGTAAGGCTTTTCTGTGGCATCGCCTTTGCACTCTTGCACTCAGTCCGGGAGGACGGCGCATGGTACTGAAGATCGACAAAGTCTCTGACGAACGGTCGATCAGCTTGTACCTTAGTGGCCGGCTTCGATCAGAAGACATCGAGCAGGTGCAAGGCCAAATGAAAGGACGAACTCAGAAATTCATTTTGAACTTAGCCGAAGTGAAACTCGTCGACCGTGACGCAGTCCGCTTCCTGGGAGACTGCGAACGGAGCGGCGTGGAGCTCGATCAATGTCCTCGCTATGTTCGCGATTGGATTGATCGAGAAAAAGGGTCAACCAAAGATGAGCGCGAGCATTGCCACGCTAATTAATAAGCCAGGCACGGGCTACCGACGGTTTGATTTCAGACGTGCGAGAGTGAGTCTGTTTTATTTGGCCGCCTATTTGTTTCCCCTGGCTGCGGGTCTGTTCGTTTCGC
>AP72_2010_repI_A001DRAFT_1000355_pt1 | contig 10604 bp, 8 predicted proteins | sample AmaPasrepliIA001_FD_9535 | JGI IMG/M metagenome (IMG submission 9535)
GGCCGGATAGAACTTCATCCATCAACTTCTTGATGGCGGGCATGAGCGGCAGCTGTCCGGTCATCGCGCGTTTCAGCAGGAAGCCGGTGATGATCAGGCGGTTGATTTCATTGGTGCCTTCGAAGATGCGGTTGATGCGAGCGTCGCGATAGGCGCGCTCCGCCGGATATTCCTCGACGAAGCCGTACCCGGCATAAATTTGCAGGGTCTCGTCGACGACATAATCGATCATCTCCGAGCCCCACACCTTGATAATCGAGCATTCGACGGCGTACTCCTCGACTGCTTTCAGAGTCTGCTTAGCAGCGTCCTCCGCTGATTTGTCGACCTCGCTGAGAGCTGCGTCCATCATGGCGACGGTGCGGTACACCAGAGACTCGCCGACGTAGATCAGCGTTGCCATGTTGGCGATCTTCTCGCGCACCAGGCCAAAATCCGCGATCACCTTGCCGAATGCCTTGCGCTGCCTGGCATAACTGATGGCATTCTCGAGGGAGACGCGGCCGCCACCCAAGCACATTGCGCCGAGCTTGAATCGTCCGATGTTGAGGATGTTGAAAGCGATCAAGTGGCCCTTACCAATCTCTCCCAGCAAGTTCTCCACGGGAACTTTGCAGTCGCTGAGAATGATTGGGCAGGTGGAGGAACCGCGGATTCCCATCTTGTGCTCTTCGGCGCCGACTGAGAACCCTGGAAAAGTTCTTTCGACGAGGAACGCGGAGAACTTCTCTCCATCGATTTTTGCGAACACCGTGTAGAGGTCCGCAAAACCGGCGTTAGTGATCCACATCTTCTCGCCGTTCAGGATGTAATGCTTGGCGTCGGGAGAGAGCATGGCGCGCGTCCGGCAATTCAGTGCATCGGAGCCTGATGTGGACTCGGATAACGCATAGGCACCCACAATTTCGCCCGAGGCCAGCCGAGGCAGATATTTCTTCTTCTGTTCTTCCGTTCCAAAATAAACCAGAGGTAATGTCCCGATGCCGGTGTGTCCACCCCATGTCGTTGCGAAGCCGGCATACTTGGCGATGTGATCGGCGATGACGGCGGCAGTGACCTTATCCATTTCCAGGCCGCCGTAGGCCTCAGGGATTTCAACCGAACTCAGTCCCAGTTCGCCCGCCTTGCGGAGCAGGTCGCGCGTGACCGAAAAGTCCTTGTGCTCGATCTTGTCGACGTGGGGAACGATCTCGTTGACTGCGAACTCTTCGGCCGTCTGGCCAATCATCTGATGCTGTTCTGTGAAATCCTCAGGCGTGAACACCTCGTCAGGCTGGCGTGTTTCCAGAAGAAAACTGCCGCCTGAAATCTTGACTTTCGGAACTGCGGTTGTTGCCATCGTGCATCCCCCAAAGAAAAACGCCGAACCAGAATCGGTTGGCGGAAAGGCTAATGTAATTTTAATGCGGCAAGCGGAGGGAATGATAGTTGAGGCAAGGACGTCCGGCGTGCTAGCGCCGGACGTCGGCTAGGCATTGAACTTTCGATAGTTGCTAAAAGTTGGTGTCGAAGCGCAGAGAATCGAACCATCCAATCGAGTCGTATGCCGGAGAATAGTAGCCGCCGTGGTTGGACGATTCAGAATTTGCCTGGCATGTTTGGTATTGAGCAAGTAGAATCCGCCGCAGATCCATCTCATTCTGCCAGATGGCTGTTGCCTCCGAGCACGCCTGAGTTGACCCGTTGGCACAAGCGTCGTCCCGCTTCGAAGCAGCCGCCTCCACACGTTTCATTTGCTGCTCTAGTGCGGCCCGCTCCCTAGCACATATGTTCAGGGAGTGAGTCGCGTAAACACATTCAATACCATTCCAGATTTCGCCCAGCCCACATCCGTAAAGGTGTGAACCGCAGGCGTTCCTGTCATTCCATATCTGTCCGGAAACGCAAGCGCGAATGACAGGAGTTGTGCAGGCGCCTCCGTTGCGAACCTGGCCCACAGGGCAGGCCGGAGCGCAGCGTCCGTGCGGACAGATAGGCCGTGGAAGATAGATCGCGGGCTTGGGTTCCGGCTTGGGTTGTGGTTTCCGCGACGGGTGAAACAGGCTAGAGAAGAAACCTCTCCTTTCGGGTTGGACGGTGAGCTCGGGATTGTCTGATTTCGGCTCGTGAATTGGACGCGCAATTTTGGAACCGCCTGCTGATCCATTCCGCGTCGTCGTGGTGAGGTTTGATCCGCGGTCGTTCTTTCCGGGTGAACCGGATCCACGATAAATGGAGGTGCTTCCTGAGGTGTGTCCTCCGGGTGAGTTGTGTCCGTTACCGCCGACACTATGAGTACCGCCCAAACTGTGGGAATTGCCCGAAATATGGCTGCCGCCCGAATAACTGGATCCTCCGCCGGAGCTATGGCTGCCGCCGGAATAACCGGATCCACCGCCGGAACTGTGGCTGGAGCCACTGGAAGATCCCGATCCTCCGGAAGAACTGCTGTGCGAACCGCCGCCGGAGGAACCGCCTGAAGAACTGCCTCCGCCCGAAGAGTGTTGAGCAAAGATTGAGGATGTGGCGAAGAGAAGTACTACTGGAAGAGATATGCTGGAGAGCCGCATACAGCACCTCCCACCATCACGCGTTCTTGGCTGGGGATAGCCTTGCGTGGCGGGGACGCTAGCGTCCAGGCAAAGCATACTCTTTATCGCGTCAAGGTGCGTAGGAGTTGGGTAAAGAAGTGTCTCAACGCTTCAGCGTAGGTGTGCTTATCTCAGTAGTTCTGAGCCGATACTTACCCGCTGGCTGACAGGTCGAATAGCCTGCCGGGTGGACGGAGTCGGAATTCTTGCCGTCGCGTGCCACTACGTAGCTGCGGATCTTGTAGCAGACGGCGTCATCGATCAGTCGTTTATCGGCTGCAATTCTGGAGGAGTCACTCGGCAACAACAATGGGAAAGAGCCGCTGTTTGCCAAGAGATTCTTCGGTGCGTCGAAGGAGAGCTGCCAGGCGGGCCTCTCCTGGTCACGAGCTTCAGTTGGGTTGGATGGAGTAGCGTTCTGTTGCGCAAACGCTGTGACAGAACTGAGGAACAATGCAGCAGCGAGAAGGCGTGCCGAAATCACGGGGGACCTCCTACTTGCCAGAATTATAGCGCCGTTCCGGTTAAGTGTTCTCGAAAATCCCGGCTGCGCCCATCCCGCCGCCGACGCACATGGTGACCATGCCGTAGCGCGCGTTCCGCCGCTTCAGTTCGCGGATCACGGTTGCGGTAAGTTTGGCTCCGGTACATCCCAGAGGGTGCCCGAGTGCGATTGCGCCGCCGTTAGGATTGATCTTCTCCGGATCGAGACCGCCTTCCTGAATCACTGCGAGTGACTGCGCGGCAAAGGCCTCGTTCAGTTCGATCACATCGATGTCTGACAGCTTCAATCTCGCAATCTTCAGGGCCTTCGGGATGGCGAATACCGGGCCCAATCCCATCTCCTCTGGTTTGTATCCGGCAGTGGCGAACGAAACATAGCGGGCCAGCGGCTTGATTCCCAGAGCTTTTGCGCGGTCTCCCGACATAACGACCGCGGCGGCTGCGCCGTCGGACATCTGCGAAGAGTTGCCGGCGGTCACGGTTCCCTTGACATGAAATGCCGGCTTCAAAGTCATCAGGGCCTCGAGGGAAGTATCGGCACGAGGTCCTTCATCCATTTTGAAAACGATTTCCTGGCGTTTGGGTTTCGATCCGTTTGGCGCGGTGAAAGTCAGGGGAACGGGGACTACTTCATCGTCGAACTTGCCCGCCTGAATTGCGGCAAGTGCCTTTTTATGGCTGCGCAGTGAAAACTGGTCCGCCGCCTCGCGGGATATTCCGAACCGCTGTGCCAATCGCTCGGCGGTCAGCCCCATCGAGAGATATGTGTCAGGATGATGATCGACGAGCCACGGATTGGGCGAAATTTTGTGCCCACCCATGGGAATCATCGACATCGATTCAGTTCCGCCGGCAACGATCACGTCAGCACCGCCCGTCATGATGCGTTCCGCGGCCATCGCGATGGACTGAAGTCCCGAGGAACAAAAGCGGTTGATCGTGAGGGCTGAAACCTCGACCGGAAGTCCGGCGCGCAGTGAGGCAATCCGCGCGACGTTCATGCCTTGCTCGGCTTCCGGCATGGCACAGCCGAGGATGACGTCTTCGATCTCTTTCGGGTCGAGTTGGGGAATGCGATCGAGCGCGCCTTTGATGGCTATCGCAGCGAGTTCGTCTGGGCGGGTGGAGCGCAGAGTGCCCTTGAAGGCTCGGCCTACCGGTGTTCGTACTGACGATGCAATGATGACTTCCCGCATGGAACTCCTCCCGTCTCGACTTCTAATTTGATGCCTCATCAAGGCAGCCAGTTTCAGCGGGCTAGCCTTGGAGCCAATCGTCCGTGTTTCCACGTCTCGCAAAACTGGCGAGACGTGGGGTACCCCCAATCGCTACTTTGGCGGTGCGTAGAAATAGTAGTCGGCCGTATAGCTGCTTTTTGTGTCTGCATCTTTGTGGGCTTCGTCGCAGGAATCTGGCCCTGGCTTGCCGCCGTGCGTGTGCACACGCTGGATCTTGGTCACCTTCGCTAGCGATCCCTTGCCTGAATTCGTGACAACATCCACCAGCAGCCAAGGTAGGGAGTCCGGGTCCAGCGAATCGATCTGCGCCGCAGGCTTCCCGGTTAACTCGCTGCCATCTTTCAACTTCCAGGTCGGACCGGCGGCGTGGTGCCCGACAACGTTGTCCTTGCGGTCTTTCAGTTCGGCCTCTGGACCCTTGAGAGTCCAGATGTATTTGCCTGAAGCGTCAGCCTGGCAGGTGTAAATCTGGACGCCTGAGGCGCGGACGAACAGGACTGGTCTGAATTCTGCGGGGACGGAGATTGCGTCGGGCACGTCCGGAGCGGATTCTTGCGCAGGTGCGTCCTTCTGGGCGAGGGCCAACGCGGATACACAAAAAAGAAAGAGGACAGGGAACGCACTTGTTCTTATTGCAATGCGAATCATCGGAACTAATTCCTCAATGTCTTGCCAGTCTTTAGTGTGTACTGGATTCTCTCTTGCGTTTTGCGCTCGCCGCAGAGCGATTTGAAGCCTTCGCGTTCCAGGTCGAGGATGTACTGTTCACTGACCGGAGTGCCGGGAGTGACGTTGCCGCCGCAGAGAACCTCCGCGATCTTTCCACCAAGTTTTACTTCGTAGTCGGTGATGAAGTCCCCTTGCCGCATAAGATGCACGCCCATTTTCAGCGCAGCGAGTAAGCTCTCGCCGGGCGCGGGGATATCCGTCCGCGGGACAGGCGGTTCGTATCCGCTGCGGGCAAGTTCAAGCGCTCTTGTCTTTGCATCAGACAGCACGCGTTCGCGATTCATGGTGATGCGGTCTGAATCCGATAAGAATCCAAGACCTCGCGCTTCATGCGCCGATGTTGCGACTTTCGCGGTGGCGATGGTCTCGAATGCTTTCTTCATGGCCTCGAGCATTTCGACCGAGCCCGCAAGGGCCTCGCCGGAAGATCTGGTCTTCGCCGCCGAGGCGCTGTCGACTGCGCGCAGCAGCATTTCCTTGCAGCCTCCACCTCCCGGTAGAAGTCCAACACCAACTTCCACTAGCCCCGTGTAGAGCTCCGCATGCGGCTGCCGTGCCGCGGCGTGTAGAGAGACTTCTGTGCCTCCACCTAGGCAAAGGCCGAAAGGAGCCGAGATCACCGGCTTCGGTGAAAATTTGATGGCCTGAGTCATTCCCTGGAACTGGCGAATTACGAGATCGACGTCATCCCATTCTTCTTCCTGGACACTTATCAGAAGGAGCATTAAATTCGCGCCAACAGAAAAGTTCGTCGCATCGTTGGTAATGACGAACGCGTCGAAGTTGTCGCCCGGGCCTCCCGGCTTCAGGGATTGTGTGATCAATCCAATGATGTCGGTGCCGAGGGTGTTCATCTTGCTGTGGAACTCGATGCACGCAACACCGTCGCCGAGATCTACCAGCGATGCACCGGAATTCTTCTTTACGACGTTGTTGGATTTCTTCGCAACCGCCACGGACCAAACGCCGGCGGGAACTTCGACGGGCTTTGCGCGCCCACTTGCGAGATCGGAATACGCGCGGCTCGAGGACGCTTTTGGATCGTCTGAATACCAGGATTTTTGCCCCGCCGCGAGCAGCTTCTCCGCATTTGCCGCTACCGGCTTTCCTTCTTTCTTCATCCTTGAGACGGTTGCCTCGACACCTGCTGCATCCCACAGTTCAAAGGGACCCAGTTCCCAGTTGAAGCCGAGTTTCATGGCGCGGTCGATTTCGACGATAGAATCGGAAATCTCGGGCACACGATTGGCGGCGTAGGTCCAGAGATCCGATAAAGCTGCCCACAGGAACGCGGCAGCTTTGTCGCCTTTCTGCGGACCAGAACCGTCCATGCCGAGGAGCATGCGGAGCCGCGCGCCGGTCTCCTCGACGTTCTTCGCCATGTCTAAGGCCGGCAACTTTGGCTTCTGGCGGGGGTGATATTCTAAGGTTTTCCAATCGATGGCGAGACGCTCATCTTCCTGTCCGGCGGCTTTCACCTTCTTGTAGAAACCACCCTTTGTCTTGTCGCCCAACCATTTGTTGGTCAGCATTTTTTTGAAAAAGTCGGGCAATTGCAGATCGCTGCGTTCGTCTTTCACGTTGGAAATCAAGTTCCCGACAACATGGCCCAGAATGTCGAGTCCTACCAGGTCGATGGTGCGGAAAGTCGCCGACTTTGGCCATCCCACGGCTTGCCCGGTCAGCGCGTCGACCTCTTCGATGCTCAGGCCCATCTCCTGCATGAGCCGCATCACGTTCAGCACAGAGAAGGTTCCGATGCGGTTGCCGATAAAGTTCGGAGTGTCTTTCGCGATGACGACGCCTTTACCTAAGCGGACATCGCAAAAATGAGCGATGGCATCAATTGCGCCGCGATCCAATTCCGGAGTAGGGATGATCTCGAGGAGGCGCATATACCGCGGCGGGTTGAAGAAGTGCGTGCCGAACCACGCGCGACGGAAATCGTCGGACAAACCTTCGGCGATTTTGCCGACTGGCAATCCGCTCGTATTGGTGGTGATGATTGTTCCCGGCTTGCGGATCGCTTCGATTTTTCTCAGCAGGGTCCGCTTGATTTCGAGGTTTTCAACTACGGCCTCGATGATCCAATCGACGTTGGCCAGCTTCTTCAGATCGTCTTCGAAATTTCCGATAGTCACCAACCGCGCGAGAGAAGAGTCCATGAACGCAGCGGGCTTAGACTTCTTCGCCCCTTCCAGCCCGGCGGCTGCAATCTTGTTTCGGGCGGGCGCATCCGCATCTGGAGGAACAATGTCGAGGAGATAACTTGGCACGCCTGCGTTCGCAAAATGTGCGGCGATGCGCGACCCCATCGTCCCAGCGCCCAAAACAGCAACTTTATGAATTTGCTTCATGATCAGGCCTCGACGGTGAACCCGTTTCTATAACTCGGATTTGGAAGAATGATTGATTGGCAAGAGAGATGACCCGACCGCTCTCGACGGGACGGCGTCGTAGTCATGGTAATCGCTTCGCAGGAAATTTTTCCACACGCGCCCTTCATAACGCAGTGTGCATGGTCACATACTCCAACGCCTGCTTTGCCATCTGCTTCTCACCCTTGTACGCGAGAAGTTTTGGGGCGTCTGCCAGCCGGATCCACGAAGCCCGCGCAACCTCAATTCGCATCGCTTGCGAGATATGGTCGATCTCTCCCGATTCATACCGCAGCAGATAGAAACTGACAATCTTGAATACCCGCTCACCGTCTCCCCAGGAGCGGACGTACATGTATTTGATGTCGGCAAGTTTGGATACCATCGAGGCCGTGATGCCGGTCTCTTCACGCACTTCCCGGAGCGCCGCATCCAATGCTTTCTCCCCCGGATCAACCAAGCCTTTCGGTAAGCAGAGGACAGCCTTACTCGTCATCCGGGCAGCTCGTTTTGATGGAGCTGGCGCGGGCGAAGGGTCTCCCGCTGGCGTAATGGCGGCCATCCACCACTCCCCGTCTTTGTTCTGGACGACCACTCCCCCGGCTGAAATCTCTCGCACCATACTGTCCGCAAGTTAGCAGGAATAGAGGGACTTCGTCATCTTCCGAGCCATCAGGGTGGTAACTGGTTACTGGCGCTAGAGTAACCGAACTCTGGCACACTCGTGCCCTTACACCCATGCCCCGAGTTATGGCATCTTATTCAGTAGATGGGGGTTTGCCGTTCTGGCGCCTTTTCAGCCAGAACATGTGGGGTTTGCCGTGAAAAGTCTGGGGAGGATCATTCGCTCGGTTCAGGCGTTCGGCCGCGAACTTTCCCGGAAGCCCATCCTGCCGGTTGGATCCACTCGAATTCCTTCCGTCGGAGTCGCGCTCGGCGGAGGTTTCGCCCGCGGTATCGCTCACATCGGCGTCTTGAAAGTTTTGGAGCAGGAGGGAATTCCTGTCCAGCTTATCACCGGAACCAGCGTTGGTGCGTTAATTGGCGCGTGCTACTGCAGCGGCTTGTCGCTCGCCGAGATGGAAGAGGTTGCGCGCAACACGCGGTTTACGAGTTTCGCGCGCTGGACTCTTTCGCGCTACGGTTTCGCTTCCAACGACCGCATGATTTCGTTTCTCACGCGAACGCTGAAGTGCAAGAGTTTTGAAGACCTGCGCATCCCACTTGGGGTGACGGCCACCGACTTCAACACGGGAGAGGGAGTGGTGTTTCACTCCGGGTCAATCATCGATCCCGTTCGGGCCAGTTGCGCCTATCCTGGCATGTTTCTTCCGGTGCAGATTCGCGGACGGCATCTCGTGGATGGAATGCTGTCGCATCCGGTGCCGACTCGACCTCTTCGCGAAATGGGTGCCGAGCGTATTATCGCCGTTCACCTCAAGGGTACTTGGTCCAACGGTGGACCTCCGCGTCACTTGTTCGACGTGATCGGGCAGTCCTTTGCGATTGCCCAGGATGCCATGTCGTCGATCTGGCGGAGTGCGGCCGATCTGGTAGTAGAGCCTGATGTAGCAGGGTTCGGCTACGACGACTTCAGGCGCGCTGCCGACCTGATCAAGACGGGCGAGACCGCGATGCGCAATGCACTCCCGCAAGTCCGCAAGTGGATGGAAACTCCCGCCGAGGCGACATATCCGGAAATTGAAAGACGCGCTGAACCACGCACCGCGCCCATGCCGGCAGATTAGTTTCAATCGAACTCGCGAATTTCCGCGCGCCCCCACAGCAAGTCAAAGCAACGTTCCGAGGGTCTAGAAATAATTCCCAGATGTGAGTCCGATCACTGCGCGCTGAGAATTGTTGAGTAGAATTCCTGTATCCAAATTCTCTCCCGGCGCTCGGAAAGCACTTTCCACACGGAATTCTGCCCCTTCAGAGTCGACCGTCTTTGAACTTGGCGAAGTATTGGGCCACGGGGACCGAACGAAAGCTCGGCCGGATGTCCCCATGCAGGCCACACTTTCCCATTACCGAATTCTTGAGCAGATTGGTGCCGGAGGTATGGGTGTCGTTTACCGCGCTCATGACGAGCGCCTCGACCGGGACGTCGCTCTCAAAGTACTCCCTCCGGGAACCGTAGTCGAGTCAGCCGCTCGCAAGCGCTTTCGCAAAGAAGCGCTGATGCTCTCCAAACTCAATCACGCGAATATCGCCACCGTTCATGACTTTGATACCGAGGATGGCACCGACTTCCTGGTCGAAGAGTTCATAGACGGCCTTTCTCTCGACGCCATGATAGGAGCCGGGCCGTTGTCGGAGACGGAGATCATCAATCTGGGATCGCAACTCGCCGAAGGTCTCGCAGCAGCCCACGATCACGGAGTGATCCATCGTGACCTCAAGCCTGCCAATTTACGCATCACTCCAGAAGCACGGCTCAAGATTCTTGACTTTGGTCTCGCCGACATTTTGCGCGGTGAACTCACTCCCGATGCAGTCACGCTCAGCCAGAGCGAAACCCGAGCCATTGTTGGAACGCTGCCCTACATGGCGCCAGAGCAACTGCTCAAGCAGACGTTTGATGTGCGTACCGATATTTGGGCAGCCGGTTGCGTGCTCTTTGAAATGGCAACGGGCCGCAGACCATTCTTGGGATCAGGTCCGGCCCTCATCGAAGCAATCGTGCACGCACAGGCAACATCGGCGAGCAAACTGAATCCACGAATCAGCGGCGGGCTCGATGCAGTAATCCAGAAGTGCCTGGAAAAGGATCCCGAGAGACGCTACTCATCAGCGCGCGAAATCGCGGCGGACCTGAGGCGAGCATCCGCACCAGTACAAACTCACTGAGAATCCGATGGAGATCAGGAACGGCACGTCCGAGAATCCGATTGAGAGCGGCAGCCGTACTTCTCGCAACCTGCGCCTCGCTTCTTGCAGTTTGGCGCGGCCGACACTTCGTTTCCCTGTTCTGGACCAACAATGCCGTTCCAGCAGCGACCAGTCCGGCTGTGCCACACGAAGCCTATCTAGCCGGAATGAAGGATCTGGAGCGTTGGGACAAGCCCAAGAATATTGACTCGGCAGAACGCAATTTTCAGCAGTCGGTGCAGGCCGACCCAAGCTTCGCACTCGGCTTCAGCGCGTTGGCGGAGGTGTATTGGGCTAGATATCGGCTGGATCAC
>AP72_2010_repI_A001DRAFT_1000356_pt1 | contig 10595 bp, 7 predicted proteins | sample AmaPasrepliIA001_FD_9535 | JGI IMG/M metagenome (IMG submission 9535)
CTTGTGTGCCGACCTGGCTGCACGCAGTGCTGTGTTGGAGCATTCGCGATCAACGCGCTTGACGTCTCCCGCCTGCGTGAAGGATTTGCGGAGCTGAAACACAGCCATCCGGCTCGCGCCGTGCAGGTCCAGGTGCGTGCCCAAGCATATATCGATCGAATTACTCCCCAATTTCCGGGGGATCCTAAATCGGGAAAGCTCGATGAGAGCGAAGAGGGGGAGGCGCGATTCCTGGATTTTGCAAATGAGGAAGTATGTCCGGCGCTCGACCCGACGTCAGGAATCTGCGACTTGTATCAATTCCGCCCTATGACTTGCCGAGTGTTTGGACCGCCTGTGCGGAACGAAGGCGGGGGTCTCGGCGTCTGCGAGCTCTGTTTCCACGGCGCGACCGCTGAGCAGATCGCAAGCTGCGAGATGACACCCGATCCTGACCAGCTGGAAGATTCACTTCTGGCTGAGCTTGGGGATGGCAAGACGCTCGTCGCCTTTGCGCTCGCCAAATAACGATGCTCCTCAAGCTTCTTCAAGTTGGCGAACCGGTGTTACGCGAAAGGGCTCGACCACTCTCCGAAGAAGAGATCCATTCCAAGTACATTCAGGAATTAATCGCAGCAATGCGCGATACTTTGCGGGATGCGCCAGGTGTAGGTCTGGCCGCGCCTCAGATCGGAGTTCCCATACAGCTCGCGATCATCGAAGATCCTCCAGAGTATTGGACCGAACTTTCGGCCAGCGATCTTGCGGCACGCGAACGAACGGTGACTCCGTTTCACGTAATCGTCAACCCCAGAATTACATCTGCCAGTGAGCCTTCAATCGAGTTCTTCGAGGGATGCCTGAGTCTCAGTGGATTCACTGCTTTAGTGCCGCGCTCACGAGAGATAAGAGTCGAGTGTCTCGATGAACGCGCGGAACCGAAGACGATTCACGCATCCGGGTGGTACGCGAGGATCCTGCAGCATGAGATCGATCATTTGAATGGCACGATTTATGTAGATCGCATGCGCAGTCGGAGCTTCATGTCCATCGAGAACTACAAGCGCTTTTGGAAAAGAGAGAGCTTTGAGGACGTTCGGAAGAAGTTCGCAGAGTGACAAACTCGAATTGAGGACTATTCCTTGCTGATTTCTGGCGAGTCTCCAGTCTGGTGATCCTTAATCTGGAAGCGCAGGAAGTCGTGAATGGCAGCGATCGCCTTCGGATTCTCGCTTGAGACTCGAACACGGGCTCCGTTTGGAGTCTCTTCAACACGATATTCAATCTGACTTCGCAACTTTTTCATTATGGGAACGCCGGGTGGAGTGCGGGCGTGGATCAGCATCGGAGCATTGAAGTCTCCACTCTTGAACATTCCAGCGATGTGTCGCAGATGTTCTTGGATCTCCTCGCGACTGTTCGCGTCTGACGGATCGTTGGCGAGAGCCTCAATGCTTCCTCCGTCCTTATACAGGCGAAAGTGATGCGTGGTCTTCTCGTGTGAGAAGCCCATCACCTGATCCCCCCGCTGTACAACACCCGCATGGTGCTGGTCGGATGTCTGTTGCGCCAGTGAAAATACCGCGCACAGTAGTAAAGTTGCGATTCCGGATTTCATCGAGAGATTAGACGAGCTGGAGTCAGAGGCGTGAGCCATTCAGTTTGGGACGAAAGTCCATCGATGGACATTACCTATCAAATGCCTTCATCACATCATTCATCGTGATCAAACCAACGATTCGTCTGCTGTCGGCGCGATGAGTTACCGGGAGAAACGACCATTGCGAAATATGCCGCAAGACAAAGTCGAGGCTGTGGTCCGGATGGATTGAGGGCATGTGCGGTTCAGAGAGGAGACTTGCAACGGTCGGCTCGCTTGGACTCTGCTCTACGGCATCGCGCAAAGCTCCCACCGTGAGACTCGACCATCCAAATGGAGGATCGTCCACGAGAATCTCAGCTGCGCCTTGCTCTTCGGCAACCCTGAGCGCTTCGTCAGCTGGGATTTGGGAATCGATAACCGGAATATCTACGGAACGCATGGCGTCTTCTACACGCAAGACGCGCTCTTCGCGTTGCTCCTCCATCGATGGCAGCCCAAGACCGTCTTGTTGGCTCAGCAAGTCGAAAATGGGAACGGGTTGAAGATTTCGCGAAATCAAGTAAGACAGCGTGTTGGCAAGGATTACCGGAAGAATGATCGAGTAGTTCCCGCTCACCTCGAGCACCATGAACACCGAAGTCATTGGCGCGCGCAGGAAGCCGGCGAAGAGCACTCCCATGCCCACCAGCGCATACGTCCCGATGGAGCCCGTGAGATGCGGAATAAACATCCGCGCTGCCGCTCCGACGGTGCCTCCGAGCATCGCTCCGATAAAGAGCGTTGGCGCAAACATCCCACCGGGTGTACCACTAACAAATGAGAGCACAGTTGTGAGGATCTTCAGACCAGCCAGGATCGCAAGTATCTTCCACGGAAACTGATCATGCATTGCCTGATCCATGAACTCATATCCCGCACCCATTATCTCGGGCCGTCCGGCGAGGCCGATCGCACCTATGATTAGTCCTGCCAGCGCCGGTTGAAAGAACTGAGTCCAGGCGGGCAAACTCTTCATGCGTGGACGCAAGAATTGAATCGCTTTTGCGAAGACTACAGATGCAACTGCGCCAACAATGCCAAGCGCTGCATAGGCAAGCAACTCGGTAGGCGCTATGAACTGCACTGCGGGAATGCGAAATAGTGGTTCTGATCCCAGAAAGTATCGGGAAACGACAACGCTGGATACAGCGGAGAGAACGACAGCTCCGAGGAATCCCGCCGTCCAACGTCCGATCACTTCTTCAATCACGAACAGGATGGCAGAGATTGGGGAATTGAAGGCGGCGGCGAGTCCTGCCGCTGCGCCAACCGGCGCAATCAGTCGCAACCGCTCTCGCGTAAGTTCCAGCCTCCGGCCGAGCGCGGAGGCGATGGACGCCCCCATCTGCAAAGACGGATCCTCAGGACCCAATGATTGGCCAGATCCGATCGCCAGCGCTGAGCAGATGAACTTGCCAATAGCGGTCCGAAATGGGATATACCCGTCGTAGATGTAGAGCGCTGATTTGGTCTGGTTTACGCCGCTTCCGCGAACACGCGGAAAAACGAACCTTACCAGTAATGCCACCACGATCCCGGTGACTGCGGGAGCTAATAAGATGCGCGGAAATGTAGGTGTGACTGACGAACCCAGCAGTTCAATCCGCAGAAAGTCAATCGTGATGCGAAAGCAAACGACAGCCAAACCCGAGAAAACGCCAATGAAGATTGCGAGTAATAAAAAGAAACGTTCGCCCTGTGTAGGCGTTTCCGGCGCCGCTCGGTCTTCGATCACAGGTGGAGTGTTGGAGGAGATAACGCTAGTATCTATCACCTCTGCAACTCCCCTGCACCTTGATATATGCGCAGCATGGCCTGGTCATGCGGTGTTTGCGGGCCGCATCCGCTCTGGTGCTCAACAGTGGTGATGAGAGAGGCAACTGGGGAAAGCAATTGCACGAGTCCTGAATTGTTGTAGGTCGCGCGGAGCTGTCGATTCAGGTAATTCCATTGAGAGCGGGCAAGCTGGAGCGGATCACCGCTCACCGTGTCGATATCTACGTCATGAGAGTCAGCACAGGTTTTTAGCCGCTCGTCAGCGATTCCCATCGCGAGTACGAGCCGGTGACGTCGTTCCGTCGCCGAGATGCTGCTGTCAAAGGGATTCAGCTCGATTACCGAGGACACGAGTTCGATCATCTGCAATGTCGAAGGATCTTCATGGAGTGATTCAGCCCCTCTGAAATACTCCAGCGCTTCGCGATAGCGGCCGAGTCGAAAAGCTGCCCAGCCCGCTCCGAGCAGCGCGGTTACATCTCGACGGTTCGTCTGCGAAGCAGCGACAAAGAAATCCAGGGCATTGCGATCATCTCCAAGCTTGGTGAATGTTCGTGCCACCCAGAGTTGAGCGTTCGGCGTATTCGGCATCTCGGCCGTGTAGCTCATCAGTTCGCCGTGCGCTTGAGTCTTCAGGTCATTCGCAATCAGAAAACTGATCAACTCTTGACGCACCTGTTGCCGTTTCAAAATGGGATCACTATCCCAAGCGCCGTAGATCGCGCCGTTAAAGTAACGTCTTGCTTGATTTGGATCGTTATCTTTGGCTGCAAGCCGAGCAAGTTCGAGGTTAATCGCTCCGTTGCCCGGTTCTTCTTCAAGCAGGTTGAGGAAATAAGATCGCGCTTCCGGAACGCGATTGGCCGCGGCCAGCGCACGAGCGAGATTGAATTGATACCGGGAATCGTGCGAATAAAGCAGCGCTGTCCTTAGGTCAGGGATCGCACTTTGCGGTTGGCCTTGCTCCAACTCAGCTTGTCCTTGCTGAAACCAGTAGGCGCTGAGGTGGGCGCGCTTTTCTGCATAGAGGCGGTTGACACTGAAAGTGAACGCAAAGAAACCCGCGGCAAGCAGCGACAAACAAACGACGTAGATAGGCCGACGGAGAGCCCGGATTCGTTCCTTCCAAGCCCTCATGCGGGAAGCCCATTTGTGCTTTCGGGGAGTCGTCATTGGACGCTAACTACAACCATAGCATCTAGTTAGCGTGGGCCAGTTAATTACCTTCAGGCTTGGACCATCGTCCTGACCTTCAGACGCCAAAAACCCCCGAAGAGCGACGACGAAGGTCACACAGGAAACGCGGGAGCTCACGAAGTTGCAAGTTTAGTGAAGGCGATTCCGCAATTCGGCCAGCGTGGAGCCTGGCTCCCACCTTGCAGCGCCCCGCAGTTCCTGCAGGTTGTGCATTGGAGTGAATGGTTCTGTCCCTTGCTTCCAATTGTGGTACTGGTGACAGAGGAAGCATCCGTTCTGCGCGGCGCCCATCTTCGTCGGTTCTCCGTAATGACACTTCTGACAAGTGTTGATGCTGGGTATCAGGACGTCTGCGGTTTCCTGACTGGTGAGTGTTCGAGTATGGCAAGACTTGCAGTCGATGCTGACGTGAGCGTAGTGGCTGAAGACAGAATGGGGCAACCAGACAGGCTTGATGTTTGCCGGAGCTACTTCGGGCAACCCTGCAAGACCGTTCCGGTCGGTTTGCGTGTACTTCAGTGAGTGACACTGCTGACAGGTTTTGTGCCAGAGCAGGTTTTCAGCATCCGCCGTGCGTAGCTGTATCCATTCCTCGGCATTTTGCGCGATCGTCACTGACTGTGGCTCGCGTGAAACGCTTCCACCAAACATGATACGCATGGGCCGAGGCGGCTCATTCAGTGCCTCCGGATGGTTCCGGATGTATTCAGTCAGCTTCGCCACGATGAACTGGTGCACAACTTCCGGCTTGTCATGAGGCACCGACTCGGAGAAATGACTGTCGAACTGGAGTGCATGACAGCTCTGGCAGGCGCTCGCATATGTTGGGGCAGCCATGTAGGCTCGTCCCGTTCCGGGACGCACAGGCTCTGGCGGCATCGCCGGATTGTGCGGATCTGCGGAACGCAGCGTAGCTTCGACTAGCCGAGCTTGTCCGTACTTCCACGGCTGATTTTGCTCAGCCGGTGTGCGGTGGCAATCCTGACATTGCATTTGCACAGGTTGCGAATTGGGACCGAGTAATCCGGCGCGCATGTGTACAGCGTGATTGAGGCGAATGGTTCCGGAATCGCGAGCATCGCCGCGCAACGGAGCAAACTCGGGATGCTTGGATTCGAAGTTGTAGATCGCGGTCTGGTAATGCGGCGAACCGCTTTTCACCTTGAGATCGCCATGGCACTGCACACAGTCTTCGTCTGCAGCTTGGCGCAGATGCTGCGATCCCACATGCTCGGTGTGACACGATGAGCAGGTTGGCGCGAATGTTTGCAGCGCCTGATGCGCGGGAGCCTGGTGGCAGCTCAGGCAAGCCTGATCGCTGACGTGTTTGCGGAATCCCACATTGATAAAGCCAGTCTTCAACGCAGGTGCATGGCAGGCGTCGCAGCGCTTCCCAGTGAATGAGTGGACCGATGAGAGTGGACCACTGGAGTAGGGCTCCGCATTCCGCCGCACGGCATAACCAACAAGCCACAGGATGGCGATTGCGGGCAGCGCAATCATCAACCCGGCGCGAAGCAGCCGCCATCGCCCCCAACGTTGGAAGTAATGGAAGTCATGTCGCTGTCCGAGGCTTTTGGCTGTGCGTTTGCGGGCCATGTTGCGTCAGTAAGTAAGAGCGATCACAGCATGAATCGCCCCCATAATGATTAGAGCTAAAGACAGTGGTGCGTGGATGAACAGCCATCCATGCAGTAGGCGGTGAAGCACGATCTGGTGATCGAGTTGGCGTTTTTCCTCACAGATACTCTCAAGATCTGCGATGACTGGATGAATTTCATCCGGCAGAAGCGTTTTCAAATTGGCGAAGAGTGCAACTGAGCTTGTACGGTCTGCGATCTCGCATCCTTTCCCGCCAGGCTTCTCCAGAAACGGCCGCAGCTCCTGGTTATAAAACCGCGTGAGCTCGTTGCGAACGTCTTCCTCCATCTGTACGAGAGTTACGATCACACCGCCTGATTCTTCTGCAGCACTTGTCACCACACTGGAGCTCATCTGTATCCCGGTCACCTCGGCTACCTTCACATCGGCTTCATCCAGAAGTTGTTCGCGAATCACTGGGATTTCGGCGTAGATGGTTTCGTAGGGCACCTGCTTGGTCATCACCTTCGGCAGATAATGCTGAAGGACCGCGCCAAAAATTCCGCTGATGATGACGATCGTGAAGATAAACATCATCCACCACGTCAGCGTTCCTTTGCCGAACGAAAAGCCCGAGTGAAAGAAGATGATCGGATAGCTGATGAGTCCGAGCCACAGGTGCCCTCGCATCCAAGTAGACGTCCGGCCCATGCGCCAAACTGGGAATCGCTTGCGCAGGCTCAGCAGCCCAGCAAAGACCATGAGGCCGAAGCCAACGATCCCGTAGAAGATTCCGAGGATGGTTCCGCCTCGCGCGCCGCCGATCGTGAAGTGCACATAGGGAATGTAGATGACGAGACCGATGGCGAGCCCAATCACGCTGCCCCAGAGCCACTGCCGATGTGTCTGATCAATGAGCATCGGGCTACCTTCTATCCATCATTCCGGGAGCCATGCTGAAAGGCACCGCTTCGACCTTCTTCCCGCCCAGCATCTGTCCGAAGAATTCAGGTGGATTGATGCGATGCGCGGCGTCATGTGGGCAGGCGTAGACACAGCTTGGCTCAGGATGGTCGTAGCACAGATTGCACGACGTGGCTTTCTTGACCGTCGCTTTCTGACCAGTGCTTCCGGCCGGAGCAGGGAATTCGTGCAGATTGATGTTGCCGTAAGGACAGTTATTCGCACACAGTCCGCAGCCTACGCACCAGTCTTCGATAATCACTTCAAGAGAATTGCGGCGCCGAATTGATCCTACTGGGCAGCCAACCATGCACAGCGGATCGCGGCACTGGCGGCACGACGTCGCAACGAGATAGTTCTCGAATCGCAGGCCATCGCGGATCAGACGGGTGATGCCGTCATGGGCGTCGGCGCATGCCTTCACGCACTGATCGCAACGCGTGCACCGATCCAGATCAAGTACGAGCAGGCTCTGGGCATCCATCAGACCCTGCTTGAGGAAATCATCGACCGGCACGCTCTGCAGATTGTGCATGCGGCTGTGATTTTCCTCGATGCGCTCGCGGGCGACCGCCTCGAGACTAGCGCGTACTTGCGGGAAGCGCCCGACCATCTCGCGAAAGTCTTCGCGATGGATCTTCACCACTTCCACGTGATCCAGAGCCGTGCAGGTCGCTGTGCGCCGTCCCTCATCCGAAAGCAATCCAATTTCGCCGAAGTAGTTGCCGCGTGCGAGATAGGAGAGCACAAGCTCGCCGCCGGGATGATCTTCGCTGACTTTGATGAAGCCGATGCGCACCAGATAGAAGCTATCGGCAGGATCGCCTTGNCGGCAGATCACCTGGCCAGGAGCGAAGCGCTGCAGTTCGACTCGATCACGAAGGTGGTCGATGAAGTCCTGTGTGAGCGAGGCAAAAACAGGAACGCTCTTGAGNTGAGTTTCAAGGGCGCGCATCCNGTAGTTGTTGTCGAGCTTAGCTCGGAACGTCTTGTTCTTTTGCAGAACGTCGAGCACGTTGCGCAGCATCTCGAGGCAAACCACATCTTCTGCCGCGACTACCGTGGCGCTGCGCGGATAGAAGTTCATGCACGTCATTTCGCCGAACAGATCTCCGGCGTGCAGCTTCGCAACTGGATGGTCGTATTCGAGATCGACTGGAGCGTCGATGTAGATGAATTTGCGCGCAGTATTTTCTTCTTCGCGTTGATGCTCTTTGCGCGCCTTCAACTTGCTGGCAAGCTTGCTGAGGAAGCCTTCCTGAGAACCTTCAGTGTCGACGTGAGCTCGCGGCGTGGAGATAAAGATATCTACGGTACCCTCCACCAGATAGAAGGCTGTAGAGCCGTAATCTCCCTCGCGGCAGATGACTTCGCCCTTGCGGTACATGCGCTTTACCACCGCGCCTTTGTTCAACTCCAGGAATGTGCCGGAGACACCCTTAAACACCGGCAACTCCAGTAGATCCTGCGCTTCGACGGAAATACCGGAGAGCGTTGCGCCCTGCTCAAGCTTCTGGCCGAGAACCTTCTTGTTGGTCAGGGCCCCAGTCGGACACGAGACCATGCACTCGCCACACGAAACGCACGATGAGCTTCCCATCGGCATATCAGTGTCGAATGAAATCGCTGCTGCGTAGCCTTTGCCCTGGCGCGCGATCACGAAGTTGTGTCGAATCTCCGAGCATCCGCGAATGCAGCGATCGCACAGGATGCAGGCGGAGTGATCCACCATGATGCTGAGTGAAGATTCGTCTTTTTGATGGGACGGTGTCAGGCGCTTGGCGAAACGTGGCGTGCCAACGCTGTAGCTCTTCGCGAGCGTTTCCAGTTCGCAATCGCCCGACTGCTGCTCGCGAGCGCAAGGCGATGGATGATCGGACATCAACAGTTCGACTAAAGTCTTGCGCGCCGCCTTGACCTTGTCAGTGCCCGTCTTCACCACCATGTTGTTTTCGGCTTCGCGGATGCAGGCGGCGGTGTACACACGCGCTCCCACATCAACCACGCAAACGCGGCACACGCCAACGGGAGTCTCGTTCTGCTGGTGGCAGAGTGTCGGAATGGGAATGCCGTTTATGCGCGCAGCGTCGAAGATGGTGGTGCCGGCAGGCACGGTGACTTTCTGATCGTCAATGGTGAGCGTGATCTCTTTCGTTGGAGGCATCAAAAGCCCCCAATCCGGCAGACGCCTGCAGGACAGTCCCTGTCCTTGATGTGAGCTTCGACTTCATCGCGAAAATGTCTCAGCACCGATTGGATGGGAGCGGGCACTATCTGCCCCAGTCCGCAGATTGAAGTAAGAGCCAGCGCCTGGCTCAGCTCTTCGAGCGCCTGAAGATCACTCGGACTCTGCTTGCCCCGAGTCCAAGCCGTCAGCATGTCCACCAGTTTTTGTGAGCCAACACGGCAGGGAACACACTTGCCGCAGGATTCGTTGCGATAGAACTTTACGGCGTTCAACGCCATGTCCAGCATGCAGGATTCGTTGGAGCAAACGACGATCGCTCCCGATCCCACCATGGAACTGACTGGCGGCTTCGACATCGTGTCCCAATCGAGCGGCAGGTTCAGCATTGAGGCCGGCAAGTATCCCGAAGAAGGCCCTGAAGGCGCGAATGCCTTGATGCTTTTTCCCGGGAGCGGACCGCCTGCGTAACCGTTGATGAGCTCGTCATAGGTGATGCCCATCGGCACTTCAAACACACCAGGATTTTTGACTTCTCCGCTGATTCCGACGAACTTAATGCCCGGGGAGCCCTTGCGTCCGTAGTTCTTAAACCAGTCCACACCGCGCGCGAGAATGACGGTTGCCAACGCAAACGTCTCGACATTATTCAGCGCGGTTGGCTTGTGCCAGAGCCCTTGATAAACAGGAAACGGCGGTTTATTACGGGGTTCCGAACGCTTTCCTTCGATGGCTTCAATCAGCGCCGTCTCTTCTCCGCAGATGTATCCTCCCGGGCTGACGAAGATGCTGAGATCAAAATCCAAATCGGAACCGAGAATGTTCTTGCCCAGCAGACCCTCCTGGTAACAGGCATCGATTTCATCCTGGCAGGCGTCTCTGGGATGTTCGTATTCGTGGCGGATGTAGAGAATGCCTTTCTTTGCACCCGTGACCAAGCCGCAGATGATCATTCCCTCAATCAGGAGGTGCGGCAGATGCTGCATGATGAAGCGGTCTTTGATCGTGCCCGGCTCGCTCTCATCGGCGTTACAGATCACGTACTTTTCGTTGTCGCTGCAGTTACGAACAATCTCCCACTTGTTGCCGGTGGGAAATCCTGCGCCTCCCATACCGCGCAAGCCACTGGACTTCAGCTGCGAGATCACGCCGGCGAAGTCCCCGGTCTGAACCAGGCTGTAAAGAACGCGATATTTCGGAGTTCCAACGTAAGGATCGGAATGTAGCTCCTGACGTAACCGCTCGGGACGTGTGTGGGGTAACGGCTCGCCG
>AP72_2010_repI_A001DRAFT_1000358_pt1 | contig 10580 bp, 4 predicted proteins | sample AmaPasrepliIA001_FD_9535 | JGI IMG/M metagenome (IMG submission 9535)
CCGAGCGATTCTCGAAAAGAATCCCCAGCGCCATGGCATCCACTATCGGCTGGGCCGCCTATACCTGACGAAAACGCCTGCGGACACGGAAAACGCCAGGAAGGAATTTGAGGATGAATTGAAGATCGATCCCAACAGTGCGGCGACGGAATTCCTGCTGGGTGAAATCGCGCGCCAGGCGGGGCAATGGGATGATGCCATCAAGCACTTTGGCCGAGCGGCAAAGTTGGACGAAGGATTTGTGGAGGCATATCTCGCGCTTGGGATTTCGTTAAATGCTGCGGGAAAGTTCGGTGATGCCGTTTCGCCGCTCGAAAGTTACGTAAAAATGCAACCGGATGATCCTGCCGGGCACTACCAGCTAGCGACGGCTTACGCCCGCACAGGCCGCAAGCAAGACGCGCATCGAGAAATGACGTTGCAGCAGGAGACCGCTGCGAAGAGTCCGCGGACATCCGCGCAACAATAAGTGCTCAACGGGACCGCATGACGAGATTTGGAGGTTTCCAGGGAGATCCAGTCTCCCGGCGCCGATTTCTCCAAATGGTTGGAGTGACCGGGATCGGCGCGGGACTAAGGCTGCCGTCGTTCCTGTCGGCACAGGCAGCGGCGTTGGCCGCGGCGTTCGAAGAAATTCCAGCGAAGACGAGCGGCATCTTGTGGACTCACGTCAGCGGGCGCTCACCCATGGCTCAACTGCCGGAAACCGTGGGAGCGGGTTGTGCGTTCCTGGACTACGACAACGACGGTTGGATGGACATTTATCTTGTGAACAGTGGGCCTTGCGACTTTCTTAATCCCTCTCCTCCACTGAGGAACGCTCTCTACCACAACAATCGCGATGGAACATTCACCGATGTAACGCAGCGGGCGGGCGTGCCGGGAAATGCGTACGGGATGGGCGTGGCGGTCGGTGACTACGACGGTGATGGTTTCCCGGATATGTATCTCACGCAATATCCGCACAGCATTCTGTATCACAACAATGGAGACGGGACATTCACCGATGTCACGTCGAAAGCCGGCGTCGTGGCGCCGGGATGGGCCACGAGCGCGGTCTGGTTCGACTATGACAACGACGGGAAACTCGATCTTTTCGTCTGCCGGTTTGTTGACTACAGCAAAGCCAAATTGAAATTCTGCGGTGACCTGATTACTGGTGAGCGACATTACTGCATCCCCAGCATTTACGATCCGATGCCGTGCTGGCTGTTTCACAACAATGGAGATGGGACATTCACTGACGTCAGTAAGGAATCGGGAATTGCGCAGTCGCGAGCAAAGGCTTGGGGTGTCGTCGCTGCCGATCTGAATAACGACGGCCGGATGGATCTGTATGTCACCAACGACACCGTGCCGAATTTCCTGTTCGCCAATCGCGGCAAGGGGAAATTTGAAGAAGTCGGAATGATCGCAGGAGTGGGAGTCAGCAGCTTCGGCAAACCAAGATCGGGCATGGGCCTGGACGCGGCAGACTACGATCAGGATGGTTGGATGGACCTGTTCGAAGCGAACGTCGATCAGGAGATGTACTCGCTGTACCACAACGACAAGGATGAAGCGTTTAGTGATGTTTCCAATCCGAATGGGATTGGCGTCGCGACGAGACTCATGAGCGGCTGGGGACTTAAATTTCTAGATTACGACAATGATGGGGATATGGATTTGCTCCTTTGCAATGGGCATCCTGACGATACGGTCGAAAAGAGAATCGAGGGCGTGAAATTTCGAGAGCCGATGCTGCTGTTTCGCAATACAGGGAAAGGCTTTGAAAATGTCAGCGAGCAGAGCGGCGAAGTGTTTTCACGGCCGCTGGCGGCGCGCGGATTGGCTCTGGGTGATTTCGACAACGATGGTGCCGTGGATGTTCTAGTTTCACAGAACAACGGCCCGCCTGTCTTGCTGCGCAATCTTGCAGGGAGGGGGAATCACTGGCTCGGAGTTCGACTGGTCGGGAAAAAGGCCAATGTCGATGCGATCGGGGCGAAGATTACTTATCGTTGCCGAGATTGGCAGCGCCACAAGTTCAAAGTTGGCGGTGGAAGCTATCTGTCATCCCACGATCCGCGGATGGTTCTGGGATTGGGTAAGCGCGACAGGGTCGACTGGCTCGAAGTGCAGTGGCCTCTGCCGAGCGGGCAGAGAGAACGGGTTGTGAATCTGCCGATTGACCGGTACATCACGATCGTGGAGGGTGAGGGAAAGTGGAAGTAGGCTCTGACGCGGACTGAGCGCGATGAGGATGAGATTGAAACACGGAGAATGGCGAATTCTCGTTGTGTTCAGCCTGTGCTCGCACATCCTGTGTGATGCTCAGATACCCTCTACAAGGCAAACGGCTCCTCGATCGGTCCAGAGTCAAGCTGGCGACGTAAGCGCGTCGTCCAGCGAAACTCAGTCTGACGCGGCTCAAACGAGAGAAGAGTTGCGGCAGGGCACAAGGCTGACGCGGCAAGGCCGGTTCAAAGAAGCGATTCCTCATTTAGTGGCCGCCAGGGGAAAGACGAACAACGAATACGCTCTCGAGTTCAATCTCAGTTTATGTTTCATCGGAATCGGCGACTACAAAAAGGCGATTTTGATACTGGATCGCCTGAGGAGGCAGGGTCGGGAGAATGCAGATGTCGACAACCTGTTGGCTCAGGCCTATATCGGCACTGGACAGCGAAGCGAGGCTCTCGCTGCGGTGGAACGCGCGGCGGCAATCTCTCCGCAGAACGAAAAGCTATTCACATTCGTTGCGGATGCATGCAGGGATAATCAGGATTTCGACGTCGGATTGAAAATTGTCGAGATTGGACTGAAGAAACTTCCGCAGTCGGCGCGGTTGCACTACGAACGAGCCATGTTCCTGACTCAGTTGGATCAGTTCGATCGCGCGAAAGATGATTTTGAACTTGCAGGCAAACTCGAGCCGGGCAGTGAGATAGCCTATGTCGCCGGAGCTCAGAAGAATCTGCTTGCAGGAAATGTTCCGGAGGCGATTCGAATTGCACGAGAGGGAAGCCGGCGAGGATTTCAAAATCCTGCATTGCTCGTTAGTTTGGGGAAGGCGCTGCTTCGGTCGGGGATTACGCCGGGCCAGCCGGAATTCAACGAAGCCCAGGATGCTTTGGAAAAGGCGGTAATTGCGCTTCCACGTGACGCCGGCTCACGGATCGCGTTGGGCCAGGTATATCTGTTGGGCAACCGGATTGAAGATGCGATCGCGAATCTGGAAGCGGCGCGGCAGATGATGCCGGATCAACCTTCCATCTACGCGAGCCTGGCGAAGGCGTATCAGCGCAAGGGAGATCCACAACACGCGCAGGAAGCACTTGCGAAGCTGGAAACTCTCAATCAAGCGCAGGCGGAAAGAATCCGATCTGCTCCGGGCGAGCGCAAGATGAGCTACGGCGGAACCTCGTCACCTTCGCCGCAATGATGCAAGATTCACCGTTTTGCCTGAACACGCGGGAAGCTATGTTCTACGATTCCTGCTCCCTCTTTGATGGCGACGATCTGATCCGCTTTGATACTCGACAATTTGGTACTCATGCCGCTGGGCCAGACGATTTCAATCGAATCCACGGAAATGCGTTCACCCAATCCGAAGTGCAGGCGCGGATCCTGGGCTGATTGATAGCTCATGCCGCCTTTTCTCTGCTCATAGAGCACGCGGTCTCCGACAGTTACCTTCACCCGTGCGCCGACGCCATCGCGATTGGACCTGGTTCCGATCAGAAATATTTCTAGCCAGTGATTGGAATTGCCGCCATCGTTGCGAAGGAGTTGCGGAGCTTGCCCGCAATTGTTGATAAGGATGTCGAGATCGCCGTCATTGTCGAAATCTCCGATGGCGGCGCCGCGGCTCACGCGAGGAGCCTGGAAATCTGCGCCAAGTTGGTCGCTGACATTTTCGAAGACGCCGCGACCGGCGTTGCGGAACATCATTTTTGGTTCGGCATATTTCGTATCGGCATGGTAACGCTCGATGTTATCGAGCACGTGGCCGTTTGCCATGAAGAGATCACACCAGCCGTCGTTGTCGTAATCCATGAAGCGTGTGCCGAACGTGCTGATGTGGTACGTCGCATAAGAGATCTTCGAGCGAAACGTGGCGTCTTCAAAAGTGCCATCGCCCGAGTTCTGATACACGCGGGCAAGTTGCATATCGAGATGCGCGACGATTAGATCCATGCGCCCGGTTCCCGTCGTGTCTGCCGCATCGGTGCCCATTCCGGCTTCGAACTGGCCGTCTGCGCTCACGGAAACACCAGCGAGATAACCGACCTCGCGGAAGGTGCCGTTGCGGTTGTTGTGAAAAAGGTAGTTGGGCATGTGGTCGTTGGCGATGAAAATGTCCTGCCAGCCATCGTTGTCATAATCGAAGGTCACGACACCGAGACCATTTCCACCCTTCAGCCCGATTCCAGACGACTTGCTTACATCAGTGAAAGTGCCATCGCCGTTGTTGTGAAAGAGCGTTGGAGGCTGGCCGTGAAAATCGTCCGGGTGGCAATAGCTGCGCATGCCGGGACCTCGATCTCCGCAATAGAAATTGCGCTCAGGAGACCAGTCGACATAGTTGGCGATCACGAGATCTAATTTCCCGTCGTTGTCGTAATCGAACCATGCGGCGCTTGATGCCCACAGACCGGAATTTCCTACCCCCGCTCTCGCTGTGACGTCGGTGAAGGTGCCGTCGCCGTTGTTGTGGTAGAGGATGCATCGGCCGTAGCCGAGCACAAACAGATCTGGGAATCCGTCGTTGTCGTAGTCGCCAACTGCGACTCCCATTCCAAAGAGACCTTCTGCTCCGACACCTGCTTTGATGGTTACGTCGGTGAACGTTCCATCTCCGTTGTTGCGGTACAGCGCGCTGCGGAGAGGGAACGGCGGCTTGTAAACCTGAGTCGCGGCTCCATTGACTAGGTAGATGTCGAACAATCCGTTCTGATCGTAGTCGATCCAGCCGCAACCGGAGCCCATAGTTTCGATCAAGTATTTTTCAGCCGACGCGGCATTGTCGTGGCGGAATGTAATGCCTACCGATGGGGCGATGTCGACGAATGAAATCGCATTCTTGGGTTGTGGCGCTCGCCAGCTCGATGGGATGGCTATTCCTGCTGAAATGGTGCCTACCTGCTTCAGCCAATCGCGTCTGGAGAGATCGCCATATTTCATGATTTCGCTAAGCCGCTGTGTTTAGAGGGATTGTACGTCGCATGGAGGCGGCCGAATTTCATGGTTGACAAGGATTGCGAATAAAGTATACAAAATCCCGCAATTGAGAAAACGTTTGCTGGACCCTGTGCAGGGGTTTTCGGGTCTTGCCGAAAAGCCCGCCGTCGCCAGGCCTCGTAAGGAGGAATCATGAAGTTCGCGATGAAATCGGCAGCATGTGTCCTGACAGTTCTTGCAGCTTTCCTCATGATGTCGGCGCCTCGCGTACAGGCGCAGCATGGGTCGGAAGGCACTGTGACCGTGACGGTACTTGATCCGAGCGGCAGCGTGGTGCAGGGCGCGGAACTGGAACTTCGCGACATCGCGACCAACAGCATCCGCAGAGCGACGACGCAGGAGCAGGGAGTTCACACATTTCCCAACCTGTCTCTTGGCAAGTACACGTTGAACGTGAAGAAGGCTGGCTTTCAGAGCCAGCAGTTCACTGAGGTCATCGTTGAGGCGGCGAAGACGACGGACATCACGGCCAACCTTAGAGTCGGTGCGATCAGCGAAACCGTGGAGGTCAGCGGAGGCAGCGCGCCACTGGTTGAGACCACGACCAATGCGATCGGTTCGACGATCGACATGAAGCAGATTGAAGNCCTGCCGATCCAGACGCGCGACCTGGCTCAATTGTCGCAGTTGATCCCCGGGTACACGGGCGGCCAGACAAATATCGGAGGAACGTGGAACGGGCTTCCGTCGATCGATCAGGGGACGAATATCGATGGAATCGTGGGCAGTTCCAGCCGCATGAAGTTCGGCGGGAATGCGACGCCGGCGGTGAGTCCGAGACTGGAAAGCATCGAGGAGATGACGGTCCAGACCGAACAGCTCGATATGAACCAGGGCTTCGGCCAGGCGAGCATGCAGATCAATTTCGTGACCCGCCGCGGCAGTAATGCGTTTCACGGCCGCGTGTTCGAAGATTTCAGGAACGCAGCGTTGAATGCGAATAGCTGGACTAATGATGCGCTCACGGCCATCGATCCTGCGAACCCCCAGGCGAAAAATCCGGTCAAGTTGAATGATTTCGGCGGCAGCTTGGGCGGGCCAATCATAAAAAACAAGCTTTTCTTCTTTGGCACGTTCGCCATGCAAAAGCAGCCGGGAACAGTGCAGGCCAATAATTGGCTGTTTACCAGCGCAGCTCAGCAAGGAAATTTCACTTACGAGACCAGTAGCGGCGTGCAAACCGTAAATCTGTACACGTTGGCGGCCAATAATGGCGTTACCGCCAACAACGTCCTAAGTCCTTCTACGTCTGCTGTATTCAGCGCTTATCCAGGTTCTGGGCTCGGAGCAATCTCGCCAATCAGTGGCGACCTTAACGTTCAAAGGCTCGACTGGCAAGTTTCGAACCCGACGACGTACTACTTCCCGGCCGTCAGAGTGGATTTCACGCCCACTGACAAGCTGAGATTCAACGTCGCATGGAACATGACGAAGAATACGCTTCCGGGCGTTCATCCTCCCAATTTTCCAGGGGAAGCTTGGGCGAAGACGGGCGCCGGCGATGCTACGAAAAACTATACGGCAGCTCTAGGTATTGACTGGACGATCTCACCGACCATCGTAAACAACTTCCGCGGCGGATATCTTTACAATTCGACGCTGAACGCCTACAACGCAGCTCCGCTCGATATCAATGTTCCTCAGGTCGGTTGGAACTATCCTGGAGCGGGAGGCACACGTGCCACGCAGATGAACGGAACTGTGGACTGGCTCGGGGTAAATACGTTCTATCCGTTGCTGAACTTTTCGGACACTGTGAGCGTGCAGCACAAGGCCCATACGATGAGCTTCGGCGTTTCCTGGTACCAGGAGCAAGACCACTACTACAACCCCGTTCAGGGATTTCCAGTAGTAAGTCTTGGGCTAGTGAGCGGTGACGCTGCGCTGAACGCGATAGGAAACCATCTCCCGAATGCCAGCGCCTCACAAATTCAGCAGGCAGAGCAGTTGTACGCTATTCTCACTGGAAGAATTTCCGGTGTTAACGGGGAATACGCGTATGATCCTGGGATCAAGGATTACCAGCCAAACAAATTATTAGGGTACAACCTGAACGAGTTGCAAAGGGCGTGGGCGGTGCACTTCCAGGATTCCTATCGCATCCGCCCGAATCTCACCCTCAACTATGGTCTGCGCTGGGATTTCACCGGACCCAATCACGATCTTACCGGCGGATATCACAATGCTGATCCGGAGGCTATGTTTGGTCCTTCGGGGATCAATAACCTTTTTAACCCTGGAGTTTTGAACGGTACGATGGATCCCCAGATCGCACAACGTCCGCGGCCGTTTGGCAGTTGGAACGTGAGTCCTCAACCATCGTTCGGCATTGCGTGGACACCGCACGGAGGAGATGGATGGCTCGGGAAGTTGCTTGGGGGAGATAAGACGGTAATCCGCGCCGGAGCATCGCTGAAGAGATTCACGGAACCGCAGCAGTACTTCTGGAACCAGGCTTCCGATATCGGCGCTTTCTTCTATCAGTTCTTCAATCTCTTCGCGAGAAACGTTCAGAGCCCTGACAGCTTTGCACCTGGAAGCTTCATTCTCAATACGCCATTTCTCTTTAACAACAATCAACCCTTCACGCTGCCAGCCGGCAACGCGTACGCACTGTCGCCGCAGACTTACTTGAAAAGTGAATCACTCTCAGATTTCACATTCGTCGGGGGTCCGGGCGCAAACGGCATCGACCCGCATATTAAACAGCCTTACTCTGAGTCCTGGAATGTAGGAATTCAAAGGCAGCTCGGGGAAAATCGGGCGCTGGAGATTCGGTACGTGGGAAATCGAGTCCTGCGCCAATGGATGTATGAAGACATCAATGAGGTCAATATCTTCCAGTCGGGACCGTACGGTGTGCTGACCAATGTGCAAGCCGCGCAGGCGAACCTCGCGGCTAATAACGCCAGCGGCAATCCCAACTACGCGGGTTCATTTGCCGATCATGGACTCGCCGGGCAGCAGGCACTTCCGTTGTTCGACGCGGCATTTGTTGGAGGCGGGGAATTGGATCCTTCGCAAATCTGCCCCGACGGCATGGCGCATGACTACTGCGACTTCAATTTCTCAACGATGGTCCAGATGGGAGAAGCAGGATCTCTTGCGGGCCGTCTTACTAGTAACAATGGGACGGCGCCGTATTTTTGCAATCTGGTCGGTCAGTCATTCGGCCCGTGCGCAAACAATCTGGGTTATACCGGTGCCGGTGCAGGATTGCCGATCAACTTCCTGCAAGCAAACCCGTTCGCTTCGGGCAACTCCGCGTTGTACCTCGTTGCGGAAGGATATTCGAACTACAACGGCCTGCAGGTGGATTTCCGGCAACGGCAGTGGCATGGTCTGCAGTTTGATGCGAACTATACTTGGAGCCACAGTTTGGGTCTGACCAGCCCCAATAACTGGCAAGGGCAAACTTACACCTTCACTCTGCGCAACATGCGATTGGGTTATGGTCCATCGTTGTTCGATGTTCGACATTCGCTGAATGTCAACGGGACCTACGATCTCCCATTTGGCAAAGGGAAGGCGTTCGCCAACCACAGCGGTGTCTTGGACAAGATCGTCGGTGGTTGGACTGTAGGTACAATCTTCAATTTCCAAACTGGACTACCTTTTCTGCTTGGCGGCGGTAGCGGCAACGGCGATCCGACCACCGCAAGTACGTTTAACAACAACCCGAACTTTGATGGATTAGGTGATGGCGGCGTCGTGCTGCACGGAGTGACTCCTTCGCAACTGCAGAAATCCGTCGGCGTATATAAGATTCCCGGGAGTACGAGCGTGGCGATGATCAACCCTAAATACCTCGCCGTTTCCGCAGGTCCCAATACTGGTGGTGGAGCGAATCCTGTTTACATCACTCCGAATGTCACGCCGGGAACTATCGCGCAGCGTGTCTGGCTCTACGGGCCGCATTATTGGAACAACGACTTGTCGATCAGCAAGCGCTTCCCGATTACTGAGGGTATTCGCTTCACATTCCAGGCGGAGATGCTGAACGTCTTCAACCATCCGAACTTCCAGCAAGGCCCGGGAGCTGGATGCAATTACTACTGCACCTCTGCCGGGTATCAGTTCCCGTTTATTCAGGGAGCTGGTTTCGGAATCGGTGGCATCTCGCCGAACTATAACGCTGCGTCACCCAACCAGGGAGCGCGCGTGATCGAACTGCGGGCCAATATCGACTTCTAAATTCTCCCATCGAAAAGGGCGCCTCTGTCGCAGGGACGAGAGGGCAGGGGCGCCCGGAGAACCAACCCTTCTGCAGCAGGGGGCTACGATTCCTACACTCCGCTCCTGGATTCTTTCGTGCGCGTGCTTGTCAGTTCTCTGTGCGTCACATCTCGTTGCACAGGGCACGCGCGAGGACTATGAACGTGCGCAGCAATTTCTCCCGGGAAACGTGCGGCATGTCTTCTATCAGGCCGAAGTAAATCCGCATTGGATTGAGAAGACGAGCCGCTTCTGGTATCGCAAGTCTTCTCCTGGTGGCTCTGAATTTATTTTGGTCGATGCTGAAAATAATACGAGCGCACCGGCGTTCGATCATGCGCGCCTGGCAGCAGCGCTATCCCAGGCGGACAAGCGGGAGCACTCGGCATCTGATTTGCCTTTTCGGGAGTTCGAGTTCGTGGAGGACGGCAAAGGCATCGATTTCTCGATCGAGGGCGCGAGTTGGAATTGCACTATGACGAGCTACGAGTGCAAAAGTAATCCGACCGCATCAGCGCACTCGAATGAAGAACTCTCACCGAACAAACGCTGGGCCGCCTTTGTGAGAGATCACAATCTCTTTCTGCGGGATGTATCGACCGGCACCGAACTGCAGTTGACACAGGATGGAGTGAAGGGGTGGGACTATGCCACGCCCCTGCCATCATTGCGATTGATGGTCGATCAGGGCACAGAAGAGGTGAAGCAGCCTGCGGCGGTATTTTGGGCGCCTGACTCGTCGAAACTGGCTACGTATCGGATCGATTCCAGGAATTCGGGCCGCTTCACCAGCTTGCAGTTTGTTCCTCCGAATCAACTGCGGCCAAGGGCATTTACTTATGTGTATCCGCTGCCGGGGGAGGTTCTGGCCAAGGCTCAGCCGATCCTCTTTGATGTTCAGTCGGGCCGGCGAATCGATGTGAATGCATCAATCGAGTTGCCCTTTCAGGATGGCCCCGGCTTCGAGTGGTTTTCCGATAGCAAGAGCTTTTTCTGTGACTGGGACGAGCGTGGATACAAGGCCAAAGAGCTGCGCGTAGTGGATGCCGCAACGGGAGAGCAAAAGGTTCTGCTTCGCGAGCAAGCCGATCCATACCTCGATCCCGGTGAGACGTTTTACCGCTTCGTGAAANCTACGGGAG
>AP72_2010_repI_A001DRAFT_1000359_pt1 | contig 10575 bp, 15 predicted proteins | sample AmaPasrepliIA001_FD_9535 | JGI IMG/M metagenome (IMG submission 9535)
CCCGACACCAGTGATCTCACACCGCCGCTTCGATCCGGGGAGACCTTCAAGATGAAGACGCATCCCGGATACGCGGCACGACTTGCGCGCGCAGGCAAAACGTTACGGGCTTTGCACGAAACAGCCCTGGGGATTCGCTCCAACAAACCACCGCTGATTCGCCTGTACGAAGTGCGGGACCAGATCACCATGGACGTGGTTTGTCCGAACCACCTGCTGCGATCGATCCTGTTGCGGCAACGCAAAGTCGTTCTGCTCGATGCCTCCGCGGCCCTCAATCTCCCGTTGATCCAAGCCGTCTCGGGGATTGAGATGCAGCGACACCGGTTCACGGTTCGAGATGGAGCCCCGATCGAGCGATGCGTATTGCCGATCAGCAGTGCCAGCCGATCGATGTGGCAACCCTATGGGGCTCCGATCTGGGACAACGGAATCCTGCGCATGCTGCAGCGTGCCGTGGACTGGGCCCAGCAGCCTTTTCTCTTCCACAAAGACCAACCGCCCCTGATCACGCGCGATCTGTTTTTCGTCAGCTACCTCCCGATCTACCTCACGATGAGTGCTGCGTTGAATCCCGAGCGCACGGATGTGTGGGCCCGATGGGCCAACCTAGGCCTCAGGCCCGCTTCACTCGAGAAAGGGATCGAACGGGTGCGTCCCATCCTTCGGTCCTGGCCCGGAACGTGGCTGCTGGGTTACTTCGGTAACATCCGAGGCATGAATCACGCGATGCATTGCCAAGCCTCGATCACGTTCGGCGATCCGCGACCCCAGTACGGAATCGCAGAACATGAATCCCAATACCTCAACTTTGACCTCGAGGAGTTCGTGAAACTCTCGGCAGGCTGCGAACTGGAGCAAGCACACGGTCGACTCCGCGCGATTCAGCGAACGACCCCGGCTCGGATGCTCCATGTAGGAACCGTCCTACCGAGGGGCACAGGCTGGGAATCCCCGATTCTCCTGGAGACGAACCCCGAAGAAGCAGCGCGAGCCGGCGCGATGTCCGGCGTGGAGTTCACGATGCTTCGCGAAGCTTTACGATGGACCCAGGATCAAATGGCTCAAATCCTAGGCATCGCACGCAGAACGGTCGTGCGGTACGAAGCGGGCCAACGGAAAATTCCCTCGGGAACTGCCGCGCAAGTTCGTCGCTGGGCTCAATCGCCTTCAAACGAAGCGCCGACACCGCCTTAGTTCTTTGCGTCCACAAACGCCTCGAACCTGGACGTGCCAAGCCGGGCCGTGATACTTGCTGTCCTACCGCATGAAACACGGCACCTCTACGTTTTTCCAGCGCCCCGACCGCGTGGACGAACGTCTCTATGTGATCACGAGCGTCTTTAACAGCGCTCGGTACCGAACCCGTTGGAAGCTCTACCAAGACTTTGCGGACCGCGTCAAAAAGGCCGGAGCCCGGCTCTATACCGTCGAAGTCGCCTTTGGGCCGGACCGAAAGTTTGCCGTCACCAAACCCAATCACCGCCAGCACTTACAACTTCGAACGCAGAGCGAATTCTGGCTCAAAGAAGCGTCTCAGAACTTGATGCTCGAGCGGCTTCCTTCGACCGCAAGGTACGTTGCGTTCATTGACGCCGACATGGCGTTTGCACGCGATGACTGGGCCGACGACACCCTGCACGAACTGCAGCGCTATCCCGTCGTGCAGATGTACTCCAAGTTTCAGGATCTCAATCCCGACGGCGAACAGATGGGCGATTCGCCGAGTTTTATGGAAGTGTTTCAAAAGAACGGTCAAAACACGCAACCCACAGGGAATGGTCACGGCGCTTCCGGCGGACAACCCGGATGCCCCGGTGGAGCCTGGGCCTACCGGATCGAGACACTCAGTGCGATGGGCCGACTCCTGGACCTTGCGATCTTGGGCGCCGACGACTGGTACATGGCACACGCCTTGACAGGCCAGTGGGACAAGATCGAGTGGCCTTCGTTTCACCCAGGCTACATTGAAGCGATGTCGATCTGGGCCAAACGGGCCTACGAAGTCGTCAATGGAAACGTCGGCGTGGTCAAAGGTCTCGCGCTGCATTACTGGCATGGACCCAAGATGTTCCGGCGCTATGGGAAACGAGAAGGCATTCTCGTGAAGTATCAGTACAACCCGGCCAAAGATCTCGTGAAGGATTGGCAAGGTTTATACTTCCTTGATCCGAAGCGCGCGGAGATGATCCGGGAGATTGCCCGGTACATTGGGCAGCGGAACGAAGACAGCATTGACGTCTATGTGCCGGGTCGACAGTAGCTGCACAGCCCTTCGCCGTAACGCAGCGTGTCGATCGGTACCAGGAGATTCTTCACGCTTCGTCCGTCCATTTTAGAGATTGACACAAAACACCTCACGGACTACCGTGCCTTACACGCATGGCAAGGCCCGCTCGCAAACGAGGAAAGTCCAAGTCGGATGACTCTGAAAAAGTTCAGTTCCGGCTTCCGCTCTCTCTGATCAAGAGCCTCGATACATGGGCCGCGGAACTGAACCAAAAGAAACCATGGCCTCCGACGACACGTTCGGAGCTTGTTCGTAGGAGCTTGCAGTGGGCGGTCGATCGGCGCCCCAATCTAGGATTGATTCCCGAAGATCCTCACGCTCCGGAGGCTCCACTCTAGGGAGACGAGAGAAAAACATAAAGCCATCCACGTGGCTTGAGCGCGAATCGACCGTTGAAAGCGTACGGAGTACCGAGCTCGCGAAGGTGCACGACATACTCGCGAGAGTATGGATCCCGTTCCTTAGGCTTTGTGCGGGCCGTGGAAGTGACACGGTCTCTGTGGGGTGAGCGAGAAGCCTCTCACTGGACTTGCGGTGGAATCAGAGGCGCGGCGAATCCGGTCATTGTGGAAGATCCCCGTGGAGTGACAGAAGCGGAAACTGGAATCACTGTGGAACGTGGCACGGTCGTTAAAAATAAAGACCGCGGACGAGAGCCGGCTGGAATGACAGAAGACCGCGGGATGAGGCGACTACGGGATGAGTCTACGCATACAAAAGACTGCGGATGGTCCGCGCGAAGGGTTAAAGCGTCACTGTAGGAACAAAGGTAGAGTTAAGTGGAAGTTTTCAAGCCATCCGCGTGGCTTCAGCGCGAGTTAGCCGTCAAAAGTACACGGAATACTAAGCTCGCGAAGGTGCACGACCTCTCTGTAAGGAGAGGGATCCCATCCCTTAGGCTTCGTGCGGGCCGTGGGAGTCATGTCCATCTTCGGAGACAAGGCGACTGTGATCGCGGCATTGCTCCTTGCTCTCCGCAATCTGAGTCTCAAGCGTCGCGGTCGGACACCGGGCACGGCAATGACTGCGGGAAGCGTCGGTGTATCCCGACGTTGCAGTCGGATGTTGAGCGCCGTAGGGACGGCGGGAGCTATACAAACGCGATACGCTCAACGTGGCTCTCATCGCAGTTGCTCGGCGAGCGCAGTAAAAGCTGCGGGCAAACGAAGAAAAAGCAGACGTCGCACTCGGACACTGAGTTGGATAAAGACTGCGAGTTCCAGACGATGGTGCTTGTATCGCTTAGCCCCATCGCAATGAATCGAATGGCTGCGGGTGCAAACCAAGAGAATGACGGCGGGTAAGACAGATAGGACGCATACACTGCTACGGAAACCATGAAGACTGAGAAGCTGACGATGTCGTTTAAGTGCAAGATCGGCAAACCCTTGAATCAATCCTGGGATGTCGTAAGCCCTCGGCTTCGGGAACTCTGCTGGCTGGGTCACCGCGTCCTCAATGGCGTGATCACGCGTTTAGCACTCGCGAATGCCCATCCCGAGTTAGTTCCTGTAACTTGGAAAAGCAAACTGAACCCAAACTCCGAAAAGCGTCCAGGTGGCAAACCTCAGGCGTATCAGATGGCCGTGCAAGCTATTCTCGAGGCAAACCAAGAGCGCGTCAAAGTCCGCACGTGTGTCTGGTGCGGGGGAACCGGTGTCGAGCCGACGACGGCGCCGACGCGTGCCAACGGCAAAGCAATCCCGAGAACCAAGGCCCAAGAGAAGCATGCACGAGCCCCGGGCGAAGTCTGCACGCGCTGCGACGGACAGAAAGAATACCGAACGGGAGATCGAATCGAAGTACCCAGTCCGATCCAACTGGGTTGGGCACGCGCCGCCGAGCGTCGATACCTCACGGACAAAGTGGACATTGCGATGGGGAAAAAGGCCCTTTCGACCTATCGCTCCCCCGCGCCCATCGTCTTTTCTTCGAGCAGCGAACTGTTCACCATCGACAAAGACCCCCGGGGCTACTGTGTCACAGCGCCTCTGTACCCCGGCGGTAGACAAGGATGCGTCACGTTCGCCTTGGCGCCGGATGGACCCAACGCGTTTCAGCATCTTCGACGGCTTACGGAAGAGCCTGTAAAACTGGGTGACCTCAAAATCAAAGCCGACGGAACACGCTGGCTTGCCATCATTTCCTATACCTGGGAGAAGGAAATTCCTGCAGCCCAGAGCGGTCCCCATGCCGTCCTCACGCTGACAGAAGACAACACCCCTGTGCTTCTGGTTGCGGACCGAAAGCCCAAAAAACTCTACGAAGGCAGCAGTCTGCTGCATAAACGACAGCGGTTCGCCAAACGCCGCGCCTCTCGTTCTCGTCATCAACGAGACATTGCTCCGGGCGCACGAGGGCACGGAAGAGCCAGGACGTTTGAGCATTATCATAAAGTCGACGATGCGGAGAGTCGTTGGCTCAAAAGTCTGTGCCAGGAGATTGCAGCCAAAGCTGCCAAAGAAGCCGCGCTGCGGGGCTGTCGATGGGTCGTGGTCGACGAGAAGATTGAGATCATTCCACTCGCGAAACTCAAAGAAGCCGTGAAATGGGCTCTGACGAAACGAGGGTTTCAAGAGCCCAGAGAATTCAAGAAAACGTCCGCTTCCTCCGAAAGCTCCGAGGAGAAAGAAGCAAGCCTCTAAGAACGCAGGGCTCGGAGTACGAAGTCGTGATCGCGGAGCTCGAAGCCACGGAGTACGGACAAACCATCAAGAGACACGATGATTGCGGAGTCAAGCGGCAATGAGCATCGAGAAGACTTCAGAGTCCATGGATCGCGGAACGGGGATAAACGATCGCGGGGTCGACTCCGACAGAGAATGACTGCGGAAGGAGATCACGGAGAAAAGAAAACTTCCGAAGAAGACCGCGGAGAAGACTACACGTAAGACTGCGGACAGCATCAGTCTGCGGAAGACTGCGGACAGCAACAGGATCGCGGAGCGACTGGAGACCAACAAGACTGCGGGCCGCAACTGTATCCACAGAAAGACTGCGGGAGATTGTCGAAAGACGGCAGCAGGGTAAACAGGGCAGAACAAAGAGAACGTTCAATGGAAGTTTTCAAGCCATCCGCGTGGCTTCAGCGCGAGTCAGCCGTCAAAAGAATACGGAATTCTGAGCTCGCGAAGGTGCACGACATCGGGGCAACCCGGTGGATCCCATCCCTTAAGCTTCGTGCAGGCTGTGGGGGTCATCTTTTTTTTATTGCGGGACTGCGGGCCTTCCTTAGGCTTCGTGTGGGCCGTGGAGGTGATACCCTTCTGCGAGATCACGCACCGTGGGGTCTGCTCATTCGCTCGTCGTGGAGTGGGGCCACATACCCCAATCATTGTAGGCAGAGAGAATTTGTCCTCAACAAGATCACCGTGGGCATCCATAGCCGACTGTCGTGGATCAACCGCGGGGGAGACGAAGGCAGAAACGCAACCGCGGAGGGGGAGTGCTTATCACTTGGTAATCAAGAAAAGAGTTTCATGAAAATGTTAGAGCCATCCGCGTGGCTCGAGCGCGAGTTAGCCGTCAAAAGGATACGGAGAACTAAGCTCGCGAAGGTGCACGACATACTCGCGAGAGCATGGATCCCATCCCTTAGGCTTCGTGCGGGCCGTGGGGGTTATCTTTCTGCTCGGTTACCACTGTGAAGACGAAACTGCGGAGAGAAAGTCTCTATGCTTAAGTCTCGTAGCGAGAAACTGAGATCGAAGGATCGCGGGATCTGCGTTTGAGTAGGACCGCGGAGCAGACGGCATCGTTCAAGTACAAAAGAGAGCGTAGACCGCGGGTAGATCAGCCACAGGAAAGTACATTATGCAACTCAGTCTGGAACGCCTTCAGAAAGTAAACGCCATCGCAGGCCGGACTCTGCCCGATGGTCGAGAGATCCTTGTGATCCGAAGAATCTTCAACACGATCCTTACCATCGGTCCTGCGTTCGCTGCCGCCTACGATGATCACTGGTGATACGAAACCAATGACCAGGCGCTTGTGGCGTACCATGCATGGAATCCTTCAAAAACAAAGGAGCCCGAAGGTTGGTTTCGCCATGCGCTCAGCGGTCGACGTCGCCCGGGCGGCGACGCAAGCAAAGAGTTTGTTCAACCGTGAACGAAGGGTCCGATGGCAAAGAAACAGAAACTACAATCCGTGTCTCCTTCGGAGACGGAGACCCAGTCAGAACTGTTCTTGGTTACGATGACCAACGGAACAGCCCACGAAGTCCAAATCAAGCATTCTACTCAACACGACTGGCAAGCGGTCTTTCGTCTTGCGGGCGGCACTTTTTACTGGGAAGGACCCCATGAAACAAAAGAAGCAGCACTCGACGCCGGGAAAAAGACTCTCTCAAAAAAGTACAACGCAACCATCATTGCGTGCGAGCCACTCCAACTCGTTCGTGAAAAGTCGATCCTAAAATCCGAGCGAGACCGATTCGAAAGGGCTCTTCGTCATATTCGTACTGTGTGCACTCACACCGGATCGCCTGAAGAAGATCATCGAAACTGTCCGCCCTGCATGGCAGACATGGCGTTAAAAGGCCAGATATAGTGATAGACCATGGGTAGGAATATTTTATCGATCTGCACGATGTGTATGAAGCATCGGGAATGCCACTGTGGAATCGTTCCTGATATCGTGACGGAGTTGCCGGACGCAACAGTGCATTACCGGCAGCACGTCAATAAGACGAGCTTCACGGTTTTCAAAAAGATTCGGAGAGTGTCCATCGACGATGCCTGGTGTCTCGCGCAAACAGGTAGTTTTATCGCAACAAGCGCTACACAGTACTTTATTCAGAGAGATACTCTCTTGGCAGTCATCTGTACCGCCGTGACAAGCTTTCTTCTGCTGATCACGCTGTGGACGCACATCGAATCGATTCGACGACGAGAAGGGAAAGAACCTCGTCGATTCCCTCGGTTCTGAGGAGCCTAGTCATGCGCACAAAAGCCTATCGATCCATTGAAGAGGTCGGTGAGGGAGACTTTGTGAAAACGGGGATCCATCACTACGAAGAGATTCATCGAGTCATAGGGAATCTCCCCAAACGATGGGAGATCGAGACCAAGAGCGGTCGAACGATCAGCATGTTCGACGCGCTTTCGTACCACAAAAAAGAAGACATGACGGACGACTAAAGCAAGCCATGAGCACTCAACACTGGCGTGAGCTTCAGATTCTACTTAAGAGTGCATCAAGCGGGTTCCTTCTAGGATACGGTCTTTCGAAGTTCCCAAAGCTTGGGATCGGAGGCTTCGTTGTCTTCATGGTATTCATGGGCCTTCTGATCTTTTCCGCAATCCTAGACACCCTTAGGAATTAGAAAGGATCCGTGCGAATGAAGACGCTTCGGATGGGCCCCTCAAAGAAGTAGGGGACTCTACCGCATCAGAGTGTTTTGTCGACGCGCGCGCTTGCGTATACGCGCGTAAAAACTTCGCCGGGGTGCTTGCCGGCGACACTGCACTCGAGCACGCCAAGACCGATCCCGTGCCGCAGGCCAGACCGACAGACGCGGACGCTCGGTGCACCACTGCCGCAATTCTGTAATCGAGGGAGGATCGCGCCACCAAAACCGGGCCGTACGCCAGGAACACAGAACAGGTGAATCTTCTGCATGGAGTACCAACCCCTCGGAGCGAGGAGTTCCGGAATCCACAAAGACGTTCGTCGAGCACGTTGGATTCGTGGGGCCGTACGGATCGACGCGCTGGATTGTGATGAGCATCCGATCCACGGTCACCGTCACAGACGTCACCGTGTCATAGGCGGTTGTTGGCGAAGTGAACGAAGACCACACGATACCAGGGTCCTCTCGTGATCACAGAATCCATAAGCTACAAACCATGCGAGTGCTCCCCTTTCTAGCTTAACGCTACTCCTGCACTGCATAAAAGTTTTCCTCGTTCTCCGGGCAGTCCTCCCGCAGCATCGCGCAGCCCCGAAGGATACTTTTTTCACTCCGTCCAAAGACTTCCACCGAATGATCGCAACGCGTACACATCACGCATACGCCCTCGACTTCAATGCCTTCATCATTCTCAAGAAATGTCTCTTCGACCTCTACCGGAACTTTCATCAGAGCCGACACTCCCTTTCTTCATAAACTTTTGCGGCGAGCCATCTCCGCAAACAACTGTCGGTTGTAGTTTCCAAACGAACCCTTCTCAATCGTTTCTTGCGAAACCCACCGCACCACACCCTCTTCGCTCGAGCGAATCTCTCCGTGGTAGGACGTCGGTACGTACGTTCGAACCCACCACGTGGGGTTGCCACCAAAGCGCTCAAACACAAACACCGGATCGAGGATCCATAGCCCTGTTTCCTCGCGAACCTCTCGACAGATCGCTTGTTCGTCCGTCTCTCCAGGCTCCACCGCACCGCCTGGCAGACCAAAGTCATTCGGGTCATTTCGGCGTGAAACCCCCAGATAGAGCCCTTCGCGGTTCTGTAGAAGAAGAGTCACCGCCCGTTTCATGTTCGCTTGTCGCGTCATCGTCCATCTTCAAGTGTAGAGTCCTTGCAGACCTCAGAAGTCGTATCCAACACGTTTGGGATTGCCTTCGTCAAACTGTTTGAAGAAGACCCGTCCGAAGGACATACTCTGACCTGATTCAGGGGGTTTTAGCCGCCATGAATTCCCGTTTTGATGCCGGATCGTTCCAAACGGGCCTCTATATAGGCACGGCCCTCGGTCTGCTCCTGGCGGTGCTGCTCAGAGCGTGGGTTTTTGCGTGGGACGACCCCCCTGTAGAACCGACAGAACCGCCCCCGCAAAGCCCGAAACCAAAAGAGCGATGGGAGGGAGCCACTCCGAGGCTTGCCGCCCTCCCAGGAGACCCCTGCGTTTAGGCGCCGCTGATTTTTTATTCGTGAGTCATGCAGTGCTTCTTCCCCTTCGGGGTTCCGGATTTCCAAACCTCCAAACCCAATCAAAAACAAGGAGTTTCGGTGCTTCGACGCCCCGTGTTTGGGCACCCCTTGGAATCCTTCATGAATTCGGAATGTGACCGACGAAAAACGGGATTGGAAGGACGTGTCCCTCTTCGTTAGATGGAAATCATTAAGGAATCTTTAAAAGTGACCGACCGCCCTTCTAAAAACACAAGGTCGTAGACCTTGTATTTAGAAGCAGGGTCGGTCACATTTGAAAAAAGACGAATGATTTCGCGAAAACGGAGAGGGACAACAGTTGACAATAACCGTTTAACCGCCCTTATGACGCGCCTCGAACCCTTTTTGACGCAGTGCGGTAGACGATACCCCAAACACGTCGACATGTCGGTGAGTATCATTGCAGACATGTCGTTGTGACCGACTTGGGGGGAGCAAAGCCTAGCTCGACTGCGATTGGGAGACGTGAACGCCCCTGGAATGGAGGGGGCCGACTTGGGATCGACCAAGTCGGGATCCAAGACCCCTGCAGGCCCGTGAGGGATCGCGAGGGCTCCGAGGATCGACGGGACCCCACGGGTCTTCGAAGTCGAAGACTGTTGTTTCTGAATTGCGTACGGAAGTGATGCGCACACTTCGAAGCACCACACGAAGGAAGTGCAGAGTCTTTTCGTTCAAGGCGCTTGAGGCCGTTCACGGATCGATGCGAGCGAGAACGGAGGAGACGGTCGCGAGGGATGCCCGAGGTACCAAGACTCGGCGTGGCTACGGCGGCGCACATTGCAAAAGTGCACCCGTCCGCAAAAGGAGGATTGACACTGTCCATCTTCCCTTTCACACTGGCCGAAAATCATGTAGCCGTTTCTTTTGGCGTGGGTGGCCGTTCTTGAGGTGCTTGCTTCGGAAGGGGAAGCGTATTCTATTGAGATTGCACAGCGCGTCTACCGTCGAACAGACGGGGTTTTGCGTTTGAAGCTCGGGAGCATCGGCTCCGCGATCGACACGCTTGCGAAGAATGGCTTGGTGACCACAGCGAGAATGCCGATGCCTGCGAAACACCGACAAAAACAAGGACACGAACGGATCTACGCCCGACCGACGGAGCGCGGGCTTTTGGTCGCGCAAGAAAATCGGAAGGCGATGCAACAGTTTTCGCGGCCTGTGGAACAAGTCCTTCGGCAAGTCTCGATTGTGCGGTAAGCCTGGGCGATGGCGTATCCCCCTTACCCACGCACCGCTCAAAGTCCTGATTCTGAGAAGATTCAGTTTCGTTTTCCGGCTTTGTTGGTGATGGCGCTGGATGATTGGGTCCGAGACTTAAATAAGCGGAGAAGATGCGAGCCGATCAACCGCTCGCAACTGGTACGGGATGGATTGATGTGGCTGGG
>AP72_2010_repI_A001DRAFT_1000360_pt1 | contig 10556 bp, 12 predicted proteins | sample AmaPasrepliIA001_FD_9535 | JGI IMG/M metagenome (IMG submission 9535)
CCAATCGGCGGGGCCGGATTCGCTTTCCCCGCCGGTACCTGCAATTTGATGTAACCGGTAATCTTCTTCGCCATTAGTTTTATTAACTCATTTACTCATTTGTTCATTGATTCAACGAATAAATGAATCAATGAACAAATCCGTTTATTCTTCTTCCGTGAAGGTCACCTTCTCGACATCCAGGAAGTTCAATTCAACCGGAGTTGACCGGCCGAAGATCGTCACCGTCACCTTCAGCGTCGACTTGTCTTCATTGACCTCTTCGACCTTGCCGGTGAAACTCTGGAAGGGACCTGACTTGATCCGCACCGTCTCGCCCGCGGCGTACGAAAACTTCGGCTTGGGTTTCTCTTCGGCGGCCGCCTGCTGGTTCAGAATCTGCTCAACTTCATCCTCGGTTAGCGGTGTCGGTGTCTGGCCGCCGACAAATCCCGTCACCTTCGGCGTCGAACGAATCGCGTGAAACACATCATCGGGAATGTGACCGCGTTCGTCACAATCTATTTGAATCAGCACGTAGCCGGGATAAAACATGCGCGAAGATTCCACGCGCTTATTACCGCGCATCTCGACGACTGTTTCGGTAGGCACCAGCACTTCAGTGATGGCACTCTCCAGATCAGTGCCCGCGACCCGAGCTTTAAGGCTTTCACAAACCTTCTTCTCGTGTCCGGAATATGTATGAAGAATGAACCACTGATTCATGGAAATCTTTATCAGCCTCCGAGGAAAGTGCGCAGATGATCAATTAAGTACGCCCAAACGCGATCTACTCCAAACAGATACAGAGCAAAAAATATGACGGCAATCAACGTAATGATGGTCGTGTTCTTAACTTCGTTGGCCGTCGGCCAGGAAACCCGCCGCATTTCAGCGCGCGTGTCGCGCAGAAACTGTGCTGTGCGCGCAAAGAATCCCGGCGTGGTTGTCCGCCCGCGCCCACCGCGGCCTCCGCCACCCGGAGGCAGCGTGCCGCGCTTGACCTTCTTGGGGGGCTCACCGCCGGGCGCCGCCGGCGCCTGCTCGACGCCCGTCTCGGTTTCGAGTTCGAACTCTTCTTCGCGTACGCTGATGTCGTCTAACTTTTCTGCCACTACTTTACTTTCATCCCATCGAACTGGCAGGGGTACCAGGATTCGAACCCGGACTTTCGGTTTTGGAGACCGACGTGCTAGCCGTTGACACTATACCCCTGTGCACATTGCCGATTGTCAATTGCCAATTTCCGACTAAGAACATCTCCGGCTCGCTAAGCAATCGGCAATCTGCAATCGCCAATCGGCAATGCTCCTACTTCGTTTCTTTATGATCTGTGTGCTTTCGGCAGCGCCGGCAGAACTTCTTGAACTCCAGGCGATCCGGAGTTGTCTTTTTGTTCTTCGTCGTCACGTAATTACGGCTCTTGCAATCACCGCACTGCAATACAATGTTATCGCGTGGCATAAGTCATTTCCCGGTACGCACGCGTCTCGCGTGCTGTTTTCAATTCAGAATGGCACGCCGGCGGCGTGCGCACCCGATTACTCCATAACTTCCGACACCGTGCCGGCGCCCACCGTGCGGCCGCCTTCGCGAATGGCGAAACGCAAGCCCTTCTCCATCGCAATCGGGGCGATTAACTCAATCTCCATCTGCACGTTATCGCCAGGCATCACCATCTCCACTCCCTGCGGCAGATTCGCCACCCCCGTCACGTCCGTCGTGCGGAAGTAGAACTGCGGACGATACCCGGTAAAGAACGGCGTGTGCCGCCCCCCTTCTTCTTTGGTCAGCACGTAGGCTTCAGCCTTGAACTTCGTGTGCGGCGTGATCGAGCCCGGCTTCGAAACCACCTGCCCGCGCTCGATGTCCTTGCGGTCCACTCCGCGCAAAAGCAACCCCACGTTGTCACCCGCCACCCCTTCGTCAAGCAGCTTCCGGAACATCTCCACGCCCGTCACCACGGTCTGCCGCGTCGGGCGGATGCCCACGATCTCAACTGCCTCGTTCACTTTCACTTTGCCGCGCTCCACCCGGCCCGTGGCCACCGTGCCGCGTCCCTGGATCGTGAAAATGTCTTCTACCGGCATCAAAAACGGCTTCTCAATGTCGCGCACCGGGGTCGGAATATAGCCGTCAACCGCGTCCATCAATTCAATGACCGACTTCTCCCAGTTCTCATCGCCTTCCAGCGCTTTCAACGCCGAGACCTTCACCACCGGAATGTCGTCGCCCGGAAATTCGTACTGTGACAGCAGCTCGCGCACTTCCAGCTCCACCAGTTCGAGCAATTCAGGATCATCAACCGCATCGACTTTATTCAAAGCCACCACCATTGCCGGTACGCCCACCTGACGAGCCAGCAGAATGTGCTCGCGCGTCTGCGGCATCGGACCGTCCGTGGCTGCCACCACCAGAATCGCCCCGTCCATCTGCGCCGCCCCGGTGATCATGTTCTTCACATAATCCGCGTGTCCCGGACAGTCCACGTGCGCATAGTGACGATTGGCCGTCTCGTACTCCACGTGCGCCGTGGCGATCGTAATACCTCTGGCTTTCTCTTCCGGCGCCTTGTCAATCTGATCGAAGGCCACAAACTGCACTTTCGGATTGCGCTTTGCCAGCACCTTCGTAATTGCCGCCGTCAAGGTCGTCTTCCCGTGATCCACGTGCCCGATCGTCCCGATGTTCACGTGTGGCTTGCTGCGATCAAATTTCTCTTTACTCATTGGTTTGCCTGGTTCTCCTCAATCAGAAAACTCATCCGCCTCTTTCGTCCCTTTTTGCCTAAGCGGACTTTTGAGACCTAACCCATTCCGTCTGCTGGAGCCCGCGATGAGATTTGAACTCATGACCTCCTCCTTACCAAGGAGGCGCTCTACCCCTGAGCTACGCGGGCTGCCTGAACGCAACCTATCGGATTGCGCACTCGTTCAAGTCTCAAACGCAAATTAAATTTGCGTTACATTTTGGAGCGGGCGACGAGACTCGAACTCGCGACCCTCAGCTTGGAAGGCTGATGCTCTACCAACTGAGCTACACCCGCCCGATTCATTGCCGATTGCCGATTTGCGATTGCCGATTGGTCGCTCGCGTGATAGCGAGTTTTCAATTGGCAATTGGCAATCAAAAATCGGCAATGCCCAATGGTGCAGGGGGTAGGATTCGAACCTACGTAGGGCAGTGAAGCCCGCCGGGTTTACAGCCCGGTGCCATTAACCACTCGACCACCCCTGCCTGTGTTCAAGTAAATGCGAAACCGGTCCGGTGAGAAACTATGATTGGATTTGACCTTCGATAGCGCGCACTCCGGCCCTAGTCGCAAACTCGTCACTTTAACTGAGAAGGGTTCGGTTTTGCAAGCGCCGAGCGAACGAACTTCAGATCAGGCGCTCGGAGATGCGAACGTCGGGCGGAGCCAATTTGCTGGAGCCGGCGAAGGGACTTGAACCCCCGACCTACTGATTACAAATCAGTTGCTCTACCAACTGAGCTACGCCGGCCGGGAAAGCAGGGTGAACGCGAAGCGATCTGGCGTGAAAAGTTCGAAGCTCCGCGAACGCCTACGATACTAACAGCAGCCGCTTTGAAAAGTGAAGCAAAGAACCAAAATGTTTCCGGATTTGAAACCATTAGGCGCGCTTGACAACGGATCATCCGTTTTCTATTCTACCCGTTCGCGTTTTACGCGCTTTTTTGAGAAGGATTTATCTATGTCAACTTACTTTCCCAGTGGCAACGGTCTGGCTCAGAACCGGAAGTGGCACGTGGTCGATGCCAGCGGCAAGACCGTCGGTCACCTGGCTTCGGAGGTTGCGGCGATCCTGTCGGGCAAGCGCAACCCGCAATGGACACCTTTTATGGACATGGGCGATCACGTGATTGTCGTCAATGCGCGCAAGGCAATGTTCACCGGCGCGAAGGCAACCGACAAGGTTTACCGCCGTCATACACTTTATCCCGGCGGACTGCGCGAAACTTCGGTAACTGAGATGTTTGCCAAACATCCCGAACGAGTGATCGAGCTGGCGGTCAAAGGAATGCTGCCCAAAACCAAGCTGGGACGGGCGATGGCGAAGAAGTTAAAGGTCTATGCTGAGGCCGAACATCCTCACACGGCACAGCGACCACAGACCCTTGAGCTCCCTTCCCGCAGAAAACAATAAGCAGAAATCAAAAGGATTAAGACGTGGCAGAGATTCAATACTACGGAACTGGGCGACGCAAGACATCGACCGCCCGCGTTTATTTGCGCCCAGGAGCCGGCAACGTGCTGGTTAACCGGAAAGCGTTCGAATCGTATTTCCCGAACGAGACGCTGCGCATGATAATTCGACAACCTCTGAATCTGACAGAGACCGTTAACAAATTTGATGTACTGGTGAACGTCGCCGGTGGTGGTCCGGCGGGACAGGCAGGCGCAATCCGGCACGGCATTACCCGCGCGTTGATCGAATTCAACGCTGACTTGCGGCCCGCGCTGAAGCATGCTGGATTGATCACACGCGACCCACGGATTAAGGAGCGGAAGAAATACGGGCAGAAGGGGGCTCGCAAACGCTTCCAGTTCTCAAAACGATAAACCTGGGATCTCAGATCTCCGATCTGCGATCTCAGAAGTTGATATTTCAGATTGAGATCTGAGATCTCGAATCTGAAAAAAGAGCAGACTTGAAATTTCAGATCTCAAATCTGGGATCTCAAATCTCAAAACCAGTCCATTGTCGCGATTCTCGATTGGTTGCTTTCAACGTGAAGGCACGATCGCGGCGAGTACATAACCAATTGATAAGGAGAGAGTAGTTTGGTAACCGTTACGATGAAAGAATTGCTGGAGGCCGGTGTTCACTTCGGCCACCAGGTGCGCCGCTGGAACCCAAAGATGAAGGAGTACATCTTCGGCGAGCGCAACGGCATTTACATTATTGATCTGCAGAAAACGCAGAAAATGTTTCGCGAAGCGCTTCAGTATGTCACCAATATGGTGGGTGAAGATCGCGGCAAAACAGTCCTCTTCGTGGGCACCAAGCGGCAGGCTCAGGACGCGGTACGCGAGGAAGCCGAACGGGCCGGTCAGTTTTATGTTAATCAAAGATGGCTGGGCGGATTGCTGACCAACTTTCAGACCGTGCAAAAGTCGATCAAACGGCTGAAAGACCTGGAAGCGATGCAAACCGACGGCCGCTATGAGAAGCTCACCAAGAAAGAACGCATTAAACTGGATCGCGAACGGCAAGGCCTGGAGAAGACACTCTCCGGCATCAAAGGTATGAATCGCTTGCCCGATTCAGTCTTTGTGATCGACGTCCGCAAAGAAGAGATCGCGGTCGCCGAAGCCAATAAACTCGGCATTCCGGTAATCGCGGTCGTGGATACTAATTGTTCGCCGGAAGGCGTCGATTATGTCATTCCGGGCAATGACGATGCGCTGCGTGCAGTGCGTCTGTTTGCTTCGCGGATCGCGGACGCGGTCCTCGAAGGGCAACAAATGCTGACCGAAGGCGGCGCTACCTCTGAAGGCGCGGAAGCAACGGAATCCGACCGAGGCGAATCAACTCCGGTCGCAACGGAAACTGCGACCACAGCTGACGAAGCTGTCGCGCAGCCGGCCGGCGAAACGACCGCGAGTCCGGCCGACGAAGCCGACGCCTCAGGCGAACACAATGAGAGCGCGGAGGTTCTCGCCGCTACCTAAAGAGGAAACGAGCAATACACTTTTCGGCCAGCGCAGCCTCAATCAGCGGGAAGTCCGCCAGGCTGCGCGTTTTCATGAGTAACATAGACTTTAGTCGGGGCTCACTTTCGAAATTAACTAGCGCAGACTAAAGCTACGGCTACGAACGCAGGGAGAAGATAAGTAATCATGGCAGATATAAGCGCAGCCGCAGTAAAAGCGCTGCGAGAGAAAACCGGCGCCGGAATGATGGAGTGCAAGAAAGCGCTCTCTGAGTCCGGCGGTAACGAAGAGCGGGCAGTTGAAATCCTGCGCGAGCGCGGCCTCGCGTCGGCGAAAAAGAAGGAAGGCCGCGTAGCCGCCGAAGGCGTGGTGGGCTCGTACATTCATATGGGCGGCAAAGTCGGCGTCCTGGTTGAAGTAAACTGCGAGACTGATTTCGTCGCGCGCGGCGAAGAGTTTCAGCAACTGGTCAAAGACATCGCCATGCACATAGCGGCGGCTGAACCGCGTTACGTCTCGCGCGATGAGGTTACTTCGGGGGTGCTCGATAAGGAACGCGAAATTGCGCGCGCGCAGGCGAAGAACGATCCCAAGAATGCCAACAAGCCCGACCAGGTTATCGACAAGATTGTCGAAGGCCGGCTGAACAAATTTTACGAAGAGTTCGTGCTGCTCGATCAGCCCTTCATCAAAGATCCGGCTCAGACGGTGGGCGAGCTGGTAACTGAAAAAGTTGCGAAGAGCGGCGAGAAGGTCACGATCCGCCGTTTTGCTCGTTACAAAATGGGCGAAGGCCTCAGCAAGCGGGACGATGACTTTGGGGATGAAGTCGCTAAGCTGGCGGGCAACTAAGTCAGTACTGGGAGCGGTAGCGACCGGGTGACGCCATGTCGACTCAAAAACCAGCCATGGAATCGAATCAGACGGGCCCTGCCTTCAGACGCGTCCTGTTAAAAGTTTCCGGCGAAGCGTTGCTGGGCGAAAAGAGCTTTGGCATCGACGTGAAGGTGGCGCGAGCTGTCGCCGACGAGATTAGGCAGGTACACGAACTCGGGGTGCAGGTGGCGGTCGTCGTAGGCGGCGGCAACATATTTCGTGGCGTTTCCGCCAGCGCCGGCAGCATGAACCGATCGTCGGCCGATTATATCGGCATGCTGGCGACGGTCATGAACGCGGTCGTCCTGCAGGAAGCGCTCGAGCAGGTCGCAGTCAACACCAGGGTCCTCTCCGCTATCGATATCCCACAGCTCGCTGAGCCGTTCGTTCGTCGCCGGGCAATTCGACACCTCGAAAAAGGCCGGATTGTGATCTTCGCAGCCGGCACCGGCAATCCTTTCTTTTCTACTGACTCGGCCGCAGCGCTGCGCGCACTCGAAATTAAGGCCGACGTGATTCTCAAAGCCACGAAAGTTGACGGTGTCTATTCCGCTGATCCGGTGAAAGACCCAACGGCGACCCGCTTTGACTGCATTACCTACATGGAAGTTCTCGAGAAACAGCTGAAGGTGATGGACGCCTCAGCGATTTCTCTTTGCATGGACAACAATCTTCCGATCATCGTTTTCAATATGCGCACGCCGGGCAACATCGCGCGCGTTGTTACTCGCGAGTCCGGAATCGGCACCCATGTCTGCCTGGAAAGACCGGCGGCGGTTTGAGAGTTTTGGAGTGCGCTGACTTGTCAGCGCTTTTCGATTGACGAACTGAAAGCGGCGACGAGTCGCCGCACTCCAAAGCGTCTTTTATCGCAGTTGTCTATTTACCATTTACCATTTACGATTCACGCCGCTATGAATGACAAAGACATCATTAAAGAAACGAAGCCGCGGATGGAAGCCGCAATTGAAGACTTCCGCCGGAAGCTGGCCACCGTGCGGACCGGCCGGGCGGCGGTGAGTTTGCTCGATTCGGTCGTTATCGATTACTACGGCACGCCAACTCCCCTGAATCAGATGGCTTCGGTCCACGCGCCCGAACCGCAGATGCTGACCGTCCAGCCCTGGGACGTGACGCAACTCGGAAATGTCGAAAAGGCGATTCGCTCTGCTGATCTTGGCCTGAATCCATCGAATGACGGAAAGCTTGTCCGCATACCCATTCCACCTTTAACCGAAGAACGGCGGAAACAACTAGCCAGACAAATTCACGAGATCGCTGAAGAGCATCGCACCGCCATTCGCAATATTCGGCGGGATGAAAACGATAAGTTGAAAAAGATGTTGAAGGACAAATCGATCTCGGAAGATTCAGAGCGCGACGCTCTGGATCAAGTGCAAAAGCTCACGGACGGCTACATCTCAAAAATCGACGAGTTGTCGAAATCGAAAGAACACGAAATCATGAGCGTTTAGACGTTAGGATTTCGTGCCGGTTCGTGTGAGTTCGTGGCTCGCCCTCCGCTAAGGTGAAAAGACGATCCACGAAACCACACGAAGTAACACGAAACTCATGCGGCTGAACTCTGATTCGAATCTTCCTATTCTTCGTGCCGTTTCGTGTGATTTCGTAGATCGTGTGCACTGTAAAAAAAGCTCTCCCGAGCAGACGAAACTGTACTACCGACGCCAATGATCGCCTCTCTCGCTTTAGCCCTGATCGCCATCGCGAGCGGCGCGCTTCTCACTTACGCATATGATGAGGGCGCGCCGCTTGTTTCGCGTTTGGCATCCGGCGCATGCATCGGTTTTGCCGTAATGGGTCTGTGCGGTTTTGGGCTGGCGCTGATGTTTGGATTGACGCCGGCAACTATCGCTGCCACGGCCGCCCTTTTGCTGTTGCCGGGGCTGCTGCTCGCTAATGGTTCCACGCGCGCTCAACTGAACGACGACATCAATCAAGCGCTTAGAGCGATTAGCCGCGCCACCTCGAAACCGGACCGTTGGGCGATCATCAATTTTCTTTTCTATGCGAGCGTCGCCATCGTCATGTGGCTGGTCTTCGATCGCGCGCTGCTGGCAAAACCGGACGGCATCTACACCGGCGTCCTGAACAATTATGGTGACCTCCCTTTTCACATAAGTGTCATCACACGGTTCGCTTATGGCCAGAATTTTCCGCCGGAAGATCCTACCTTCGCCGGCGTGCGCTTTACCTATCCCTTCCTGACGGACTTCATTTCTGCGATGTTCCTGCAGCTGGGCGCGAGCTTACGCGACTCGTTGTTCATCGAGAATTGGATCATCGGGGTGGCGCTAATCGGCGTTTTGCATCGTTTTGGTTTGCGCCTGTTACGGAACCGGACGGCGGCGATTCTGACTCCGGTCCTCGTGATCCTAAACGGCGGTCTGGGCTGGTGGATGTTGTTCAGCGATGTGAATGACGGCGGTATTTTTCATGTGCTGGGCCACATTCAGCACTCATACACAATTTTGCCGGATGTCACGCAGGGTTGGCGCTGGGGAAACGCCGTTACCAGTTTGCTGGTGCCGCAGAGAGGTTTTCTGCTGGGTATACCGCTGGCAGCGATCGTTTTCACGCAATGGTGGGACGCGATGCGGGACGCTGAGTCAGTATCACCCGCTTCAGCGGGTGGGTCAAAGAAGCGCCTTAACCCGCCCGCTAACGCAGGCGGTACTGACCGCTCTTTGCCCATGCGGCGCATGCTCGCGGCGGCCGGCGTGGCTGGTCTGTTGCCGCTGGTCCACGCGCACAGTTTTATTGCCGCGATGGGTGTGGGCGCCGCGCTGGCACTGATAAACATTAAGCGATGGCGCGAGTGGCTTGCCTTTTTTGTGGTGGCTTCAGTAATCGCGATTCCGCAGATGCTCTGGTCAACCCACGGCTCGGCTGTCAGCACCCGCGCCTTCATCGGCTGGCGTCCCGGCTGGAGCGAAAGCAACGAAAACGTACTATGGTTTTGGTTCAAGAATACGGGTCTGTTTATTCCCTTACTCGTCGCCGCGCTGCTCTGGAAGACCGACAAGTATCTGGTGCCGCGGAAACTTCTCTGGTTCTATTTGCCGTTCACCTTGTGTTTCATCGTACCAAATTTAATCAAGTTACGCGCCCTGGATTTGGGACAACATCAAGATTCTTTTTTACTGGTGGATTGGTTCGGCGCCAATCGTCGCGCTTCTATTGGCCGAGTTGTGGGCCGGTCCTGTCTGGAATCGTGCAATCGCCGCAGTTCTATTCGTAGTCTTGACGCTGGCGGGAGCTCTGGATGTATTTGTATTGCTGAGTCGCCAGGGAGAGTATCAGGAATTCGACCGTGACGGGATCGCCTTCGCAGAACTTGTTAAGCAGCAGACACCGCCGCGGGCGATGATTCTGCATGCGCCGGTCCACAACACGCCGCTCTTTCTCGCCGGCCGCCGCTCGCTGATGGGTTATCCCGGACACATCTGGACTCACGGCATCGATTCAGGACCGCGCGAGAGTGACATCAAGAAGATATATCACGGTTCGCCGGACGCTCGTGCCTTGCTGGAAAAATACCGTGTCGATTATGTTGTAGTCGATCCCCAGGAACGCTCCTGGGGATCGACTACAGGGATGCCGGTGAACGACGCGTTTTTCAAACAGTTTCCTCAAGTCGCAACTGTAGGTGAGTACCATCTCTACAAAGTCACGCAATAACAGACAAAACTCGTCACGAAGCAAAACTGCCACCTCCGGCAGGGCGGCAAGTGCTTCCCTGCAACCACGGGAACAGATTTCTGAGCGCGCCTGGTGGTTATCAGCAGGCACCATCCTCCTGCTGGGCACGTTTCTGCGACTGGTGAAACTGTCGCTCGTGCCCCTGCATCATGACGAGGGCGTCAATGGGAATTTTCTGGTCACCCTGGTGCGTGACGGAAGATATTTTTACGACCCACAGAATTACCACGGCCCCACGCTCTATTATTTTGCCGCCATTATCCCCTGGATCGTTCGCTTCTTCGGCGGCAAAGAGGCGGGG
>AP72_2010_repI_A001DRAFT_1000361_pt1 | contig 10544 bp, 12 predicted proteins | sample AmaPasrepliIA001_FD_9535 | JGI IMG/M metagenome (IMG submission 9535)
AGAAAGTTTACGAAGATAATGAAACATTCGTCTTCGAGGACATCAATCCACAAGCCCCTACCCACGTCTTAATCATTCCCAAGAAACACATCGTTGATGTCAAGGAGGCCAAGGCCGAAGATGCCGCAATCATTGGCAAGCTTCATCTAACCGCGGCAAAGATAGCTCGTGATCGCAAAATCGAGAATGGCTATCGCACAGTATTTAACGTGGGACCTGGAGCAGGGCAGTCAGTATTTCATCTGCACTTGCACTTATTGGGTGGACGAACGCTCACTTGGCCTCCGGGATAGCGCGCACGTCGACTGGCAGCAGCTCTTACGCAAACATCTCATTCAGATCCGCATATTTCACCGCGTCCTCTGCGAAAGTGAATGTGCCGCTCGCATGCATCTCCCGAGCTCCGCGGAGAAAGGCAGTGATTGCCGACCTGGCGAGCGCGCTGCCCACGCTAACTCGTTTCACTCCGAGCGCGGACAGATCCGCTAGCGTCAGTTGTACACCCTGTAGTCCCATAATGACATTCACTGGACGATCGACAGAGCGAACTACTTCCCTAATGTCCTCTTTCGATTTAAGGCCGGGCGCAAAGAGTACGTCAGCACCGGCATCCTGGAAAGCTTGAAGCCGAGCGATGGTGTCGCGCAAATCTGGACGTCCAACGATGAAGTTCTCCGCCCGAGCTGTCAACGTGAATGGAAACGAGAAGGAATGCGCGGCCTCGGACGCAGCGCGCACTCTCTCTGCTGCAAGGGAAATCTCGTATGGACCGTCTCCACCTCCTTGAGGAACATCTTCGATTGAGCAGCCCGCAAGTCCCGTCTCAGCAGCCGCTCGAATGGTCTCAGCAACACCGGCTGGATTGTCGGCATAACAGTTCTCGAGATCAGCACTCACTGGGAGATCGGTTGCTGCGACCAGCGCAGCGGCATGAACGAGCATGGTGTCTCGATCGATAGCACCGTCCTGTTTGCCCAGTGAAAACGCAAAGCCTCCGCTCGTGGTTGCAACAGCCTCAAATCCTAAAGATTGCAACAGGCGCGCCGTGCCAGCATCCCACGGATTCGGAATGATGAATGCATAATCGCGATGATGCAGCTCGCGAAATTTCTTTGCCTTTTCGGCTTGTGTAGGCATGGAACGCTCCTTGACCATTTTACGTGTTAGGACAGGACCGACTCATTGACTGCTGATTGCGGCATCTCTAGGCTGGAATAGATGAAATCGCGCCTCAGCATTGCTTTTCTTCTACTCCTGGTCCAACAGGGAACAGCGTTCAAACCTTCGCGTCTCGCCGCGCAGACTGCGGCAACTCAGCAAAGCGAGCAGAGAAGGACAAGCACGCCGTACGCCGGCGATCTTTCTATCTTCGAGGAAACCGATCGTGACAAGAAGCTACAGATACAGCGAGTGATGGACATTCTCGGCATCCATTCGGGAAGCAATGTTGCCGACATTGGTGCAGGCTCCGGCTGGTTCACGGTGAGAGCCGCCAGCCGCGTAGGAGACAGTGGCAGGGTCTATGCGGTAGACATTAATCCTGACTCGATCAAATACATCAACGACCGCATACGCAGAGAGGGGCTCCGTAGCGTTCGTACAATCCTCAGCGTTCCGGACGATCCGAGGCTGCCGGAGAACAGCATCGATGCCGTTCTCATCCTTAAGACCTACCACGAGATCGCGAATCCGGTGCTACTCCTCGAGAACCTGCGAAAGTCTCTCCGGAGCGGAGCACGAATCGGGGTTATTGACCGTAATGGAAATGGCGAAGATCACGGAATTCAGAAGGATGTTGTCATCAAGGAAGCTGCGCAGGCGGGGTATCGACTTGGCGATCAATACGATTTCGTAAAAACAGACCGCGTGGATTATTTCCTGGTCTTCGAGGCTAGTTCATCTCACTAGTACTTTCCAAGTCGATCGCAAGCTCATTACTCAGGCGAATCGAATCCCTCGCGCCACTTTTCGAGAGACACAGGATGCTTGCTGCGCACGATCTCTCCTTTGGCTGGAGCTTCTTTATGCTCACAGCTTTCATCCTTCTGGAAGATGCGTTCCAGGCAAGCAAGCAAATCAGTTGAGTTTTCACCTGTGACCATCGCGTCCACTCCCTGAGGGACTTCTTCATTGAATTTTTCAACGGAGATCACGAGTATGACGCAAACGTTAGCCTTCACGGCCTTGAGTGATTGCGCTACTGACCAACCCTCGGTCTCAACAAAGAAGGATTGATCCAGCACAACGGCATCCACTGGACTGTTAACACAGATCGCGACTGCCTGGTCGGGAGTAAAGGTTTCTGCCACAAGATATCCCGCATTCGTGAGGTGCCGTTTCAGGACGGACTTCCGACGATCAGTCAGCAAGAGCACTGTCTTGCCGTCGCCTCGCGCGGTGGCCTGACGAGAGTCTGGCGTCATTTCGACCTGCCCAAGATTATGCAGCAAGTTTCCGGCTCACCTCCGCCCACGGATCTCATGATTCAACCCAGAAGCGGTAGGATGTCGAAAAGAGTTGTCCGGTTGGATAACGCAATGTTGCGCCAAACTGCTTCAGAGCTGATGAAGGCGCAACTTTGGATTGCAAATGCAATTGGTAACTTTCTTCTTCAACTCACAACTAGAACCGCTGCTCACGATTTTCCGAAACTCACTTTTTCCTCTTTCGCCTATTCTCATTGGGTCTGAGTGGAAGACCTAGTTTGACCAGCATGCGATTCCTGTCGGCGATCAAGCCAACGCAAGCTCCTCGCGGTGCTGGACGTACTTTAACCAGGCAAGGCACAGCGATGATATTCTCTCGCTGTGCCAGGCCGGGAACTTCCTGCAGATCGAGAACCTCATATTCTAATTCCCCTCTGGGGAAAGCCGCGCAAAGATCCTTTACGATTTCTATCGCCTGAGTCGACGTTGGAGTAGACCCAGCAACATACAACTTTAAAAAATATGGTCCGGCTCCAGGAGCTCCGGTCGATGCTTCTCGAATTTCCTGGGAGCGGGGCGCTCGTGCCATCGCGATGTTTGTCTCGTCCCGTTATCGTTCTACGGTGAATGTTCGAGCGGGTTTCAGATCCAGACCAACCAGAACGCGTTCGGCATTCGAAAGGTCTCCAATGATCTTCTTGATCGGAGTTGGAAGCCTGCGAACCAGCGTGGGAATCGCAATAATCTGATCTCCCCTCGCCAGCTGCGGATTCTCGAGCAAATCGATAATCTCGATGCGGTAGCGGCCTCCCATATGCTTTTCACAAATCTGCTGCAGATTAGCAAACGCCGCAATGGAATTTGAGGTATTCCCAGCGACATACAAACGGAGTTCCCACTGCTCGATGTCGGACCTCGTTCCCCGCACTGGCATCCGCTTCGCCGTTGCCTTTCCTGCATGTGAATTGCCCCCGGTGCTGCTCACGTCGGAGCGCCGCTTCCCTGACCTCACTGTGCTTGCGGCCTTCTTCATCTTGCCTTCTTTCTCGCCAGCTGCGGACTTGGCTGTTGCTCTCCGGCAGCATTGAGCGTAAGCATGCGAATCCCTTCATCGCTGATTTCAAAGGGCTCCATCTTGCGTGAGTGGGCCATGCCGCGCGATTTCAGCAAATGGATCGCTCGTTGTCGTTCCGGCACCGCAACCGATACATCGCGCGCCAGAACCTCCATTTCACGAAGCAGTATCCATACATCCATCAGCGACGAGATCCCGATTGAGGTTTCCTCGATCAGACCCTTCACTGTGAGATTGGTAAACACTGCAGTGATGTTGTTCAATTTGAGGTAGTCAATAAGTCGCGTGAGCATCGACTTCACCGCGACAGAATCCCCTGCCGCAACTAAATTGGTGATCGGATCGATGACAACCACAGAGGGCTTGAATTCACTGATGTCGCGATGCATGCGCGCCAAATGCCCTTCCAGTCCAGTACTCGTGGGACGCGAAGCGATTATGTGCAACAGCCCTCGATCGATCCAGCGTTGCAGATTTAATCCCACGGAGTCCATGTTGCGCAGGATTTGACTCGGCGATTCCTCGAATGCGAAGTACAAACAGCGTTCACCGCGCTCGCATGCTGCGTTAGCAAAGTGGGCGGCGAAGATTGATTTTCCCGTACCGGCTGTTCCCGAAATGAGAACACTGCTGTTGCGGAAGAACCCTTTTCCTCCAAGCATTCGATCGAGCCCTTCAACACCGCTGGAGACGCGGTCTGTAGAAGCCTGATGGGTTAGCCCCACCGAGGTAATCGGCACTACCGAAAGGCCAGATTCATCAAGCAGGAATGGATACTCGTTCGTTCCATGAGCGGAACCGCGGTATTTCACCACACGCAGTCGGCGGGTTGACACCTGTTCGGTAACGCGATGGTCGAGAACGATGACACAGTCGGCAACATACTCCTCGAGTCCATGACGAGTAAGCATGCCACGATGTCCTATCTCCGCCGTGATGATGGTGGTTACGCCCTGCTCCTTCAACCAGCGGAACAGCCGACGCAATTCGGATCGAACGATGGCTTCATTCGGAAGGCCAGTGAACAAAACTTCAATCGTATCCAGCACAACGCGTTTGGCGCCTATGGTGCGAAGACCGTCGTCAATCCGCACAAACAGGCCAGAGAGGTCATACTCGCCAGTTTCTTCGAACTCATTCCGCGCCACGTGCACATGGTCAATCAACAGCATCTTTTTCTTTTCGAGTGCCGGAATGTCATATCCCAACGAAGCCATGTTCTGAGCAAGCTCCTGGCTGGTCTCTTCGAAACTTACGCACAATCCGGGCTCGCCATATTCCATTGCGCCGCAGAGCAGATACTTCATTGCAAACAAAGTTTTTCCTGAACCGGCCCCGCCGCACACGAGAGTGTTTCGGCCCGTAGGAATTCCGCCGCGGGTGATCTCATCCAAGCCCTGTGTGCCAGTAGGGGTCTTAGCGACGAACTCTTGAGAGTTCTTACTTCCAGCCTTACGAAGTTGAATGCCATCTGTTTTCATGCTTGTTTCGCTCGCAAGTGAGGCCTTAACATCGCCGGCTACATATATCTCTAGTTCCGGGTGCCAGGCTCAACTACTAGGGGTGAGGACGGTGTAAATCATCGTCACTCTTCAGGGCCGGATTTTCAACCAATCATAAAGATGCTGCATTGACTACGAAACGTTGTACGATAGCAATGACGATAGCAGTCAGGATTAAAGCAGTGCTATGCCCGGGTCCCGCCTGAAACTCGTATCGGACGAACTCAATTTCGATACTATCGACGCAACGGAAGTGCCGCGTGATCGCAAGGGTAAACACAACCCTTTGATGACGAAGATCTTGGAAGATTTGAAGCGTATCAGCCCTGCAATGGCGCTTAGAATCCCGAGGGCAGCATTGGGGTCTCAGAAGGTTGCAAATGTGAGAGCCGCCCTTACGCGTGAAATCAAGAAAACTGATCTTGTGATTGGAACCTCAGTCGACGACGATTACTTCTACGTTTGGCTCAAGAAATCGTGAAAGTCGACGTATGAGCTGCGCTCGGCAAGCTCTCGCAGAGTCGAGGGCTCCTCGATGATGAACTTCTTCCGCTCCTTGGCCGTCATTTTTCTCCCGAAGGCAGCTTCAAACAAACGCTCCGCGGCAGTGTTTGCCTGCTTTTTGCGAGCCTTTTTGACGACCTGTGCCATGCCCGCATTCTAAACCATGCTCTTGATGAGCGGCGCAATCGGGCTAATCTTAGAATTCCCAACATAGCTCACCCCGGTGCGCTCTGATGAGTGCCGCAATTCATGCGGCACTCACATACACTTTGGAATGTAAAGATCTGGAGATCGGCCACATGAAAGTCTCGGTATTTTGCGGTACAAGCGTCGATGGATTCCTCGCACGCACGAATGATACTTTCGACTTTCTAGAGACACCTGGAACCGTACCCCAAGGTTTCACGGAGTTCCTCAGCACCGTCGACGTGGTTGTAATCGGGCGCAGAACGTTCGAGGTCGTGCGCGATCTCGGTCACTTTGGGCTGTACGGGAAGAAGCAAGTTGTAGTGTTGAGCAGCAAGCCATTGGACCTTTCGTCGATTAAAGCCAAAATCGAGCAGATGTCAGGTCCACCGCGGGACATTGTGATCCAGCTCGAGAAGAGCGGATTCACACACGCGTATGTCGATGGGGGCATCACCATTCAACAATTCCTGAGATCTGGATTAATTGACTGCATCACGATGACACGCGTCCCGGTGCTGATTGGAGAGGGCATTCCTTTGTTCGCCGCCGTTCCTCATGACATCCACTTGCGACATTTATCGACGCGGTCTTATAAGGGCGGGCTTGTTCAGAGCAAATACGAAATTGAGCGTCCGGAGACCCGGACGCCACCCAAGAAGCAGCGACCGCTCCGTTGAGGGAAGCGCACCAGAAAGAAGTAATTGCGATATGCCGCGCGGGCGTACGCCTGTCATTTTTCCGATCGGATAGATCAACCTTGCTGTCACTTACCTTGAATCGACAATAACTCCACTTCAAAAATGAGCGTTGCATTCGGACCAATATCGGAGCCCGCGCCTCTTTGACCGTAAGCTAAATCAGAGGGAATAAAAAGCTGCCACTTTGATCCGACGGGCATCAGCTGAAGTGCTTCAGTCCATCCCTTTATGACTCCGCTCACGGGGAATGTCGCTGGTTCTCCGCGCTTATAAGAGCTATCAAATTCCGTGCCATTGATGAGCGTGCCCCGGTAATTACAGACCACGGAGTCCGAAGCCGATGGTTTTGGTCCACTGCCTTCTTTGAGAATCTTGTATTGAAGTCCACTCGGCAGCGCGACCACGCCTTCTTTGCCCTTATTCGCCGCGAGGAAATCTTCTCCCTCCTTCTTGTTGGCTAGCCCAAGCTGTTGAGCTTTTTCCTGCTGTCTTGCGCGCATGTCATTTTGCAATGTTGTGAGAGTGGTCATCGCTTCGTCGTCGGACAACAGCGGCTTGTTTCCTGCCAAGACATCTTTTAAACCCTTGGCCACAATGTCTGGTTCCACGTCCACTGATTGCCTCTGAAGAGTCTTTGCCATGTTCATACCGATTGCGTAGCTAATTTTGTCCTGCTGAGTCGTGAGAGCAACAGCCTTGGGCTTGGCTGCCGGGGTTGGCGTTCGTCTTACGGTTGTAGTCTTCTTTGTCGTGGAAGACGGTGTGTGTTGAGCATTTTTCGCAGAAGTTTGCTGTGCGAATGCAGTCGGCAGTAGCACAATTGCCAACATCGATAACTTCAAGAACATGGAAGGCATATTTCGCATGCCTCTATCGTCGCACGAGATTGAGCAGAATCAGATCAATGACCAGTTAGGATGAACCAGAAAAGTATGGATTCCTCGCGAATTGGGATGAGAAGGTTCATCATCACCGGAGCGCCCGGTGCAGGTAAGACAGCGATCATTCGACAGTTAGAACTTAATGGTTTCGGCGTAGTCGAAGAGGCTGCTACCGACGTTATCGCTGCTTCTCAAGCCAGGGGGATAGCCGAACCTTGGACGGATCCCTCGTTTATTGATGCGATCGCTAATTTGCAGAAGATGCGCCAGATTCGCGCTTCTTATCAGCCAGAAGAGATTCAATTCCATGATCGGTCGATTGTTTGCACAGCTGCATTGGCGACTTACCTTGAATTCTCCTTTTCGGCTGTTCTTGTCAGCGAACTGGAGCGGATCACAAAGGAGGAGGTATACGAAAAGCGCGTCTTCTTTATACGAAACCTTGGCTTCATCACAGCGACTGAAGCGAGACGGATTAGCTTCGAAGATACTCTGCGCTTTGAACGAATCCACGAAGAAACTTACCGACGATTCGGTTTTGAGCTTGTTTGCGTAGAACCAGGGAGTCTGCTGGAGCGCGTTGACGCAATCACAACGGCGATTCGTTGATCTGATCGCTACTCGATTTCTGATCGGCCGGGAGCCTCTGATATCCGCCGGTCGCCAACTTCACGCGAACAGATGATTCAGAAAAGGGCGAAGCCGCTGTCCGCCTTACCTTCTTACCTTGGGCTGTCCCGATGTTGAGCTTTGACGTTGTATCCTGCTTTGCTCAGAATCTTGGCTACATCCTGGGCGATCATGACCGATCGATGCTGACCGCCCGTGCATCCGAACGCCACAGTTAAGTAGCTTTTCCCTTCGCGAATGTAGTGTGGCATCAGATAGACCAGCAACTCTGAGATCCGGTCGATAAACTCCTGGGTCTGCGGAAATTGTCGGATGTATGCAGCGACTTTTGGATGACGGCCCGTTAGGGGACGGAACTCCGGAACGAAATGTGGATTCGGAAGGAAGCGGACGTCGAACACCAAGTCGGCCTCGTTTGGAACGCCATTCTTGAATCCGAAGCTGACGCAGGAAACCAGAATGGTGTTACTGTTCGTGCCTTCTTGAAATTTCTCGATGATGTGAGAGCGCAGCTCGTGAACGTTAAATTTCGAAGTGTCNATGATTACGTCGGCCAAATTGCGCAGAAAATCGAGGCGCTTACGCTCGGTGCTGATTGCACTTGCTACTGANGAACTCTTTCCCAACGGATGAGGACGCCGCGTCTCACTGAAGCGCCGGACCAGCGAATCNTCTGAGGCCTCCAGAAACAAAACCTGTGTATTGATGGTCTTTTTTACCTGCTTNAAAATCTGCGGAAGTCGATTCAGCGTGCCGCCCTCGCGAATATCGACCACAATCGCAGTGCGCTCGATCTCCGGAGATTGCCGTGCCAAGTCCGCAAAGCGCTGAATCAGCTCCAGCGGAAGATTATCAACACAATAATAGCCAAGGTCTTCGAAAGCCTTAAGGACTGAGCCCTTGCCTGAGCCGCTCATTCCCGTGATAAGAACGAGTTCGGTTGGTCCTCGCTTTTTCTTTGGACCTCGAGGATGGGAGTTGCGGGAGATCTTCACTGTATCCCGCATGGCTTTAGAGCCAGTTGGCATGAGCGAATGGTAACAAATCGGATGATCGGGTCATCGGGTGATCGGGTGAAGTGAAAGCCGGTTATGCCTGCTTTCGGAGTACTTGCTTCAAAGGCGCTAACGCAACGTCGAGAAACGTGACTTCCCGATTCTTACTTCATCCGATCACCCGATTCTTTATGGTGCTTCAATCAGCTCCATCTTGCCGTCCTTCGTACGGTGCAGTACTTTGACACGCCCTTCCGGATCGCGGAACACAAAGACTTCGCGATCGCGAAACTCAGCTTCTTTCACGGCCTCTTCCAACGTCATCGGACGCATTGCTACGGAATCTGCTGACTTTACCACGTGAGTCTCCGTCAGCTTAGCGACGGCTGGGAATGAATGAACTACCACGGGAACGGCAGTCGCGACGCTGCTGCCTACCGCCATCGTCTGGGCTTGCTGCTTAGGCAGAGCGGGGGACCATTGCGTCTTGCGTGCGTGACGTTTCTTCGCGCGCCACCGAGTTTTGTATTTGATGGCTTGGCGATCAATCTTGTCGAGCGCCTCACCGACGGCCACAGACATGTCAGTCGATTCGGCGATGCCGACGATGGGATGATTGCGAACTTTGATGGTGATTTCGGCGATGTGCCGATGTTTCTCGAGGGTGAGAATTACATGCGAATCGAACGTGCTGCCGAAGAGCTTTTCCAGTTTGCCCAAGCCGTGTTCCACCTGCTTGCGCACTGCGGGAGTGACTTCATACTGCCTTCCGGTGTACTCGACGTTCATTAACTCCCTCCTGAATGCATTGGGTCCTCGTGAATCGGAAAGCGTTGCTGCACTCTGTTACATGTTCGTGTTAGTTCCGGTTCCTCCTTTCAAGCAAATCATGGGATTGCCAATCAGCAACCCGTCAAAATCGCTAGTTCTAATCCTTCACGCGTCTCTGATGCGTGCTGGGAATTTTCATATCCTCACGATACTTCGCCACGGTACGCCGTGTCACGTTGATTCCTTGCGACTGCAATATCCTTGTGATCTGCTCGTCAGTGAGAGGACGGCGCGAGTCTTCTTCTTCAATCAGCTTCTTCACTCTCCGCTTAAGAATCATCAGCGAAGTACCGCCACCTTCGGGACCATTCACACTTTCACTGAAGAAATAGCGGAGTTCGTAGACACCTTGCGGCGTGTGCACATATTTGTTTGCAACGGCGCGGCTCACCGTGGAGGGATGCACGCCGATCTCTTCGGCAACTTCTTTGATCATCATCGGCTTTAGTTGATCGATGCCCTGGTCGAGGAACTCGCGCTGGCGTCCGATGATGGCGTAGCAGGTCTTCAGGATCGTCTGCTTACGCTGCTCGATGTTTTTCATGAGCTGAATAGCAGACTTATACCGCTCTTTTACATAATTGCGAACATCTTTTTCAGCGGCGTCGCGGTTGAGCAACTTCTTGTATCCGGGATTGAGGCGGAGCACCGGGATGTCATCTTCGTTCATGAGCACGAAGTATTCATCGCCCTGCTTGACGAATGCCACATCGGGCTCAATTAACCGGGGCTCCACCTGGTTGTAGCGCTGGCCCGGTTTCGGATCGAGTGTCTTGATAAAGTTCAGCGCATCCATCACCGCGTCAAGCGGAC
>AP72_2010_repI_A001DRAFT_1000364_pt1 | contig 10540 bp, 10 predicted proteins | sample AmaPasrepliIA001_FD_9535 | JGI IMG/M metagenome (IMG submission 9535)
CGCCGAAGTGGCGGCGTGGCGTCCGGCCGCTAACCGCGCCGAGCGCGCCGCCCTGCCGGAATTGAGCATGAGGCCGGTTGGCGAGCCAAGCGAGCCGCGCGGCCTTCACTTCGACATTGCGCTTGAAAAGCAGGACGCTGTCGCCGCCGCAGTTGTCGAGCGGGTCGAAGCAATCCCGCCTTTCAGCCATGACGAAGTGATCAAGGAAATTCACAAGGCGGCGGCGCTCTGCAACGTCGGCGTCCTTCGCGACGATCAGATGGACGAAATTGGCGCAGCCGGCGATCGTCGATCGTCTTCGCCGAAGCAAGATACTTACGTCGACGCCGTCCGGCGGCTGCATTTCGAAAATCTTAATCCAGGGACGACGGCTTGGGCTGAACAAGTCGGCGAAATGATCGACAAGGGGCATGACCCGGCGAATGCTTACCGCGGGATCAATCGGACAATCCAGAACGACGCCTTAATCGAACAGGTCAAGGCTCGCGCCCTGACCGGCGAGATACTTCCGCCGATCATCAACGCCGACGAAGGTCCGTTCGCTGCAATCGAGCGGCTTTGCCAAACGGCTGCGCTCAAGACTATCGAGCCGGCGCAGACAGCGCGCCAGCCCTGGTATCGTGTCCCCTACTGGGAGCTAGCCTGTCCGCCGGTCAATTGGCTTGTCGAAGGCAAAATTCCGCGATTGCTTGGCCTGATCCACGGCCAGACCCATGAGGGAAAGACTTTCGTCGCCTTGAATTTAATCCATTGCCTGACCGTCGGCGGGAATTTCTGCGGCGTCGACGTGAAGCCGATCGCCGACAACGAGTATGTCCTTTATGCCAGCTTCGAAGACTGGGCTGGCGTCCATGTGCGCTTGGACGCTCTTTACGGGCCTGACGGCGAGCTAAACAAGATCGCGGCGCACAAGCTGATCGTTTTTCCCGACTATGAAGCGAACGGCGGCGGCGCGGATAGCTTGCTGATGGTCGTCAAGGCGATCGAAGAACTCCGCTTAGAGGGTCGCCGTTGCGTGCTTTTGGTTCTCGATACGCTGGCGAGCAGCGAACTGATCATTAAAGAAAACGATAACGATGAAAGTATCCGGCTGTTTAATTTGCTTCGCCGCATCATGCGATCGTATCAAATGGCCGTGCTGCCGATCGCGCATCAATCGAAAAGCGAGCGCGACCGCGATCCGGAGCATCGGCAATCGCGCGGAGCGGGAAGCAAGGACGGCGCAGTAGATTTTTCGCTTTCGGTCGACCGCGGCAAAGTGTCGTGGAGCAAGTTGCGTGGCGCGCCGCGGCCATTGCCGCAACAATTCGATATTGTCGACAACAAGCTTGTTTGGTCGAATATCACGGCGCAAAGTGTTCGGACATTAGCGCCGACGGCGCTTGAACTCGGCGCGTCCTTCATGGCTTGCACAAGCCCGGTCGCCGATCCGAGCAATGTCAAAGAACTGACGCGCCTGGAAGTGACAAACGCGACGCGCAACATGATCGCGAAATACTTGGGCGGCAATCATACGAACGAACTTATGACGGGAGCCTTTTTAACAACGAAAGCTGCGATAGAATTTGCGATCGATCGCTGGATTGTGACAAGTGGGTATGGCAACGGGACTGTCGCAGATTTGCTTGGCAATCTCACGGCGAGCCGTGCGGCCAAATCGGTAGGTAGCTTCGTCATTCTTGACGCCATCATGTTCGCGCCGCCGGTTCCGGTCGTCAGCGTCCAGTTGCAGCCCATGATCCCGTTCATGCCTCCCTTCAAGCCGTTCAAAACTTGACGACTTTTGTATGCGTGTGTTAAAGGGCAGGCTGAAAACGAGGATTAGCCAAATGCCCGCAATGGAGCCGTTTCGGCCGGAAAAGCCGAAGAAAACTGCGCCGGGAAAAGGCCGGCCGTCGCATTTTCTGTCAGGCCCGATGACGATCGTCACGGTTCGAATGCCGAAGGAATTGGTCAATTCGATCGGCTACGTCCTGCGCAACGATGACATAGGCGAGTTCGGTTCGCGGTCCGATCTAGTCGTCCAGGCCGTCGAAGCGTATGTTGATCCGCGGATCAAAAAGATCGCGAAGCGCCGTGGCATTCCCGTTTAACAAAGAGGCGTCGAAGTATCGCAAGGCGCTGACCGAGCTATCGGGCAACGTCAAGAACTTTTGCGCCAGGATCGACGCCTTGTTGCTGACCGAACCGGCCGCGACGCCGGAAGCCAGGGTCAAGCGCGGTATGGAAATCGCCGCGCTCGTCAACGCGCTTGAACTTGCAAACGACAAGGTGCGGAGGTTCACCCTTGGACTTTCAGACAGAGGACAAGCTGCAGGTCGAGACGGTCAATTACCTGCGCAACCTGCCGATCGTGTGGTTTCACGTCCCGAACGGAAAACGGCGGCGGCTGACCGACGCGATCCGCCTTAAGGCGCTTGGCGTCAGGCCCGGCGTCGCCGACTTCATTTTGCTGATCCATGGCGTCGCCGTGGCGATCGAACTCAAGAACGCCGCCGGGATACAGTCGAAAGACCAAAAGGGTTTTCAAACTGCATGGGAAGCGAACGGCGGCCTTTATCGAATTGCCCGTAATGTCGCCGGCGTCGCCGCGGCCGTCGACGAAGCTTTCGCGATCGTTGCAAAGCTGTCTAAGATAGCGGTCTAAGGACAGAAGTCCCGAACCGGACCCGTCGGCCGAAGGACATTCCCCAAAATGTTGAACTGGACGCTGACGGGTCACTTGCCGATCGCCATCCAAAAAACGTCCGCCGGTGTAAAGGCCGGCGTCAGCGTCAGGTCGGCGTCGTTATCGCCTTTGAACGTCGTCCCGCTGACTGTGACCGCCAAAGCGTGCGCCAGGATTTTGACGAAGGGTTCGATCGCCCAAAATCTCAGTTGATTTGGTCCGGTTATGTCGACGCCGACAGCAAGCGCCTCGCCTTTGGCGCAGGCGACCGCAGCGAGCGCGCCGGTCGAGAACACAATAGGGAGGGTCAGCGCGTCGCCATTTCCGGTCGGCAGGCTGTAAGAGCCCCAGCGCAATTGAAGGCCGCCAGGGAGCGCCTGAGCCCCTTGAGCGGCCAAAGTAGAGGCGAACTCAGGCCAAGCCGCCAGGGAGTGGACTTCAGCGCTCGCCGTGATCCGGCCGTCGGCGTCGACGGTCAGGGTCGGATAAGCCGTCGTCGATCCATAGCCGCCGCTCGTCACGCCCGACGGCGGGATCGCGCTTTCGGGAATTTGCCCCTTGTCATTCAGGATACTCGTCAGCGTCAAAAGCCAACGATTGAAAGCGGGATTTCCAGCGAGCGGCGGCGGGGGCGGGACCTTGCTCGCAAGCTGTTGCCCAGCCATTTACGCCCCTTCGGTCTTCGGCATGTAAAATTCGTCGATCTGAAAAGGCGCGGCCGGGCCGCTGTAGCGCAGCCGGAATTGTCGGCGCCGGGCAGTCCCCAGGCGGCGCGAAACGGAGCGCCGATGGGCTACCGTATCGAGCGGAAACGGGACCGTCCGCAGGCCTTTCCAGCTATTGCCGCCGTCAGGCGTCCAGTCGAGTTGATACGATCCGGCCTTTGAAAATGTCAGCGAACTCGTCACATCGATCTGGTCGACGACGTGACGGGTTTCCTCTTCGCCGAAGACCTGACTGATGATCGTCCGCATGATGGGTCCGGCGGGTTCGCTCGCGTTCGTCAGATCAGGCCGGCAGATCGTCCCGTCAGCGCAGCCGATCAGGACAAGCCCGCCTTCGGTCTGGAAAGCGCAGCGGCCGACATGATCGTTACGGCCGGGCGTCTGGCGGTAGTTCCAAAGCTTCGATCCGGTCGCGTATTCGATCGTCCAGTTCTGATCGGAAGTCAGCACGTAAAACATATCGCCGCCAATGGCGTAGGCGTAGCCGAACAACGTCGACAGGTCGGTTTCCTGCAAGAGCAGGTCGACCCAGGCCGCGGAAACCGGCTGCGCTTGCTGCCCGGCGCCCTGCCAGACCCGGCGATCAGTCCCGACGAACCATAGGTTGGATTGGCAATAGGCGAGGGTCGGCCGGGCCGCCAAGCCAACGTCCAGCATGGAGTTCGGGAATGGCGAGAAGGGGAAATTCACGCCCTGGCCAAAATCGTAGAAGTGTTCGATCGACCGCTTGCCGAAGCACCACATGAAGCGGTCGACGGTCAGAAGATCGATCAGCGGGTCGGCCCGCGCCTCTTTCGAGGCGAACCATTCGGCGTCAACCGACGCCGGCGCGAGCGCCAGGGATCGATACATTTGCTGGCCGATCGCCGTTCCGCCCTGCGGCGCGAGCCCGCCCCAAATCGTGATGTTGTCGAGTTCGCAGACCGTCGTCGGCGAAAACGACGCCGCAACGCCGCTGCCGCCCTGATCGATCCCTGGATTGATCCAATTGCCCGGTGAATAGACTGTGACGCCTTTATCGAGCGTCGCGACGGCGCCGATCCCGCGATCGTCAGCGATGGCGAGCCCGGTAATGTCTTCGGCGAGCCGGACAAGCGAAGTCGGTTCGGCGAGATTGCCGGCGTTGAGCGGCGAGCCTGTGTGAACGTCGCGGTAGACCGACCCGCCGGCCGAAACGCTCCAATAAGTTCCTTCGGCCGCGCCGATCGCTATCACGCGATAGTTGTCCGGCTGGCAGACCGTCGTCAGGCCGGGCGTTCCGACCAAGCGAACGAGGCCGGCGCGCCCCTCTTTCTGATCACGCGGGATCGCACGGACGTTGATCAGCGTCGCGCCGCGGTTATCGAGGCCGTTCGGATCAGCGAAGGCGCTGAGAATATTCAGGACCGCCATGTTATTCCCGCTGCAGCCTGATCCATTGTCGGCCCCTGGCGTAGCTTAACCATTGCTGTTCAAGCAGATCGGCGCGCTGTAGCTGGACGGCGACCGCCTGGGGGTTTCGCCCATATCCGCCCATCAGGCGCTTGCCGAGCAAGTGTTCGACGGCGTCGACGGCGTCATCGGGGAGCGGAAGCACGTCGGACTGTTTTGTGACCGCAGGAATACGGCCGCCGAGTTCGATCAAAAGCGGCGTGTCGGCGCGCGGGACCTGCCAGACCGTGACAAGGATCGAATTATCGGCCTGCCGCTCTTGATGGGCTTTCGTGACAAGCCCTGGATAGGTCGTGCGGGTCACGTCATACATCGGCGCGAAATTGACCGCCCGGCGGATATACTGGCCCATGTCCATAGCGTCGATCCGGCGCACGTCGCAGGCGTCTACCTGAACGTCATAGGTCTGTTTCGCCGTCCCGACCGTGAAAGATTGCTGACCCATGCGCAGCGTGAAGTTGACCCGCGAAATGAGATACTGGCTCGCGCCGTCCTGATGTTCCGAACGTAGTAGCTTATTCAGCGCCAGAATGCCGTCGGCCATTTCGTTTGTCGTCGGGGTTTCGCTCACGTCAATGATGCCAAAAAGCTTCAATGACGCCGTGACTGTGTCGCCGACCGCTACGGTCATCAGCTTTCCCCTACTTTCGGCGCGTGTTCATGGATGCCGGCCGCCAGATTTTGCATATCGACATTCGGCGTCGCCGGCGGGACATTAACCCGGTCGGCCGACACGCCGGACGGGATAAAGACGCCGTCATAGCCGATCGGCCGCGGCGCGTCGGCAACAAACCGCGTGTCGGTCAACTGCCGATCGCGCAAACCGAAGGCGTTCGGATAGAGCGCATTCGTTTTGTTCGGCGTGTAGAAATTCGTGCGCGACAGCATGTCGACCGCGCCGCCATAGCTATGCCGCAACGAAGGCGGATAGCCAACGTCCCAAGGGTCCTTCGGCCCGGCTGTGACGCCGCCCCAGCGTGGCGGCAATGGATAGGCCGGCGGTTCGATCGACCGATCCGCCTTGACTTGAAAGTCAAGCGACGGGTGATACGGGTCCCAGCACGCCGGGCAGACTTTGAGCCCGGTCATTTTCTCAAGTTTGAGCGATTTTTGAGCGACGCGAAAGGCGCAGCGCGGACAGGCGCCCCAAACTTCGAACTGCTTTAAATCCGGCTTTTTGGTAAGCGCCGCCGGATTGTTGAGCCGGCGGGACCCATCCGTTCGGACCCAGCTTTTTCGCAAGTCGCGCATTAGCCTAAATCCGGTCGACAGCCGTTGACGGTTTCTATAGCACGGCGCAGCCGCAGGAGTTCAATCGACTGCTTGCGCCGCTGCGCAGCCTTTTGCTTTTCATATCGGGCGACAAGCAGATCGCCGAAAAAGAAGTCGCGGACGATGCCGGCGATCTTCATGCCGAGCGCGAAGCGGCGGATTTTCGCGCGGTTCTTCGGACCGCCGACCGGCAGGCCCCATTGCTGGGCGAAATAGAGCATTTCATCGTCGGCGGTCGCCCAGGACTTGCGGACGATCGCATCGTTGCCGCCGCGAAAAACGGGGGTCGGATCGAACGGAATACTTTCGATCGTCTTCGGATCATTTGTGATGAAAACTTGCTGGGCAGGCTTTGGGCTGACAAGGCTATACATAGGGGTTCAGGCTCCCGTTGAGTGAACGGGAAAAATGCCCGACTTTCGTATTACAGTCAAGCAACGGCCGCCCGCTAAGGCGGCCGTTCTCTTTGCCGGGCGTGGGTGCGCAGGCGTTGAGGACTACGCGCCAGACCCCGGCGAAGCGTAAATCGCGCGCCAGTCAGGGCAGGCGGTCGATCCGCGGAACCACATGGCCAGAAGCGAAGCCTGATTGCTCCAATTGCTGTCTTCGCGGACTTCATAGCCGGACCGTTCGAACCATGTCAGGCCGGCCATGGGCGTGTCCTGTTCGGACGTTTGCATGAACGTCGCATCCTTGTCGATCAGGAACGGCGTTTCAAGGACTTCGGGGATCGCGCCGGTGACGCGAAGCACGTTGATATTGTTCGACTGCGAATTTGGCTGCAGCGGCGAGCCGAGAATACGCCGGCATTCGGGGCCGCTTTCCGGCGAGATAATGACCCGCTTCAACCGGGCGTTGATAATGTGGCCGCGCGGATTGCGCATGTAGGAAATGCGGATGACGGCGTCTTCGAAAAAGAGTTCGGAAATATCCTGGGCGACAAGCGTATTGTCCATGAGGCCCGCCGGCGTCGGGTGAGCCGATGAAATGAGCGGGACGCCGTCGAAGCGGTTTCCAAGCACCGTGTCGAACGCCAATTGCAATGGCGCGTGCGCGATGTATTCCTCCGTTCGCCGGGCCGCCAAATTCAGTTCGCGCGCAAGCCGCGCCGACACGTCTTCGTAAAGGTTGTCGTCCTTCGCTTCGCGGGAAATCGCGACGGCGAGCCCGTAGGCGCAATGGGTGACTTGCTGCCGGGCGCCGTCCGAAGTCATGTCGAAATTGACCGGCGCGAGTTCGGGTTGCTGATAAGCGAGCCCCAGCCCGGCGCGCTCCGTCAGAAACTCTTCAAAGGCCTTTTCCGATGTTTCGGTCCCATAGAAGCCCTTGTAAACGGCGTCCAGATTTTCATACTCGCCGAAAATGGCGCGGATGCCGGGCCAATATTCGCTGGCGTGGGTCGAACGATCGATGACCTGCATTGCGGTAAGCCCCTCTTGCCGGCCGCAATTCTTAGGGCGGCCCCCTAAAGCGCTCAAGACCTTAGCAAATACGGGAAATGCGGTAAAGTAATTGCGGGCGTTGTAACAGGGGAATACAAAAAGCCATGCGGTTGACCCTGCCAAGCTTCGACTTGAAGCTGACCGAGCCCGACAAATTTGGCAATCTTGCCGAAGACTTAGAGGACGGCGAGCGCCTTGCGCTGGGCGGCGAACTGATCGCCCTGATCCAACTTGACGAAGCCGATCAGGCCAAGTGGCAAAATGAAGCGCGACGCTATCTTGACGACTTCAAGGAAAATACAAGGTGGGATAGTAAAACCGGCGAAATGGCCGCAGCGAACGAAGACGCGCGCTCGCCGTCGCTAGGTTTGGTCCTTCAAGCCGTGACGCAGTTCAACGGCCGCGCCGTCGACGCCCTGATCGGCGAAGCCGATTTCGTCAAGCCGACCGATACAAACCCGGCGTCGAAGCAACTCGCCGACTGGATTTCCAATCAGCTTCGCAACGTCGATCAGAATTGGATGAGTGACACTGACCTGATCACGCTTCACGCCGCGGCGACCGGCATGGCGTGGCGCAAGCGGACGATGGATCGCACGCGACAGTATTTCGAAAGCAACTTTCGTCCCTTCGATTGCGTCATCATTTCGCCCGACGCCGCCAACGTCGACAAAGCGCCGCGGATAACCGATCGGCTGCAAAAGTTCTCTTACGAAGTCACACAGATGGTCGCGTCGGGCCAATGGCTCGATCCCGAACTGGACGACGACATTGACCCGCAGGGACTTCACGACTTTTACGAACTCCATTGTTGGCTGGACTTCGACGATGACGGGATCGAAGAACCTTGGATCGTGACGATTTGCTGCGAAAACCAATACATTCTTGCGATCTATCCACGATGGTCCGCCGCCGGGATCATCCAAAGCGACAAGTTTCTGTCGTTCCGCGCCCATCAGCATTTTACGCCGTATAAGTTCCTCCCCGATCCTGACGGCAAGTTTCACTCGCTGGGCTACGGCTGGGCGCTCGATAGATACGAAAAGGCGACCGGCGACATGCTGGCGCTGTTCTTGGACCTTGTGAAAAAGGCTTCCGAAGACGCCGGCGTCGCGACCGGACTTGGCTACGGCCTGCCGGAAACTCTCACGCTGCATCGTAACAAAGTGAACGTCCTTCCCGGCAGCGACGGCCGCCCGATCGGCGACGTTTTCACGCCGCTGGCGCAGCCGGGCATTCCGCCGGCAGTCCCGCAAACGCTGGACCTGCTTTTGAAGCTGTCGGACCGGGCGACCGGCGGAATCAATCTCTTGACCGAAGCGCCGGCGAGCATGACCGCGACGATGGCGTCGGGGATCATGCAAAACGACGCGCTTGTCCATACTGCAATCTATCGACGCTTTCATACCGCGATGACGGCGGACATTCGCAACTGCATCCTACTTTATTCGGACTTCGGCCTGATCCCGCCTGAAATCGAAATGGCGACGACGGGAAGCGTTGCCTTGACGGCGGACCCGGCGATTTCGACCGAACTCGTTCGCGACGCCATGGTCGCCTACTATGCGAAGTTCATTGAAGACCCGATGACGAACCCGATGGAGCTACGGCTGCGGATGCACCAGCTTATGCGCGTCCCCGAGCCGCAAAAGCTGATCACGCAACCGCCGCCGCCGCAACTGACGCCGGCGGAACAGGCGAAGACCCACGTCGATCTTGAGCGCAACAAAACCAAGGCGGCGCTCGATCAAAGCGTCATCGCCAAGAACTATGCCCAGGCGATGCAATTCCTACAGCAAGTCGTCAACAATGCGCAGGCGATGGCGGCGCAGCTTCAACAGTTCGAAGCCGGCGCCGATCAGCTAAATCCATCGCTGGCGACGACGGCGGGCGATCAGCAAGGCAAGCAGGGAGCGCAGCCAAATGGGAATGGAGAGGTTCAACCCGGTGACGCTGGGGCAAATCAGGGAATGGAGCAAAAGCCCGGTAACAGCGGCGCTCGCGGGCCGACTAGCGCAAGCTTTAGGGGACTTGGCCAACAAATGGGTCCAGGGCAATTACCAAACGGAGCAGGAACAAGTAACGGCGCAGGCGCGGGCGAAGGAACTCAGCCATCAAGTGGCTCTGTTCAATGACCCTGACGCGCTCGCACGTTTTCTTGGTTTGCCGACGGAGGACGAATGAGCAACCTGCAACACTCGTTTTCGATCCCGCACGAAAAAGTCGATTGCATCGGCGACAAGCTTGTGATCCGCGTCCCACAGCCGCCGGCGCGGGTCGGCTCGATACAGCTTCCCGATATGTGGCGGGACGTGGCGCAACACAACGTCGTCGCCGGCAAAATCCTCGCCATGGGGCCGATCGCCTTTTGCTACCAAATGAACGGCGAAACGAAGCGCCATGACGTTTCGGTCGGCGACTGGGTCATCTTTCGTCCCTTCGCCGGGACGATGCTGCAGCCCGACGGCAAAGTCGGCGCGATCGGCGGCGTGCGCTACCTGAATGCGAACAGCGACATTTACGGTATCATCAAGCCGTCCGAAATGGCGCAGGCCGAAGCCCTCTTAAAGGCGGAAGACGATGGAAACCTTCAACGAATTTCTGCTTAAGCGCACTATCCAAACAATGGACCGCGAACTTGAGACAGCGGTCACGCTTGGCGACGCCAACCGGGTCCGCGAGATTTCCGACGACATTGCCAAGCTGAAAGGTATGTCAGCCCCAGCTACGCAAACTCCCAAGCAATGGAATTATGAAGACGCCAAAAAGGCGGTCGTCAAAATCGCGCCGTGGTTCGGCAAGGACCCTGACAAAACCAAGGCGGCTTTCGAGGCGTCGACGTTCATTGATCCGACGCAATACAACGGCGATTATGACGCTTATGCGAAGGCGCTCGTCGAAGCCGTCGACAAAGGCAAGCCGGGGGACGACGACGACGGCGGCGGCGAGGACGAAGACGAAAACGGCGAGGACGAAAACGGCGAGGAAGAAGTGGAAGACGA
>AP72_2010_repI_A001DRAFT_1000365_pt1 | contig 10537 bp, 10 predicted proteins | sample AmaPasrepliIA001_FD_9535 | JGI IMG/M metagenome (IMG submission 9535)
CGATCACGGCATCGGCATAGCCCGCCGCGACCAGGGAAAAATTTTCGAGAAGTTTTATCGCGCCGGCGATCCGCTGGTTCACAACACCAAAGGCAGCGGCCTCGGGCTTTCGCTGGTGCGGCACATCACTGAAGCTCACGGCGGTGTTATCGAAGTTGAAAGCGCGCCCGGCACGGGCAGCAAATTCATCATGTCTCTCCCGCTGATGCATGTGGCGCAACTGACGTCCCAGGCGACCTCAGCGACGGTTCAACAACAAACCATATGAAATCAAACGGAAACTCAAACCGAAAAGCCAACGGGCAGAGCGAACTTTTGTCGCCTCAGCCCGCGGAAATTACCGTCGGCAAACGCGCTCGGATCTTAATTGTTGAAGATGAGCCGGCCATGGTCGCCGGCCTGCGCGACAATTTTGAATACGAAGGATATGAAGTAATCAGCGCCGGCGACGGCGTTGAGGGGTTCGATCGCGCGCTATCGGAAAATCCCGACCTGGTGGTGCTGGATGTCATGATGCCGCGCATGAGCGGTCTGGACGTTTGCAAGCTGCTGAAGGTCAAACAGCCGTCGCTGCCGATAATTATGCTTACCGCGCGTGGCCAGGAGATTGACAAGGTGGTCGGGCTCGAGCTCGGCGCCGACGACTACGTGACGAAACCATTTTCGATCCGCGAGTTGATGGCCCGTGTCAAGGCCGTCCTGCGCCGCGCCTCGCCGCAGCCGGCTGCCGATATTTATAAATTCAGCGATGTCGAGGTGAACATTCGCAGCAATGAGGTGTTGCGCGGCGGTGCGCGCGTGGAACTTTCAGCCAAAGAGTTTGCGTTGCTTGCCTATTTTGTCGCCCATCCGGCAGAGACGCTCTCGCGCGATCGTTTGCTTGACGCGGTTTGGGGCTACGAAAACTATCCAAATACCCGCACCGTCGACACGCACATCGTCCATCTCAGGCAAAAGCTGGAACCTAATCCGGAGGAACCGCGTTTCATTCTTACCGTGCATGGTACCGGTTACAAATTCGTAGGGTAGGATCCCGAGTTTCATATGTCCCAGTCAGGATTCAATACAGGAATTGCAACCCGACGTGTAGTTGATCGCGCGGCACCGGCATCTCGGCGGCGCTCGGGGCGAACATCGCAAAGCGATCTCGATGCCAAGCTGGAAGCGTTGCAAAAAGATTACGCCGATTTGCATACGGCGATCTTTGAAGCGGCGCAGGTGCATCGCCGGCTGTGCGCGCCGCGCCAGCTGCGGTATGGCGACTTTGAGATTGCCAGCGAGATCTTCGCCGTCCGCCATTTGCCGGGCGACTTCTTCACGGTCGAACAAACTAAGAGCGGGATCGTGATGGCCCTGGGCGACATCTGCGGCAAAGGTCTGGCAGCCGGGATGTGGACCACGCACGTGGTGGGGATGGTGCGCGCTCACACTGCCTCGCTCTCAGGGACCGAGCAGGTTGTGGCGGCGGTCAACCGTGACATCTGCCGCATGTCTACGGTGCGGCCATTAGCGAGTCTGTTTCTGGCCCATCTAGATCCCGCGACTGGTGTTCTTAATTATTGTAGTGCGGGCCATCCACCGGCATTTCTTCTGCGCGCGGATCGTAGCTTCGAATCGCTGGCAGTAGGAGGCTTGTTGTTGGGCGTGCTGGACGATCCTGTGTACAGCGCTGGTCAGGTACGGTTAGATGCGGGAGATACGTTGCTTATCTTTTCGGACGGCATCCTCGAATCTCACGACCAGCACGGCGAAGAGTTCGGCTACGAGCGTTTGAAGGCGCAGTTGGAAAAAGCTCATTCAGCGTCGGCCGATGCGATTCTGTTTTCCGTTTTGGGTGCGGTCCAGGATTTCGCGACTATTCGCCCGCTGATGGATGATATGACGCTGGCGGTGATTAAGCGCGACGCCTAGCTCAGAACCGGGAGCGGTAGCGACCGGGCAAAAACGGTTTTGCAATCTCAGCACCTGGGGATCAGCAAGCGGCCCGGTCGCTACCGCTCCCGGTACGCGCCTTAGGTCCGGCCCATAGCGGTGAGCCTTTGACTCACCGACGACGGATCTGTTTAGTACCCCGAGCGCCAGCGAGGGGATCACAGAATCAACGATCATGTAAATTGAACCTCTGATCCGCTCGCTGGCGCTCGGGGTACTAAACGGTGCCGTCGCTGATAATAAATTACAGGCTTATAGCCGCGCCGAAGGCGCATTCACGCCTCAGGCTCAACCGTCGCAGATGCGTTGGCCGCCATNGCCATCTCAGGNAACTCCTCGACATTTGCTTCCTGCTTTGCTCCGGCCGGTGGCTGGGGCGGCGCTTGTTCATGTCGCGCGTACTTGTCTAAGCCAAAGCCCAGCAGAATAGTCGCAGCGATTATTGCGCTCGAAAAATAATAGGGCGATGAAACACCGAGCGTGTCAAACGCTCTCCCATAAAGCACCGGTGCAATTGCCCGCGTGATCCCGCCGTAGGTTTGCTGCATTCCCATGTAAAGACCGCGCTCGCTTTGACTGACAACCCGTGAGAGCAGCGCCGTGACACAGGGAAACGTAAATGCCGTGCCTAACGGAATCAGCGCGACGGCGATTGCCAGTGTTCCGAGATGTCGCGACAACGGCATGCCGATGACGCCGCCGGCAAGCAATATGAGGCCCAGCCGTGAAAGCCTTGCTTCACCAAGCCAGTCAACCATCCGGCCCAGCAGCAGCACGCGCGTGAACACGGAAATTGCGCCGACATACATGAAGAAATAGCCGATGGTCTGCGCCGTCACCTGGAATCGCGCATTCAGAAACAGCGCCAGCACGGCGAAGCTCCCCTGAAACGCGCCGATCGCAATCGCATAAATCCAGATCAGGCGCGACGAAGGTTCGCTGGAATGTGAGATAACGCGCCATACAGCCTCGGCGGAACGGCGTGGTGCGATGGTTGCGGGCCCGGTCGCGTCGCGCGATTCAGTCAGAAAGCGCGCGGCGAAAATAATATTGATAAGACAAAGCACGGCGGCCATGATACCGGGGGCTGCCTGGCCCATCTGCAAAGAGGCATGACCCGGCCAAATGTCCCGTTTGCCGATCGCGATGGCGAATGATCCCAGTACCGGCCCAAGCGCCACGCCGAGGTTCGTGGTCGCTGACAACCAGCCAAGTGCGCGTGCGCGATCTTTTGGATCGGTTGAGTCGGCGACATAGGCTTGAATCACGCCTACCGTGCCGCCGCCCGCGCCCTGGACCAATCGCGACAGGAACAATAACCACAGCGTATGCGCGAATCCAAAGATTAGATAAGCAATTCCTGAAGCGGCGAGGGCGATGATTAAGGTTGGCCGCCGTCCGACACGATCTGAAAACCGGCCCCACAAGGGTGCGCTGATGAGCTGTGCGATGGTGAAGGCCGTGACGATGAATCCCGTAATTGTCCCAACACCAATCTGCCAGCCGAGCAATTTGACTCCGGCCCCGCCCAGATCCTGTACATAAAACGGGAGCAGCGGAATGATCATCAGCAATCCGACCATGTCGATGAAGGCCGTGATCATCAGGGTGAAGAGCTTGGCCGGAATCTTTTTCACCTCTTTGTAGAAGACGTAGAGGAGGGCAATCGCAATCGCGCCGAGCAACACGCGCACGAAGGGCGATTGGAAGGACTGACCGATGTTCTGCTGGATCAAAAGCATCCGAGGTTAGCGTGGTTTATCATCATACACTGACCAAATCGGTAAGCGTAGTTAAGAGTTGTGAACTTTAGCGGGGCAGCGACGCGGCATGGACATGGACAACATGGACATGGACAACATGGAAATTGTGGACCGCATGGACATCGTGGACCGCATGGACATCGTGGACTGGATCGGCCTGTCGTCCATGCTGTCCATAAAGTCCAGGATGTCTATGCTGTCGGGGGAGAAGGCGATGAGGACTGCCTACGCAACGCGATTCTGTAACTCTTCAACCCGACCCAACAGCCGCTTAGCATCGATCTTTGCCGCCACCTTCTCGAAAGCAGGCGTTGCCCCTTTCCAATTGAGCTCGTTCACGTTTTTGAACAATGGAATATCGACTCGCAACCTTGCCAGGTCCTTGAAAAGCAGCGCCAGTTGGCGATTTGTTCCCGAGAGAATCTCAGCCGGGAAGTCTTCAATGTGGCCGTGACGGTTGATCAGTGTGGCTGCGGTGCGCGCTCCCAGACCTTTAATGCCCGGATAGCCGTCTGCGCTATCGCCCACCAGCGCGAGATAATCCGGAATGAACTCAGGGAGGACGCCGAACTTGGCGCGGACGCCGGCTTCGTCACGAATTTCGTCCTTGCGGCGATCAATTTGAACGACGCGGTCGCCCGAAACGCATTGCGCGAGGTCCTTATCCGGAGTCCAGATGCAGACTTTCTCAACTCGTTTGCTACGCGCAGACAGGTGCGCAGCGGCGGCGAGCGCGTCGTCAGCTTCGAATTCGACCATAGGCCAGACTACGACGCCCATAGCGGCGAGAGCATCCTCGAGCGGATGAAACTGGGCCTTCAGTGCACGTTCGATGCCGGCGCCCGTTTTGTATCCCGGCCACAGCTCATTACGGAAAGATTCGATAATGTGATCAGTCGCGACCCCGATGTGCGTGGCGCCGTCTTCAATCATCTTTGCGATCATGTTAGGACGCCGCTGACCGCTCCGAAAGGCGGATCCGTTTTATGAAAACGGCGCAGCCCGTAAAAGTGACGGAAGAGTTCGTAGGTGCCATCGATGAGGTGAACGATCATAAGAGTGCCGAGGAGCCGTGATAATAACTTTGAAGCGCGCGACTGTAAACGCAAGCCTTAACTCGATGCTGGTTTAATTTCACCGAGCTCCCGATGCTGGGAACGCGGACGTCCTCGTCCGCACCGCGAGCGTGGCTCGCGCTGCCCGTTCGCGCTTCGCGCTCATTGCGGACGAGGATGTCCGCGCTCCCAGCGTTGACGGAATTTCTCAAAGTGAGCCAGTAGCCTTGACTCCCGGTGAAATTATCAATAGAACAATCGGGCTTTTCACCCAAGAAGATGAACAAATTCGAGCGGCTATCTAAAACTATCCTGCTGTGCGCGCCGGCGTGGTGCCTGCTTGCCGTCAGCGCACGGGCGCAAACTCCGAGTCCAACTCCATCCCCTACCGCCACGCCGAGCAATCAATTGACGGCGGAAAAATTGCTGAGCGTCCGCACGATTTCTGATGTGCGGTTTTCGCCGGACGGACAGCAGGTCGCCTTTGTCGTGACTGAGCCCGTAAAAAGCACGACACGCGCGCGGCACATTTGGATCCTGGACGTGAAGAGCAGAGAGGTGCGCCAATTCACGAACTCGGCGAAAACAGAAGATACACCGCGCTGGTCGCCGGATGGGAAGCGGCTCGCCTTTATTTCCAACCGCGACGATGTACGACAAATCTATATCATCCCGATGGCCGGCGGTGAAGCGAAGCGTTTGCTGGAGACCAAGCACGAGATTGATAACTTTTCGTGGTCGCCTGACGGTAAGCAGATCGCTTTTTTCTCCCCTGAGCCCAAGACCGATGCCGAGGACAAGAAAGAGAAAGACAAGGACGATGCCCGTGTGGTTGACCGCGACGATCATTTGCGAAGACTGTGGCTGTTGGATCCCGACTCAGCCAGAGTTCGGCAGATAACTTCCGGGCGGTGGCGGATTAACGAAGCGGAGTGGTTGCCTGACAGTGCCCGCATGATCGCCAGCGCGACAGATCATCCGGAAGTCGATGCCGATCGCAATCGCATTTACTCAATAAACCTTGCTGACGGAAAGATGACCGAAGTCGCTGCGCCGCGGGGCCCATTCGGCCGGTTGCGCGTCTCGCCCGACGGGAAGTCTGTGGTCTACACCGCAGCCAAAGTCGATGGACCATCGCCGCACGATCTTTTTTTGTTGACGCTCGCAGACGGTAAGACTCAAAACTTAACATCAGTTTCGTTGGATCGGCCCGTTCTGAATTTCTCCTGGACCTCGAACAACATCGTGGCGGCAACCGTGCAGAAAGGTTTCAATACCAACCTTGTTTCCATCGACGTCGTTGGCAAGGTTCGACCGGGTCCGCAGCTGCCGGTTAATCCACGAAGTTTTGATATGTCTGCTTCGATGGTTACGTTCGTGGGTAGCAGCGCCACTGAACCGGACGAGCTGTGGCTCTGGGATGGGGCGAAGTCCGCGCAGCGTGTTTCCGATTTCAACAAGAGCTTTCGGCCACTCACGATTCTCAAACCGGAAGTGTTTCGCTACCAGAGTTTTGATGGCCTCGAAATCGAAGGTGCGCTGATTAAACCGCCCGGGTCGGTTGCCGGAAAACGCGTGCCACTGATCGTGCTGGTTCATGGTGGACCGACGAGTTTGTGGCAGGATTCGATCGAAAGCTGGGGCCAGTTGCTGGCGGCGCGCGGATTCGCCATCTTCTATCCGAACATTCGCGGTTCGGCTGGTTACGGGCAAAGCTTCATTGAAATGAATCGCTCGGATTGGGGCGGTGGAGACTTCAAAGATGTGATGGCGGGCGTCGATTATCTTATCGCCCAGAACATCGCCGATCCGCAGCGTTTGGGCATCGGCGGCTGGTCTTATGGCGGCTACATGTCTGAGTGGGCAATTACGCAAACAGATCGCTTCAAAGCGGCGGTTTCGGGGGCGGGGCTCGCGAACCTGGCCTCGGAATTCGGAACTGAAGGCGGCTCGTCTTACGACCAATGGTTTTTTGGCGTGCCTTATGAAAACCTCGACGGCTTCATGAAGAGTTCGCCGATTAAGTATCTCAAGAACGCGAAGACACCGATGTTGATTCTGCAAGGCGAAGCCGATCGCACCGATCCGGTTGGACAAAGCGAGGAGCTTTATCACGGCCTGAAGCACTATGGAGTTGAAGCAGAGTTAGTGCTCTATCCACGCGAACCACATGGCTTTACGGAAGAGAAGCATTTGATCGACAGACTAAATCGAATCGTGGCGTGGTACGAGAAGCATTTGAAGTAGAGATCAGAACCCGGAGCGGTAGGCGATGTTATTGGCTCATTGGTTCATTGACTCATTGATTCATTGAAAAACTAAATGAACCAATGAACGAATGAACCAATGAGCCAATAAATCAATTGGCTACGAGCCCGGTCGCTACCGCTCCCGGTTCTGACCTTATCGCCCCGGCTGGTAGGTCCGTTCCGTGTGTCCCTTCAGTTGGTCCGGATAGAAGTACACCTCGCGCAGATCGCCGGTGCTGTAGCGCCGGGCCTGATCGTTGAAGTGTGGCGAGGCGGGATTGCCGCTCTCGCCGCCGGCGGTGACTGCCCTGGCGTGAATCGTTTTCCCAAACTCGACGACGGCGACAAAGCTGTTACCACTAGTGCCGTAAATCTTTTTTGAACCCTTATAAGGACGCGCCGCGAACGAAGCGAGCGATCCCCAGGTGGCCGCGGTGAATTCGACCGGAATGCTTAGTCCGGCATCGGTGAACGGATGGACGATGTCATCCGTCAATCGCTGAAACCGGTTGATCTCGCCCCAGGGTGTCTGCCACTTGCCAAAGTCGGCCGCGAGTTTGTCTGACGCCGCTGCGAGGGCCGTCACCAGTTGTTCGGGTTTCGCCGCCGCGGCGATATAGTCGGGCACTGTCATGCCGGCCCGCCGTGCATCGGCGGCAATTCGCTGCCGGTCGAGATCTTCGGCCCAATACACTGCGAGCGAGGTCGGGACTGACTGCGTGGACCAGCGCAAGTCCCACTTACGCAACAGCGCGATCTGATCGGCAGTCTTCGTCTTCAACGCGTTGCCGGCGGGCATTTGGTCCCAGGCTTTCAGCAATGCCGGAATTGGCTTTTCAAACCAGGTGAGATAACTGTCATACGCCGCGTCGCGCAGACTATCAAGTGTGAAATCCTTTTTGTTCTCTAACACGAGAACCGCGTGCAAACCGCGCGCTGACTCGACGCCGTTATCCACGTACTTCGGATAATCGGACTGCCGGGGGCTGCTGGGCCCAGCCGCTGACCACGGTGAGTTATTGCTGTTGTAAAGCCAGCCGCTGTCGGGGTTAAGCAGCTTCGGCGACTCATCGACCGACAAAAGCCCGTGCCAATCAGTAGCCGGATCGCTGCCGTCCACGGGTTTCGTCCAATCGAATTTTGGATCGCGCCGCGGGATAAAATTCCCATGAAAGTAAGCGATGTTGCCGTCCGCATCGGCATAGATCGTGTTGTTTGACGAGTTGGTGTGCAGCTCCATGACTGAACGGAACTCGGCATAGTTCTTCGCCTTGGTGCGGGTGAAAGATTGCGTCAGAGCCTTGACGGGCTCGAACATCATGCTGATACTCACCCATTTTCCGTCCTGAGCTCGGATGATTGGTCCATGGTGGGTGCGATAGACCGTAAAGGTCTTTTCAGCCATGCCGGTAGTTGTCTTATAAGGAACTTTAATCGTGGAGGTGGCGACGGGACGCTCTTCATTTCCGTATTTGTAGTAAAGCTGTCCTCCCTTTTTAACGATCGTTTCGAGATATTCATCGATGGCATCGACGGCACTCGATGTGTGCATCCAGCCGCAATGCTCGTTGAATCCCTGGTAAATGAAAAACTGACCCCAGGTTGTCGCGCCGTAGGCATTGAGACCTTCGTCACTCGACACCTGTAGTTCGGATCTGAAGTAAAACGACGTGTGCGGGTTGATCAGCAACAGCGCATGCCGGGCCGTTGTGATCTTTGGCGAGATCGCGATGCCGTTCGAACCGCCCGGATCGATCACAAAGCTGGCGTTGTCGTTGAGCGCCACTTCAGTGTGGTTGCTGCCATAGAATGCCTGCAGCTGATTCAAATTGATCGTTTCAATATCGCCGCCAATGCTGCCCTCGCTGAAGGTCAGGGCCATCCACGGCTCGAAATGTTTAATCACCCGCGGATGCACCTGGGGATGGCTTACCAGATAATAATTCAGGCCGTCAGCCCAGGCCGTCATCAACTGCTGCAGCCACGTTGGACTGCTGCTCGTAACGTGCTTTCATATCATCCGGGTTGATGAAAAGCTTCATGCGCAAATCGCGCCAGATGGCACTCTCGCCCTCGGCTTCCGCCAACCGGCCCATCGCGTTTATGTAGTTGGTCTCGACCCGATTAAAATCATCCTCTGCCTGCGCATAGATCATCCCGAACACGGCATCAGCGTCGCTGTGGCCGTGTACGTGCGCGATGCCCCAATCATCGCGGGTGATAGTGACGTTTTGTACTTCCCGCTGCCAGCGCGTCTCCTCCCGGTCCTGTGCGTGGGATGTCGCCGGCGTGAATGCGAAACCGGCAGCGATGGCGATGGCGACGATAAACCTCTTCATGAAAACCTCCGGCGGGTTGATGACTGATTAGCACTGACCGATCGGTCAGCGAACTGTGGAATATAGCTCGCCTAACATCGGGAAGGGAAATCGCGAGGCATGCGTTAGCGACAGATGAAGCGAGATCAGCTCTCGCCAAGTCAAATCAAGTTCCGGCGGCCCTCAAGCCTTCATCCAACCCCTCCCAAAAAGGGAACGAGCACACACCTGGAATCGATCTTGACTAACGCTCGATCGTGGCCTTGATAATGTAGTCCAGTCGCGGGAAATTGCGCTGCAGATAATCGTTACCGCCCATGAAGACCGGGTCCTGCTTACCGGCGCGAATGCCGCCTCCGGCCTGCTCGCCGTAATCTGAATAAAGCGCGTCGGCGACATTCATTCCTTCAATAACCTTCCCAATCGGCACAAACGGCACCGCGTCATGTTGAGGGGAGTTGTCGCGCAGATTGATGAACACCTGCGTTGTCCGCCCGTTCGGATCTTTGAATGCAAAGGCGACCGCGCCGCGGACATTCGACTCGATACGTGGTTCGTCCGGAATAGTCCGCGTTCGCCAAAGCTGCGCGATTGTGGGATCGCCATTAATACCGAACTGCGCCCACTTGCCGGCGATGACTCGAAACAAAGCGCTGTTGTTGTAATACCCGTGCGCCACCAGATTGTAAAAGCGATCAACGCCATGCGGCGCCCAGTCACGATGCAACTCAATGCGAATCAGTCCTTTGGTGGTTTCCATTCGCACGCGGAAAATCTTCGGCGCGCGCCGGTTCAGCTCGGGATTATCAGGCTTTAAGAGCAGACTCTGATCCGCTTGGGACTGAGATTGTTCGAGTGGGACTCCGATTGCTGTGCCCAGCAGGCCAATCAGAGTTAACCGTAAGAAGAATCGACTGGTACGCGCCCGGTGCCCGATAAAGCTAGCCGGTGCGGGTTGCGAATGATTCACGTGCGCGACGGTCTGGTCACGTTGAAAGCCCGCGTTCATCTTGAGGTGACCGGCACAAGTCGCCAGCGGCCATAGACGACCACGAGTGAAAGCAGGCAGACGATGAAAGGGAATAAGGCCATTGAGATACCTGCCTTTAGGGTGATAATCGTAGCCCCGAGCGTTATGATCGCCAAGCCCGCCGCCGCTAGCGGCGTCAGCTGCGGCTTGATGCGCAGCAACATGGGAAATATCAAACCAAGCGCTCCGA
>AP72_2010_repI_A001DRAFT_1000366_pt1 | contig 10531 bp, 10 predicted proteins | sample AmaPasrepliIA001_FD_9535 | JGI IMG/M metagenome (IMG submission 9535)
ATCGTTGTTATTTACCTCGCCATACCTCTCATGGCCTCAATGCGCGTTATCTGGCGCGCGTGCGCTGGAGAGCAAACTCAGCTGCAGGACGATTCGAGTCTCGCGGCGAATGCGTCACCGAGTCTCGTTGAGACAGTCGCCATCTAAATCAATCACCGTATCGAATGGCCGAGTAGGAAATGAGATGTCGTGTTCGAAAAACCTGTGCGGTGATCCTGCGATGAGAATTGGAGCAAGGCTATGAGCGCTGGTTGATACTTATTGAGCCTGGCTGGGCATTGAAAATTAACTTGCTAGTTTCTGCTGTTCTGCAGAGCTGGAGTTACGCGTATTTCTTTTCGCGTAGTAATTCGCCCACTCCCATTCTGGGAGCCAATTCCTGCGGCAGCGGCCGCAGCATTGGAATTCGATCATGTGTCCGCCGCACTTAGGGCATACCCAATTAATAATCGACGAGATGATTCGGTCGCAGCTTTCTTCCGGCATGGTCTCGATGGTGTTCATAGTGGTGCGCTCCTGAAGCCTTGCTGATGAACCTATTCCAATTAGCGAATCCTGCGAGGTCAGCCTGGGACTGCATATGTCGGTTAACTTGCCGCCGGAATGTTTCACTCTCAATCGCTCCGTGCTGGTTTGCCGCGGAGTTCGTCTGGACCGGCTGCTACCTCGCTGATACGTGTCCTTGCAACCGAAGTGCCAAGTAGAAGCATTAGCAAAGTCGCGAACACGTTCTCAAACGAGCGAGGTGACACAAGAATTTCATTTTCGTGACAATCGATTTTCGTCACGTGCCACATTCCCACCGCAGGAATGCTTTTTATGCGATTTGATCGGAGGTTGGAACTCCGAATGCTTTGAGCCGAGGGTGACGTATTCACCATCCTGGAGAGATGCATGCTGAAACTCTTATGTGTTGTCTGTATCTGCCTGGCCACGTTGTCGGTGTTTAGCCAGTCTGCTTCAAACTATCAAGTAGGCACGATCACCGCGGTCAAACCTCATCAGTCCGCTGGCGACAGCAGCGATGATGCTATCAGCTATGACGTTTCAGTGAGAGTGGGTGACACGATCTATCTGGTCCTGTACAAACCGCCAGTCGGCGCTAGCCCGATCAAGTACGCTGCAGGACGTAACTTGCTCGTCATGGTTGGTGAAAAGACGCTCCACTACAACAACATCATCGGTGAGCCCTTCGAAGTTCCGATCGTCAGCCGAAAGCCGGCGACGGATACGAACCAGTCCAAGTAGCGTCGGTCAGCTAGTTAAAAGACTAGTCGAACAACGTGCCCGGCCAGCAAGGGACCGCTGGGCCTGGCGTTCCGCCAAGTTCTCTGTCACGTGCCAAACTCTTGTCACCCACCACACCAGTGACCCGGAATGCGTTCCCTTTCTCTAAACCGCTTGACACTATCTAACGGCTTTCGCCGCTAATTGTTCGTCGACTCCGGTGAAGATCTGGAACTGCGATTGCTTGGATTGATTACGTAACGCTTTTGGTGAAACCACCCAGCGATGAAGATTCGTGACGGGTCGGGTTTGGAGAAGAGATGAATCACACAACTACACCGTGGTACCGCACAGCGGACGGTCATTCGTTGATCCGTCGTTCGGCTATCGCACTTCTGGTCGTCATGTTTTGGTGGGCAATCCTGACTCATGCGCAGGATGTAAGCCAGGCAAACAATTCGAACAAATCATTCAGCGCTCGTACCACACATCTCCTTGGCTTTGAAGGCAGCTTGAACAATGCCAACGGGACATTGTCCATTCAAGGCGACTCGTTGCAATTTCAAAAGGACGGCAAGCCCGCTGTGCAGGTACCGATCGCCTCTGTCGAGAATGTCTCTCTTGGCCAGCAGGACAAGCAGGTCGGCGGTAAGGCGATGACTTTGGGCAAGGCCGCCGCTCCGTTCGGAGGCGGAAGGGCTGTTAGCCTCTTCGCCCACAAGAAGTACGACACCGTTGCGCTGGAATACGTCGACGCAAATGGTGCACTGCACGGAGCGCTCTTCCAACTGAACAAAGGCCAAGGCGAAGCTCTCAAAAATGATCTTGTCGCCAAGGGTGCACGTGTCAGCAAGAGCGATGAGTCCGGAAAACAAAGCAAGGCGGAGGTCTCGAATGAAAATAAGTAAAGGAATTTCGCTATTCGGTCTTGCAGCTGTCGTCCTCATGATGACGATTGCCGCAAAGTGCTCCACCAAACCCGAAAATTCGAGCAACGCTCGATGGAGCGTGCAAGTAGATAGAGTTGACCCTGGCGATGTTGACCTCGAACCTTCCTTCCGGATTGCAATTTACGAGAGCCTGCTCGACGAACTGAACAAGACGAAGCGGTTCAAACAGGTATTTCGTGATGGTGACCGCAGCGCCAGCGAAGTCTCCGATTTGCTCATTCTGAAAACGACAGTGCAGAAGTACACGGCGGGAAGCGAGACTCGGCGCGCTGTTACCACCATTAGTGGCGCCACGAAGTTAACTGTAGGCAGCCAGTTGGTCACACGCGACGGGCAAGTCATTTTGGAACGTAACTTTGACGGCAATGTTCGTTTTATGGGAAACAACCTGCGAGCAACGCACAATCTCGCCCACAACGTGGCGAAGACGATTAAGCAATCACGCCTGCAGGTTCTCTCGCAACCAGCTCCGGCGCAGAGCGGCGAAGGATCAGCTTCCTCGAAACGAACTTAGAAGGCGCTTCGGAATCACTTAACGACGATCGCGCTATGTCCGCCAGTTGGATAAACAAGTTCCAGAGTGGTGTACGTAGTTTCGATGCTTGAAGATAAAACTTAGAGATGCGGATGGGAAAAGATGACAACGTCGAACACTAAACTCACAATGATCGCGGCCACACTTGTTGCAATAGCAATGTTTGGGATGCAGGCGAAGGCACAGTCGAATCAGGAAAACCAACCTCAGCTTGCGGCTCCCCTCGAGCCGTTGCATCAGGGAATTGCAGAGAACCAGCTTTTTGCCGAGTTGGAGGCGCGCAACGAGCTGCGAAGATCAGCACTGTTCGACTACACAGTCCGCAGGACTTACCAGGTCGTCGATTTAAAAGGAAAGGTGCATGCCGAGGAGATCGGGCAGATGGAGTTTCGTGCGCCGGACCAGAAACAATTTGTTACTACTTCCGAGTCAGGATCTGGACTGATTCGCCGAATGGCGCTGAATCCGCTAATCTCCAGCGAGATCGAGGCGGCCGCCGGAAAGGTGCATCACGATAGCGCAATCTCAGCTGCGAACTATTCCCTGCAACTACTCGGCGAACAGCAGGTTGGACCGTATCACTGTTTCGTCGCAAAGGCCGTTCCGAAGCGAAGGGAAAAATATCTATTTGAAGGCACACTATGGATCGATGCTGACGACTACGCCGTTGTCCGGATCGAAGGTCATCCCGCAAAGAAGCTCTCTTTCTGGATAGAACGAGCGGATTTTGTGCGCCAATACCGGAAAGTGGATGGATTCTGGCTTCCCGAAAGGGATCAGACTCTCGTTCAGGTCCGACTGTATGGTAAGAAAGTTCTTACTATCGACCACCAGAACTATGTTGTGAACACGGCACTAAATCACACAGCTCAGAACCAAAAAATCCAAAGCAGCTCAATTCAAAACAATCCGGCCCAAGACAAAGAAAGACAGTCATTCGTTCAACAGGCCAGGGTACGGCCATCCTCGGACGCAAATTAGCGGAGCTCATGTACTCTAGTCCGGGAAGAACCAAGATGGGAATCGCTGATCGGCTTTCAGAGTTGTCCTTAGCCAGCACGAATCAGGTGACGGTACGCAATATCCTGCTGGCTACGGATTTCTCTGAATGTTCGGCACGCGCCCTGGACTATGCGGTCGGGATCGCCAGCCGCTACGAATCACAGTTGTACTTGTTCCACTGCATTGATCCCGCGCCGTATACCTTGGCCGATCCAGACGTAGTTTGGAAGACCCGAGACGATATCCGGGGTCAGCTTGAAAAGATTGTATTGAACGTTCATCGCGAGGGTCGTGGACGAAATATAGAAATCAAAGTTCTAGTCGAGGTCGGGGAGGTCTCCACGTTTCTTGCGCAAACTGTGAAAGATCTCGATCTTGGTCTGATTGTGGTGGGCACCCATGGACGAACCGGATGGAGGAAAATGGCTCTCGGGTCGGTTGCCGAGATCGTGATGGACGAAGTATCTTGTCCTGTTCTGAGTGTGGGGCCCTCTGCTCATCGCACGCGGATCCAGGAATTCGGTCCTGAAAGTATTCTCTTGGTAAGCGAGGCTTCCGTACGCTCGAGTCTCACGGAGTCGTACGCCTTTTCACTCGCCTGCAAGTACGGCGCCGGTGTGACAGTCGTCGATGTATTAGAAAGCCAATTCGGCCGAGTTCGTGCCCAGGTATCGCAGCTCAAATTGTGCGGAGCAGAGAGCGCCACTCCAATTCCTGAAACAGAACCGGAGAGGCGTTTGCAGTTGTCACCCGACCTCGGAACGGAGAGCGATCTCATATTGCAGGTAGCTGATCGCACTGCGGCCGACCTCATCGTGCTTGCTGTACCAGAAACCCACCGATTTACCAACCGATTCGCCTCCACGAATTCCTATCGAGTTGTATCAGGTGCAAGCTGTCCGGTTCTCACCGTGCATGCCAGATAGTTGCGAGCGACTAATGAAAATTCTCGTACTCAACTCGGGATCGAGCAGTCAAAAAGCCTGCATTTACGAAATCGGCGAGACACTCCCAACACATGCTCCGGCTTGCCTCTGGGAAGCTAAAGTTGAGTTCGGTGAGGACACTGCCGCAATTGCGGTAAAGAACTCGCGCGGAATTGTCCAAAAAGAAACAGTCCAGGCCTCGTCCCGCGAGCAGGTCGTCAAGCGTCTGCTGAATACGTTAACCATTGGAAAGGTGCAAGCGCTAACTTCTCTTTCAGAGATCGACGCTGTCGGACACCGAGTCGTTCACGGTGGTCTGCATTTCGAGGAGCCCGTGCCGATCACGCCCGAGGTTCGTTCGGCCATTGCGAGCGTCTCCGAATTGGCGCCGCTGCACACTCCTGCCGCACTCGAAGGAATAGACATCATTGAGAGTGTGCTGGGGCCTGTTCCTCAAGTGGCGGTCTTTGACACAGGATTTCATCGCCACATGCCCGCCGCCGCTGCAGCTTATCCGGGACCTTACAAGTGGTTCGAAAACGGCATTCGTCGTTATGGATTTCACGGCATCAATCATCAGTATTGTGCGGGACGCTCCGCTCAACTACTGAACAGAGATCTGAGCTCATTGAAAATCGTCACCTGTCATTTGGGGAATGGCTGTTCTGTTACCGCGATTGATGGCGGACGAAGCATAGATACCACAATGGGATTTACTCCCCTGGACGGATTGATGATGGGAACGCGCTCCGGCGCAGTGGATCCCGGAATTCTGATTTATCTCATGCGGCAGGGTCACCTTGATCCGCAGCACATCGACAACTTGCTCAATCACCAATCGGGCCTGCTCGGGATTTCAGGCTTTACGGGCGATATGCGCGAAATCCTGGTTGCAATTCAACAAGGTCACGAAAGACCAAAACTGGCATTTGACATCTATGTGCATCGTCTGCGAGGTGCTATCGGGAGCATGGCTGCCGTGCTCGGCGGCATGGATGCGCTTGTGTTTACCGCCGGAGTGGGTGAGAACTCCGCTGACGTGCGAGCTGCCGCATGCAGCACACTGGGATTTCTTGGCGTGAAGCTCGATCACGAACGGAACGGGCGGCCAATGCTCGATCAGGAGATATCAACTTCCGATTCTCAAGTCCACGTCCTTGTCATTCGGGCGGAGGAGGACTGGGCAATTGCGCTGGAATGCTGGAAGCTCATGCACGTTGGCGTACCTGTTGGTGCAGTCGGTTAAGGTTGGCTAACAGCGTCGAGATCCAATATGTGTAATCGTCATTTGCCAAGCACTCGTCGCCAGGCTCTGGTGCTCGTCGACACAAAGGCCACATTCAACGGCCGCGGTTGTTGGAACTGTGAATGCTCTCATTCCAGTCAGGAGAAGATTGCATGAGCGAAGTACTTCCGGTCGTGTATATCGCACGGCACGGCAACACGGCTTGGACTCACACAGGTCAGCATACCGGCCTTACCGACTTGCCTCTGACGCCAGATGGCGAACGGAACGCAGTGCGGCTTGGGGAGCGTCTGAGAGGAATGAACTTCGCGAAGGTGTTTACCAGCCCGTTGCAGCGTGCGTCTCGAACCTGCGCGCTTTCGGGGTTTGGAGCAGCAGCCGAAGTCGATCCCAATCTCGTGGAATGGGACTACGGCGAATATGAGGGGCTGACCTCGGCTCAGATTCTCGAGAAGCGGCCGGACTGGCAACTGTTCAGGGACGGCGCTCCAGCAGGCGAGTCGCCTGCACAAATCGGCAAGCGGGCGGATCGCGTGGTTCAGCGTGTCCGTAACATCACGGGAGATGTCCTGCTCTTTTCCAGCGGGCACTTTATTCGAGTATTGACTGCTCGCTGGCTGGCGCTTGCTCCGGGAACCGGAGGAAGATATTTTCTGCTGAACCCTGCAAGTTTGAGCGCGCTCAGCTATGAGCACAATTTGTCTCGTCCCGTGATCAGGCTCTGGAATGATGATCATCACGTAGGCGCGTGACTCAACCCGGAAGTTACGTGATTACCTCCCAATATAGAACCTAATTAATTGCACATAACTCGAACAACAAGGATTCCCGAATGAGCACAAAGAGTATTGCCCGTCCAGATTCTGACAGAGTCGTTCCAATGACGACGAGGGTAACCGATGTGTCCGAACTTCTCAAACGGTACGGTTCCAGCGCCATTCCTTTCGTCGGAAGGGAAGGCGCGCTTTACGAACGGCACCTGGTTTTTGACCGGGCGATCAACCCGGAAGTAGCGAGTGCGCGGGAGCGCTTCGAGGCATTTTCTCGTTCTGTGCGGGACATTCTTGCTCAGCGTTGGGTGCTGACGAAGAACACCTATGAGCAACAGAATGCCAAGCGCATTTACTACCTTTCCATGGAGTTTCTCATCGGGCGTTCGTTGGCCAACACCATTACGAACCTATTGCTCGATCCCGTGGCGCAACACGCGATCAAAAAGAAGGGCCTTGATTGGCTTGAATTGATCGAGCAGGAACCCGATGCCGGTTTGGGAAACGGCGGTCTCGGCCGTCTAGCGGCGTGCTTCCTCGACTCGATGGCTACCATGCAACTCCCCGCTACAGGGTATGGCCTGCGTTACGAGTACGGCATGTTTCGACAGTCATTTGCGAATGGCTGGCAGCAGGAGAACCCCGATAACTGGCTGCGTAACGGGGATCCATGGGAAGTTTGCCGAGAGCACGAAAAAGTGGAGATCAAACTCAATTGCACCTTCAAGCTGCGCGGAGGCAAATTTGAGGCGATTCCCAATCAGACATCCACGTTGTGGGGAATTCCTTTTGATCGTCCGGTCGTTGGCTACGGAGGAAAGACGATCAACACCCTCCGCCTCTGGGCAGCTGCAGCTCCTGATTACTTCGATTTCCAGGAATTCGGGACAGGTGACTTCGTAGGCGCGCTTGGACAGACTATTGAGGCAGAATCCCTCACTCGTGTGTTGTATCCCGACGATTCCACTACGGCCGGACAGCAGTTGCGATTTTTCCAGGAGTACTTCCTGGCCGCATGTTCCTTGGCCGATTTAATGCGGCGCTTCCTACGTCACAATTCAGATTGGGAAAAACTTCCGGAGAAGGCCGCGATCCAACTGAATGACACGCATCCTTCGATGGCCGTTGCTGAGTTGATGCGCATCTTGCTGGACGATGCGCACTTGGGATGGGAGCAGGCTTGGGATCTGACGAAGAGAACGCTGGCGTACACCAATCACACTCTGCTTCCAGAGGCCCTCGAAAAATGGCCGGCGGCTTGGTTCGAGGCGCTCCTGCCTCGGCAGTTGGAGATCATTTACGAGATCAACCGGCGCTTTCTCAATGATGTCCGCGGCCAGTTTCCGAATGACCAGGAACGCGTCGAGCGCGTCAGCTTGGTGGAAGAGGGAAGTACGCGAAAAATCCGCATGGCTAATCTTGCAATTGTGGGCTCACATAGCACCAATGGTGTGGCCGCTGTTCACTCGAAGCTGCTGCGCACCACAACAGTGAAAGATCTCGCCGAGATTTTCCCGGAACGCTTCAGCAACAAGACCAACGGGGTGACTCCACGACGCTGGGTATTGGAAGCGAATCCTGCCTTGGCAGCCGCTATCACGGATGTAATAGGTGATCGTTGGATCACCGACCTCGGTCGGCTCAGCGAACTCAAGCCGTTTGCCGAGAACCGTAGCTTCCAAGACGCATTCCTCGCCGCTAAACGCGAATCCAAAGCGCAGTTCGCCAACTGGCTGAAAACAACATCGGGGCAGGTCGTAAATCCAGACACTATCTTCGACTGCCAAGTGAAGCGTATCCATGAATACAAACGCCAGCTGTTGAATGCATTGCGCATTGTCGTTCTTTATAACCGGCTGCGGGAAAATCCCGAGTTGGAAATGGTGCCGCGCACATTTTTCTTCGCCGGTAAAGCGGCACCTGCATACCGGTTGGCTAAGGTCATCATTAAATTCATCAACAACCTTGCGGCAACGATTGATGGCGATCCTCTTGTTCGTGAGCGACTCAAAGTCGTCTTTCTCCCTGAGTACAACGTTTCACTGGCAGAACGACTGATCCCCGCCAGCGATGTCTCGAATCAGATCTCGACCGCCGGCTACGAAGCCAGCGGCACAAGCAATATGAAGTTCATGATGAACGGAGCACTGACAGTCGGAACCCGCGACGGAGCGACGATCGAGATGGCCGAGGAGGCAGGGGAAGAGAATATGTTCCTTTTTGGACTCACGGTCGAACAAGTCGAAAAAAGCCGTGATTGGTATAACCCAAATTGGCACTACGAACACGAGCCGGAGACGCGGGCCGCTCTGGACCTTATTTTTTCTGACTATTTCAGCCGTTACGAACCCGGAACGTTTGATCCACTGCGCGATACTTTGCTAGCGAACGGCGATCACTACATGCACCTGGCGGATTTGACCTCCTATTGTCAGGCTCAGGACAAATTGGGCGAGTTGTATGCAAATCCACAGGAATGGGCGCGAAAAGCAATTCTCAACGTCGCTAGTTCCGGAAAATTCTCAAGCGATCGCACGATCGCCGAATATGCGGCAGATATCTGGAAGGTGGAACCATGTTCCATACCTTAGAAGTTCAGCCGACAGCAAGTGTTCCTGCGCTCTCACCCTTGGCGGGTAAACCGGCTCCAAAGGAGATGCTGATCGACGTGGCTCACCTGGAAAAAGAATATTTCGAGCGCCGGCCCGATCTCAGTGATCCTAACCAACTCGTCGCTTTCGGCACGAGTGGACATCGCGGTTCGCCACAGCATGGAACATTCACGGAGGCGCACATCCTCGCGATTACCCAGGCGATTTGCGACTACCGGCGAGGGCAGGGAACCGATGGCCCACTCTACATGGGGAAAGACACGCACGCACTTTCCGGGCCAGCGCAGCGTACTGCACTCGAGGTTCTCGCTGCGAACAATGTGGAGACGATCATTCAGGAGGGTGACGCTGTAACTCCAACTCCGGTCATCTCGCGAGCCATTCTCGTTTATAACCAAAATCGTAAAAACCACCTCGCGGACGGAATCGTCATCACGCCTTCTCACAACCCGCCCGAGGATGGAGGTTTCAAGTACAACCCGCCCAACGGCGGCCCTGCCGATACTGACGTGACCCATTGGGTCCAGGATCGTGCAAACGAATTATTGCGCGGAGGAAATGCGGATGTAAAACGCATTCCGTTCGAAATAGCGATTCGAGCCGCCACCACGCACCAGGAAGATTTCGTTCTGCCGTACGTCTGGGATCTCAAGACCGTCGTAGACATCGATGCAATTCGTGGTGCCCGCCTCAAGCTAGGCGTCGACCTCTGGGCGGAGCCGCATGCCCATATTGGGAGCCGATCAATTCGATTTACGGACTGGATGTCACCGTCGTCAATCCAACCATTGACCCAACCTTCTCGTTCATGACCGTGGATCATGACGGTAAGATCCGCATGGATTGCTCCAGTCCGTATGCCATGGCAAGGCTCGTGGGATTAAAAGATCAGTATCAGGTAGCTTTCGCCAACGATCCCGATTTGGACCGGCATGGAATAGTCACTCCGAGTGCTGGATTGATGAACCCAAATCATTACCTTGCCGTGGCCATCCGCTATTTGCTTACACATCGCCCTCAGTGGCGTCGTGACGTTGCTGTTGGAAAGACGCTTGTAAGCAGCAGCATGATTGACCGCGTGGTTAAAAAGCTTGGCCGTGATCTGCGCGAAGTTCCCGTAGGTTTCAAGTGGTTCGTGTCGGGACTTGTGGATGGCTCGTACTGCTTCGGAGGAGAAGAGAGCGCGGGCGCGAGCTTTCTTCGTCTCGATGGGTCAGTGTGGACGACCGACAAGGATGGACCCATCATGGACCTGCTGGCGGC
>AP72_2010_repI_A001DRAFT_1000368_pt1 | contig 10515 bp, 10 predicted proteins | sample AmaPasrepliIA001_FD_9535 | JGI IMG/M metagenome (IMG submission 9535)
GCGCCACCGCGGCAAGATTCGGATTGCGTTCGCCCGCCGGTTTTTCTTTGTCGGCGGCGACGGTGGCAATCACACCCGCGACCTCAAACGTATCGCTGAGACCGGCAAGCTGCTGGACCAGAGTGTCGCGGGGCTGTGCCTTGTTGAGTTCGTCGTAAACTTTGGCGAGTGAGGGCAGCACGTCACCATATTTCTTCTGGCGGTCTGGATTGGCATTTACCCAATTGGTGAATTCAGCCTCTTCCTTCTTCCTCTGTTCCACTACACCTTCGCGACGAAGCGCAGTCACTGAGCCCTCGAAGTCCTTCAAAGTATTTGAAATATCAAAGATTCTGCTTTGCAGTTTGATCTGCAGCTCGCGATTCGCTTTACCCTCCTCCTGAAGCGCATCCATTTGCGTGCGGAGAAAATTAACCAAAAGCGGCATAAAAACGTCCTGGTTGTAAGCGACGGAATAGCTTTCGCGATAGCGACGCGTCGAACCGGGATAGCCCATAACCATCACAAAATCGTTCTCCCTGATTCCCGCCATGGAAATCGAAAGAAACTTCTTCGGCTTGTACGGTACGTTGTTTGGAGAATAATCGGCGGGCTTGCCATCCGCGCCCGCATATACGCGCATGAAGGTGAAGTCGCCATCGTGTCGTGGCCATTCGAAATTGTCGGGGTCGCCCCCAAAAAAGCCGATATTCTTCGGTGGGGCGTAAACAATGCGCACATCTCGCAGCGTCAGGTAGTGAATGAGATAGTATGAGAGCCCTTCGTTCATCGGCATTATCTGCGCCGTGATGCCTTCGCCCGGATTCGCGTTGGTGATCTGCAGGGAACGAACCTTGGAATTGATGGCCGAGGCGCGTTCCTGGGAAGACATTGAATCATTTACGCCGCTCAACACTTCCGAGGTGACATCTTTCATATCTACAGTGATCTGTGCCGTGTAGTCTTTGGCCGGCAATTCATCAGCCCGAGTCTTCGCCAGATAGCCGTTGGTCGCGTAATCCTTGGCCGCATCGGAAGCCGAAACGAGCGCATCGAAAGCGACGTGATGATTCGTTAACAGTAGTCCTTCGCTCGAGAGAAACTCGCCAGTGCCGCCATCAACGATGACGACGGCATCTTTGATACTTGGACCGTTCGGGTTGTAAATATCGGTTAGCGGAATCTTCAGTCCCATCTGCTGCAGCTTTTTGATCGGCAGATCATCAAGTCTGTCCGGCAAGAACATTCCCTCGTCACCAAGGACGCGTCCCGGCATGAAACTGATGAAGAGAAGCAGAGAAACGAAGAGCGCGGTTGCGCGCGAGCGAGTAAGACTCATTTAGGTTTTCCTTAAGCGAGATTCAACTGAAAGGTGATGTTAGCAGACGCGGAAGTGATTCGGGAAACGTGGGATTATTTAGTTGATGACAGAGAAAAGCAGCAACTTTCGGTTGTGAACGAGAGTTGCTGCTCAACTTCGGATGCGCTTCGATTTTTTGGCGATCTATTTCTGAACCGCTCCCGGTAAGTAGGGTTTCGGATCTACCGGTTGATTATTGATGCGCACTTCGTAATGCAGGTGCGGACCGGTTGAGCGGCCGGTAGAACCAACGAGTCCGATGATGTCACCGGTCGTAACGCTTTGCCCAACACTCACGTTGATCCTCGAGAGGTGGCCATAGCGGGTCGACAACCCACTGCCGTGATCGACATAGACGACATTCCCGTAACCTCTCTGCCAACCTGCGATGGTGACTTTGCCGGAAGCTGCGACTTCAACCGGCGTACCCCAGGCCGCATCGATATCCTGTCCCTCGTGATACTCGTGGCCGCGTCCGGTGAACGGATTACGGCGTCCGCCGACTCCGCTCTCCAATCTGCCGTATACCGGCCAGATCGCGGGTATAACGCCGCGTGAACGCAGAAAGGATTCATACATTCGCATATCGCGTTCAAGCTTTTCAGTTTTCGCTTCCAAGGCAGCCAGCTGCGCCGCGCTGCTGACCGGCCGGGCGGGTCCGCCCTGACCGTGTGGAACGACCGCATCCTTGTCCATACCCGACACTTCGGCCAGTTTGCGTGAAGTGTCTTCGACGGCGTCGACGCGATTGTTCAAGCTTTGCAACTGTCGCCGCTGCTGGTCGTTTTCCGCCCGCAGGCGGTAGTTCTCGCGTTCAATTCGGAGATGTTCGGCCTGTTGAGTGAGCCCGTAAAACCCATACATCAATCCGCAGAACACAACGAACAAGCCGGCGCCTGAAGCTTTCAGCCAGCGCTTGTGAACGCAAACGCGGCGGATATGGGCTCTGGATCTGGAGGTGCGGGCAACTATGAAGGCATAGAATCGGTCGTCTCTGGTCATCATTCTGCTCCTGTCGATCACAGCACGAGCGGATAAAGTCGGGGGCCGCTCTGCGACCGCAAAGGTTAACAGACGCCGACGGAGGGCGACTGCCACTATTCAAATGTGAGGTGCTAAAACTAACGAACCTGCTAGAAGGTTCAAGCCCTGCTTGAAGCTAGCAGCGGAGGCGCGCGGAATCGCCGGGTAAATCCGATTCAGCAATCGCATCCAGGATTGCTGCTAGACGGCGCAAGCTAGCACATCGGAAAGGTCCAACGCAAACGAAGAAATTGTTGCAATGGTGATAACAGTCACGGAAAGGTCAACATGATTACAAAGTGATTGGTTTTAGAACGTGGTATGACGCGCTACGCGTCTTTCTTTTGGCCCCAATCGCGAAGCATCGCTATTGCAATTGAGACCAGCAGCACGACAAACGCCAGCACGATGGCAAATTTAACAATCGCGAAGAGAAATCCGAACGCGATTACCAATCGTTTTAGAAACGCAAGGCCAAGCATGACAGCGGCCGCCACTGCGGTGCCGCGACTAAGTGCTATTAAGATTCCCATAAACATCTCTCAGCTCAATTTAGTGTCGAGCTATCATTACCAGGACCGGTTCGATATCAATATCCCGTACTCTCGAGCTGCGACTACTTCGCTGAGCGAAGCTGGCGCGAACTTGCGTGCGTTGGAAAATCAGCGCCCAATCTCGCCGAGTCGACCCGCCAGCTCGATACAACTGATGACGGTGGAATGGCGTCGACGGAACGCAACTCCTCGCGGCGGCGGCGTCGCTTTAAGTAATCGAAAAGCATGTACGAGCCGAGGATCACCAGTGCCACCGGCAGTGTCCGCCGCACCGGAAACTGAACACCCAGCAACGTGTGCGAAAGAAACGCCAAACCCAGAGCCACCAAAGTCACTCCCCAAGCGACAGGATTGCCATAAAGCTGTCGGGCTATGGCGTCTTCTTCGGCATCGGGCGCCAGTCCCGCGCGCATCAATTGGGCCGTGCGACAGGCATCCACCGCCGCGAACAACCAGGTGCCAACCACGCCGAGAACGAAGAATGTGACCCCGTCGGTAACGACCGCCATCTGAAAGAAGCTGGCAAATATCGCGAAGTGGACAATTGCCTTTGAAGTCTGACCGTTATAGGCGGCGCCCAAACCGGGAACAAAGAATGAAAGGAATGTGGCGACGACTGGAGATGTTTTCCGGCGAATTACCTGCGCGTCAGATGTCCGCGACTGCTGATAACGAAGCATTTCGACGCCGGCGACGATGCAGTCCTGACAAAACGGAAAACCACGGATACGATGATCACAGGCTGGGCACAACCCGCGCGCACACTGACTGCACTGAACCGTAGCGGGATTTCTCGTGTGATATGAACAATTCATCAAACTTACCAACTAAACCAATTGCAGCAATTAACGCCCTTTGGGCTGCGCGTTGTCCTTCTGTTTGTTTTGTGAATTTTGCGTGGGGTTGTTTTGATTTCTCTGACTGTCATTCTGATTTTGATTCGCGGAGGAGGCGTCGCCCTGCGATGTGTCGTCGCTTCCCATCAAATTATCAACGCTGCCTTCAAATTTCCTGCCTGCGTCCGGCAGCACTGAGCTTTTGGTAGCGTTGTCGGCAGTCTTTTGTGCGAGGTGTACGGTCGCGTGGTAAATCCCGCCAACCGAGCCATCGGTAGAAACCGTGTTGGTCAGGACAAACACGGCAACCAGGAGCATGGTGGCAACAGTCGCCAACTGTGGGGAGACTATCGGATCCAGCGCGCCGCGGATCCACTCCAGCAAGCGGGAAACGATAGGCGCGCGCACCTGTTGCGGCAGCACATTACCGATTGTGCTTTGCAGAATCCGCGACTCAAGCCCGGCAGGAACCGGCATCTCATCCTGTTTGTAGGTGTAGCAAGCACCAATTGATCGCACAACGTCGCCGGGTAATTGGCTGCAACTCTCACAGAGGGCGGCGTGTCGCTCCCAGCGATGATACAAAGGCGCGACCAGAAAACCATCGAGATAATCGGTCAGATATTCTTCGAATTCAGCGCAGCTAATCGATGCTTCGGGCATTGTCTGGAGCAGAATGCGGGCCTCCAGACCGACACCTGCCGGAGGAGCTTCAGAGGCCGAACAGGCGACGATCGTGCTCTTGACGTCACTGAGAAGATCGTGACACACGGGGCAACGCATCGCGTGCTCGGCGAAGTTCTTGTGCGCCTCCACCTCGAGCGTGCCGTCGAGATAGTCGGTCAATCGGTCTTCAAATTCGTGACACAGCATCTGCTTCAACTTTCATCGCCTGAGATAATTCTCAAGATCTGAGATCTGAAGATCTGAGATCTCATTATTTACGCCTCCACTACTCGCATACGACGCAAAATCTTCGCAAGTTCGATTCGTCCTCGATTAATCCTTGATTTAACCGTTCCTTCCGGAATCTTCAACAAATCTACAATTTCCTGGTAGCTCAACTCTTCAATGTCTCGCAGGATAACGCACGTTCGCAGATCCGGTGACAGTTTGTCTATGCCGGCCTGAACTTGCGCGCCCAGCTCGCGGCGCTCCATCTCTCGCTGCACCGTTCCACCGGCGGCACGCAAGTGATATTTGTGATCCTCCAGGTCGTCTGCTCCCTCATCCTGGGGAGCGCGCTGCCGCTTGCGGTAGTCGTCGATAATCAGGTTGCGGGCGAGACGCATCAACCAGTTTTGCAAATCGCCCTGCTTTGGATTGTACTGGTCGAGGGAACGATAGACGCGAATGAAAACTTCCTGGGTCAGGTCTTCCGCCGAATCAGCTCGGGAGGTGAATCGATAAGCCAGATTGTAGATCCGACGGCTGTAGGTTTGGACAATTTCTTCCCAGGCCGCACCATCGCCTTTGCGGCATCTTCTGACTAATTCAGCGCCTTCACTGGTAGCCAAGAGTTTGGCGGCTCCCACTTTTGCGTTCTCCGATTCGTGCGGCGTTTACGGCGGCTGGTCAGAATAGCTACGCGGCCAACCAGGAGCGTCTTACGTCAGTACAGCACACAAAGTTCCCGCCCACCGACAAGCCACCCCAGTGTTCAAAAACGGCATTCTTGCGCGCACCATTAAACTGTTGTAGCCTTTCCCCGCCACCCAATATCTTGTGGTTGTATTTATTCCGGAGTCAAGCGCGCCGCCGTTTTTTTGCCGCAAAGCGAAGTGTTCACCGAAAGTTTATCCAGGTACCGCAAACCAATCGAGTTCATTGGCTTGCTGCTCCTGGCGGCGCTGATTATCTGGATCTTTGGCCGACGACTTGACTGGCATCAGGTCAAACTTGCGCTGGAAAAGTCGGACTGGCGATTGATCGTTATCGCCATTGTCGTCGTTTTGCTGGCCTATCTCTGGCGAGTGGTTCGCTGGCAAGCATTCCTGCGGCCTCTGACGCCAACCAGTCTCCGCGAAGTCTGGATTGCCACTTGTGTCGGCTTCGCCGCCGTGCTGACCATCGGACGGGCTGGTGAGGTCGTGCGGCCGGTCGCTCTGCCAATGCGCGACCATCGAGTGCGGCCTGCCGCATCGTTCGTAACCATCATGATCGAGCGACTTTACGACACCCTGACCGTCGTGTTGATGTTTGCGATGAATTTGCTCTGGTTCAGGCCCTCAACAGCTTATGCTGATCTGACTTTGCTTCGGATTATCGGGTTTGCTTTTCTGGCGCTGCTATTCGTGGTCGTTGGTTTCCTGATCTGGTTCCGAAAAAGATCGAGTACCGTAAGCCGCTGGCTGGATGCTCGCATCACACCAAAGGCGAGCATTCTGCAGAGGATTAAGCGGGCCGCGCTGAGTATTCTGGAGCAACTCGCCACCGCCTTAAGTGTTCTCGCCGACATGCGACTGCTCGCGATCACTATTTTCTGGTCGGCCGTGCTTTGGGGATCCGTACTGGTGGCGAATCTGCTCGTCTGTCGCGCCTTTGGAATTCCTTTTCGAATATCGCAAGTTATTTTTGTGCTCGGGTGGTCAATGGTCGGCTCAGTCGTTCCCACGCCCGGCGGCGCTGCCGGAGCATTTCACGCGGCTACCGCGGCGGCGTTGATTGTCCTGGGTGTTGGCCGCGATCAGGCCGCCGCCGTCGCCATCACTCTTCATCTCGTTGATTTTGGACCGGCGGCCGTATGCGGCGTCTTCTACTTTCTGCGAGGCGACGTTAACTTGACGCGGCTGCGCGCCTTGATTTCAGTAAACGCCGTGGAACATGCGGTCGAAGATGAACCCGTGGTCATAGCCGAACGCGCCTGACCTCTGATTATGATCGAAGATCAAACCCTCAGCTGAGGTAAAAAAGAGATGAAATGCCCTTTCTGCGGTTTTCTCGAGGACAAAGTCGTTGATTCGCGCGAGTCGCGAGAAGGCGATGCGATTCGCCGCCGTCGCGAATGCTTAAAATGCGAGCGCCGTTTCACGTCATATGAGCGGATAGACGAAATTCCTTACATGGTGATCAAAAAAGACGGCCGCCGGGAGACCTTCGATCGCAACAAAGTCATGGCCGGACTGTTACGAGCCTGTGAAAAGCGTCCCGTACCCTCATCTAAACTGGACGGTATTGTAAACGCCGTCGAAAAATACGTGCAGGAGTCTCCCGAGCGTGAACGACCGACGAGCAAGATCGGCGAATTGATTATGCGGCGATTGAAAGAACTCGATAAAGTAGCCTATGTCCGGTTCGCTTCGGTCTATCTCGAATTTGAGGACGTTTCTGAGTTCATGAATGAACTAAAAACACTGGTACGCGCGCGCGCGACCGGATCCTTGAAACGCGCGTAAGGCGGGAAGGCATGGTAAAGAGTACTGGAGCAGCAGGTCTGGAGCGGATTGAGCTGAAGCAGCTGGCTGAGCGTGTGGGTAAGCTTTATTCCGTGCTACGGGAAGCTGCCGAAGCTGAACTTACGCCGCTGGCGGCCTTCAAACCACCGACCGACGTTTGCGAAACCACAGAGGCCATTTGCATCCGGATCGAACTTCCGGGCGTTGCGGCGAATCAAATTAAGATTGCGCTGAGCAGTGACAAACTTCGCGTTTATGGAGAGAAAAAAAAGCGCAACCCGCGGCAAAAAATTCTTTCGCATCTTTGTTCAGAGCGGAATTATGGGCCGTTCAGTCGCGTGGTTCCGTTGCACTGGACCATCAAAATGAAAGAGAGTAAAGCCGAGCTGAGGAACGGCGTGCTGCTGATTCATTTGCCGAAAACGCTGGACCGGCGCGGTTCCGAATACAAGGTCCCGATCACCGAAATTGATTAACAGGAACAAATAAAGGAAATGGCAGACAACATCAATGACGAAATCTCAGTAGCTCTGGATGCTGCAGATTCTGACTTGGCGCTGCAAATTCCCAATCAATTGCCGCTGCTTCCGCTGCGCGACATCGTAATCTACCCATTTATGATCGTGCCCCTGTTTGTTTCGCGCGAGAAATCCATTCGCGCTGTCGATAAAGCTCTGGGCGAAGATCGAATGATTTTGCTCACCTGCCAGAAGGATCTGGATAAGGAAGAACCGCAACAGGACGATCTTTACAAAGTCGGAACGGTCGCCGTAATCATGCGAATGCTGAAGCTCCCGGACGGCCGCATTCGCATTCTGGTGCAAGGTGTCTCGCGCGCGCAGGTTGAAACCGTGAGTTCAGAGGGGGAATGCCTCCAGGCGCGCCTGCAAGTCATGCCTGAACAGGGCGCGCCGGAAAGATCGCTGGAAGTTGAAGCCTTGATGCGCAATGTCCGAGCGTCAATGGAAAAGGCGACAAACTTGGGCAAAAATATCTCGCCCGAAGTCATGGCGATTATCGCGAATCTGGACGATGCAGGGCGGCTTGCAGATTTGTCGGCGTCGAATCTGGAATTGAAAGTCGAAGATGCACAGTCGGTATTGGAATTAGCCGACACCACGGCGCGACTACGCCGCGTCAACGATCTTCTTAATAAGGAGATTGAAGTCCTGACCGTACAGCAGGAGATCAATACCCAGGCGCGCGCCGACATCGATCGCTCGCAGCGTGAGTTTTATCTCCGCCAGCAGATGAAGGCGATCCAGACCGAACTTGGCGAAGGCAACGAACTTGCCGAAGAAGTGCAGCAATTTCGGGAAAAGATTGAAGCCGCGAAAATGCCAAAACCAGCTGAAGAAGAGGCATTGCGCCAATTGAAAAAGCTGGAACGCATGCATCCCGACGCGGCTGAGACGGCCACGCTGCGCAACTGGATGGAGATCATGACGGATCTCCCCTGGTCCAAGTCTTCCAAAGATAATCTCGATCTGCACAAGGCAGAAAAGATTTTGAATGAAGACCATTACGGGCTCGAGAAGGTTAAGGAACGCATCATCGAAGCCCTGGCAGTTCGCAAGCTGAAAGAGAAACCCAAAGGTCCGATTCTTTGTTTGGTCGGTCCGCCAGGTGTCGGAAAGACCAGCCTCGGCCGATCTATCGCGCGGGCGCTCGGTCGCAAGTTCACGCGGCTCAGCCTGGGAGGCGTGCACGATGAAGCTGAAATCCGCGGACACCGGCGTACCTATGTGGGAGCCATGCCGGGCAGAATAGTTCAGGCCATCCAGCAAGCGGGCACCAACAACCCGCTGATTATGCTGGATGAAATCGACAAGGTGGGGGCAGACTTTCGCGGCGATCCGTCATCGGCTTTGCTCGAAGTATTGGATCCTGAGCAGAACTACAGCTTCCGCGATAATTATCTCGGGGTGGCTTTCGATCTTTCGAACGTCATTTTTATGACCACCGCGAATGTTCTGGACACGGTGCAATCCGCCCTCCGAGATCGCATGGAAGTGATCAGGCTGGCCGGTTATACGGAAGAAGAAAAGCTTGAGATCGCGCGCCGCCATTTGTTGCCCAAGCAGATGGATGAAAATGGAATCACGGCCCGCAATCTTAATATCTCGCGCTCAGCCCTGCTGGCAGTGATTCAGCGCTACACCCAGGAGGCCGGCCTGCGCCAGCTTGAACGCGAAATTGCCTCGATCTGCCGCAAGGTCGCTCGCCGCCTCGGTGAGGGGGACCAAAACGTGGTGAAGGTCTCGGCCAGTAATCTTCATGAATTTCTGGGTGCGCCCAAGATCATTCCCGAAGAGGTTTTGAAAAAAGATCAGATTGGCGTCGCCACCGGTCTGGCGTGGACGGCCGTTGGTGGTGATGTGCTTTTTGTCGAAGCCTTGCGCATGAAAGGTAAAGGCAATCTGGTGCTGACGGGCCAATTGGGCGAAGTGATGCGCGAGTCGGCGCAGGCCGCCTATTCGTATGCGAAGTCCCGCGCCAGGGAACTTCAGATTGATCCTGAAGATTTCAACACCTACGACCTGCACATTCACATCCCCGAAGGAGCGATTCCCAAGGATGGCCCCTCCGCGGGAATTACGCTGGCCACAGCGCTGGTCTCGGCTTTGTCGCAACGCCCGGTACGAAAGGACGTCGCCATGACTGGCGAAATTACCCTGCGCGGAAACGTTCTGCCGGTCGGAGGCATTAAGGAAAAGGTTCTGGCTGCCCGGCGGGCGCGGGTGACAAAAATAATTCTGCCCGCTCAGAACCGCCGTGACCTCGACGAGGTCCCGAAAGAGCCATTCAAGGATATTCAGTTCGTTTTTGTCGATAATATGCGCCAGGTAGCCCGCGAGGCATTAAAAGATAAGACGGTGCCCGGCCTCGCTGGCAGCAGCCGAGCTACTCGATTACCTCAAGCTGTAACCCCTCGTAATCAGTAAGCAAATGGGCGATTCTGCGGCTGACCTGATACGGGTCGTCAGCAGGTCAAATTTATCGGACAACTTACGGAAGCCTCGCGCATCTATTTTTTGGACCGAAAGAGGCCGCCGAGGCCGTTTTTGGCGGGTGAGAATGGTTTGACACCCCCAGACTCGTGTGGTAACCTCGCGAAGTCTGGTGGCTGATTTTAGGCCACAATTTCGGAACTTTTCTTTGTTCCGTATTGTTTTATCATTAGTGAATGCCGCAGCGCGACTGGTAGAAGTCGCAGTCGTGGATTCGCCCGACGCAATACCCAGAGGAGAACAGCGATTGATGACCCGTGCTCGTCTTAGCTCAGCTGTAAGCGCGCTATTTGCAGCTGGCACTCTTTTCGTCCCCGCCATTGTACAAGCTCAAGGATTGGGCGTTTCGTCGGCTCG
>AP72_2010_repI_A001DRAFT_1000369_pt1 | contig 10494 bp, 5 predicted proteins | sample AmaPasrepliIA001_FD_9535 | JGI IMG/M metagenome (IMG submission 9535)
TCCGCGCAGCGGTCCGCCGGTCTGGCCTTCTTCGGCCGCCGACCCGGATGCCGACGCGCCGTCGAGGACCGGATCGGGTTCGAGGATGCGCTTCTCCTTTACCAGTTTCTCAACCAAAGTCCGGACGGAATCAAGCGTCCGCTTCAAATTGCCCAGGCCCGGTGTCTGTTGGGCATACTTCTCGTCCATTACCTTGTCGAGCGCCTGAAACTCAGTCCAGCACTCGTTGAGCAGCGCAAAATTCTCCTCATAGAAGACTCGCCGCGTGCTGTCTTTTGCTTTACGCCAGGCTTCACTCGTCGTCTTGTTGGCAGCTTCGGCCTCAGCCTTCATCGCGCTGAAGCGCTCATAAGCCTCGGTGTCCAAATTGTCGAGGTTCTCAGGTATGTCGAACTTGGTCGACTCCTCCCATTGAAGATATGAGTAGTCGAATTCTGAACCGCTTTTCGTCAGCATCACATTCTTAATGGGGATTTCGAGTCGCGTATCCATAGCGCTCATTGCATTGGCGCGGCCGTCGAGATTACCTTCATCAATCTCAGGATAAAGGCGTTCCCAAAACTGCTCATGGAGGCCGCGCATCAGTTTGAGCCCATCGCGCAAGCCAACGAAACCATGAAGTTGCACGATTGCTTCAATCAGCCAGGAGGCGATCTGCAGATCTTTAGTCCTGGTGGTGAGCGCCGAAGTCGAGAGATCAACTACCTTCGGCCACTCCGCAACTTTGGGTTCGTGTTCCCATTCGCCCTTGGTTAGTGTGTCATCGGCCCGACGCGCCTCGCGGATTTCGTCGTAAACCCCGGCGTACTGGAGATTCTCGCCGGCCGGGTTATCTCCGGGAAGCGGCGACAGTAACGCCGTCACATCAAGAACAGGGACGGGGGTGGCCACGGGAGCGGGAGCGACGGATTTTGCCTCAACTACTGCTGACATTTGAATTTTGCCTTATGCACAAGGATAGGAGCGTTTGCCGAATTTGCTTGCCGGGCAATGGCCGCTAACGTCGCCGAACTAACAGCGCCTGGTCGCACAAGCTGATTACGATGGCGCAGTCTGCGTGCGCTCATGTTCCTGCTGTTGACCGCGGGAGAATTCGACGGGGGTCGCTTCAAACAGCGTTTGGTCCTGACCATCAACCAGGAACAGACGCAGACCCAGGGTTTGGTAAAGATCCTCTCCCAACTGCTTCGAATCCGTCATCCGGCCGAGCCTCAATTGATCATTCCCTGAGCCCGAGGTACCGGCGTAGAGTGAAGGCATGTAGACCTCACCGATGGTTCCGTCGGTCGCTTCGACGCGCGCACTGGCCCAGATCATGTCACGTAACTGCCGCGGCGGCGAGATCTGTATACTCTTGATCTGCTCAAACGGCAACCAGACGTATTTGTCCTTTACAATGAGCTCAACCACGGGAGCAAGGAAATCGTCGTAATCGCGAAAGTCCTGAAATTCTTTGCCGCCAAGGCTACCGGCGATCGCGGGGCGTTCTTCCTCTGCCCGATCGAGTGTGGCACGGGCTTCCTTTGTTAGTCCGCGGTTTACCTGATTAAGCGCCTCGACACACAAATCAACATAGGCCGGTGGCTCGCGCAAAAAATGCGGCTGCACGCCTTCAGCAAATACACGCCGCCGTTCACGCTCAGCATTGATGTTGGCGCGGTAAACCATGACGCCCAATTGAGCTTCCGTACTCTGTTGACCGATTACGTCGAGTTGTCGCTCCGCCCGGTCCCAATCACCTGAGAGGCAGGACAGCTCAAACAGAAATGTCCGGCTGGCTGAATCTGCTGGGTTCGCTTTCACCTGACGCAGCAGGGCTGCGCTTGCTTCTTCCAGATGGCCGGCGGCCAGTAACTCTTTGGCTTCGTTCATAACTGATGTCCTCACGTCACAGTTATTTCTGCAGGTTTTGCGGCGCGTGTAAGTTTTTAAACAACGACCGATTGAATGGATTCGTGGCACTCGCCGGGCGCAGAGATGCACGCACCTGAACGTTGCCTACGTTCCAGGCCAGGTCAAACTGAGATCCGCTGCCGGTGCCCTTGGATCCCGCGTCGATCATCTTGAACAGACCCCAGGTTCCGGGGAAGGTGCGTTCAGCAGTCTCGCCCCCATTCGGCAGCACACTGATCTTTACGCCTGACGCGCCCGAGCGCGCCGGCCAGGTAAATCGGGCAGACTGGGCTGAGTTGCCGCGCACTTCTACCTTCGTACCGTCGATCTCAATGATTACATCGGTATTGGCGACCGGTTGTAAGGTCAGGTCATAGCCAACCTCCGGCTGCTGGCCGCCACCCGCAAACATTGCTTCGCGCAGCTTCCGCGCACTGTTCAAATATTTAACAAAGTCTTCTGAGAACCTGACGGCGCCAGTCTCCTTCAACTTCCATTGACCCTGGACCTCATCAAAGGAGGTCGCCAAGTTCTTGTTGAAGAACTGGGTAAAGAGCCCGTTGGAAGGATTCAGGAAACCAGCCAAGTCTGTTATGGATGCCTCTCCGCTATCGGTAAAAGGATAACCTGCCTCAATCGCGTGCGCTTTTGGATAAATTTGTTCGGTCCAGGAGCGAACAATCTGGTCATAACCGCCACCGTACAGGAAGCTCCGAAAATTCTGTAGCGGCTGACGTAATACAGCCGCAGTGTCGGTGGCGGCGGCAGTCTTAAACCCGTCCAGCAACGTCGAAACTACTTGCTCGGCTTTCTGCAAACCGAATTCGTCTTTGCCGCCGGTCAGTAGTGCCTGTGATGTTTGCTGCAGCTGATTCTCTGACGCTCCTTCCACCGGGTCAAGCACGCGGCGCAGTTCAGCGCGATATTGCGACATTGGCGAGCTATCTTTCTTGTCACCGGCCGTCACAAACTGGAACAGGGGACGAAACTCTTTTTCAACCTCGGTGTTGCCTCCCTGATCCCCGGAATCGGTGCTAAACCAGCTCTTGAACCAACCGATCAAGCCACTGCTTTCAGGTTTCTTTGACAGGTTGGTATTGCGGGCGACCTCTGACATGACGCGCTCCATTGGAGAGTCCGTCGCGGACAAGGCCTTGAACGCTTCCACCACATCATCTTTGGTTTTGAATGGACGCACCGCGATGCCCCGCAGGAATTTTCGCCACTGATCCGTATAGTCGCGCAGGTACATCGCCTGCAACTTGCTGATGTCGGTGGCCTGCGCTTGAGAATTGCTAACTGCCGTCGGCCCCATTACCCAATCGTCTTTGCTGATTTCTTCGCCGGCATTCTCTATCGTCGATTTCATGTAATTACGGTAACCATCGATCGTATAGCTGCCCGGCACAGTGTAGCTTCCGGCCATCACCCCGCGACCACGCCCCTCGAGGATCGTATCGAGACTGATTGGGGTGGTCTTCGCGTTCGTTTCGGTGACGACTCGCTTATAAAAACGGTTGACTGGAGGATAAGCGGTGAGTTTCCGCCTGACATCCGCCACCAGCTTGTCGTCTGTTCTGATATGAGGGGCGTCATCGCGCACCAATTGCCGCGCGTAAAAGTCGAGATCCTGAAGCGACAGAATCTCTGTGTCAGCTGGTGCGGTTCGCTTCCAGTAGTCAGCCAGAGTACTCGCCAGGAAAGTCGGCTCGACCCGCTTCGCATCCGATAGCATGAGATAAGCCTTCAGCAGATCGTAATGCCGGCCCAGAACATCTTCGGCCGAAGGCGCCGCTGACTGATCGTTGCCGCTGGTGTCGGCGCTGCTGACGACGGCCGATGGCTGCCCGGCGGCAAAGTTCCGTAGATCATTCTCCAGAGCCTCGACCGCGGGTTTCTTGAACCGCTCTTCGACAGCATCGAAATAGATCGTGCGTAAGTAAGGTGCTATGTCGTTACCGGAATAAAGGCCGAAGCGCATGTACAGCGGCGGCCCCGCATCGAGCGTCGCTAATTGCTCACGCAACGCATCGAGAGTTTCGACTTCCACCCGCGCGGCTGTCGGATCTTTTTTCAGAACATCCTTGCCAAAGTCGGCGCGGGTGATCTCATCCATTCGCTGTCCACGATCAGTGGCGTCCGCAATCAACTTCCGGTTTGCGATGAATGAAACAGCTGCGCCCAGCAAAAAGAGTAGTAACAAAACTCCGCCCAGGATCAAAAGAATCGAGCCGGTGCGAGGCGGTCGCTTTTGGCTTGCCTGAAAAGATACGGCCAGGTCTTTATCGCGCAGAACAACGTCCTTGAAAAGCCGGGAAGTGAAAAACTCTGTCCCTACTGCCTGGGGCGCTCGCTCCTCGCCGTCTTCGGACGTTGCGCCCGCTGGTGACGCCGGCGGCATAGTTGCAGTGAAATAAAAACCGCGCAATAACGGACTCTCGCTGAAAGGATTAGGGCGAAAAAGTGCGGAAGTAAACAAGCCGAGCTTGCTGCGCGTTTCCGAAAAGCGCAAGGGAAAATCGAAGATTTGTAATTGTGTGGCCGGTCCCGCCGGCACACCCAGGCGAAGCAAACGGCGGCGCACCAGCGAGTCGTAAAGATGATCAAATTCAAGATCAAACAAAGCGTGCGCGTTCGCCGACTTCTCCAGCGGAATCGTTGCCCCCCAAACTTCGCCTGGACTTTTGCCGTCCTGAAAGAAAGCGGCAAAGCCAGGAAGCTTGTCCATGTGGGTAAATGCGAGATACACCGGGAAGCGTACGCGCGCCGCCTGGATGGTTTCGTCCAGTCGCGCGCGCAGAGTCTTTGCCTGTTGTTCGATCTCAGTTTCGCTTGACTCGAGAATGCGAGCGGCGTCAACCGCCACCACATAACCGTCCAGAGCCCGGTTACTGCGATATTTCCTGAGGGTCTCGGTCACCGCGTGCCATTCGTCGCGCGCCGGACCATCACTTTGATAACGACCGGCCGTATCCAGAAGGACTGCGGCTTCGGTCACCCGCCAGTCACAGTGATGGGTGGGGCGAACAATTTTCATCTCGGCGCGACGTTGGCTGGGAAGTGTCTGAAAGTCCAAACCCGAGGACAACGCCAGCGACGTTTTGCCGCTCGCGAGCGGGCCGGCCACGACATACCAGGGCAGGGCATACAGTGCGTCACCTGCGCGCGCGCCACCCAGTTTTGAACTGCGCAACCATTGCACGGCTTCTTCGGCGGCGCGGGCCAATTCTTCGTGAATTCTTCTGGGCGCATTACCGGGCCGGGCTGATTTCGGCGGGGTTGAGCCTTCCGCTGGCGCTGCCGCGGCAGCGTCGCGTTTCCGGGCGCGCCGCTTTCGCAGATGATTTATTAGGATCGCAAACGGCCACGTGAGCAGCAGCAGGGCAATAATTATGATTTCCCACGTGTAGTTGAGTCCGATTGAAGGGCCGAGAAAGATTACCAGCAGGCTGGCAATGCCATAGAAAGACACCAGTGCCGAAATGCCCAGAATAGATTTGATTTCAGATCCCGTAGACATGCTTTGTGACTGTTATCGACGCTCTCTCAGAGGTCCTGACTGTTACGCAATTAAAATTTTGCTGCGCCGGCGGCAAAACGATCCGCGAAATCACCCGAACAAACACGAATTCTCTTATTTTCGTGGTGCTTTCTTCGTGATGCTTGTTGGATCGCACTTTACATCGTATTTCAAACGAGGCCCGGCAACATAGTTATCGCAATAGCTGCTCAGTTGCGGTTCTCACATCGGACTTCAGTAGCAGCAAGATGACCAGATAAATCAATACGACCGCAATCAGAATTACCGCCGAACCGATCTTCAGCCAGACCGGAATTCCAGGATCAGTCGGAGGCTTTGGCTGATCGAGCACCTTCCAGTGCGGCGACAAATCTGTCTCCTGCAGACGGCCCACCCGCTTTAGCTGAGCGGCTGTGTTCTTGATCAGTTCCTGAAGCTGGTCCTCCATATAAACCTTGTACTTGCCCTTGTAACCAAGCAGCATGCACAGGTAGTAGATCTCGACGACGTCAGCTTCGGTTTTGATCGACTTGATGAGTTCGTCCAGTTTCTCAAAGAACTTCACACCGGCCAGATGCTCGCCAAAGTATTCGAGTTGCAGAGGAAACTTTTCCCATTCCTCACGCAGGGGAGAGTTCGTGTTGAGAACGGTCTCGTCAACGAAAGCTGCCAGGGCGAATTTTACGTCATTGATCTGCTTTTCTGAGTAGCGAAGTGTCGCGGCTCGTTGTTCCGTTTCCTGTAACAGGTTTTTGACTGCCGGCCTCAGATCGGGAGAGAGAGTAACGGATTCAAGACGCAACTTGAGTATCAGCTCGAGAACAGGAGCTGCGAGACTGGCAAAGTCACTGCCCGATCGCGAGCGGCGGCGACTGGTACTCACCGCGGGATCAACTACTGCGGTCATCTTTCTACACTCTCAGAGCCTGAGATGCATGGCTGCCGAAAAACTATGGCTTCACCGCGTACATCTCAACTACTTCGTCCTTGAATTCTTCCGGAACATAGACGGCGAGAGCTTTCGATCCCGCGATTCTCTCCCAGAACATTCCGGTTGCATCCAATTGAAAATAATGAAACTTCGGACGTGTTGGAATCGGCGCGGGCGGCGGTGACGCATGGGTCAGGGTTACGCCCGGCAAGGCCGAGCCGATCACCACGTCGATCGTGTCACGCGAAGCGACCTTAATCACGCGGGGCACGCGCTGAATTAACTGCCCTTCAGGGATGTCCGCGCGCACCGCCAGGTAGAATCCCGCTTCCTTCAGCAGCCGATCATCCAGAACTCGGCCGGCATACAGACTCTCGCGTACTTTCTCGAGCGGAATTGGCACACACCGGGTCGGAATCACAGTTTCGAGCATCTCCCGAATGTCCTGAATCAATTGGCTGAAGGTGCCGAAGAGATCTGTGTGGTCGTATCGAACTATATCTTTCGGATGACGATCAGGCGTGAACGTCATTAACTTCCCAGCCAGTTCGGCCATCTCGAAATAAAGTCTTTCCGGATGCAACACCGGCGTCCGAAAAAGGTGCGCTAGGTTTGGAATCGTTGAGTTCACCGTGTGCAGCAACCAGAACACGGCCACTTCAGCGCTGGTGAAATCGGCGAGCGAGGTCGTTCGCTGGCGCCGCTGCTCGCCTAACGAACTGCTCTTGGTAATTAAGATCTCCACCAGCTGGCGCAGCATGTCCTCCAGCCACGGCGAAGCCCTGATGTTCAAAACCGGCGGGATGTATTTTTCACCTAACTTCAGTTGTCCCGTCGCGGTCCGTTCCAGCTCGACAATCTTGATGGCGCTGTAACCTTCGGTTAATTCACTGCCAAACAATAACCGGAGATTGCTGCTGGCAAAAGCAAGCTGCTGTTCGTTCTCACCGGTTGTCTCATCAATCGTCAACCCTGGACTTTGCAGGAATCGAACGTTTGGATCAGGCGGGCCGCCACTCCGTTGGAAATTGGGCGCGCCCGAACGCGTCGAGGGCACGGCGATATAAACGCTCAAGCGTTCGGCGTCCGCGTCGAAATGCTCGGCGACTGGGCGGGCTGCCGGCGCCGGATCAGTTTCGGGTACATTGATTACGAGTCCGTCGGGCATCACCGCGCGACAGCGCAGCAGATCGAAATTCCCATTTGCGATGGCTTCGTTATTTGCCTGGAAGTCGAGCACGCCCCACTCGTAAGGTGCGAGAGAAGCAAAGCGCGAATTAACTAACTCGTTGTAATAGTTGTCCCATTGTTGAAAATGATGGGGCGTGAGCAGCATCCCCTCATTCCACACAACCTTACGATAACGGCTCATATGTGATGGTTATCTCTCTGCTGATCCGAAATTGGCACACTACTACCGCAATCTTTCGAAGGGGGATTTTGTTCTTTGACGTAGGCTTTGTCAACGACTGGTCCAAAAGGGTGATGCAATGAAACTTGCATCTCAGAAGTTGAGCGGCTCAGCACTGAGGCCAAACTTCTGCGGGTCTTGTGAGATTACTCCCATGGCCATAAACCTGGTGACAAAACTATATGTTTGGTCGCTGATGACCTGGTGATCATGTAAGTACCAGATCGAGCGGATGGTGGTGGGGCTGTCATTGACATGACCGGCGAGTTTTGTGATTCGCGATTGCAGCGATTCGCCTTCTTCCAGAGCCGCCACTGACAGCAGGCTGTCGTTAGCCAGTTCATCCCCAAACACGGCGCGCATCTTCGCGAGGGTGGGACACAAAGCGGCGGCCACCTGCGCGGGATCGCCGCGGCCATCTCTGTCAATTCTTGCCAGGGTGACGTAAACCAGCAGCGGCGTGCGAACTCCATTGCTCTTGGCGATGGTTGTCACCTGAGGCAATGCTCGCTTCATCGCCCGCAATTCTTCGGCAACTGAGGAAGATCCGCGGTATTTCTCAACCTGCGCATTGATCGCGGTCAGCGGTTTCTCCGTCAGAACCGGATGGGTGTCTCTGCTGATGGCGGCCAGGACTCTCGACGCATAAGCTTCAATCGGCGACAGTTCGCTGTTGCCGTTATTTGAATCGTTGCCATCGGAAAGAGGTCCCGGAGAGTCCTGACCAACGGGAGACGAAACATCATCTGAGACTGTCGAATTGTCGTTGTCACCCCCTGGGCGTTGACTTCTCCTGGTCAAATTTGCATTGCTCTGCGGAGTTGACTGATGAGCGATCAGCAGCGCCAGGCCGGCGATAAGTAAAATGCTTACGACCGCAACCCCCGCGATCAATGGCAGTTTGGATGAAGATGGACCAGCAGCGAACTGTCGCGGGGAGAGAGAAGTGGCCCTCGTTTCCGGAGCAGGCCGTTTGCTCGCCGGTTTGAAGGTACTCTCGTCCGCAAGATCAGGATCGGCTTCGATTCGCACGAGCACTTCACCGACGCCTCCAAATGTCAAAACGTCCCAATCGTTGAGTTCTTCCGGAGCCGTGATCTGCCGGCCGTTTATGAAAGTGCCGTTAGATGAGCCGCAATCTGACAGATTGAAATGTCCTTCGATGGTTTCAATCAGCGCGTGCCGGCGCGACAGACTCGGGTCTTCGATCGCGAGATCGTTTTCCGCAGTCCGACCAATCGAAAAGCGCTTGTTCTGAACTTCGACTGTCCTGTTCCCGGAACCCGGAGGGAGGGTAAGCGTTAGAAGTGCTGACATGACTAATGATCTGAGCGTCAAAGGCGCGACATGTAACAGCCTGGGGCAACGCCCCAGGGTTCAAAGTCACATAATGAAAGGTAAGCGCTGAAAGCGCGACATTACCGGAAACGCAAGCATTACCTGAACGTAATCGCGCGCTTTCAGCGCTTAACCTCGCTCTGTGCCTTTTACCTGGGCCGTTGGCCCAGGCTGTTACATGTCGCGCCTTTGGCGCTTACCCGAGCATGAAATCGTTGGCCTATCTTCAATCGCCGGCTGCGTCGATTTTCGCAGCAAAGCGGCGTCGCCCGATCTTACCTGGGCATAACTTGAAATCGGCAGGAGGTCAACTCCAAAAACTCTTGGGTTCTCGCCGACAATTGCCGCGCCAAAGAAATGCGGCACGTACTTAATGTTCTCACGTTGGAACTGGTCGCTCAAGATCTCCTCATGGGCCACCATGGTCCAGAAGCTGCGCTCCGGATTGTCAGAAGTGCGCGCGGCGTTCAAAGCCTTTAACAGATTTCCACTCAAGCCGCCTTCGCCCTCATTGTAACTGGCGACTGCGAGCGGCACGCTTAAGGGGCCCGTTCCGAACATGGCGATCAAATCTTTCATATACTGGGCCGCAATCGGGGCCATGATATCAATCTTGCAGCGGTCGTCAGGTCTTGTGTCGCTCGGTGATGATACGTCCTGAACCCCATATCGCCGGGCAGTCGAAGAGGCAAACTGAAAATAACCTTTCGGTCCGGTGCCGCTCGATAAGCAGGGACAATACTCCGCTTCAATCATCGCCAGGTAGATACCCACCTGTGGCGACAATCCCTTTTCGTTGAATGCCTTTACTACTGCCGGAGCATAGGTTCGGGCGCGATTCAGCAGAGTTGTCAGATCATGATGCATGTTACAGCCGCCGGAAGGTTTGGGACTGTTCAGCCGGTGCGCATAAGCATCAACCCAGATTTTGATCTTATTCACCACTTCGGGCGTGAAGGCATATCCTTCGCGATTTCCAATCATTCTGGCTACGTGCTGGGCTTCAGTGGCCACAAATTGTCGTTGCTCATCGGGAGACATCGCGAGATAGCGCTTACCTGAAACAGGACCCGGACTTGAGAGGTTATCTGAGTCTTCGGGCGTCGGGCCAGGCGAAGTATCCGGATTTGAATCCGGTGATCTTCGGCCGTCAGGCGTAGCGTCTGTCGATTGATTGTCGTTCAACGCCTCGTATTTCTTCAGGGTGATTCGCTCCCCTGACCCATTGTTACGGTACGCGAGGCCAGCGACAATCAAGGCCACCAGAATGATTAAGGCCGCGGCAGAGGCGATGACGGGTTTTGCCAACCCGCCGGTGGTTGGCGCCGAGGTCGTGGCGCTCTCATCGGGTCTGGCAGCCGCGGTAATCGGCTGCTGCAGGTGAACTACAATCGTGCTTTC
>AP72_2010_repI_A001DRAFT_1000370_pt1 | contig 10487 bp, 8 predicted proteins | sample AmaPasrepliIA001_FD_9535 | JGI IMG/M metagenome (IMG submission 9535)
TGTCCAAACATGTCAGTCTCCCAGCAACGTTGTTTAGAGAATCGTATGCCTCCGAAAGTTGGTAGTAGTATTCTACCAAATCTCTTGGAGGGACCGACATACTATTTGACCCTCGAGAGGCAATTTCAATTGCCTTTTTATAGTAGTGAATCGCATTTAGATCGGCCGACTGCTTGTGATACATCAGCGCGATGGCTGATAAAAGTGAACAATACGTCGAATCGTCCCGCTCTATGCACGCCGTAAACTGAGGTACATAATCAAGTAGCTTCCCCAGTCTTGCCGCATCGGAAAGCTGGGTGGTCTTGTATAAATAAGCTAATTGCCTTCTGAGCGTATCCCTAGCAATGCATTGTGATCGCACAGATCTTGCCCCTAACATCAGTGCNAGTCCGATGATAATGAATATAGCGCTCCTGTGTATCATTTGTCAAGCCAAACTTCTCGGATTGATGCTTCCAACAAAATCCGCACTCATTTTGGTTTAGTGTGGCGGATAAGTCGGTACTCCCGTTCCACCGGTTCCCCCTGGCCCCGATGTTGCAACTGGAGACAAATATGACTTAAGTTTAGTATTGCTCCCCGGAGTTATCAGGTCGAACAGTATAATCCTGTAGCCGCGGTAGATCGAGTTGTCGAGCCATGCCTGAAACGCCACCCTTTGCGTCTGTTTGAAGTCCTCAATATCTTGCGCTGAATACCCCGTAAGATCATATGTGAGAGGCCAACTTTCCAGCCAATTAACTTGATTGGTGCGGGTGTCATCAGCAAGTATGTCATCGAGACATTCGTGTATTAAAGTAAGCAGCACCCTGCAATCATGTTCCAGGATCACAAGGTCGGGGTGATTATTTTCTACACCTGTTACAAACTTTTGTCCGAGCCTGGTCACGGCGTCGAATCCAGGTTTAAGATCTGGTGGCATTTTTAAATGGTTTTATTGGTTAAAAATAGAAATGCTTTGTCATCTCAAATCACGAATACGGTTTCGACGACTATCAGCTTCACTTATCAAGAGACTAATTAAACTTCATTCGAGAAGGGTCGGCAATTAAATAGCAGAATTCATGAGTTTGCACATACGAGAATATCACGAAGTAATTGGACGTAGATACTTGTCCTAAGGTAAACAAATTTCAAATTATTTTTTAAAAAAATGTTTTTATGTCTTGAATAACCTTTTCAATATCGTCAACATTAATAAACGACATCAGCCTACATTGAATTTTCTTGATCTTATTTTATTAAGTCGCAAAAAAAGGACGGATAATATTGCCAGGCAACTTACTATCACCACCCATTTCCATTCAAAGTTTATTTGCATAACAATCGGATCCGTTCTTCCCACCAATATTGCCGCAGCCCAGTAGTAAGGTAATCTTTCTTCTTCGCGGTCATTGTCGGCCCTAAAATCTTTTCTTGCTTGCTGCAATGCAAGATCCAGCGGCATACCCCTGGCCACGTATTTATAAAAAAGTTCGGTGATTCGATACGTAGATATGTTGTCTACCTGCCAAAGATTAGAGACGCACGAAGGAATACCAATGGACGCGAAACCACGGTTGAAACTAAATACTCCTTCGCCGCTATATAATTTGCCAGAGGCCGTTTCACAAGCAGAAAGAACGATGAGATTTGTTGCTGGCTTTTTTTCCGGGAAAAGATCAGATAAATTTAGTGTTGAATCTGAAAAATAGATCATCGGCTCATTCGCGTAACCGCTATCGGTTGCATGTGTATATAACTGGATTACTTTGTACTGGTAAAATTCATTGAGAAAGTTTCTTTTGGAAGCGTCGCTTTGAACAAAGTTGTTCGCTCCGCTAAAGTAACCTCGTATCCTGCTTAATGATTCATCACTCCCCGCTAGTTCGGGAAGTCGGGCAAACTTTACAGGAGCAACTCCAAGAAATGTTCGATCATACTGAGATTTGGAAGAATTAAACGCCTCCAATAAATACCTCGCTGAATACGTATAACTCACTGCGTGATCATCCATGAAGTATGTTAATGGTTGGCTGCGCACGATCAACGCTTCAAAAGGAAAGTACTTCCCATCCGGCGAAATGATAACGCGGCCGGGAGGCAAACTGTGATTGTTGAATAACAATTGATAAAGCCTCTGGGAAGATTGCAAATACCGATCAAAGTCCCTATTTAGTAAATCCCCGTGGGAGAGATATTGAATGAAGACCGCCGACAAACTATCAAAGCGTAGCTTGTCCGCGACTTGTAAAAAACATTTACCTGGGTCGACAATGATTATGTAAATAGCACTGTCCCCGTTAAATATCTCGACCAGGGTCTGTTTCGAATCCAAGAGCACCCTTTGAATTTCTTGAAGACTGATTGAAGAAGTATCCAAAAAACTTTGGTGATAGGTGGGATAGTTTTGCTGAATCGCTCGCTCAGCCTTGTCCAATTCGAGCTGGCTTGCAACGAGATTATTTTGCACTTTCACATAGCCACTTGAAGAAATGTCAGTCGAATCGCGTTCTCTTTTTAATAATAATATTTTCCTTTTCAATTCTGCGAGACGCAGGGCGTCCGCTTCTCCAATCTTACTTTGCTCCTTTATCTCATCGCTGAGGATCACTGCGCGACTCTTTTCAAAATAGTAAAATGCATCGACAGTGTTTCCTTCTAGAAACGACGCGTTAATCGCATGCTCATACAATCGCTTTGAATAACTCCGCCAAAAGAGTTTCGACTCCAGTTCTCCCAATTGAATTTTAATGCCATTGAGGAGTTTGTCTGCTTCCCGATACACAGACAATGATTGCTGCAAAGAGATTTCTCTCTTGTTATAGTAATAGTCATTTAAAAAAGCGTCCCCCTTGTCCAAAACCAGTCTCAATACATCTTCGACATTATTTTGAGTGACATAGTCCTGGATATGCACTACAAAATCCTTCTCATTGATCCCAGGTTTGATTTTGTCAAACGCTTTTTGAAAAAAATAATATGCGGAGTCAAATAGTTTCATTCTGGCATATACATTGGCAATACCTGCCAGAATATAAAATGAATCGGAAAAAATTACATTGCCAATTTTTGCACTTTGGCTATGAGCAAGTGCTTTGTAATAATATTGCAAGGCCAACCTGTACTCACCTTTGTTTTCCGAATAAATCAATCCGATTTGGTTTAAAATACTCGCGCTCATCTCTTTCCTTGATGATAGCATATCATAATAAAATGCGCGCTGGAAACTCTTAATGGCATTTTCATAATCCTTTTTCCCTTTATACAGCTGACCAAATAAAATATAGACATTACCCCTAAAATCCTTATCGCTAAGCCGCTGAAGGTATGTCGACTTGCTGCGAAGAAATTCAGCTTCTTCGTCGTACCTGCCCAAGAAACCCAAAGAGCGGGCTTTATAGTAAATAAAAAAAGTGATTTGAGTGAGGCTGTCGGGGAATTTATAGGATCGGTGAACTAGCTCTTCTCCCAAAGTAGCTCGGTCGACACAAAGATTGTAGTCTCCTTTTATAAATAGGTCCCTAACATTGGCCCCGAGCACCACGGCTGAATAAATGCGATCGCTACTGAATCTAGTCTCTGTTGAGATACAACTGTCGATAGCCTCCTCTTTTTGGTCGGTGAGCCCGAGAGAATCATAATAGGTGGAGAGATAATAATAATGCTTCGCCAGCCAACTCTTATTGATTGCGTCGCTATTAATGTTCGACCAGACGACGTTTATGGTCTTTTTTGCATACTTTATTGCACCAACATAATCTGCCAGTTTATAATACGCCAGTTCTATATTGCCAAGCAAATAGGCATATACCGAGTCGACGTTCCCTGGGCAATTTTCAGTCGTCTTCTCACAGTTCAGGAATGCCTTCAGCTTTTCCGATACAGTTTTGCCAGAAGCCCGAATTGTATTAACGCGATCCCACAACGAATCCCTTGAATCACATTGAGCCCACAGAGATCCCCTGGCCCCGATCATGAAGCACAAAACGCAGACCGCTATTAACCGCATTTAAAAATGCTTTTTAGACGCCTGAAAAAAATAGTCCTTGTCAATCACCAACTACTTCCACCATCAACGGTGACAATACTTTCAATTCCAGTGCTCGAACCAACTAAACTTCGCAGGGTCTGGCACGGTGGACATACGTTTGGGCACCTGCACGTTTGGCCGGGGCACGTATCACATACAGTGCTCGTGTAACTTAGGGCTTCAAAAGTTTTCGGAGGGTTTGGCCCGTTAGGAACGAATGTATTTACGACGGTAACTCGATAAAGCTGTGTGTTCCCCTGCATTTTGAAAACACGAATTGTAGGGCAGTAGGTAGGATCTTTGATCTGTGTTGAGGCTGATTTGACTAGCATTTTTTCGATGTCGTTGAGGGAGCGAGCCCTCATCGCTTCGTCCGCAGTTGCGGAGAATGTTACGTCCACGCTCAACCAATTGGTTGGGGACTTGGTTGCATGGGGGCTCTGTGATGCCTGGTGCGGACCGCCGCAGCCAAAGGCAGTTACAAGACATACTACTGCAAGCGAGATTAGAAATGCGGACGATGGCAGATTTTGAAAAATTGATTTTGCTTTCATAAAAATTGTTTGAGTGGTGTAATAATATAATTATCCCTGTCGCCACGCTAAGGCTCGCAGAGATTCATTGTAATAGAGTACAGCAAATAAGATTAAGTTCGGATTATTTATTTTGATACGTGAAAGAAATGATCAAAATATGCTATCGCGATCATGAATGTGGTGATTGGCACTTTAATCGACGACACCGCTTCGTACATTCATTTAAGCCATTCTTTTGCCGTCGTCTTTCCGTCAACACCTTGTTTTAATAATTCACGCGCCTGTATCATATCACTGGGCTCATTACGTTTCATTAGAGTGAGGGCTTGCAAAGTTTGACCAGATTAGAAAAGATGGCTGTTAGCTCCGATTCTTGGAAATTTCAGAAGAGCTTGGTCGTAATTTACCCCTCTAAGGTAAACAAATTTCAAAAATATTTCTTCTATTGTACTCTATTGAGAAGAGGGATGAGTTTCGCAACAGCTTTACCACTTCTTGTTAAGCCATTGGCGGGCAAATTGTTCGCCTTCAAGACCTTGATCCCTAACTTCCTGCAATAATGCTCTCGCTTTTTGTTTGTCACCGGACTGATTACGTTTCATTAGAGTGATGGCTTGAAGGAATACAGCAGGGTTCGCAAAGAGTGAATAATGTTCTAGCTGCTTGAAATATGAAAGAGCCTTGTCGTAATTACCTATCCTAAGATAAACCTTTCCGAGATATTCTATTGGCTCATAGTTGCCTGTGTCCCTCTGGGCTATTGACTCGAATTGTCTGATCGAGGAATCATAGTGCGCTTCATTGTACATTCGTTTTCCCTCGTCTATGCTATCAGTCTTCGCGCTCATTTTAACTCCGAGTGTTTGTAGATTTTCATTCATATACTTATCCGCAAGTTGTTCCGGTGAGGCTGACTTAAATAGAAATAAGTACCCTGCAACAAATACACAGATGAGAACTGCTGCTGCAATGGCTAGCCTGTAAACCATCGTTCTTCTCATTGTTATATAGGAACCCGAAACATTCGAGGAGGCCATCGCCGGCGGAGCGAAAAGTCCGCGGAGTCGATCAAGAAATCCGTACTGTTGTGTAGTTTGTTGCTGAACACTTGATGCGCCCGCGAGCAGCTGCCTGAAGTGTGCCTTCTTTTCTAAGTGCACTTGTTCCACCAGGCTTTGTTTTGCTGATAAATAGAAGGCGACTTCGTCAGCAAAATCTTTGTCCTCTTCAATCTTTTTTTCAAACATTATGGCTTCTTCCTTACTCATTGCGTTGTTAAAATAAGCGTCTATATATTCTAAATAATTTTCCATTTACTTTAATTAGGTTAAGTTGTGTGGTACAGTTGTTTTAGCTTTTCGAGACACCTTAACCGGCTTGTTTTTACTACATCAGATGTTTTGTACTCCATTAATCCCGCTATCTCTTTATCACTGTATCCATCGGCCCACAACATCAGCATTTGCCGGCAGCTGTCGCCAAGCTGTGCCAGCTTTTGCTTTAGAACTTCGTGGTCTGTTTTATCGACCAGTTTTTGNATAATTGTTTTTGTATGATCAGAAATCTCCATAAGAAGATCAGACATCGATAAAGTGTGATGAATACTACTCTTATTAGTCGATCTTTTACGAAGAAAGTCAACATATTTGTTATGAAAAATGCTGTAAAGCCATGTTTTTAAAGAAGAACGTCCCTGGAATGAACCACTGGCTATCTTTTCAATCGCAGAAATGACAGTGTCGCTGTATAAATCAAAGGCATCTTCGTCCGACAATGAATATTTGTGGATCGCTTCCTTGACAAAGTAAGCGTAGCGGTTAAAAAGACGCTCCTCTCCTTTTTTTCTCTCGGCTCCATTTTGTCCAATGCTGTCAATTATTTCCCGCTCATCGGGTGAAAGAGTTGGTTTTAAAAAGTTCACGGGAGGTTGTTCGTTTTCTAAGATAATACATCGCAAGGTAAAATAAAATAGTCGTAGACTGTTTCCGGGTAATTTTTACAAGTTACCTGGACTATTTGATAAAATCGAACCCCCGGAATCTTCACAAAGTCAACGAATCAAACGGGGCACACGCAATTAAAGACAGTTTGAAAAACCGTTCTGATACAATTAATATATAGTAAGAAACTTTGCGAGTTTTTTTATCTATATAATTAAAAATATCTGCGAGTTTGTTTCCTCGTTGTTTCTTGTTGCGACTAATTGATGGAACGTTTGCAAAAAAGATCTTTTAAATAAAATATTTCGAGTTTTCAGTTGACAGGGCGCCAAACCTCTAAAAACCGACTCTATAAAAACCAGTGACAATTGTTATTCTATGAAACTATCATCAATTTATAACGGTCAAAATTTTAAAAAAATGAAAAAAATAATCTTTGCAGTAACGGTATTAATGTACTGCCTGCTCACAGCTTTCTCCGGTATCGCTCAGGAAAACATTGACGTTCCTCGGCCAGTAAAAGATGCCTTCAATAGTCATTTTAAGAACAGCGATTTTCAAAGATGGATTATGATCAAAGATTCTTACGTGGCTACTTTCAAATCAGATGACCATTGGAGGGATGCTTACTTTACAAAGGACGGTGAATACAAAGGAATTGGTAAATACATAACTGCTGATCTCCTCCCAGTATCTGTCCAGGAAACACTTGCCAACAGCTATTCCGGTTATGAAGTTTCCGAATTGTATCAATGGGAATGTACAGACAGTGGCCTTAGCTATTTCGCTGTACTAAAAAATGCAAAAAATGAGCTCACTTTGCAATTAAGCCCATACGGTGACGTAAGTTTTTCTCAGAAGAATAAGATCAAACAGAATAATAGCAAGATTGCTACGACAGCTATTGCTTCCGCTCAATAATAACAGCGGTGGACTTAAACAATGTTCAGTCTTTGCCTTATCACTTCATATAATATCACTCCCGTCGCCACTGACACATTCAACGATTCAAAATCCCCAATCATGGGGATTTTGAATTTTTCGTCACACAACTTCATCAGCGCCGGGTAAATTCCCTTTTCTTCGCTCCCCATCACGATAGCACACGGCTCGCTAAAATTGCACTCGAAAACATTTTTGACTGCCTTCATCTCGCTCGCAAATACTTTGATTCCATTCAGATGTAATTCTTCGACGGCCTTCATTAAACTGTTCACTCTGCATACCGCAATTTTTTCCAACGCACCGGCTGAAGTAAGGATGGCATCTTCGTTTAACGCTCCCACTCCTTTCTCCGGAATGACCAGTGCATTGACGCCACAGCAAAAAGCCGTTCGTGCAATACCGCCAATATTTCGTATGTCAGTTATTCCATCAAGCAATAAGAACAATGGGACCTCACCTCTTTCAACAACAAACGAAATTATTTCCTGCAATTCCTGGTAATGAACTCTTGCCAGGACTGCTACTACCCCTTCATGACCTGTTACATTAAACCCATTCAGTTTTTCAACCGGAACTTTGCTGACAGGAATTTGATTTTGTTCCGCCAGCGTCGTAATCTCTTCGATCGCTTTTCCATGAACACTACCTTGAAGAAAAATCCTGTCAAGCTGCTGACCAGATTCAATGGCGCTTTTCACGGCTTGCCTGCCTGTAATGAGTGATTTTTTTTTAGGACGATGTTGTTGACGAAATCTTTTCACCGGTCAAAAATAAGTTTAGTTCTTAAATGCTGATGCCACGGGGTGACCGTGGCATCATCGCAATCAAGAATCGATTGTTATTTTAATCCAAACTCCTTTTTTACTTTCGGTACGTAATCCAGTTTCTCCCACGTAAATAATTCTACTTTTTTCTTTACCTGTCTGCCTTCCGGGGAGACAAATATTTTTTCGATCACCTCTGGTTTCCGGCCCATGTGGCCATAGGCTGCAGTTTCGCTGTAAATAGGATTGCGCAATTTGAGCCGCTGTTCTATAAAGTAAGGACGCATGTCGAAGATGCTCTTTACTTTTTCTGCAATTTGACTGTCAGTGAGCTTCACTTTTGAGGTTCCAAATGTATTCACATTAATACTTGTGGGTTGTGCCACTCCAATTGCATAAGAAACTTGCACAAGAACTTCATCGCAAACACCTGCTGCAACCAGGTTTTTTGCGATATGGCGTGTAGCATAAGCTGCACTGCGGTCAACCTTGCTTGGATCTTTGCCACTGAAAGCGCCTCCTCCATGAGCGCCTTTGCCGCCATAAGTGTCTACAATAATTTTTCTACCTGTTAAGCCGGTATCACCATGCGGACCTCCAATGACAAATTTTCCAGTTGGGTTTATGTGATACTTGATTTTGTCATTGAATAGATGCGCGTATTTTTTATACTTATTCTTAACCCTTGGTATCAGGATACCAATAATATCTTTTTTTATCCGAGCCTGCATTTTATCCTCTGTGTCGAATTCATCATGCTGGGTGGAGATCACAATCGCATCGATTCTGGCGGGCCGATTCTTGTCGTCATACTCAAGAGTCACCTGGCTCTTCGCATCAGGCCTCAGATATTTTATCTCTTTGTTCTCTCTGCGTATAGCTGCGAGTTCCTGCAATAGCTTATGTGCAAGGTCAAGCGCTAATGGCATGTAATCTTCTGTTTCATTGGTGGCATAGCCAAACATCATTCCCTGGTCGCCTGCACCTTGTTCTTCTTTGTTTGTCCTGTCCACTCCCTGGTTTATGTCGGCCGACTGTTCATGAATCGCGGAAAGGACCCCACATGAATGCGCTTCGAACATGTATTCGCTTTTGGTATACCCTATGTTCCTAATGACCCCTCTTGCGATCTCCTGCACATCCAAGTAGGCTTTTGATTTTACTTCACCAGCAAGAACCACCTGCCCGGTCGTTACGAGAGTCTCGCACGCTACTTTTGAATCTGGATCGAAAGCAAGAAAGTTGTCGATCAATGCGTCCGATATTTGGTCGGCCACTTTATCCGGATGGCCCTCGGAAACGCTCTCTGAAGTAAACAAATAAGGCATATTAATCTCAGATTTAAAAATTCAAGTTTTTAATGTCTTTGGAGGGTCAATCGCGATAAAACCATTTATCCGTATTGAGGTTGCAAATATAACTCTCCCAGAGGTCAGAGGTCAGAATAAATTATCCTCAATCGTAATCCCGCTGCGGAATCAGAGTAACTGCCACCACCCAACACTAATCTGCCCTTTCCAATGGCGTCAATCACCCGTAAAAACATAGAAGCATTCAGTGTGGAATTGAACACCCTCGTTCTTAAAGGTGCATAGATCCGCAATGTATCGTTGGGCTCATGTTTCGTGATAATACTTTGCACATATCGTGAAACATTAAACCGGATCGTGTTGTCGGACTGTAAACGTCCCCCGAACGGACCAAAGGCAACTGTTCCGTCAGGATTTGCTATGAGGTCATTTTGCAGCATGAAGGCCGTATCACCCGATTTGTTCTTTCGGTCCAGCATCAGTTGAACAGGAACGGAATAGATATCATCTGCCAATGACGGAACCTTTGTAGCAACAATTTCGGCACGATGAATCACTTTGTTCGCAAATGTGTCCAATGCAGGAATCTTTATAGCTACAAATGAACCAGGTGTAGATTGTAGATATGCTTTGTCGCCCGCACCATTGTTCAGGTAGGCAAGATAATTGCCACCGGGCTGCCTGTCTACGAAATTTGATTGTCCATTTACAGAATGCAGATAATCAAAAGAAGCCGTATCATGTTTTCCATACCGGAAATAGACAATCAGTTTTGTCTTGTTGACATCAGATAAATTAAAATAGCTTAAAGCATTTCCCGACGCATCGGCTTTGACCGCGAAACCAGCAAAAAGTGACCTGAACAGAGAATCATTCTTATATCCATTAGTGGTATCGTATTGAGCTAACCGGTTACCAAATGAATTATCCAGCCGGACTCTCACAACATTATTAACAAATGTTGTGTCTGTCCCCCT
>AP72_2010_repI_A001DRAFT_1000372_pt1 | contig 10470 bp, 10 predicted proteins | sample AmaPasrepliIA001_FD_9535 | JGI IMG/M metagenome (IMG submission 9535)
GCGCCGCCACTGTGATGGCGCGGCCCGATCTGGCCTGGTCGCGGGAGATAGTTTCAACGGCAGCATCTACGCGGCCGGCGATGCCGGCGCTCGTGCGGCTCAACTCGAATGAAAATCCGTATGGCCCATCGCCGTTAGCCCTGAAAGCTATGACCGAAGCCTTTCCTTTGGCGTGGCGTTATCCGGATGAGCACGCGGAGGCTTTGATCGAGACGCTCGCTAAGATTAATGGAGTTGCTCGCGAACAGATTGTATTGGGAGATGGATCGGGTGAGATTCTGAAGGTTTGCGCCTCCGCTTTCACCGGACCTACTGCGGTTGACGCCAGGCCGGTTGAGCTGGCAAAACCCACCCGCGGTCCGGCGTTACAATTCATCCCCGGACGCGGCAAGCTGGTTGTTCCCGATCCGACCTATGAAGCAATCCTAAATCATGCGCGCGTAAATCGTGCCGAGGTTATTAGGGTTCCCCTCAATAAAGATTATGGTCACGATTTGCCGAAGATGCTGGCAGCGATCGACGAAGGCCTGGTCTATATCTGCAATCCCAACAATCCGACGGCGAGCATCACACCAAAAAGCGAAATCCGCGACTTCATCAACAAAGTCTCGCCGCGCACAATCGTGCTGGTTGATGAAGCGTATTTCCATTACGCCGACAGCCAGGATTACGAATCAGTCATTCCGCTGGTTAAGGATCATGCGAATTTAATTGTCGCGCGCACCTTCTCGAAGGTTTACGGCATGGCGGGTCTGCGCTGTGGTTACTGCATTGCCCAGGAAGCTACCATCAGGCGCATGAGACCACATCTTGGCTGGGATAGCGTGAACATTATGGCCCTGGCGGCCGCGCTCGCGAGCCTGAATGATCCGGACCAGGTGCCAAACGGGCGACGCTTAAACAGTCAAACCAAACAGTTCGTTTCAGACGAGATTAAGAAGCTCGGTTACCAACACATACCGTCGCAAGCCAACTTCATCATGATCGACATGAAACGCCCGGTCCGTCCCTTGATCGATTCAATGAACAAACTCGGTGTGCAAGTCGGTCGCGCCTTTCCGGCTTTGCCCAATCACATGCGCGTCACCATAGGAAAGCAATCAGAGATGGAAGCCTTTCTGACGGCATTCCGGCAGACTGCGGCGACATAATCGACATTCGGGTGTCGACACGTATGATATCTGCGCAAGCAGCACGACGAAGCGTCTGGCGGCCGCTGTGGCAACTTCCGGGGCGAATTGATCTGATAGTTTCGCTCACGCGTCGTGGGTTGGCGTCGCGTTACCGTGGTTCACTCCTGGGGTTCCTTTGGACCCTGGTAACGCCAATGGTGATGATCGCGATCTTCACGATCATTTTTGCCGGAATCTTTAACGCCAGATTCGGCGCCGGCAGCTCTCAGTGGGATTACGCCCTTTATCTCTTCTGTGGCTTGCTGCCATGGAACGCATTTCAAGAATCGCTGCAGCTTTCGTCCACGACTATCGTGGCTCATGCGAATCTGGTCAAACGTGTCGTCTTCCCGCTTGAGACTCTGCCCGTGTCCTTATCGCTGGCCGCGGTCGTTAACCAACTGTTCGGGACGCTCGTACTGATCGTCGCCGCAGCCGTCCTCAGACGACAGATTCATGCCACGTTGCTTTATTTGCCCCTGATGCTCATCCCGCAGTTGATTGCTACGCTGGGCGCCGCCTGGCTGGTCGCTTCGTTGGGAGTTTTCATTCGTGACATTGTGCAGGGTCTGGCGCTGCTGTTAATGGCCTGGATGTACCTGACGCCAATCGTTTATCCTGAGTCGCTGGTGCCGGCAAATTACCGCCCGGCCATCAACCTGAACCCTTTCACACCTCTGGTTCGAAACTACCGCCGCATCCTCCTCGACGGAGTCGGTCCTGACTGGCAGGGGTTGGCTTACTTCCTTGCCTTTGGGGTAATTCTGTTCTTACTGGGATACTGGTGGTTTGCCCGTACCCGGAAAAACTTTGCGGACGTAATTTAGGGAAAACTGCATAATTTCAGGGAGTTTTCGACAGTTGTGCAGTGCAAAACACCGTTGACAGGGGGCGGTCTGCGTGTTAGTTTTAGGGTTGCCGCTTTGCTCCAGAGGCGGTTCAAGCGCGAAGCCACCGTGTTCCTCGATGGCGATCATGATCGCCATCTTCACATTTCACATTCCGCGATCTTAAGACATGACGTTCGATAAGGTAAAGACTCTGCGTGCTGCCGAGAAGTTCCTGGAAATCGGGAAAATCCCAGCAGCAATAAAGGAATACTGCAAAATTGTTGAGGAAGAGCCTGACGATTTCACCACCTTGAATATCGTCGGAGATCTTCACACGCGCGTCGGCAATTACCCGGCGGCTATTTCCTGTTTCCGGCGCATCGCCGAACACTATCGAGACCAGGAATTTGCGCTTAAAGCAATTGCGATGTTCCGAAAGATCGATCGGCTTCAGCCGAACGATGTTGAAATAGCCACGAACCTCGCCGATCTTTATGCCCAACAGGAGCTTATGGTTGAGGCGCGGGCGCATTATTTGGTCGTTGCCAATGCGTACGCGAAGTCCGGAGATACTCAGGCTGGACTGGGAGTGTTGTCAAAGATTGCCGATCTTGATCCGCAAAACACCGACATCCGGCTGAAGCTGGCCGAAAGCTATGTCAAAGAAGGCATGCCGCTTGAGGCTACGGCCGCTTTTACTGAGGCAGGTAAAAACCTCTGCGCGCGCAACGCCTTGGATCAAGCCGTAGCCGCGTACATGAGGGCGCTCAGCATCGATCCGGCCAACGTGCCGGCGCTTAACGGCTTATTGGCTGCTCACACTGCTCGTGGCACCGCCTATGAAGCCGCTGAGAGCATAGCGCAGGCCTCTGCCGCAAATCCGGATGATTTGGAATTACTTTCTATGCTGGCCACGGCATACGTTGATGCCGACGACGCCAAACACGCGGAAGCCGCCACCTCAGCATTGGTAACCAGGGACCCATCGGCTTACTTGCGCTTTCTGGAAGTTGCTCGATTGCAGCTGCGAGTGGAAGGCGTCGATGCGGCTGTCGGCGTGGTGGCACGGATTGTCGAGCAGATGCTGTCGGAACGCGAAGATCAGCAGTTGCTCGAATTGGTGAACGAGTTACTGACCCGCGACGCCGACAATGTCCAGGCTTTGCGACTGCTGGTCCGGGTCCATTGGTGGCAGCGCGATTCTGAAAATCTTAGGGCCGCGCTGGATCGCATGGCCGAGGCGGCCCAGGCTGCCGGACTTGCCGAAGACGAACGCTACGCCCTCACCCAGTTAACGCGTCTGGCGCCAGAGGACGCAGCGTATGCAGTAAGACTGAAAGAACTCGGCGGGGCAGCAGAAGACGCTGCCTCCGAAGCGTTGCCCGATTTTGGAGAGTCAGCCCACGGTGAAACGGCCATCGTTAATGACTTTGTTATTGAAAGTAAGGCCGAGCCGGCCTCCGATTCGGAGGACAGTTTTGAATGGAATACTGTAGTCGATGAACCTGAACCGGCCGACGAGGCTGCCGCGGAACCGCAATTCGAACACGACCTGACTTTTGAAGCTGTGGTAGCCCGGGAGTTCTCGCCGTCCTCAGACGCGGCCAATGGAAACGGAGGAGACGAAGACCGAAATGCCGCGGTTCGAGCGCAGGAATTAGAAAGCGTCGACTTCTACATAGCGCAAGGGTATACCGATATCGCGATTGACACTCTCGATCTGCTGGAGACGCAGTTCGGAAAGCATCCGGATATCGAATTGCGGCGGCAGCATCTAAAACAGGGCACAGGCGATTTACCGGTCGTGGTGGACGCGCCGAAACCCGTGACACCGCGTGCTGCCGAGCCGGTCGCTGAATTTTTATTTACCCAGGAAAACGTCGAACGTCCAGCCGCGTTTGGCAGTTCGCCGGCGGCGAAGGGTCCGGCGATTGATGCCGGACTGGCAGAAATCTTCGAGGAGTTCCGCGTCTCAGCCGAAGAGGAAAACGGCGCCAACGGTGATTACGAAACCCATTACAATCTTGGTCTTGCTTATCAGGAGATGGATCTATTCGAAGAAGCCCTGGAGGAATTTCAGATTGCCATTGGACTCGTCTCTCCGAACGATGGCACTCCTCGCTACCTGCAATGCTGCAACCTGCTCGGTCATTGTTTTATGCAGAAGGGCGTACCGGAGTTGGCCGTCAAATGGTTCAATAAAGGTTTGAGTTCTCCGAATACCTCCGACGATGAACGGCAAGCCCTGCGGTTTGACCTGGCTGCAGCGTATGAGCTGGCGGGGGATTTAAATCAGGCGAAGAGCCTGTTTACGGAAATCTACGGGGTTAATGTTTCTTATCGCGGCGTGAACGAACGTTTGAAATCGCTCGAAGCTCGGATGGTCTGATTTGATCACTCGGCCCGCTCCGGCGCCGCCATAACCCTCATACTTTGGACCACGAAGCTGAGACATCGACTCGGCTTTGTGGTATTTTTGTTTTAAGGAAAGCTACGAAATGTCTTCGCGATTAACCGTAATTTTTTACATAATTCTGTGCCTGGAAATTGGCATTGTTCTGACGGTGTTGCCTTGGGTGCCGCACGGCTGGTTCGGGTTAAGTGACTGGGGCAATAACTATTTCCTGATCGCTGCGTCGCACAAAGTCGGTTTCGGCGTTCAGCGAGTCGTGGCTTCAGGATGGATCCGCGGTGCCGTCTCGGGCATTGGAATTTTGAACCTGGGAATGGGGTTGTGGGAGCTGATTAACTTTCGGCGCACCGTACGCGCGCTGGACGAAGGCCGATCTTTTGTGAAAAGCTCGCCTCGGCCTGCAGCACGAGTTTCGAATGCCGTTCAACCCGTCAAAACCGATCCTTTATCTGATTACCCGCGGCGCAACCACTGAGCAAACCACGCGGGACTCTCCTGAATTCGGCGGCATCCTGAATCAAATCGCTGCGGCCACTGCCGCCGGCGTCGACCTGCTTCAAATTCGCGAAAAGGAATTAACTACGCGAGTACTCTTTGAGCTGGTTACGTCAGCAGCCGAATTGATGCGAGGCACGGATACCCGGCTGTTGGTTAATGATCGGACTGATGTTGCCGCCGGTGCGGGCGCCGACGGTGTTCATCTGACCAGCCGGTCGCTTGATGCCGCTACCATCCGGCAAACGTTTGGGGACAAGTTGCTGATTGGGGTATCGACTCACAACGTGAGCGAGGGTCGCGCCGCCCGCGATTCGGGTGCAGATTTCATCGTCTTTGGTCCGGTGTTCGAGACTGAATCGAAGATTGCATTCGGTTCGCCGGTCGGTCTGCCAAAGTTATCAGAGGTCGCGCGCGCCTTCCCGCAGCTTCCGGTGTTGGCGTTGGGTGGTGTTTCATTGCAGAATGCTGCCGATTGCCTCATGGCTGGCGCCGCGGGAATTGCGGGTATCAGTATTTTCGATCCGCCCGAGGGCATCGACGACGTGTGCGAGCAAATTAGAAAACACGGAAAGGCGGTGTTCGCAAAGTGAAAAAGCCGTTTTCCAGTGGCACCCCCTGGCGCGATAAGCTGCAGAAAGTTCAGGCGCCGAAAGTAGTCCAAATTCCGCCCAGGATGTCCCGTTTTGGCGAGGGGACGATGCTGATTCCAACTCCTATGCTGGTCGATGAACTGGTTCGCCAGGTTCCGAAGGGAAAGCTCATTACCGGGAGTGAGTTGAGACGAAAGCTCGCAGCGGATTTTGCCACCAACACCACCTGCCCATTGACGACCGGCATCTTTCTTCGGATTGCCGCCGAAGCTGCCGAGGAAGACCGCGCGCACGGCAAGCGTCGGCTGACTCCTTATTGGCGGGTTGTCAAAGACGACGGGAGCCTCAATCCCAAATATCCTGGCGGAATTGAGTCCCAGACCCGGTATCTGCGCACAGAAGGACTCACCCTGGTGCGCCGCGGTAAGAAACCGCCGGTGGTAAAGGAATTTGAACGAAGGTTATACACTCTCAGGTGACCTCTGACCGACCAGTAGTACTGACCATTGCCGGATTCGATCCGTCGGGCGGCGCCGGCGTCATTGCCGATGTAAGAACGATTCACCAGTTTAGCTGCCGGCCCGCCGCTGCGATCACGTCATTAACATTTCAGAACACAAAAGCTTTTTTTGGCGCGATCCATGAGACCGCTGAGTCGTTGCGCGCGCAGATCGTGCCAGTAATCGAAGAAACACCTCCGGCGGCCGTAAAGGTCGGCATGCTGCCTACGGCAAGTTTGATTTTGGAAGTCGCCGATTTGATTCGAAATAACAGGCTGCCGGCGCCGGTGCTCGATCCGGTTTTGAAATCATCTTCAGGCGGCGTGCTTATCGAGCCTGACGCCATTCCGGTTCTCACACGCGAACTGCTGCCGCTGGCTCGTGTGCTTACCCCGAACATTCCNGAGGCGGAAGTACTCACCGGCGTGCGCGTCGAGAACGAGGACGACATGCGCCAGGCCGCAGTGAAATTGGTTGAGATCGGGGCGCGGGCGGTTTTGATTAAGGGTGGGCACGTTTTGGGGAAGTCAGACGTCGGAGATCAGAAGTCAGAACGGCGTTCGTCAAACGATTTGCTTGCCGACGATGGAGACGTGACAGTCTTCACGGCCGAGTGGATAGACGCGCCGCCCATACGCGGCAGTGGCTGTATGATGTCATCAGCCATCGCCGCATGCCTCGCCCGGGGGCTTACGATGAAAGAAGCTGTGAGCCGCGCCAAAGAACACGTCGGTCGGGAAATCCGCGCACAACTGAATCACGTCAATACAAAGATTTGATTTTTCAGGTCGCGGTTATTGGCTTACCGTCACCTTTTCCATTTTGATTTCCGACATGGGGCGGTCGCCCTGATCTGTCTTGGCAGTAGCGATAGCATTGACGACGTCCTGACCCTCGGTCACGCGCCCGAAGATCGTGTAGCTGGGGGGTAGCGGATAGTCAACATGCATAATGAAAAACTGTGAACCATTGGTGTTTGGACCGGCGTTCGCCATGGCCACGGTGCCGGCTTTATAACCTTGGCGGTAAACTTCGGATGATGATTTGATTTCGTCGGCGAACCGGCCGCCCCATGCAGAAGCTCCCCCACGTCCCGTACCGGTGGGATCACCGCCCTGAATCATGAAGCCATTTATGACCCGGTGAAAGATCACACCATCGTAGTAGCCTTTTTCCGCCAGTAAGCGAAAGTTTTCAGTCGTCTTGGGTGCGTCCGCCTCGAGCAGTTCAAATTTGATCGTGCCTTTATTGGTTTGAATGGTCGCAATCCGATTCGGCATTAGTGTCTCCCTGCTTTCGGAAATTTTATCTCGAGCAGCTTAACCGCTTCCCGCACAAAGTGCACGTGTCAGAAGCCCGACCGTGAGGGAGGGCGTCCGAACGATTGATTCATTACTGAATCAATGAATCAATGGGTCAATGAATCAATGGTTCAAGGCCCTCCCTAACGGTCGGGCTTCTGACACGAATGCAAGATCCATGCTCCACCTGACGCAATCGCCTGCGAAACGTTATCATGTTCAGCCCTGACATCACCGAACGAAAGGCCCAAAACAATGAATGTCACTCATCTTGAATGCGGCGCGTGTGGATTGAGACACGAGGCACAACGCTTGCACAATCTCTGCACTCAATGCGGGAAACCGCTGCTGGTTCGATACGACCTGCAGGCCGCGGCAAGGTCTTTGACAAAGGAGGCTCTGAAACGGCGGCCGCCCGATCTGTGGCGTTATCGTGAAGTATTGCCGGTGAAAACTGACGACCACATTGTCAGTCTGGGCGAAGGTTTCACCCCGCTCTTCCGGCATCGAGATTGGGATCACAGATTGGTCTGAACCAACTCTATATAAAAGATGAAGGACAAAACCCGACCCAGAGCTTTAAAGCGCGCGGCATGACGGCGGCCGTGTCGATGGCTAAAGAGTTGAACGTCAAAAAGCTGGCCGTGCCATCAGCCGGCAACGCGGCCGGAGCCCTGGCTGCATACGCTGCTCGCGCGGGGATGGAAGCACATATTTTCATGCCAAAAGATACTCCGCGCGCGAATGTGATCGAGTGTGAGCAGACAGGTGCCCAGGTCACACTAATGGATGGATTGATTACCGATTGTGGCGCGGAAGTTGGGCGGCGGAAAGAAGCTGAAGGCTGGTTCGATGTTTCGACTTTGAAAGAGCCTTACCGCATAGAAGGCAAGAAGACTATGGGCTATGAGCTGGCTGAGCAGTTCGATTGGCATTTGCCCGACGTGATTATCTATCCGACGGGCGGCGGGACCGGATTGATCGGCATGTGGAAAGCGTTCGCTGAAATGGAACAGATGGGTTGGATTGGATCAAAGCGGCCGCGCATGGTGACCGTTCAGGCTGCCGGTTGCGCCCCCATTGTGCGGGCTTTCGAAAATGGCGAACGTTTTGCCGCAGAGTTTCAAAACGCGCACACGACGGCTTCGGGTTTGCGCGTGCCGAAAGCCATCGGCGATTTCCTGATAATTGACGCCCTGCGCGAATCGTCCGGTGCCGCAGTAGCTGTAACTGATCAGGAACTGATCGACGCGACCAAAGAGATTGGTTCCGCAGAAGGAGTCTTTTGTGCTCCCGAAGGAGCAGCCTGTTTGCCCGCGCTCCGGAAACTGATGGGTGAGGGTTTGGTGAACTCAAATGAAACCGTTGTGCTCTTCAATACCGGAAGTGGCGTGAAATATCTGGAGAGCTTTTCGACATAAGACCGTTGGTGACTGGAGCGCAAGCGTCTCGCTTGCAGTGAGCGCGTAGCGCGAACTAACCGAGCAAGCGAGACGCTTGCGCTCCAGTCAGGAATTCGAATTGGATGAACATCTCACGACACATCGCAATTCTCTTAATAGTGTTCGCATCTCGGCTATTGCCGTCGCAGGCCGCGCCAACCCCCTGGCTAACGGCGACGGAACGCGCGAAATTCGAAACCTTGCGCGCCGCCGGGTCGGAAGCGCTGTTCAATCTCGATTATGAAGCCGCGCGCAAGAGCTTCAAGGAAATGGCAGTGAGTTTTCCCAGCTATCCAGCCGGGCCACAGTTCCTCGCGGATACCCTGTGGGCCGAGACGCTCTATCAGACGCGCCGTTTGCAATCATCGCTTTATGAAGACGACGATACTTTTTACTCGACCAGCGACGACAAAGCCGATCCTAAAATGGTTGATGAGTTTCGCACGCTGACGCGACAAGCGCGTCTGCTGACTGAGGCGCGGCTGAAACAATTTCCAAGAGATCCGGAAGCACTCTATTTTATGGGCGCGATTGAGGGTTTGAAAGCGTCTTTTGAAGAGACAGTCGAGCGGCGCCACTTTGCCGCTCTGAAAGATGGTTCGGATGCGGTCGATAAACATCGCGAGGTGATTAAACTCGATCCGGCATACCGGGATGCGGAGATAACGATCGGGTTGTACGACTACACGGTAGGCGCTTTGCCTCTGCCGGCGAAGTTGGCGGCCGGTGTGTTGGGATTTCGCGGATCAAAAAAACGCGGGCTGGCGACGCTTGAACGAGTCGCCAAAGAAGGCAACTGGTTACACGACGAAGCTAAGACGCTGCTGATTGTTTTGTACACGCGCGAAAGGCAGTTCGGCGAGGCGGCCGCCTACGCGAAAGAGTTGGCTGCGAAATATCCGCGCAACTACCTGTACCGGCTGGAGACGGCCGATGCCCTCGTATCGCAAGCGGCACTCGAAAGACAGGCAAATCACTCGACGGCGATCACGACGATAGAACGCGAAGCCTTTGCCACGTTCGATGCCTTGCTCCAGGACAAGGCCGTGCGCGACACGTCCGTCCGTTTCTTTGATTTGATTCATTTCAAATATGGCGAGGCGTTGATGACCGCCGGCGAGTATGATCGCGCGGCGAAAGAGTTCGTAGCCTCGGCCGAAACGCCGGGCGCACAGCCGGGGTTGGCGACGATGGCGCATCTATATGCGGCGCGGTCAATGGATTTGGCGGGAAAACGCAACGATGCCCTGGCTCAATATCGGATGGTGCTGGCGCGGCCGAACGTTTACGACGCGCACGAGCAGGCCCAGGCGGGATTGAAGGAAGTTTATAAGAAGAAGTTGAGCTGAGCCTCGTGCCTACTCACCTGATTCAACGAGCGCGGAGCAGCGGCCAGAGCTCCGGCCCAAGGCGAGTCTGCGAGCCTTGGGAACAATGCACTAGTTTGATTTGAGCTGCGGAGCGGCGATTGAATGATCTATAGATAGTTTCAATCGCTGCTCCGCAGCTCCGAAACATTTTTATGAGTAACCCAACGCTCGCAAAGCCTCGCATTGGGCTTAGCTCTGGCCGCTGCTCCGCAGCTCGTTGAATCGAAGAATCGAGCGCCGGACCCGGAATGATTGAGTTCCGACCCCGCCACGATTGAGTTCTGCCCCGGAATGATTGAGTTCTGCGCCGGAATGATTGAGTTCTGCCCCGGAATGATTCAGTTCCGACCCGGA
>AP72_2010_repI_A001DRAFT_1000373_pt1 | contig 10469 bp, 11 predicted proteins | sample AmaPasrepliIA001_FD_9535 | JGI IMG/M metagenome (IMG submission 9535)
TTCGCGAAATTTCGTCGTTATACCGGCGCGCAGGCTCTCTTCAAAGCAACCGCAAATCATTTAACAATCATCCACGTAAAAACGTAAGCCTGCAGCAGCACCAGCAAGCCAACCAAAACAGCCAGCGCAAGACTTTGAAAGAAGACGAGTCGCAGGATGTCACCTTCGTGTCCATCCCAACGAGTGGCCGTGCCGGCGACGACTATAGACTGGGCATCAATCATTTTGCCCATTACGCCACCGGAACTGTTGGCGGCCGCCATTAGGATTGGACTCAGTCCAACCTGGGTCGCGGTTATCTTCTGTAAACTGCCAAACAGCACGTTCGAGGCCGTGTCTGATCCAGTCAAAGCCACGCCCAACCAACCCAGCATGGTTCCAAAGAAGGGATACAGCCATCCGGTCTTAGCAAAGGCCAGCCCGAGTGTTGCATCCATACCTGAGTACCGCGTGGTAAATCCAATCGCCATCATGACGGCGATCGTCAGCAAAGACACACTAACTATTCGCAGCGTCTTCCAATAGATGCGCAACATTCCGCTCACTGAATAGCGCATCGCAAACCCGGCGATGATGGCTGCCAGCAAAATTCCGCTGCCAGCTGCGGAGAGAAAATTAAAGTTGAAGACGGCATCTTCCGCTCTGGGGGCTGCTACTACCGGCGGCATGCGCGAAATCATTTTATCCAATCCGTAAATCGAAATTTTCGGTGCGGCAACTCCATCCAGGAAGGCCTTTGTCTGCGGCAGCCCCCAGATAAAAACGACGATGCTGAGAATGATCCAGGGTAACCATGCCTTAAAGGTGTCAGAAGCCCGACCGTGAGGGAGAGCTACTTCATCTGGAGATTCCGTTTTATTGCCAGGGCTTCTTTCATCCAATGCAGCCCTCACTGACCGCCCCACCCCAGCCGGGCTGCCCGGCTGGGGACCCCGGGGTCGGCCTGCTGACAACCGCCAGATCGTTTTTGGTTTCCAAAACTTCAGGAACACCGCCAGCGCAGCCAGCGAGACAAATGCCGCCGCCACATCCACCAACCAGGGGCCATGAAAGTTCGACACCAAAAACTGCGGCACGGCGAACGCGACCCCGGCGACAAGTATCGCGGGCCAGATCTCGATCATGCCGCGAAACCCGGCAAAGGCCCAAATCAACCAGAAGGGAACCATCAATGAAAAGAATGGGAGTTGTCGTCCAACCATGGCGCTCAGTGATCTCAGGTCCAGACCGGTAACACCCTGAAGCCCGATTAAAGGTGCGCCCAATGCGCCAAAGGCGACCGGGGCCGTGTTCGCGATCAGCGAAAGACTCGAGGCCGACAGCGGCGTAAATCCCAATCCGATGAGGATCGCGCCGGTGACCGCGACTGGGGTTCCGAATCCGCAGGCGCCTTCGATGAAAGCGCCGAAGCTGAAGGCAACCAGGAGGAGCTGCAGCCGGCGATCTTCAGTCAATCCGGTAATGCTGTGACGCAGCCGCGCAAACAGACCGCATTCCGCAGTGAGTTGATAGAGGAAGATTACATTCAGCACGATCCAGCCAATTGGGAATAGGCCATAAGCCACGCCGTAGCCGCTACTGGCAAGTGTCATCATGGGCGGCATGTGAAAGATAAGGACCGCCACCAGGAACGAAGTCGTCAGTCCCAGCAGGGCTGAGTAAGGCGCCCTGATTCTGAAAACACCGAGGCTTCCGAGCAGTACGACGATGGGAAGGGCTGCGAAAGCAGTTGAAAGCAGCGGATTGCCGAATGGATCGTAAACTTGGGACCAGGTCATGGGAACAGCAGCTGAAGAGTCGCGCGCTTTTTATCATGATCGGGCGAATCGGCCAAGAGCGAAATGATTGATTCATTGGTTCATTGATTCATTTCATAAGCCCGCGCTTTTCAATGAATCAATGAAGCAATGAGTCAATGAATCAATCTAAATGAGTCAATTCTTCACGTTGATTGTCAGCTCTGAATTGTCCACCCTGGTAAGGATTTCAATATCCGCGTGCTCGCCCTCGATCAAAATTCGACGCTGCAAATCAGAACTAAACAGCGCCACGCTGCGGATTACACATTCAACCGGCGCGGCCGTCAATCGCAAGAGGCCGCTGGCTTCCCTTCCTTCGCTGATCAAAAGCTGAGCGTCAGATTCGAACTGCAGGATGTCGGCACGCCCGGTTAATTCGCCCTCGAGATCCGCAATCGCGACTGACCGGGCCATCAAATCCATCTCGGCGGTTACATAGATCGTCCAGAGCAGTCCCACATCGAGCAGGAGATGTGCGGCATCTCCGATAACGATCCACCCCAGGACAGTCGCACCGAGGACGTGTTTGATCACGTGGTCCTGAAAGGTTGATGTGTCCAGTTCAGTCCAACGCATCTTGTTAGTTTGGTACGCACGCGTCCCGCGTGCTTCAGGCACGCCGGAGGCGTGCGTACCTTATTGTTCGTATTGTCTCAGGCTCCTGGCCTTTGCCAACGCGAAAATAGCCGCCGTCAAGCAGGCCACGCCTCCCGTCACCACCGATAACGGAGCGCCCACTAAGGCCGCGACGGCACCGGCTTCCAGTTCCCCCAGCTGCGGCCCACCCATGAAAAAGATCATATTGATCGAAGTCATACGGCCGCGCAGTTGGTTCGGAGTGACCAGTTGCCGAATCGTCTGTCGCAGGATCGTGCTGACCGCGTCGGCGGCCCCGGTCGCCGCTAACATCAGCAGCGAAAACCAGAAGATATGCGAGACGCCGAACCCAATCGTGGCGGCGCCATATAAACCAACTGAGACGATCACCGTCAGCCCCTGCTTTTTCAGGACTCCGATCCGCGCCATTACCAGTCCCGCCACGATCGCTCCCGCCGCCGGCGCCGCCGCGAGGAAACCATAACCACGCGCGCCGACCGCCAGAATGTCTTTCGCATAAATGGGCAGCAGTTGATTCGCCGAAGCAAAAAATGTGGCGACAAAATCGAGCGTCATAGTCTGCACGATAATCGGTGTGCGCCAGACAAACCGCAGTCCTTCAACCAGAGCCCGGAAACTGATCTCGTTTGTTTTAGCGTCGGGTTTTTCCGGCTTGCCGCTCGTGTGCATCAGCACCACTCCAACTATTACCGCAATGAAGGACACCGCATTGATCGCGTAAACCAGTTCTGGCCCGTGACTGGCAAGCACAAATCCCGCCAGTGGCGGTCCGGTGATTAATCCGATGTGAAACATCAGCATGCTGAGGCTCACCGCATTTGGAAAGTCGTTCACCGGGACCAGCATTGGCATGAGTGATTGTCGCGCGGGTGTATCAAAGGCCCAGGCAGCGGACGCGATTGCCGTCAACAGAAAGATCGGCCAGACATGTCGCAGTCCCGAGAAGCTGATGAAAGCCAGCACCGCGCTCGACAACAACATAATTGTCTGCGTAACCACCATCAGCCGGCGGCGATCGACCACGTCCGCCACCACCCCACCCATTAGGGAGCATAAAATGATTGGCACGGCGCGACAGGCGCCGACGAGTCCCAGCGCGAAGGCCGAGTGAGTCAAAAGGTAGATGTGCCAGTTGATGGCCGCCAACTGCATCTGTGATCCCGTGACCGAGACTACCTGGCCCATCCAGAGCAGACGGAAGTCACGATAGCGTAGCGACGAGAACGAAGTCGGGCGCCTTTCCGTACCGGTGGAGAGTTCCGATTGAGTAGTGTCCGCCATTCGGTCTCTGTATTTATAACCGACTTATGGCGCGACTGGCGATTCGAACGTGGCACGAGCGTCACGCCCGTGGACCACGCGCAGGATGCGCGTGCCTGTTTCTTAACGCTGGGCGCAACACAGCTTTGGCTCGAGGTTACTCTTTCTGTTTCTCATTCGCACCTGGCTTTAGCCAGGTGGCCGACTTGTGCGCTTCCATTTGTGAAACCGTTTAAACGGTTTCACTAATCTCGGGATCGCGACACCTGGCTGAAGCCAGGTGTGAATGAAGAGGGTACGTACTACATCTCCAGTCTTACTTCTGAAGCAAAACAGCGCAAAATCAATTAGACTGACGCCAAGTCGCCAATGATCAAACGTCCTAACCTGAAGCAATGGGCCGCAATCGCAGCGCTGGCTTTGGTAGTGCTGGTCACGGGTCTGTTCGCGGTACGAACATTCCGGCGCGCAGTTTACTGGCGTATGCATCGCGATGAAGTAATTCACCCATGGATGACCCTGCCGTATGTCGCCCATTCCTATCGGGTCCCGCCGCATGTTTTGTATGACGCGCTAAAGATCGAACATCCTCCACACGACCACCGGCCGATAAAACAAGTTGCCAAAGAGCTGAATCGTCCAGTGAACGACGTCATCAAAACTTTGTATGACGCGATTGGACGGGCTCGGCAACAACCATCATCGAACGGTCCGCCGCCGGGGAGATCACCATGAACCTCACCGATCAACTGCTGGCGGCGATCTCGATGTATGGTCTACCCGTTTTTTTTGGCGTGATTGTCGTTGCCGCCGTAGGGGTACCGTTGCCGGTTACCCTGGCACTGGTAGCCGCGGGCTCGTTTGTGCAATTAGGTGAAATGCGCCTCTGGCAAGTTATCTTCGTCGGCAGCGCTGGCGCCATTTTGGGCGATCAACTCGGGTTTGTTATCGGCCGCTGGGGCGGCTCGCGGATTGAGAACCGAATTCGCAAAAGCAAGGCGGGAGCCGAAAAGATCGCGCGCGCGCACGCATTTGCGAAAAAATGGGGGGCCTTCGGGATATTCATGTCGCGTTGGCTGGTAACGCCGCTTGGCCCATGGCTAAACCTGACCAGCGGCATGACAGATTACCCCTGGCCACGCTTCTTTATTTGGTGTGCGCTGGGAGAGATATTGTGGGTGGTCCTATACGTGATGCTCGGAAAAATCTTCAGCGGCAGTGTGCAGGCTCTGGTCGAGGTGCTCGGAGATCTTGGCTGGGTGCTGGTAGGAATAATTGTGGCTGCAGTTCTGCTCTGGTGGCTCGCGAGATCGCTAACCGTAGGCGAGGAGGCGCGCACAGCAGCCAAGCGCGCTACCTGACTCGATCTAGTTGGATTGCTTGGTGCCCGACAGCTCCTTGTACATATCTTCCACATTGGGCACCGCAAAGTTCTGAAAGGCGAAGCTCTTATATCTTTCAGGCAAGGTCAGTTGCGTTTTGGCTTGATCGACAGTCAATCCGCCGGCAATGCCCTGCTTGACTCTGGCGCGCAGGTCGTCGAGATAATCGCGAAAGTTCCTGATATCGGAAGCGTCAGCCACATTGCCATGTCCGGGAACGTACTTCGCGCTCGGATACTGTTTCAATATTTGGTCGAGTGTTGGGATCCAATCGCTGACCGTGGCATCGACCAAATTTGGTAAAGTCCTCGACCAACCCAAATCTCCGGTGAACACCACGTTAGCGTCGGGCACGTAAGCAAAGACGTCGCCGCCCGTATGGCCCGGCAGCGTGGCGAGAATTACTTTGCGATTCCCGAGGTCGAGGGTCATCGTCCCCGTCTTGAAGGTCTTAGTTGGATTCGTCAGCTTGATAGTCATCAACGCATCAAGGCGGCGAATGGTGCGCTCGAGCTGCGCGCGTTTGTCGGTCTGCTCAGCCGGCGTGTCTGCCAACTGCTTAGCTGCATCTGCTTTTCGTTTGGCAAGATCTTCGGCCGCCGGCAGAAAGCGCTTGTTCTTCGTCGTCTGCCAAATCAACACATTGTCATGAGCGATGATGGGCACGCCGCGAGCAGTGAGCACCTGGTTGCCGCCGGTATGATCGAGATGATAGTGACTGTTGACTGCGAATTTTATCGGAGCTTTGGTCAGGGATTGAATTTCCGTGATCAATTCCTCGATGGCCACCGGAGTGAAGAACGTGTCAAAGATTAAGACGCCATCGCTGCCTACGACAAACCCTGCATTGCCCGATGCCAGCCCGCCTGATTTGGCAATCGCGGCATAAACGCCGTCAGCGACCTTAACGATCTGAAAATCGTCTTCAGCTTTCGGCGCCGCGACCGGCCCTGGGCGCGGGGCCGCAAACGCGAAAAGAATGACGGTAACAGTGAGCGTAAGAAAGATCTTCATCGTCACGCAATTTCGATCCACGAAATCACACGAACAAACACGAAAAGTCTATGGTTAGTGACTATTCGCATGATTTCGCGGATCGCTCCATCAATTTCCTGCTAAAGGCAAGTTAGCGACTCGAGACCAGCAGTCTCCTTCGTGCGAGCGGGGATACCGCATGCTCCCTTTACCAGATAGAAAAGAACTCTGCCTCACCTTCTCTTCTAATCTTGTCAATCTTGTAAATCCTGTCTAAACAGTTCCGGTCAGAGCTTCGCGAGTATGGCCATCCAGCGTGCCCACGCATCGTCGTGAGCTTTCCGGTTTGCTTTGTACATAGCCTGGTCGTTAGCAGCTTTCTTCAGTGCAGCCTCGTCGGCATTGGCCGGGGGCGCCGCTGGCGGTGGATTGTTAGGCTCACCAGCGCGCATGAAACCGTGACCAGCGCCGGCGTAGGTGACGGGATCGAACACTTTGTTCAGCTCCTTCATGGCATCGACGGTTGGCGGTACAGTGGCGTTGATGCGCATGTCGTTCTCTGCGTAGAATCCGTAAACCGGTCCGCCAATCTTTGCCAGCGCATCCTTGTCGACGGTGAACGGTTGTCCCTGGGCATTATTGCTCGGCGCCGAACCATAGAAGACGAACGCCGCTTTCAAGCTTGGGCGCCGCGTAGCGAAAAAGAACGTGGTGCTGCCTCCCCAGCAAAAGCCTCCGGCGACGACTTTGCCGTTTGCCGCCGGGAGCTTGGAGACATAGTCCGCCACGGCATTCAAGTCACCCGCGATCTGATCGGGAGGCAGGGCGCGAATCGCCTGGCCGACCGCGTTGTTGCCGGTCGCTGCGATTTCGTCTGTGCCCCCACCCTTCGGTCCCATGCCCGAAAGCAAATCCGGGGCTATCGCGATGTACCCAGCTTCCGCCAGCTCGTCAGTGATTTGCTGCACCCAATCGCTCATACCGAAAATCTCATGAATCACCACCACGGCGGTAGCCTTCTTATTTACTTCCGGATAGACGATGAAACTGTTCACTTCGCGCGCGCCGTTCTTGACCTTCACCCACTCTTTGTGCCGCGGCGACTTTGCCAGTTTGGCTTTGGCCCAGTCCTGTGTGATTTCGCTCTCGGCAGTCGGATCGTAATTGCCGGCCATGTGATTGTGCGACATGTCCTGGGCGGTGGCGGTGATAACTCCGGCAAGCATCACCAGCGCAAACATCATCAACATACTCAGAATTGTTTTGATTGGTTTTGTCTCAACGGACCTCGGTCTCATCGTTTGGGCTCCTTCGTCTGGCGTAAATCCGGTTTAGGGTTGGGTTCTCTAAATATCACAATCAATAGCCATAAGGCGAGTCACGGAAAACAGCGTCCCCAATTTGCAATTGGCGCCGGCATTCGACTGGAGCGCCGGCGTCCTCACTTGCAACGAGACGGTTGCGTTCCGCTCAATGAGATTCGAGCACTACCAAAACAAAAATCGGCGATGTCGCTGATTTGAACCAACGACATCGCCGGAAGTCTTTCTCGGCGCCGGGACCGAGAGGGCAGGCTTGTTTACTTAGAACGGAAACCGATTGTATCGCCCGTTGTTGCGACGGTTCCCGCCGTAGCGCTGGTATCCGTCGTTGTAGCCTTGCAGGAAACCCTGTCGATAGGCCTGCTGATACTGATACGAGTTACGTCCATTCCCTCCCCAAATGCCGTTGTTACCACCGGCGTTGCGATAGAAGTGAGAACGTTGTGGATTGTAGCTTTGGCGACGCTGAGCATCACTCGAACCGGTGTACATGCCATCCTGATAACCCTGGTTAGCAGCCATCTGATACGCATTGTTATAACCGCCGTTGCGGCCATAACGATCATCACGCCGGTTCTGCCGATAGTACGGGTCCTGGTTGTTGGGCCAGTACTGCGCACTCGCCGTTGACACCATGCCGACGCCGACAAGGAAAGACAATACCAGCAAGATTCTTCCAATCCTGCTGCTGAGATAATGTGATTTCATTGATCGAACCTCCGCCGCTCGATTGGCAAACGTCGTGCCGAATTTCCTGCCCGGGAATTCCGTCAGCTTTCCGTCCACCTAATTGCGCTTTTCGGGGAACGACCGGCACGATTTCGTGTGAAGAGAAGGCGGAAATGACGCAGATCGCAAGATTCGGCTATCGATTTTGCCACTTGCGGTCGCGATCAAGAATGTTGGTGGTGCGGTCGGTAACGCTGGCAGGTTGGCGAACGCCCGCTACTGTGGCCTCGGCGTCGAACTGTGGCGACGGCGGCGTCTGGGGATCAATCCGGAGAGGCTCTTCAATTGGCGGCTCGACGGACCTGTATGCGTGAGCTTTGATGCTTAGTCCGGCAATGATATGACCGACTCCGGAAAGCATCGGGATCAACCCAATGGCCCACAATGAACGCACGACCGGATCGATGGCGAAGGGAGTGGCGGCCACGACATCGGGAGGCAAATGTAACTGCAGCGAGTGAAAAAGCAGATACAGGAAGATCGAGAGGCCGCCACCGGTAAAAAACTTGACGGCACCTTTCGTGAGGTGCCGCTCGCGTCGCTCTGCGGGCGTCTTTTGCCTGCGCCGCCGGCGGAGCTCGCGGCGATACTCTTCCCGCTGCCGGCGAGCCACCCATTCCTCTTTGTCGCCTGGGCTGCGAGCGATCTCGGCCTTCATCTTCTCCATGGCGCGCGCGACCTCATCAGTCACCTGCGCGACCTTGATGTTGCTCATGATCTCTTTGAGCTTGGCCGGGACGCCGTCAGATCTCGAGATCGCGTCGCCCAGGCTGACGGCCCGCCCCACGACTTTCAGATTAGTGCCGCATGAGCGGCAATAATGTTGCCCCTCGGCAGAGTCGGTTCCGCATTGCGGACAGAACATACAAAAACCTCGCGTGTATTATTGTTCGAACCCGAATGGAAGCAAAGCCAAATCGATTACGGTTTTAGCCGTGTCGTTGTTTCGGAAAAAAGAAGACCGCGAATTACCGCGGCCTTCCCTCGGGCTTTTCCCGGTTTCGCGGCGGATTATTGTCCGCCTTTGACGGGCAGTTATGACCTGTACCCGTCAGCATATCCTCTCAGGAACCCTGAGCGGAAAGCTTCACCGAAGTTTCCGTAACCGGCCTCCTGATAGTAATGCGATCTTTCGGGATTGTAGCTCTTGCGATCCTTCACATCGTTGCGCCCCGTCTTCATACCATCCGAATAGCCCTGATTGTAGGCGGATTCAGAGTCGTTGAAGACGTAGTGCCCATACCGGCTGTAATAGTCAAAGTATGGGTTGTAGCCCCACGACCGGAAACCCCACCAGGGGTTATAGGTGCGGTAAAAAGGACGGTGCACGATGATCACTCGACGTTGTGCCTGCGCGCTCGAGCTGGAGAGCAGCGCGACAACACCGGGGAGAACCAGCAACGTCAAGACTAACGATCCCAACTTACGTAAGTATTTTCCTTTCATGATCTACCCTCCTTGTTCTGTTAATGCTTTAGACGCAAGACAAACGCCGCGAGTTCATTTGCGGCATAAAGAGATCATGCCAATTGGTTTGCGATCAGCTTACAAAGAAAACCGCGGCCTGAACGCCACGGTTTTTGTCTTGAGGTCAGTACCGGGAGCGGTAGCGACCGGGTAATTCTCTGTCAAATTTTGGTCCACATGCAGACCCGGTAACACCGCTCCCGGTACTGACCTGCTGACCTGCTGACCCCAGCTACTTTTAGTAACGCCGATAGTGACGATGGCGCTTGCGAATCTTATACGTGTACAGCGCGCCGCTGCCGGCGCCTGCGAGCGATCCAATAGCCGCGCCCTTCCCGCCACCGGCAATTCCGCCAATCGCGGCGCCGCCGAGCGTCGTACCGGCGACCGTCAATTTGTCACGATGCTTCTGCCAGAACGTTCGATGGCGATGAACATAATAAACCCGCCTGGTGCGAGTCTGCGCGATTGTTGCAGCCGGCTGTACAAACGCAAACGCTCCAAATATCAGCACGCTCAATAACAGAATAGATAGAATTCTTTTCATACTCTCCTCCGTTCTAAATCGTGGCAATAACCACTTGATTTATGGGGATTTCACGTCTGATTTCGCGGGAGAAGGACGTGACGGAGAGTAAGAGTGCACCTAATGTGCCACGGGAACTCACGCCGTGGAACGCGACTCCTCTTGAGAAAAGATACAAGGCCAGGGCGGATTGGAAACGCCGGTCAAAGTTGAAGTGTGTGCGAGAGATTATTTTCCTTAGAATTATCTCTCGCAACGTCACGACAAATTCCGCGCGCCAAACCCTCACCCATCCTACCCACTGGAGAGGGCAATAGCAGCACGTATGTTTGCCGCCTGATGTTAGAATGGCAGAAGTCCATGCACACGTCTGCGAATGATTTTCGCAAGT
>AP72_2010_repI_A001DRAFT_1000374_pt1 | contig 10464 bp, 7 predicted proteins | sample AmaPasrepliIA001_FD_9535 | JGI IMG/M metagenome (IMG submission 9535)
TTACGGCGCGCTAGACCCTCACCCCTAACCCCTCTCCCATGGGGAAGAGGGGAACTTCGACACAACGCATATAAAATGGATTTATTCATCGCCACCACCCCATTCTTCTCGGCGGATCAACAGGCGCTGGCGGAGCGCCTGGCGCAGTTTGCGGAACGCGAAGTTGAAGCGCGCGCCGCTGATGATGAACACGATCCCGATCAGGCACTGCGCGATTACGTTCTGTTGCTGGCGGAAAACGATCTCCTGCGTTACGCCGTAGCGACACCGGGCCAGCCGTTTGATCTCCGCTCATTCTGTATTATTCGCGAGTCGCTCTCGTATTCATCGTCACTTGCTGACCTGGCGTTTGTAATGCAGGGACTTGGCACTTACGCCATCAGCCGTTCAGCTACTGAGCACGTGCGCGATTTCTGGCTGGCACGGGCGCGCACCGGCAAGGCGATTGCGGCCTTCGCCCTCACCGAGCCCGATGCCGGTTCTGATATCGCAGGTCTGAAAACTCTCGCGCGCAAGGAGGGCGATGCGTACCTCATCGACGGCCGCAAGCGATTTATTTCCAATGCCGGTGTGGCTGATTTCTACACCGTGTTTGCCCGCACGGGCACGCGTGGTGACGGCCGGGCAGAGATTTCCGCCTTCATCGTATCAGCGCGCATGCCGGGTTTTAGCGTGCGCGAAAAGACGCAAATGATGGCCCCGCATCCGATCGGCGAACTCGAGTTCACAAACTGCAAAGTGCCGGCGGAAGACATGATCGGCAATCAAGGCGACGGCTTACGGCTCAGTCTGCAAACACTCGATACGTTTCGCGCCAGTGTCGGCGCGGCAGCATGCGGGATGGCGCGCCGCGCGCTTGACGAAAGCCTCTTGCACGCAAGATCGCGCCAACAATTCGGAAAATCGCTGGTAGAGCACCAGCTGATTCAGGGGAAACTGGCCGACATGGCAACCGCAATCGATGCGGCGCGGCTACTGGTCTATCGCGCGGCATACTTGAAAGACAGCGGTGCCCTCACTTCTACCCGCGAGGCGAGTGAAGCAAAGCTGTTCGCTACGGAAGCCTCTGACCGGATCATCGATCAAGCGGTGCAGATCCACGGCGGGTCCGGCCTGGTGCGTGGGTCAGTGGTGGAACGGTTGTACCGTGATGTGCGCGCCCTGCGTATCTATGAAGGCACGTCGGAAATTCAGAAATTGATCATCGCCAATCAACTGTTGAAAGAGACTGCACAATGAAACCCATATCGCTAGATACTCCGGCCGAAGTACAGTCTATTCATTTTGCGTTACTTCGCCAGGCGACGCCGGGTAAGAAGCTGAAGCTGACCTTTGATCTAATTCAGATGTTGCGGCGCTTAACTCTCGCCGACGTTCGCCATCAGTTTCCCAATGCCAGCGACGAGGAGTTGCGACGACGCTTGATCGCGAGGCTACTACCCCGCGAAAGACGTGATTAGCGCCTACGGATTTGATCCGGCAAATGATGATTTGCGACGCACACCGTGATCGAGAACCCACTTGTTGTTCTATTTGAACTTACTCACGCCTTCGATAGTCTTGCGATTGACTATGTCGTGGTTGGCTCAATTGCCAGTTCGATTCACGGGGAGTATCGTGCGAGTGGCGATATCGACATAATTGCAGATATTAGGCCCGATCAGATAGAGCCTCTGGTAAGCAGGCTGGAGATGAACTTCTACATCGACAGCCAGGCCGTGTCCAACGCAGTTGTCCGAGGCCGAAAGTTTAATGTCATTCATCTGTCCGCGGTCTTCAAGGCGGACATATTCGCTCCATCAACCAATCTGGGAAGACAACAACTCGCACGGAGACAGCTACACAAACTCGATCCAAATCCAGGAGGAGTTTTGGGTTTCTACCGCGGAGGACATGAGTTCTGTATAAGCTGTACAGGTACCGCGCCGGTGCAGGAGTCTCCGATGTGCAGTGGCGAGATATCAGGGGAATCATCGGGACGCGCGGTGAACAGTTGGATTTCAAATACTTACGACAATGGGCTGAACGTGAAGGATTAATTGACCTGCTCGAGCGAGCCTTAGTTGAATCGGAGTAGATGGAACTGAACGGAGCCCCAACAAATCTCGCCCGCCGCCTCGGCCTGTTCGACGCCACCATGATCGTCATGGGCGGGATTATCGGCGCCGGCATCTTCACGAATCCTTACGTCGTAGCCCAGCAGGTCCACACACCACTGCTGATTCTGGGCGCTTGGGCCGTGGGCGGATTGATCGCGTTGGCGGGCGCCTTTATCTATGCGGAATTATCATCGCAAGTCATCGAGTCCGGCGGCCAGTACGTTTACCTGCGCGACGCGATGCATCCCGTCGTTGGTTTCGTTTATGGCTGGAGCCTTTTATTTGTCATTCAAACTGGAGGGATGGCTGCAGTAGCGCTCATCTTTGCCGATCATCTGTTCGCCTTACTCGGCGTGCAGGCCAGCGAATTTGCCTCAGCTCTGCTGGGTTGTGCGGCGCTTGCTTTGCTCACAGTAATCAATTGTGTCGGAGTGCGCGCGGGCACTGTCACGCAGAATATTTTCATGATTCTGAAACTGATCGCTATTGCGCTATTGGTAGTCCTGGGTTTGTCGCTGGCTACGCCCGCAGGGAATTCGATCGCGCCGGCGCAAACTTCGTTTACTACCTGGCAAACTTTGGTGGCGTTCGGGGCGGCATTGATCCCCACGCAATTCGCTTACGGCGGCTGGCAGACCGCGTGCTTCGTGGCTGGTGAAGTGCACGAACCGCGCAAGAACCTGCCTCGCGGGCTGCTGCTCGGAGTGTTGGGCGTGATCGTCGTCTACTTATCAGTGAATTACGTCTGCGTGCACACACTCGGCGCCGATGGTTTATCACAAACCAAAACGCCCGCGACCGCGGTGATGCATCTGGCTCTCGGCAATAAGGGTGCTCGTTTCATCGCCGCCGGAATTGCGATTTCCACCATCGGTTTTTTGAGTCAGAGCATGCTGACTGCGCCGCGGGTATACTTCGCGATGGCTGAGGACCGATTGTTTTTCAGAAAACTGGCCTCGCTAAACGGGGCGCGCGTGCCCGCGTTTGCCATCGCGTTGCAGGGCGGTCTGGCGATCGTGATAGCGCTCGTCGCCAGCAAGTTCGAACAGATTCTGAATTATGTGGTGTCAGTTGATGTGATCTTCTTTGGATTGACGGCGGTTTGTGTATTCATATTTAGGAAGAAACGTTCGAGCACTCCCGATTCCCCCTCCCCGCAAGCGGGCAGTGGCATATCGACGGCGGATCTGGAGACGGGCACGTTTCGAATTCCGGCTCACCCGTTTACTACGCTGTTCTTCATTGCGGCATGTGCTGTGATAACTTTCAGCCTGCTTTACAAATTCCCGCTGAACAGCGGAATAAGTTTTGGAATTATGCTGTTGGGAGTGCCGGCGTATTTTCTCTGGGCGCGGCGAAGTAGTCAGTGTCAGAACCGGGAGCGGTAGCCACCGGGCCGACACTCAACTTTGAGAGTAGCTCGATGATCCGGTCGCTACCGCTCCCGGTTCTGACACACCATGAACACTCAATCCACCTACATGCACTGGGCCAAGACGCGCGCGAAGGTCAAATATGATCTGGCGCTGAGCGGCATTCTAAATCTGCCGTTTGCGGACCTTGACGCAAAGATCGAAGACCTTGACCTCAACGGCGATAACTCGTATGGGTATGCGCCGCTCGTCGACGGATTGGCCGAGCATGCGAAAGTGTCACCTCAAAACGTCGTCACCATCTCCGGGGGAACTTCGATGGCGAATCACCTGGCGATGGCCGCGGCGATCGAACACGGCGACGAGGTTTTGATCGAACAGCCTACGTACGAACCACTGCTGGCGCTGGCGCAATACTTCGGCGCACAGATCAAGCGTTTTGCGCGTCAGGAGTCAGTAAATTATCGTGTCGACCTGGAAGATCTGAAGGCAAAAACAACCTCGCGAACGCGTCTGATTGTGCTCACCAATTTGCACAATCCAAGTAGCGCACAGGTTGACGAAGAAACTCTTCGCGAAATCGGGAAGATCGCCGATCACTTCGGCGCGCAGGTGCTGGTCGATGAAGTCTACCTCGAGGCGATGTTCGAAGCTGCGCCCCGATCGTCCGTTAACCTGGGACCTCAATTCATAGCCACCAGCAGCCTGACCAAGGGTTATGGATTGAGTGGTCTGCGCTGCGGCTGGATCCTGGCTGAGCCTGCCCTCGCGCAACAGATGCGCATGCTGCACGATGTGTTCGGCGCGCTGGCTCCGCACCCGGCCGAAAGGCTCAGCGTGGTCGCCTTGAAAAAGCTCGCGAAATTCACCCAGCGCGCGAAAGATATCCTTGAGACAAACCGCGCCGTGTTGAATGATTTTTTCGATTCCCGCGAGGATCTGCGGTCGGTGCGCTCACCGGTTGGCACGACTTCATTTCCCAGATTGTTGAAAGGGAGTGTCGACAATCTTTACGGGCTGCTCACCGCAAAGTATGACACGGCAGTTGTCCCGGGGAGGTTCTTTGAGTCGCCGCAGCACCTTCGGATCGGCATGTGTGCTGAGCCGGAACTTTTCGCCGCCGGGATCGAGCGACTCGGCCATGCTCTCGACGAACTGTCCTGATGAAAATCAACATCATTGGGGGCGGCCCCGCGGGCCTGTACTTCGCCATCCTGATGAAGCAGGCGCAGCCGACGCATCGCATCACCATCTACGAGCGCAACGGACCCAATGATACTTTTGGCTGGGGCGTCGTATTTTCCGGCAGGACGCTCGCAAACCTGCGGGAAGCAGACGGACCTTCTCACGCCGAGATCACTCGCGATTTTCAAGCCTGGGACAATGTCGACGTGGTTCATCGCGATCAGAAGATCTCGATTCACGGGAATAGCTTTTCAGGAATCGCCCGACTCCGGCTACTAAAGATCCTCCAGTCGCGTTGCGAGCAGTTGGGGATTACCATCAATTTTCATACAGAGGTGTCGGATGTTGCTGCTCTAAAACGGGAATCCGATCTACTCATAGGCGCCGACGGGGTGAACAGCCAGGTGCGGCAAGCGTTCGCCGGCGCCTTCAGCCCGCACGTGAGTGTGCGGCCGAACAAATATATCTGGTACGGCACTCATAAGCTTTTCCACGGCCTCACGCTCACGTTTCGCGAACACCAGGCAGGCATTTTCGCCGCTCACTCATATGAGTTTGACGGACATACGAGCACGTTTATCGTTGAATGCGACTCTACGACCTGGGAGCGCGCCGGCTTTCAGACAATGGACAATGTCGATACGCGCATCTTTCTGCAATCGGTTTTTGGCGCCGATCTCGGCGGCCAACCGTTGCTCTCGAATAACTCAAGGTGGATCAATTTTCTACTCGTGAAGAATGCCCATTGGAGTTTCGATAACGTCGCCCTGCTGGGCGACGCTCTGCATACAGCACACTTCTCGATAGGCTCAGGCACAAAACTGGCGATGGAAGACGCTGTTGCGCTCGCCGGATGTTTTTCAACCACAACGGATCCGCCGGCCGCTTTGCGGGATTTTGAAAAGACACGGCGACCTCTGATCGAGGAGTATCAGGCTGCGGCTCACGAAAGCATGCTGTGGTTTGAAAACGCGCGGGAGTACATGCATCTGCCACCGGTGGTACTGGCATATGTTCTGATGATGCGCAGCGGACGTCTCGATCATGAGACGCTGCGACGCCGCGATCCGACCTTCATCGCCGCATATGAAGAGGCTACGCGCCGCCTGTAAGTCAGAAACTCGAGCGTGGTTTCGTTTGCAGAAAGACAAACCGCGAAATCACCCGAAACAGATCGGTCTTTCTTCGTGTGATTCGTGGTCAATCCCCCCATTCGTGCATTTCGTGGTTTCGTTTTTAGCAAAAAGATAACCACGAAATGACACGAAAAAAGAGGTCCGTCAATCTTGGTGTAGTTTATTCTCTCAATGCCTCGCGATGTACGTCTTTCGCGCAGCGGGTTTGAATGCTCACCTCTCGATACGCGCTACCGGCGATAATAACGATAGCTTTGGCGACGATGGTGCCGACGATGGTGATGGTGATGGTGTCGATGATACCGGCGATAATAATATTGTCCCGGTACCTCCGCGTTGTTGTTCACCCGTATATTGCTGTTTATGTTGGAATCAATGTTCCGCGCCCTTACGTTGTCGAATCTGAGGCCGACAACGATGAACAGCAATATCACAGCAATAAATAAAGACAGTCTTGTCCTCATGGCGACTCCTCTCGAGCGGTTATGCCGGGATTTCAAGAAGGGGTTGCCCAGCAATCTATGCCGGTTGGGAACGGGGTGTCAAGACACTTAATCTGACGTGATTGCGTCAGATTTTGAGAAGCATCTGCCGCCAGCTCACTTTTATGTCACGGCAATGCGTTCCATGCCGCCCATGTAGGGACGCAGCACTCTCGGGATGACGATCGAACCGTCGGCGGCTTGAAAATTCTCCAGTACTGCAATCCAGGTGCGGCCAATCGCCAGGCCCGATCCGTTCAGAGTGTGCACAAATTCAGGCTTGCCGCCGCCACGGCGAAAGCGGATGTTAGCGCGGCGCGCCTGGAACGCCTCGTAGTTCGAGCACGAAGAGATTTCGCGAAAAGCATTCTGCGACGGCAGCCACACTTCGATGTCGTAGGTTTTTGCGTTACTAAACCCGAGATCGCCGGTCGATAACGTAACCACCCGGTAATGAATTCCTAACAGTTGGAGGACTCTCTCGGCATCACGCGTCAAAGCCTCGAGCTCGTCATAGGAATTTTCGGGCAACGAGTACTTAACCAGTTCCACCTTTTCGAATTGGTGCTGGCGAATTACACCCCGGGTGTCTTTGCCATAACTGCCGGCTTCGGATCTGAAGCAAGGCGTGTAGGCAACAAACTTCATCGGCAGTTTCGCAGCGTCGAGGATCTCCTCACGATAGTAGTTGGTAACCGGAACTTCGGCGGTCGGCACCAGATAGAAACCGCGCTCGTCTTCGAGCTTGAAAAGATCTTCGGCGAATTTCGGCAGCTGACCCGTGCCAAAGAGCGCCGCCGCATTGACGATGAAGGGCGGTAAAGTTTCCGTGTAGCCGTGTTCGCGCGTATGCAACTCCAACATGAAATTGATTAGCGCGCGTTCCAAACGCGCGCCCGCGCCGTTGAGAATCGCAAACCGCGCGCCGGCAATCTTGGTTGCGCGTTCAAGATCGAGAATCCCCAGCGCCGTTCCCAGATCGACGTGATCTTTTGGCTCGAAATCGAATTCCGGTTTCGCACCCCATTGGTGAATTTCGAGGTTCGCTGATTCATCGTGGCCCACTGGCACACTCTGGTGGGGAATATTCGGGAGCGTGGAAAGCAATTCCCGCATGCGCGACTCAACTTCATCACGCCTGTGATCCAGGGCGCCGATTCGATCCTTTAGCTCAGCTACACTCTTCCGACGCGCGTCGGCATCGGCACGTTTTCCTTCCTTCATCAGGGCGCCGATTTCACGGCTGGCGGAATTTCGCTCGGCATTCAAACGATCTGATTCTGCAATCACGTGTCGCCGCTCCTGATCGGCGCGGGCAAAATCGTCGAGCGCATTAGCCGCCATCTGGCGCTTCTGCAAAGCCGCGCGCACGGCGTCGAGGTTTTCTCTCACGTAATTGAGATCAAGCATTTGCGACCCTCTTTACCTTAAGTTTCAAAACAAAAACTTCGTGTCACCTCGTGTTATTTTCGTGGATCCTTCTTCACGAGACCGAAGAGGATCCACGAATTCACACAAAATTACACGAATCCGAAAGGCAATCCGGAGCGCCGTCGCCTCCCGATAAATCGGGATTCCCGGCGCGTGCCAAATCCTATTTACCAACCAGCTCGCGGGAGAAGATTCGGTTCGCTTCTGCCAATGTTTCTTTCGACCCGACGTCAAACCAAATTCCCGGCACCTGCCAGACATAGAACGGGATGCGAGGATATAGCCACTGCACCAGGCGGCCCGGCTGATCCGCATTATTTCCTTCGGCAATATATTGTTTAATCAGCGGCAATACGGACTTTGGATAATAATACAGCGCGATTCCCGTCAGCGTGCTCTTTGGAGCTGATGGCTTCTCTTCAAAGTAAGTGATACGGCCGTCCGGATCGACTTCGATCGAGTTGTACTTCTTGATTTGTGCCAAATCCAAAACGTCATAAACCGCCAGCACCGGCGCATTCTTTCTGCGCGCAAATTCTCCAAATCCTGCCAGGCTCTCGCTGAAAAGATTGTCACCCGCAACCACCATGAGGTCCGTATCTATCTGCGCCTCATTAATCACCAGATTCATATCACCGATGGCCCCGAGTTTGTTCGAGTCGTCGGTCGAATGGTCGTTGATAATCGTGACGCGCGCATGAGGGTGCGTCGAGCCATACCTTTCGGCCCAGCTCTGGAAATGACTTACAAATTTTTCGTTAGTGACGACATATATCTGATCGATTTCCCTAATCGGCTTCAGATTATCCAGCACATGTTCCATCATCGGCTTGCCTGAAACCTCCAGCAACGGTTTCGGCTGATTGAGAGTAAGCGGATATAAACGCGTTGCATAACCAGCGGCCAGAACAATTAGCTTCACATTCCCTCCTGTTAGTGGTGCATCCGGGGGGTTGGATGAAAATCTCAATGATTCGTGAACCTTTACAATAAAAGAACCGGGAGGGGAAAGCGAGTCACCGAACAACGACTTCCGCGCACGATCCAAGCTTTGCTATAGTGCCAGGTTTTCCAGGCACACTTTGGAGTGCGCCGGCGTGACCGCGCTTTTTGGTAATGTAAGCGCCAGTATAGATAACAGCGTGGCCTCAGGCCGCGCACTCCAAAATACTGACAGAGGTGCACAACGTTGACTGAACAAAAGGATTTCGTTGGGCGGGCGGCTATCGTAACCGGAGCCACCCGTGGAATTGGGCGAGCCATCGCGCTGGAGCTCGCGCGACGCGGGACGAACGTCTCGTTCAATTACGCCAGGAGCGCAGATGCAGCCGAAGCTCTGAAATCAGAGATCGAAAAGCTTGGAGTGCGTTGTTTAGCGTCTCAGGGTGATGTCGCGAATACTGAGGCCGCGGCCGAAATGGTAAAGCAAACCAAAGATGCTTTCGGGCAAATCGACTTTCTGATCAACAACGCGGGCATCGTCCGTGACACTTTGATACTACGGATGAAAGAGCAAGACTGGGACGCGGTCCTGGACACTAATCTGAAAGGCGCCTGGAACTTTGCCAAGGCAGCGTTGCGGGTAATGCTCAGGCAGGATGATGGCGGTTCGATTCTCAATATCACGTCGATCAGCGGCGTGGTGGGGATGGCGGGGCAATCGAATTATTCTGCGTCGAAAGCGGGCATGATTGGACTCACCAAGGCGCTGGCGCGTGAAGTCGCCAGCCGCAAGGTGACCGTTAACGCACTCGCGCTCGGCATGGTCGCCACCGACATGGCTGCAGCGCTCGATGAAACTTATCAGGCTAAGCTGATTGAGCAAATTCCGCTGGGCCGCTTTGCTGAACCTGATGAGGTCGCGCGCATCGCCTGCTTCCTGCTGTCAAGCGACGCTCGCTACATCACCGGCCAGGTCATCCAGGTCGACGGCGGTTTGGCGATGTGAACCAGAAAAACGTGCTTTGAACTTTGTGCTTTGTACTTGGTTTGTTCTCTAGTCTTAGGTTCGCTCTGTGTCGCGGACCTGTAGTGTGACCACAACAAAGTACGAAGTACAAAGCTCAAAATACAATTTCAGATCTGGGATTCCAAATTCCAGAGAAGCGCCCCGCCAATCTTTCGACCGGCGAGGCGATAAAAGCAGGGTAGGTTCGGGAACACAGGGATGGCTAGGCACAGACTTGAGAATCGTCGCTCAGGGGCGATCCTGTACTTCAAAGGTGGTGCTTACTGACGGCGGTAAAAAGTCTGCGGCGAAAATGAAAAAGCGGCCGCGGCGCTTGCGAAAAAGCCCCTGCCGACCTTGATACAGCCTGTCCTTAGCAATCTCTGTCAAACACCTGAATGTATGAACGGTACACCCGTTCAGTCTCCCCGTCAAGCAAAAAACTAGAGAATCGTGACAGGTCCGTGACAGAATAGCAGGGCCTCGATTCTCTGTGTAGCGTCTTGCGCTTTGCTCGTCTGATTACGCGGCGGTTCTGAAATATGAATTAAATAACCCGACATGCTACGCAAAGCTTTGCGAACACAAATTATCTGGACCTGCGTGCTGGCCCAATCATTTGCGGCGGCCCTGTTTCAGATAGACTTAACCGCTTCCGCGCAACGACTCTCGATCAGACATTACGACGTCTCTGATGGCCTGGCCCATGGCCTCTACCAGTCAATTGACGTTGACGAAAATGTCGAAGCGCCGAAGTCGATTAACGTGATGCTCGACTCAAAACCGCCGGCAATCACCGCGACCGGTCCC